>Ga0364920_10089_pt1 | contig 44263 bp, 43 predicted proteins | sample SorcelJu500001C8_FD_206961 | JGI IMG/M metagenome (GOLD analysis project Ga0364920, IMG submission 206961) | Enriched cells from Trout Bog Lake Hypolimnion, Wisconsin, USA - BchlTB.June20.5000.01.C8 | ecosystem: Environmental > Aquatic > Freshwater > Lake > Hypolimnion/Profundal zone | place: USA...
CATTACACCCACCCATACTCCCAATAACGGAACTCTGTCTCCAAAGAAATAATGCTGGAATCTATCCGATCGGCACACCCTGGTAAAGGTGGAACCGCTAGCCGCTTACTTTTGACAGCGACAACGTACTAAATGCAACTGGTTTTCAGCTCTGACGACAAGCGGATCCCTTAACCACAGTGGGTTAATTTTTTTAACGAAAACTTTCCCCATTGGTCGCTTCCGCCTTATCAGGCCTCTGATTAAACATAATGAACACAAGATCCTGAAGTGCGGATTCAGGTCTTAACCGTACTTAAAACAATCTGAAGGCCCAGCGGAAAGCCCGAACATTATCTACGAGGTCCTTGCGGCCTCTACGGCCCTTTAGAGAGAGGTCGATCCGCTGGGTAAAGCTTCAAATTTGCTCTTGTACAATTCGTTTGACTTCACGAGGCCATAGATGACCCTGGCCATCTTTGCAGTTACAGCTGTGAGAGCCTTTCGACGCCGGTCAGCGTCCATAGGGTCAGATTTTATGTACCTTGCGTATTTGTCCCTGAAAGTGTTTTCCCGCATGCGGATTGCAATCGTTGTTGCGATCCACAGCGCTAATCGCAATCTTGCATTTCCGCGTTTCGAAAGGCGCTCTTTGCCTCGCATATTGCCGGATTGAGACTTGGCAAGATCTAGTCCGCAGTATTTGAGAAACTGACGGTGATGATCAAATCTTCTGAGGTCACCAGCTTCGGCAAGTATGGTCAGAGCAATAACAGGACCGATACCGGGGACAGATTTCAGAATCGCGTACTCTGGCATAGTCGCCATCACCTTTGATGCCATCGTTTCGAGCTGCATTCGTTGAGCATTAAACTCCTGATAGCGTTGGAGTTGCATCTTGAAGGTAATGCACGCATTGGAGTCCGCGGAAATAGGAAGCCCAATACTGGTTTTTGCGGTCTCATAGAGCTCAACGAGCTTTGCTTCTTTGTTGACCTTGCGACCAATGATGGGTGAGGCCTCAATGCAAAACTCAGCCAGTGATAATTTCGTAATCGCAGACGGACATGGAAATCGCATCATATATGCCAACCACCAGTCTGCTCGAGTGCTGCACAACCACTTGCCCATTTCAGGGAAGTAAAGAGGCAAGTAATGCGTATGGATAGAGTGATGAAGTCGGGTTCTAGCCAGTGTGAGGTGATAATACGTCTTTGAGATTTCCTGTAGATCAAGATTACCAGCGACCAACGGGTCTACGTACTTTTGAACTAGTCCCTGCTTCAAAAGTTGAAGTAGCACATGGGCATCCTTCGGATCATTCTTGTCCCAGGAATTGAACATGGCATCTCGATACCGAGCTGCTGCAACAGATGAAACAAGACAAACGTCGAAGCCTTCTGAAATAAGACGAAAGCCCAATGTGCGGTGATAATCACCAGTTGGCTCAAAACAAATGCGGCAGGGTTGGGGTAGATCATGAATAACGGCCATCAGGCGGTCGTGGCCTATATGACTATTGACCACTCGGAACGTAGATTTCTTTCCAGCGATGGTCTCAACCGCAACCACGTTTGAGTCCTTGGCAATATCGATTGCTATCCATGAGTTGTAGGTCTGTAATATTGTTTGGTCAGTCATGTTAAATGCTCCTCTCAAGATGTCGCGATCAAGAGATTGAGCTAAATCGACAGGACTGACCACCATTCTGCAGGTACTACGGTAGCGAATTCTTAAATCACCACCTGATCCGGTACTTCACTGAACGTCCGAACCAGCCCGCTATGACCCGCTCCAGACCATACCGTAAAAACGACAATGCGCATGTGGAACAAAAAAACTGGACGCATGCCCGACAGCTTTTTGGTTATGACCGTATCGATCAGGCTCGATTGGTCCCCATCATGAATGAACTCTATCGCGACCTATGGTGCCCGCTTCAAAATCATTTCTGCCCATCACTCAAGCCCAGGGAAAAATCTAGAAACGGTTCACGCTATGTCAGGAGGTACCACGAGCCTAAGACGCAGTATGAAAGAGTTATGGAACATCCGGCGGTCTCGGATGAAATCAAAACCGCACTAAGAGAGCAGCACGCAGTGCTCAACCCATTTATACTCAAGACCCAGATTGAACGTAAACTTAGGGTCATTTTTTCTTACGTTTCGGTGTCCTCGAATTTGAGGCAACGAAAATGACCTTGGGTTACATCTCTTTATGAGGCAACGCGGTCTACATACCGAGTCGATGTCTTCAATATTAGGGGGCCGATTGCTTGAATACGCTCTTGTTTCGAACGGTAGCGGGTTTATTCATCAAACGAAACCCCCAGCTTATGAAGGGTTGGATCCAAAATACGGGCGAATAAATCGCCATATGAATAGAACTCAGGCAAGCACCCAGATCCTGCTTGATTGGATAAGTCGTCATCCCTAGGTCAAGACGCTGTGCCCCGAGACTGATCGCAGTCTCAATCACGGTGTGAATGCAGTAGAAATAGAGGCTATCATTTGCGGCTTCTCTGCGACCAAAATAAAGCCAGCGCAATATATCACCGTCTAGCAGTAACAAGGCGTGTCCGATCCATTCGTCGCCTCGATAGAATCGGAGCACCATGGACCGAGAGCCCATAACGTCCGAAATTCCCCGGTAGAATTCAGGGGTGAGCACCTCGCGTTCGCATTCATCGGCGTGATGGTGAACCACTAGCCATTGTTGGCACAACTCCACGGCCAGTTCTCCAAAATCTTCTATCAAATCATGATGAACACCCAGCTGCGTATTGCGTTTTAGGTGTTTGACTAGCTTACTGCGGTAATAGCTTTTCAACGAGGTACGGTACTCATCAATAGACCCCCACTTAATATCCATTTCGCTGTTGGGGAGAATATTCAGCCAGTGATATCCCAGCATCTTCAAGTAAGTCTCCAAGCTTTTGGCATTGACATCGAAGTCTCGGATGAGTATGAACCAGATACTTTGCTGTCGCGCGATGGTCCTCAGTAGCGCGTTCAGGTTGTATAACAAACAAGCATCACTGACGCCACTTTTGACTGCGTATGGCGGGCTATTCATGATGATCGGGGTTCCACACTCCAGCATGCGAAACCGTAAGAACCGAGGGAACAAGCGACGTATGAAGGTTAGAGTATTCCTCAGTCGGTCTTGGGAAAAAATAGCTATATCATTGGTAACCGTGTAGAAGGATGACAAGCCCACTAGTTCATCATGTTCGTTTAAGAAAAAGGCATGCTTATATTGGAAGCCGTTAAGATTTGCATCTTCGACCAGTTGCCAGAATTTATGGCTCATGGTGCAGGAACGTGCCTTCAATAACTCATCCCACTGATCTTTGGGAACTTCATTGATACTATTAAATAATCGAACTTTCAGTAGGGGAGGGTTGATCCGAGCCGGCATCGTTGGAGAAGTTAAAATGAACACGTATTTAGGATACTACAAATACAAAGCACTAGTTACGGGATCAACTGGCTTTATAGGGGGCCATTTAGTCAGCCAACTTTTGACCGATGGATGGCAGGTTAAGCAACTGGTTCGTGATTTATCAAAGCTTGATAGAAAGTTGTCACCTAACTGCCATTTGATTTCAGGGGATATCACTGAACTAGATTCCTTAAGAGAGGCTGTTAAAGGAGTTGATGTCGTGTTTCACTGTGCCGCAAACGTATCGACTTGGGCTTCCTGGGATGATTACCGGCGCGTAAATGTTGATGGTGTCCGAAACCTTGTTCAGGTTATTGCCGACATCAATCCGTCACTAAGACGGGTGGTGCACTTATCAACTGTAGATGTATATGGCTATCCTGAACTTCCAGCACGTGAAGATAGCCCTCTAAGTGGGGCTGGCTTTGGCTATGGAGAGAGCAAGCTGCAGGGAGAGCATGTATTGCAAGAATGTTGCAACAGGTACGGGGTTCCCTATACCATCCTGCGTCCTACTAATGTCATGGGGCCGGGCAGCCAGTTCATACTGAGAATAGGCAGGGAACTGCGAAATGGGGTCATGCTCAAGATTAATGGAGGCCTTGCCAACACAGGGTTCCTTTATATCGACCATCTGATCGATGTCCTCTTGTGGGCCTCACGATCAGAGCGGGCCGCGGGTGAAATTTATAATGTCAACGACGAATTTGACGTCAACTGGCATCAGTTTCTAAAGGCGTTCAGGCGGGCCATTGATGGCCGTGGTTTAGTGGTAGATCTGCCTTACGCCATTGCTAGTGGCTTGGCGCAAGCAATTGAAAAAAGCTATGGCTTGGTGAAGATAACACAGGAACCTTTCTTGCATTCCATGCTAGTCAGAATGTTTGGAAGAACCTGTGCTCACCCGAGTCAAAAATTAAGGCGACATGGTGGCCCCTTGCCGCGCCTAGATTTTCAGGAGGCAATGAAGCAGTCCGTTGATTGGTTTTTGAAAAAATGAGTTCTCCGAAAGGTCTCATCTGTTGTTGCAGATAAACACCTGTCTTCAGGCTTATGTCACATTGGAAGAGGCTACTTAGTCGGTGCTGAATAACCCCAAATCAGGCCGTCAACAATAATAGGCCACCCATATTTCTTGCCCATTCGGCACTCAGCCAATCCATAATTTCGGGCCAAAGAAGCCGCAGCCTCTTCATCAGGAGTCGGATGTTATGACCGGCACCGCAGAGCACAGCATGCAACGCATCGCCCAGTGCTCCTTTCAACGGATTTCGATCCAATCGACCATCCGTCTTCATGTGTCCTATCGTCGGTTCGATGGCGCTCCGACGTTTGATCATGGCCTTCAACCCCCGGGTGACTCCTCGACGCTGCCCTGATCGCAAGATCTGAACACCGTCCAGAACAACTCCCTGATATCCCCGGTCCACCGGGGTTCGACAGTTGGCGGCGTAAGCATCTGATATACATGCAATCAGCTTAAAAACGTGCCCCCACAAGAAGGGTCAGGCTTGTGCGGATAGGGGTTTCTTGATCTTTAGTGCCTTGAACAGGTCTGCTTGCTCGAGGGTCATTGTTGATATGCCAGTTACCGGATCAGTAGCGTTATCTAACCGAATCTGATGTCTCTGAACCCTGCGGAGTACCTCAAGGGCGCGCTCCGGAGAAAGAGAACTCTCTGATGCACGCAATCTCGTCCGCATGACGCGATAAAGGATCAGCGCCATGAAGCAGATGGCGGCATGAGCCCGGATACGTTCGGGAAGTCGATGATGGACCGGCCCGATTTCAAGCTCTGATTTGAGAACACGGAAACCGCGCTCAATATCGGCCAGCGACTTGTAACGATCGATGACTTCCTGTGGGGACAGATCCTGGGCATTGGTGATCAGAAGCAATTTGCCATCGTTCTGTTTGGCAAGGCTCAGGGCCTTCTCATCGATGTCGTAGGTGAACAGCTCTGACTTCAAGTCAATCCGGATGATGCGAGCAAGATGAGCGTCGCAGACGGCATGATAGAACCGCGCCTTAGCTCCGCTGTCGGAGAGCTTCCTGCCCCTGAATGTCTTCCCTTCATCTTGCGAATCGAGCTTGCCGGTCCACTCGTCGGCCATCTTGGTCAGCTCATCTATGGATTGCTGGCGCTTCCCCTGCTGATCCTTTGCGCGAGCCGGATCATGCGCGATGATCAGACGCAGACCCTGCCACTCCCGCTCACCGATGGATTCTTTTTCGGGATCCACACACTCTTGCGCGTGAAAACCCTCTAGAAGCTCCGTGAACTCTGAGTAACGGCGACCAGGGACGGCAATGATAAATTCCAGGGGATGCCCACTCCCAAGCTGCATTCCCTTTAGAGACTCGAGATTTTCAAGGCTCAATAACCCCCGGTCCGCGACCAAAATCAGGCGCTTGATAGAGGGGAACCCCAAGTTCGACACCTTCCCGCCCAATTTTGACGATTATTGCGCTCTCAGTCTCTAGTGAATCAATATGTTGCGATATTTATTGGCTGTTATTTCGAAAATACGTGTAGTGTCACGTTATGTCTTAATGACATTTTGATTGTTAGTTAATACGTTGGTATAGTGCGCACATATGTATGCACGTATAACCAAGTCAGGCGGAAGAAGTTACCTCCAACTCGTCGAGTCCTATAGGATCGAGGGTGGCGGTGTACGCCAACGAATAATCGCCAATTTCGGACGGCTCGATCAGCTTGAACCGAAGGATCTCGAGCCGCTCATCAACGGCCTGAATCGCGCGATAGGTCGCACGACCAGCGATGCGTTCACACCTGAATACGATAGCGCCAAATCGTACGGTGATGTCTTCATGCTCCATGAGCTGTGGAACCAATTAGGCTTTTCAAAGGTTATTCGTAAGGCGCTCAGATCTTCGAAGCGCTCATTCGATGCGGAAGCACTTGTTCGGTTGATGGTTTTCAATCGTCTCTGTTCACCTGATTCCAAGCTTGGGTGCCTGGAATGGCTAGAGACGGTATCAATACCCAATATGCCCGAGACCATTGGGTATTCCACGGAATTTGGACGTCTAGTCCATTTGAAACTGGACACTCAGTCCACGGTAAACTGAGCATTCGGAGCGTAGCGACGCTAGGGAGTTTGTAACCGGCTAGCGAATCCACCTGTTTATTTTCAAGGAAGTCCCTCATTCTAAGGTCTCATAAGAACGGAGACCTATTCATGGCTGAGTTTGAGTTACCCGCTGATCCTGATGACGAACGAGCTTCTCATGTTGATGCCTGGCGCACGAGCGGGAAATCGCAGAGAACATATGCGCGAACGCACGGTCTCCAAAAGTCTACATTTAATGGGTGGATCAACAAAGCTGATAGCGACAAGGCGCAGCCTAATATGGTGCCTGTTACGGTTCGCAAAAAGGGATCCGCTTATAAAGATCCCTCTCGCCTTGTGCACATTGAGTGCGGGTCTGGCGTTGTTCTTCAGGTAACGCCAGGTACCCCCATTCCTTGGGTGGTCGAATTAATTAAGGCGCTGTGATGATCCTCTTTGAAGGTGCGATCTGGATGATTCCAGAAGCAGTGGATATGCGTCAGGGAATCGAAGGTTTGTCGCATCATGTGATCAGGGTGATTGGGCATAACCCCTGCCAAGGAGAGGCCTTTCTGTTTCGTAATAAAACGAACACGCGGGTCAAGGTTCTGATATGGGATGGCAACGGTATTTGGCTGTGTCATCGGCAATTGCACCGAGGTCGTTTCACTTGGGCTGAAGCAGACGATACCTCTTTTAGTTTAACGAGGAGCCAATGGCATTGGCTGGTCATGGGCGCTGATTGGCGTCGAGTAGAAGCCAAGCCCAACCCCGATTGGGAGCCCTAAATACGCGACCAAATCCAGACAAATCAATGATCTAAGGACTGATCTGCGGTATAATGAATGCCATGGATGCCCTGTCTTTGCTGGAAAAAGCCGATATCGACCCTGTCGCCAAAAAGGCGCTCACAGCTTCTATTTTGCAACTTAAGATTCGTGTTGCCCAAGACCAGGAGCAAATCGCAAAGCACCAAGAGCGGATCGCGCAAGATCAGCTCCGAATCGACCGAGACCAGCTCAAAATACAATCCCTCACCTTTGAGTTGGCCCACCTGAAGCGTATCCGCTTCGGCCAACGCAATGAATCCCTAAGCGCAGAACAACTCGACTTCTTTACTGAATCGCTTGATGAGGATATTGGCGCCGTCTCCGCTGAACTTGAGTCGTCTGAGCCTGAACTAACGGTTACAGCAAGAAAGCAACGAGCCAAAGCGGGACGTCAGGCCCTGCCGGATCACTTGCCACGTATCGAACATATCCACGAGCCTTTGAGCTGTACCTGTGGTCAGTGTGGCCTGGGTCTCGTCAAGATCGGTGAAGATATCAGCGAACAACTGGATGTGATTCCGGCCCAGTTCACCGTACACCGCCATATCAGACCTCAATATGCGTGTAGATCCTGTGAGACCATTACGGCTGATCCTATTCCGCCGGCCATCATTGATGGGGGCTTAGCCACACCCGGGCTTCTAGCCTGGGTCATGATCAGCAAGTATTCAGATCACTTGCCTCTCTATCGGTTAGAACAGATCGCCGCTAGATCAGGTGTTCCTCTAGCTCGATCCACCTTGGGTAGTTGGGTGGGCCGCGTAGGGTTCTCACTTCTGCCGATCTATGAGTACCTCAAAGATCAGTTACTTTCTGGGCGTGTGATCCATGCCGATGAGACTCCGATTCGACAGTTGGATCCTGGTAAAGGCAAAACCCACAAGTCTTACCTCTGGGCCTATCGCAGTAACACTCTGGATGAGGGTCCTCCCATCATCTTGTTCGATTATCAGGCCGGCCGAAGCGGTCAATTTGTACAAGACTTTCTCTCAGAATGGCGTGGTTATCTGACGGTAGATGATTTCAGTGGCTATAAAGCCTTGTTTAAGGCGAGGGCGTCTGATGGCTTATCGTGCATTGAGGTCGGCTGCCTTGCCCACGCACGCCGTCGATTCTTTGAGCTTCATGAGGCTAACCAAAGTCCTATGGCGGCTCAGGCCTTAAAACATATCGCTGAGCTTTATCAGATCGAAACAGCTGCTAGAGACCTATCGATCGAAGATCGTCAGCAGATACGCCACGATAAAGCGCTGCCCGTTCTGGCAGAGCTTCATGGCTTCCTCACGGGATCACGAATCAAGGCCCCACCAGGAGGCGCTTCGGCCAAAGCCATCGACTATAGTTTGAAGCGCTGGGAATCACTGGAGCGTTATGCTCATAGCGGATTCCTTCCCATCGACAATAACCCAATTGAGTCAGCGATACGGCCGATCGCACTAGGCCGCAAAAACTGGCTGTTCAGTGGTTCTGAACGGGCGGGTAAACGCGCGGCGGTGATCCAGTCGCTGATAGGAACCGCAAAGCTCAATGGCATTGATCCTTCTGCATGGCTCAAAGACACACTGGAATATCTGCCTATCTGGCCTAATAGTCGGATTGATGAATTGCTGCCCATCAAGGGCTGGGTTCCGAAGGAGAGAGCATAAGCCATGAACATCAACATCAATCAGCTAACGGAAGCTGAGTTGGTTGAACTCAACCAGAAAATCGTTGAAAGGCTGCGCTTCTTCCATCAGATGCGGGCTCACGCCAGTATGCTCAACTTCTCGATTGGCGATCGAGTCGTCTTTGACACCGATGATGGTAGAACCATCACGGGTACACTGGTTCGGTATAACAAAAGAAGTGTCAGCATCATTACCGATGATCACCATCGGTGGAATGTGAGCCCTAGCTATCTTCGTCTTGCCGAACCCAAAGACATTACACCCACCCATACTCCCAATAACGGAAGTCTGCCTCTAAAGAAATAATGCTGGAATCTATCCGATCGGCACACCGTGGAAAAGATGGAACCGCTAGCCGCTTACGGTAAAAGCTCGCAAACTCCAATTTATAATTGCTGTTCCTGCTCGCCGATACGGCGAGCTCTGTGAAACCTTCGAGAAGCTCGAGTTTACGAAAGGTTTGGCCGAATCAACCTTTGCCGGTCATCGATTGGTCGTTGCGCATGATGTCGTTCGCGCAACGGAACAATCAGCCAAGCGCCGAGCACGCATCAAAGAGCAGGAAGACTTCGCAGAAAAGTTGGTCAAGAAGCTGGATGGTCAGGATGAGGGTCTTTCTGAGAAAGGGCGTCGCGCCTCGGACCGAGGGGCCTACAGCCGCTTTACCCGGTCCATCGCTGAGGCCGAGCTGACTCGTTTCATTAAGGCGGACTATGAATCTGAGATATTCAGCTATTGGCTGGATGAGGAGGCTATTCTTAAGGCCGAACGTTTTGACGGTAAGTTAGCCCTAGTGACCAACGTTCAGGATTTCTCAGCGGAGGAAGTGGTTCTTCGTTATAAGGCTTTAGCCGATATCGAGCGTGGCTTTCGGGTTCTCAAGTCCGATCTAGAAATCGCTCCGGTCTATCATCGGCTACCGGACCGTATCAGAGCCCATGCTTTAATCTGTTTTATTGCATTAGTTCTGTATCGCGTGATGCGTATGCGCCTCAAGGAGCATGGCAGCAAAGCAAGCCCTAAAACGGCGCTAGAGATCCTAAACCGGATCCAGAAACACAAGGCGACGGTGGGGACCAAGGAATTTATAGGTATTAGTAAAACCACCCGGGAGCAACTGGACCTGTTCTCGGCTTTGGAGATCGTAGCCCCAAAATAACGCATGTAGTGTCATTTTATGAAGGTCATGCCATTCAGAATCATATGGTTACGCCATCAGCTGTCGAACCTGGGGGGAACCGACCGAGAACCGTTTCAACCGTAGGCAACAAGGTTTTCGTTTCTGCTGTATTGCCATCAAAGACCTCGTGGTAGATCGGCAATCCATCTGCCGTTTGCACGACCCCGAGCATGAACTGGCGAGCGACGATCCCTTCCTTGCTCATGCCGAACTGACGATGATCGCCCTGCTGCTGTGAAAGCCCCTCTGACCGGATCGTAGTGAGATCATAGAAAACGATGGATAAATCCTGATCGATCAGTGGCCGAAGTAAAGTTGCTGTGACGGCGTCGACTTCCTCCTGATGATCGATAAGGGCATCCATGCTGCGCAGCAGATGTTGGTGGATGATTCCCTCGCTAGGCATGTCCGGCATCGCAACGGTTTCAAGCCAACGCAGAACCCCCAGCTTGGAATCAGGATCGCAAAGGCGATTGAAGACCATCGCCCTAATGCAGGCCTCGACATGGATGGAGTGTCGGGTTGCTCGGAAGATTTTGCGGAGCCCTGAAAACCCCAAGGTATTCCAGAGCTCATTGAGGGCCCAAAGATCGCCGAACGCTCTGGCTGGATCAAACTGAATAGACGGCGCATCAAGGCCACCCACAGTTTTGCCTGAAACCTTCAGGAGGCCACGGACAACGGAATCGAGGTCGCCCGCAATCTGATCAAGTCGACCGAGTGTGGCTACCGTGCGCTTTTTTACCTTACCGTCAGGGTCTCTGAAGGACTCGACCAGTTGGACGTATTGGCGGCTACCAGAGGATGTAACTTTGACATGCATGCCTCCACTATAAGGCAATTATATGGCATGTCAATGATGTGTATATATATCCAGACGTGCCACCACAGGTTCTCAGAGACCTATGAGTCTAACCTATTGAAGTTAAGGGTGATAGATGGCGGTAATCGCCCAATTCTGGCCCCGAAGTGTCGAAGTCCGGTGGCCACAGTCACTTTCACCCCAAATTCGTATGGGGTCCTCGCCTTGCCCTTGCTGCTGCACTCAACTTCCGGAGCATGCAAGGCGTATAACTTATTCTTGTCCTTTCTTTGCTGCGTCAGGATCCGGTTAACCCGCAAAAGAAGATCATTCGCTTTCGCCCGATGCTCTTCAGGAATGACATCGATGTTCCTTTGAACATCACGGTAGACACGCCCCACGCGGATCTTCAATGTCCGCAGTTCCCGGTTCATCCGCTTGAACTGCTTTGCATGGGCATAGCGTCCTACCTTCAGCGCCATCCTCGGGGCTTCGCGGTTGTAGTTCTGACGAAGCTCAATGCCATGCTCATCTGCCAGCTTGACCAGGTGCTGGCGGCTCCTTTCCAAGAGACGACTGTCTGTCGGATGTGCAATCGCCTTCGGCATGACTGTCGTATCGACGATCAGTCGGTCAAAGCTCTATGACTTCACCGCACCAATCTTCTGAGCAGCGTCGATCGTGACAATCAACATCGACTCAACGCCTTCTTCACCAATCCTTTTACCCCAACGGGTTAGGCTTGAGCTGTCCATCGGCGCTTCCGTCTGGAAGTAGGTTTCACCGGTTAAGTACTGGACGTAGGGATTCTCCATCCAGGTGTTGACGATCTCTTCGTCGGAGCAATCGTAGGCATGCTGCAAATAGAGCAACCCTGCCACTAATCTGGGGGACAACGCCGGTCGTCCCGTTGTGCTCGCAAAATGGGCGCCAAAGGCGTTCTCGATTAAATCCCTCTCCATCACATCCGCGAGTTTCACGAGCGGATGCTTCAAATTAATCATCTCAACCAAAAGGTGCCTGAACATGTCTCCTGTTTGCGGCCCCGACTTCTTCGGCCCCATAAAACCCAGACAGAATTTGCAAGAAAACAGGGGTTTATTATCTCATTTCTGGCAATTCCAGACCTTAAGGAAGAGCTTTTTTCTACAATAAATCAATGGGCTACGAGTTGTTCAGCGCGGACTACTTATAGCCGAATTGGGGAAGTCTACGCTGCCAGAGTATCGGTTGCTGTGAATTGATGTGAATCGCACCAGTCCAATGCTGGATGAATTTTTTATTTTCAAACTTAGAGCCCGCCATCCAGCCCTTCTGCGCTGGTGGCATGAGTCATGCCGGCCGTCAGCGCCAGAGAAATAGACAGTGTTCGCTAACCCCCCATGACATTCGTCAACGGTTCCAGTATGAAAAACATGACATGATTCGAGGGTGGCTCTGGTGTCGATTTATAGACAAGCATGCTCACAAATCAATTACCCGATCATCGATGACAATATGCGTGACTACTATTTCCTCAGATGTGTCCACACGAAACTTATTCTGAGTGTTCGCTAATGTGATTGGATATAGTATTCCAATATTCACATCTTGCTTGGCCTCAAGAGGCACGCTCAGTTGCTGTATACCGTTTACGTCAATAGTGATGACGCATTCCCTACTTGAATCGTGGATGCGTCGACCACAGACGTAAAAATTGCAAGCGAACGCTACTGTATTTACAACAAAAAGGGCAGAATTTTTTAAAAGATGGCCGCCGTGCTGAGGCGAATACTGCAAGCCGTGATGTCGAAGCCCAAAAGCTTGCCCCTTAAGTGTAATATTATCTTCCAGATTACGCGACCAATGGGCCTCCTCCCGCCGCAAAATCGCTTCAGAGATGATTAGTGAGGCAGAATTTGGAGTATCTAAAAAAACAGCTGTAAGCTGACCCTGCAGAAACTCCTCGTAAGCGGTCGGCCCTCTGCGGAGTAAATCCAGCCATATCTCGCTCAGCGATCTTTTGATTTCCTTGCGCCAACGTAAGAATAAGTGCCGACTATTGCGAAGATTTTGTGAGGTATTGTTCTTGCGGCTTAGGCTGACATGGTGACCAATTCTGCTTTTAGTACTCAGGTAAATTTTTCCGCCTGATGCTCTGATTTTAAAGCATAAGTCGATGTCCTCACAGCCATTAATGAACTCCTCATCAAGCCCCCCAGACTCTATGTAAGTTGCTCTCTTAAGGAGCATACAGGCACCAGTAACGGCCAAGGTATCGACGCACGAATTTACTGATGAAAAAGATGAGATTGAGCGCATGTGCTCAAACTGACCGAGAGGGGAGAGATACATACCCGCATGATCTAGCGTGCCATCCGCTATCCGGTATTGCATGTTTCCTACCAATCCAGCTTTCAGCGTGGGTGAGTGCAAAATGTCGAGCATCGGCTCAAGCCAGCCCGGTTCGAAAAGCAGATCGTTGTTGATCAGCGCCAGTAGTTCGCCCTCAGCTAGCCTGACCCCGGCGTTGTTGGTGGCTGCAAAACCTCGGTTGATTATACTCAATACCACCTTGATGCGAGGGTTGTTGAGCGTTTTCAGCCACGCGACGGTCCCATCGGTCGAGGCATCGTCACTGAGAATGATTTCGTAATCCAAGCCACCGGGCAAGGAGGCCTGGAGTGAAGTAAGCATTGCCTGTGTCTGTTCTAGGTGGTTAAACAACGGCACCACAAAGCTGATTGAGTGGAATAGCCCTGGCTTTGCGGTTGCCGGTTCAGGCTTTGACAATGTTAAATGGGCCAAGGGTTCAGTGGGCAATTCCATAATCCTATTCTGTTGTCGTGTTGTTGTTACAGCCCAAAGATCGATTTCCTTCTTGCGCAAGCAGCGCAAATGTAAGCCAAACTCCATCGCACGGTGGCGGTAACAATGCCGTGCCAACACCATCATGCGCAGTTCGTTCGCCAAACGAAGACGCTCTGCAGTATCTTTCAGATAGTGATCCAGCAAGGAGGACAGTTCTGTCGGGTTCCGATATACAGGTAATCGGGTGTCGAAGGTATCGTCCGAAACGGATGGGGCATTGGTGATCACCAGACACCCTGCCGCCAGCGCATCGAACACCCTGCTGTTGGTTGCTCCCCAATCCTTCGTCACATGGTTGGCGTCATCGATGACGATCGCCGCCCGCCGATACACCTCGTGAATCCGGTTGTAGGGAATGAACCCCCGGTGAAGATAGGCGACTTCCGGCACCTGCTCCCAGTGCTTGCCGTAAATCGCCCCGCGATAGCGCGGTGGTAAGGCCGACAGTGCAGCTACGATGTCGCGTTCCGCCTGCCAGTAATGGCCGGTAAACACAAAATCAAGAGATTCAGATGAAAAGCGGTGCTCTGAATTGAATCGATCTGGGTTGGTAGCGATGCGAAACAGCCGAGCCAACTTGCCGGTCCGCTGGCTGATCAAATCAACCGCAAGGCGCGAAGAGGCGAGTATCAAATCGTAACTTGAAATCCAGGGATGTTCGCACCAGCGCTCGAACCAGTTGCGAGCCCAGGCGATGGTGATCAGCCCCGGCTCATTATTGCGGATAGCGGGTAGTTCGTAGTCCTCGACCATTGCCACCAGCAGATCGATACCCGTCAGGTCATACCAGCCATCGCCCTTGGGGCGGAAGTCGATTTGACAGCCGTAGCGGGTCTGCAAGGCTGTGCCAAGTTCAAGCGCGGTGAAATAATCCCCAGACGCTGCTCCGGAACCAGTGTCAGAGACGGCGAAAACGAATTTAGTGGGCTTCACCCCCGTCCTGCCTAGACTGACTTTTGTGGCAGACACGACCGAACTGGTTCCGCGTATGATTTCTGGGGATATTGAAATGCCAGGCATCGACATTGCCTTTGGGAAGAACATAGACTGGTTTTCCGCACTACCCTATTTTTTAAATCATGGCCGGGGGCGTAAGATGGCAAAACGACATCTCGAGGTATACTGCTTAGTAATGCGAGAAGTATCCTTAGCATCGCGGCAAATCTAGTTATCCAAGCGTCATCAATTGATCCAGTTGCCGCTGCAGCATTTGCACTTGTACCGCCAACTGGTCGCTCCGCAACTTCTCCGTTTCCAGTGCTTGAATTCGGGCATGAAGCTCATTGACTTTGATGGATGCCAGTTTTCTTCGCAAATCGGCTAGATTCTTATTTGCCTGATGCGCCAACTGATACCAACCTTCAAAGCCTGACATCCCGTGTCGGCATTCCTTGACCACAGCCATCAAACGTTGGCGGTCGAAATCAGCACCATGACACTCCTTTAGAGCATCATATAGCTTAATGACATAAGAATTCTGGATTGCATAGTCATCCCCACTTGTGCGGTTAAGGTTGGACTTAATGGTATTCGCCAGCACCTCTGACAGATTTCCCTTGAAAGTCTGCTCCAATCCTGTGTATTGCAGCAGATCTCTTGCTTGATGCTGATTATCGGTAAACCAGTCCTCATAGTGTGCGATAAAACAATCGCATTTCGTGCCGTCCAGCGCCTCAACCATTCTGACCAGCCAAACCAGTTCCGCCATGCAAGCCTTCTGGTTGTACTGCATCAGGCAACTTGCCACCGTCGCCCCAGGCTCGCGAACCGCAAGAACATATGCCGGAGTCACTTTTAACTTGTTGAATACCCGGACCCAAAGCGGTAGCATCATGCTTGTTCTCGGGTCCTTGAAGCCAAATACTCCTTTAGTTCCAGCCAAGCGCTTTTGCATGATTTCTTCAAGCGACGATACCGCGTGGATTACCTCTTTGTCTTTTAGCCAGTTCTCCGGCATCGGAGTGCTCGGACTCCCACCCAATTCCTGAATAAGCGAGGAATGCAAATCAAAAATTGTTTTGTCCTCGATTGGCCCTAGTGGATTAGCCGCAGACGGTTCATTTAGGTTTTCCGACACAGCCATGCCAAGATCACGAAGAACCTGCATGATCAAAGATGTGCCTGAACGCCCCGAGCCAAGCACAACAACAACGCTTTTACTAATCATGAACAAAGACTTCCATAATAACGAAGCGCATCAATCTGCTTCTCCGCTCGGCATGGCGCCCGGCAACTTTAACACGCACCAATACAGGCCACCAAACGACCGGGTGCTTAGCGCTAAATCGACGCTGACGATGGTTTCATCCAGCGCATGAAAGTAACGGAACGCATCTTCTGACACCGGCTTGAGATGGTTAGGCCTGAAGAAATGAATATCGGTCAGGCTGATGAGTACATATTGAGTTGCGATCCCGACAAGCTGCTTCGTTAGGGTTACATTCGCCTGCTCCAGATAAACCCATGGATCAAGTATCACCACATCAAAGAGCTCGCATGAGGCGCGTGACCTGCGAATAAAATCAAAAGCATCGCCAACGTGATAACTCCACCTTTCTGGATAAGCCTTGCGCATCTCGTCCATCATTTCGGCATCGTGGTCGACCAGGGTCACTGTCTCGATGCCACGGTTCGCTACATGAATCACGTCACGCTGCCCCATGAGTGCAGCCGAGTAAAGGCAGGCTGCTGACTGTGCGTGGTCCAGCACATAATGGGGGAACGCCTTATTCCGTGACATCTCAATAATATTACTTCTCATATCTTCTGGCTTGCCCTGCAGTGTCTCGATCAGCCGTATCGGCTTGAACAATGCTTTTTTCTTCCAACGCGTAAGTCCGGGCCGCGTATCGATGGCATCCGGTAGATCTGTCCACTGTGCATATGAAACCAACGACAAACCAGGCTGGCTGGCATAAATCCACTCCACAACAGCAAAGTGGAGGTGAAACATGATGCCTTGCGCTAGCCAGTCGCCGTGGCCCATGATGTGGCGATAGTGACCAAACTGACCATGGCGCTCGACCATGATGAACCCGAGCAGGTTGCCTCCCTCACCAGGCTCGAAAATACCATGCCAAGTGTTATGGTGATGAGGACAAGGCGGGATATGGTTTGGATGATTCAATCCAACGTACTTCAGAAATGCCTCGGCCCCTTGGTTATACGGAGGGCGCAACGCACCCGCTTGCCGTTCCGGCTTGGATTGCAAAATCGCCTCAATGTCCGCCAAATGAACCTTCGGATCGAACAGCTTGCAGACCAGCCCGCGCAGGGTCGCACGTCGCGCTTCTCGTGTGACATTCCCCTTGGATTTTGAATGAACGGCGGCCAAATATTCAGCAGCATCCGCGAATGCCGACAAATCCAGAATGGCATTGACCCGAGTGCCCGCAAAAGCATTCGACATGCGACTTGTCATGCTTCGTTGATGGGCGAGGCAAAAATCGGTACAACTTTTCGTAAGCCCTAGATCCACCCGCAATCGCGGGTACGGTCGCAAAGTCGGAATCGCGATGCGCGTTTCCGCTTCCAATACATCAATTAACCCCATCGCCTCATCGATAGCTGGCCCGGTCGCTCGTGAAAGCACCGATCGGATAGCGCCAATTCGCTCCGAAAAATGATTTGCCTCGGAAACTTGCTCGAAATAGATGTCGTAATAAGTCTGTTCGAGTTTGCCCTTGTCACCCTCGATCGCCTTTTGGCCTTGCACCGTCCTCTCAACCAATGCCCGCTGCGAGTCAAGTCGTTCTTTCATGCGGACAACAGCCGCTCTTCGATCAGCCAGCAAGTCCTTCAACTGAACGATGCGCGCCTCCATCTCACCGCAACGGCGTTGCAGATGACTCAAGTTTGAATTTTCTTTCGTCAATGACAAATACGCTATCTCCGTCACGAAAAAATTAGTCTGCGCGCAATATCGAAGTGACAAATGGGACTCATATCTCCAATATACTTTCTGAGTACTCGGCAAGTATCGCCTCACCATATTGCTGGTTCATGTGTTCATCGACAAAGCCTGCCTTGCTTGGATGCATGCCACGAGAATATTGGGCACGCGTTAAGCAACCGTCATCATCCAGAACCTCCGAGGGCTGCGGCAAATACTCAATGTCGTGACGCGAGAGTTCATTTGCATAGAACCGTTCCAGATAGTCAAAACACCGGCGCGCCGACGCGACATCGCCATATCTGGCTTTAATATCGATATTACCAACTGGAGGTCTAGGCGCGGACAGCAGAAGGACAGACGCCGAATTAGCCCCCTCCCTGATGGCCGTAACTAAACGCTTTGCGTTCACAAATGGAACAGTGCCATATTGCGGGTGCTGTGCCAGCGAATTCCAGCCGTTAAAGCCGATAATTTGAAGTTCGTCAAGCATAGCATCGGATATTGGAATTCCGTCCAGAGTCGGAATCAGCTTGTCCGTCACACGAAAAGGCGGGCGTAAACGGTGGAACATATCCACGAAGATAATTCGACCGTAGCTGCGCAAATCGATTTCCAAGCCAGAAACCTTAGAACTTCCTGGGAAGGTTTTGCTTCCTAGCCATGAGGCATTGCAATGCTCAAGACCGGAAACAAAGCAACCTAGGTCTGACCGAAGAATCAAGCGCCCGTCTTTAACGTGCCAACCTGACTCCAGGTGTGCAACCAGTTCTGGAGCATTAAATCCAACAAACGTGGCGGTGCTGCTATTGGTCGCATAAAGGGCTTCATATCCCTGCTTGATAGCACCAAGAAACGAGGTACCGATAAAGAGTGTACGAAAGCTCATTTTGAGAATCCCTCAAGCAATGCGTCTTCACACACCACATCGTCGTAAGCATCTTCACCGACACCATTCGAGGTTGTAGCCAGCATTGACTGGGTTTCCATCTGAGACGATAGGTTATGCTCCAAGAAGAAAATCCGCATTGCCGCATCCACGCCTGCGGCGGCAACGCTGCGCAAGTTCGGTTCGTAGAAAAGTCCGCGCGTCCAAGGCGATACAATTATTTCGTATGAAGGAAAATAATCCACCTCAGCGTATTCATCATAAAGCTCGCCAGCCACCGATCGCAAGGTAGACTTCGAATACGTCGTCGCCACCATGACATGATTATCAGTGGCCGTTGCGGTTAAGGGGACTGGTGACACCGTAAACAGAAAGCGGCAGCGCTTAGTTTTTTGTACCGACCAAATCAATTCCATAAATCTAATCAAATCAGATTTGATCTCTGAATGCATGAAGTTCTTAAATTTGTATAAAGATGGCTGATAGTCACCCGCGATGGTTCCGGGTGCTGTCGGCAGAGTCCTCCAGCTTCGTTGGCACACCCATGCTTCCGTCAAACCGAGGGTAAAAACAAAAACATCGCAACCTTCTAGCAGTTGGCGTAACCGCTTGAGGTGATGCTGCCGGTGAAACATCACTTCTTCGTGAGAGCTAAAGCCATTTGGCTCAACGTTTGGGCGCAATGGGTCGTAAAACCTGCCATCCTTTTCCCAGGAAAATTCGAGGCTTGCCCGGATGTCCCAAGCTTCTTCGGCCAATTCTATTAGTTGCCTTGCGGTGTAAATATTTCCATAACGCGCGGAATAGGGTAGCATAGCCAAATCGGGTGTGTGCTGAACTAGGCAGAGCCTTTGGCGCAGGCTCAACATCTATGAAGTTATAGCCTGATTTCTCTAAACGCCGCGAGATATGCTGGGCAAAGCAACTTCCGGCAGATGCAATTCGATCTTCCAGAGTAATGTTAAATTTCTTTCGCCATAGATTGGTGGTGGTTAATACATGATCCTCTGCTACTGCATATCTCCAGAACTGCCTTTTCGGGATTCCGTTATATGGACTTGCGCTCATGGATATATTTCTCTGTAAAGGTGATAAATTCTTTAAAATTAAGTATTTGGCGCCCAAATCAAAAAAGTCTAAACATAAGTCCTTTGTCCACTGTGCGGATTGACTAGCGGACTTTACTTAGTCCGTGCTGAATAACTCTGAATTAGGCCGGCAACAATAATGGGCCACCCATATTTCTGGCCCATTCGGCAATCAGCCAATCCATGATTTCGGGCCAAAGAAGCCGCAGCCTCTTCATTAGGAGTCGAATGTTATGACCGGCACCGCAGAGCACATCATGCAACGCGTCACCAAGCGCTCCTTTCAACGGATTCCGGTCCAGTCGACCATCCGTTTTCATGTGTCCTATTGTCGGCTCAATGGCACTACGCCGCTTGATCATGGCTTTCAGTCCACGAGTGACGCCGCGACGCTGGCCCGACCTTAAGATCTGAACACAGTCCACAACAACCCCCTGATATCCGCGATCCACAATGACGGTCTTCGCCATCTTGTCCATCAGGATGCTCGCTTGCTCAACCGTCTCGGCTAACGTGTGCCCATCCCATGGATTACCAGGCATGGATCGCATACCAACCACCAAACCCTCTTTGAGCGTGGTCGCGACCGTCACTTTGACGCCAAATTCGTATGGGGTTCTTGCCTTGCCTTTGCTGATGCATTCAACTTCCGGAGCGTGCAGGGCGTACAACTTATTCTTGTCCTTTCTTTGCTGTGTCAGGATCCTGTTAACCCGGAACAGAAGATCGTTCGCTTTCGCCCAATGCGCTTCGGGAATAACATCAATGTTCTTTCGAACATTACGGTAAACACGCCCCACGCGGGTCTTCAATGTTCGCAATTCCCGGTTCATCCGTTTGAACTGCTGTGCGTGAGTATAGCGTCCTACCTTGAGCGCCATTCTTGGGGCTTCGCGGTTGTAGTTCTGACGAAGCTCAATGCCATGTTCATCGGCCAGTTTGACCAGATTTTGGCGGCTCCGCTCCAGCAGTCGACTATCCGTGGGATGGGCAATCGCCTTCGGCATGACCGTCGTATCGACGATCAATCGATCAAAACTCGATGACTTCACCGCACCAATCTTCTGGGCGGCGTCGATGGTGACAATCAACATCGATTCAACGCCTTCTTCGCCAATCCGTTTTCGCCAGCGGGTCAGGCTTGAACTGTCCATTGGGGCTTCCGTCTGGAAGTAGGTTTCACCCGTGAAGTACTGGACGTATGGGTTTTCCATCCAGGTGTTCACGATCTCTTCATCCGAACAATCGTAGGCGTGCTGCAAATACAGCAAGCCAGCCACCAATCTTGGGGACAACGCTGGGCGCCCCGTTGTACTCGGGAAATGAGCACCGAAGGCGTTCTCGATTAACTCCCAATCCATTACATCTGCGAGTCTCACCAGCGGATGCTTCAAATTGATCATCTCGACCAACGGGTGCCTGAATAGGTCTCCAGTTTGCGGTCCCGACTTCCTCGGCCCCATAAAACCCCGACAGAATTTGCAAGAAAACAGGAAGTTATTATCTAATTCCTGGCAATTACAGACCTGCTGAAAGAGCTCTTTCCTAGAATAAATCAATGAGCTACGAGTTGTTCAGTGCTGACTACTTATTAAGCTCATATCCGTTCTCCAATTCGATGAAATCAGTCTTGCCATCCGGCGACTTGTTGTCCACATTGATCCAATAGCCATCTACCCACTCTCTCACCGCTATAGCAGCTTCTCCCATTGAAGCTGCATTCCCTCCTATTGAGTCCACAGTTGATAGCTGAGCAATGACTTTGGTCTTTGGGCTAACCGATTTGATGATGTTCGCGGCATGGCTAACGATTTGTCTATAAAGGTTGGGGTCGCTTTGTACTGACTGTGCCTGAACGTCAATGAAGTCATAGTAAGGCGCAATTTTACGATATATCAGCACCGAACACGCCTGATACCGCCCCAGTGTGTCTCGCTCTTTTATAAGCCTACAGGAAGGCGCAGCGACGCTTAGCAAACCATTTTCTTTAGCGAGTTTGGCAAATCGAATCGCGTAACTCACCGGGTCCCGCTTTTCTTCCTCAGTAGTATTGATAAAGCCTGGTTCCGGGTTATAGATAACCACATCAATGATCCCCTGAAGTTTCCTGGAGTTCAAATCGTTTTCGAAGTCACCAAGACTTTGATAAATAAAGCGAGTTCTAACGCGCAGGCCAATGTCGAAAGTTGCTCTGAAAACGTCTCGTCTCCCGCCAACTATCACATTGCATCGATCAAGCTTTTCCTTGATTAAGCGTTCATTCGCGATTATCGAGTATTTCAAAGTCTCGGACGAAACAAATAAATACTTACCATTATCATTGCATGTCGCATGCGATGGAAATGCGGCACCCACACACAACATTAAGACTAGAATTGTCGCTAGCAGATTACAAATTCTTTCTGATGCGGCTTCATTACTAAAGTGCGGCATGAACTCTCCTGCTCTTAGTGGCCCTTCGCGCTCCCGATTGGACACCAGAAACCGATAGACCGACGCAACAGATAAAGTCCCTCTGCATCTGAACAGGTTACGGCTGGATCAAGATGGACGATCGAAGTAACGCATACATCATTATATATTATTCTGAACGATGATAAGTGACACCATCTACAACCATCGAGCTTAGTGGCATGAATTTGGTGACAACGTCAATTTGACAATTAGAATCAAGCAGAGACTTGGCAATTCGCCTAACACGATCATTTCTTCGAATATCTTTCAGCGCAACTAACAGAACCCGTGCGCGTGGTTGACAATGTGATTGAATCAAATCCACGATTTTCTGAACCTGGCCAGACCATATGTATTCAGCGCTGACTGCCTTTATTTGATGCCTGAAAAATAAATTCCTCACTAGCGCATCCTTAATCGAACTAGCCAAGTCATCTGGGGCTGTAGCATTACTGACGACCCCTATATTTTGTTTTGTGACAAAATCCGCCAACTCTGTATCAGCGAACGTAACAATGGGCGTATGCGTCGCTATTGCATCGAACAATCGATTTGGAAGGCTGTATCGATGATTATCAATAACCGGTTCAAATAGTATGAGTGCAATATCAGCCTCTGATAGAATAGGTAGAATCATCGATGGATCAAGCATTCCGGTTACAAAATAACGGTCGCCTAAGTTCAAGGACTCTACTAGGCTAGTTACTTTCCGGTCCAACTCCCCAACCACCTCTCCTAACACGATAAGCTTGAATCGATCGTCGAGTTGGGCCAATGCATATATGGCCGATTCAAGACCGCAGTGTTCGTAAGCTCGGTTCGGATATACCAAAAGGATGTCAGACCTATCGAAATCGTACATTCTTGACAGATAATCTGCTCGCACTTCAGGAGCGTCTCCGTCCTCTCGACAGTTCATTAACAACTCGATATTTGTCGTACACCCATTGCGAGCATAAGCCTCGGCCTGCCCCGAGCTTGTTGCATAACATGCGTCAAATTTGTTTGCTACGTTCACTGCAAAGTCATAAGTCAGCAAATCTGCATATGGGTTTTGAAGGCCAGCCTTCCTGATACTTTCCGTTGAGCGCTGAGAGAAAATAGGGTACTCAACTATATCAAGTATCTTTAGTGGATTAGCTAACAAATGATTTGCGTAGTATAGCGAGGCCAACCCAGAGCAGAATGTTTCATGCGCGATAACTATGTCATATTTCACCTTTGTGCCGAGCAAATCGTAGATTCGGTTGAATCCGATCAGACCTCGCCGAACCTGATTAAATAGCAATTCGTCATTATTGGTCATTCTTTGTATGTTCCCACTTTCTTTTACACTCCAATGCCAATGCTTTCAAGTCTGCGAGGCTTTTGAAATTTGGAGAGCGAAGAATCTCATCTCTACTCATGCCTATCCTTCCTCCTTCCAGAAGACTGGCGTAATACTGATACTTCCTGAGCCAATAGACTTGGCTCTTCTCGGAATCCCAAGTGTCTGGCAAGCCTTCGCTTTTAACTGAATCAAAGAACTCTACATCGAAACAATCAGAAACTAATTGATCATGATCATCCAGAGGCACCTGGGCCTTTCTCATGGCATCAAGAATATACTCCTTACAAGACGCATAGTCCCAGCTCACCTTTTTTGCTATTTCAGTCCGGCCTTCGTCATTTCTGAGCATCTTCGACCAATAATCGTCACCATTTTCCGAAACACTATCGCCGTTGATCGTGCGAAGCCAGTTATTATTTCTCTTTATCGATACCAAAGGAACCCTCAACTTGTTCGCTTTTATTGAGATTTGAAGGTCGCACATGGTTCTTGGCATCACATCCAAGAACTGTATCGGAAATGAAGAAAGCTTGCAGGCAAAGGTTCCAGAACCTGCTAGGTTTATGAATCGATCACATTTCAGTTCTTGACGTGCAGAAAATGTCGATATACGTTCGAAATACCAGTCGAGAGGATCACCAAAAATAGATCCATGAACACATACAGCCACCATATCCTTGTATCTGCTTATGGCATTTTTTAAAGATTGCACATAGTCGTTCGGATATAAAAAGTCATCGTCCAGAGAGAAATAATAGTCATCCTCTTTCGAGAAGTTAAGCCCAAAATACTTGCCTTTCGCACCAAGATCGCCATAGTTATCGCTTAGGTGAAGAGCAATGTTTTTTAACTTTCCAATTGACGGCTTTTTCTCATATCTATTCAGATAAACGTGAAGTTCATCAAACTGCGGTGCAAGTCTTGATAACACTTCCTGCAAAGTCGATTGTCGCTCGGGGATCGTAGCCATGCCGCCTATAATTCGAGCCCCAGCTCGAAGTGCTCTGGATTTAGCCCGGCTTAATACCAAAAAATCTGATGGGCTGAACGTCTGCGGCGCTGTTATCTTACGTGCGATATAAGTGTTCTCAGGTTGAGATTCCGGCTTATTACTGATTCCTGCATCTTCTTTCTGCGCATTTACCTCTGGCACTCCTGTAAATCTAGAAAAAGACGCGTTCAAAGCCACCCCTTTAAGCTTTTGAAGATCACTTCGACCTACTGTTGCAATGTGTTGATTTCTAACGCGTGCGAAAATGAGCCCTCCGATCACATCGTCTTCGAGTACAAAAGGCAAATCGATTATTAATACTTGTTCAAAGCGGAGTGTAATAGCAACCCGACTAATTTCGCTCGTTGTCGCTCCTGAAATCCGAATCCGAATTTGGCCAAGGTAATTCTTGATTAAAGTAAGCCCATTTTTTGCGCATGTCGTCGCAAGTAGCACCTCAATGGGTTTATATGTGTTATACCTAACAAGTGAGGAGAGAAAGTTATCCGCTGCCGCGAGATTATCCCCAGCGCGGATGAGTATTGATGCGCCTGCGTTAAATGCGTGCTCATTCAAATAGCTGAGATATTCTTCGCCGAGGGCTTGGCGCTCTCTTTTTTTGGTGAGGTTTTCTGCTTCTGCCCAATCGTGGAAGATGGTTAATTCCGGACAGTATCGGATGTATTTTCCTGGAAGACGGATGCGCCATTGTTGGGTAAGGGCCTTACCATCATGGCCGAACATCAGTGGGTCAAAGCCGCCTAGGTTTTGGAATAGGCTGCGGCGGATAACCATGTTGCCTTCAAGATTGAATTCGCCTGGTTGTTCGGTTTCGCCCAGATTGTAGTGTTCGGGCGGTGGCGGTGCGTTGGGCGATTTAGGCTGGATGCGGCCGCGTAGAGCCAGGTATTCATTTGCCTGCGCCCTTTTTTGCACGCTGGCCAGATAGCCGGAGCTCATAATGGCGTCATCGTCCAAAAACACCAGGATGTCGCTGCAGGCGAAGTGGGCACCGATATTTCGGCCTTCGCTGGGCAACAGGTTGATGGGGGGAGTTATCCAGCAGATTGGCAACTCAGCTAGTTCGTAGTGGATAACTTCGTTCTGACCGTTATCGACGAGGATGATTTCGAAGCGCTGGCCTTGCTGGGCGAATACGGATTGGATGCATTCGAGTAGTTCCTTGCCGGTGGCATAGCCGACTATGACAACCGAGATTTCGGGATTTGTTTCTGTACGGTTGTCTTGTTGCTTGAACTGACGGTAGTCGATGCTTTGCCCATAGCGATGCATGGTGGCGCGCGCATCGGCGAAGCGGCGGTTAAGGTAGTGCTCGCGAGCGGCATGGAAATCGGCTAAAGCCTGCTCGTTAGACATGCTGATCTTGCTTACCAGCGCACGCCGCGAAAGATCACATCCTTCCGAATGCAGTCTTTATATGCTCCCACTAGCTTGAACATATCGGCCATGACTTCTGGTGTGAGATAGTGCGGTTCAACGCCGATCTCGATAAGTCCTTGGTAGGTGGGGTTGTAGTAATGTTCTTCTGCTTCCTTGCGTGGGTTATCAATGCACTTGATCTGTACATGGTAACCGAGCTGTTTGCCCACTTCCGCCGTGAGTTCTGCCAGCTGGTTCACGCTGAAGGTTTCCATGATCTGGTTGAAGATGCGCAGTTCTCCAGCTTTGGCTGGTGTTTGCTCAGACATGTGAACACACTGCAGGGTATCCTTAATATTCAGGTAGCCTCTTGTCTGGCCTCCTTTGCCATATACTGTGAGCGGGTAGCCAACTATGGCCTGCGCAATGAAGCGGTTTACCACGGTTCCAAAGACCTCATCGTAGTTAAAGATAGTTTTGAGTCTATGGTCGACCGTAGATTCTTCGGTTTCCAGACCGTAGACCGGGCCCTGCATGAGATCAGTCACGCGCAGGTTCCACATTCGCACGCCGAACCATAATAGGTCAGTGTCCATGATCTTGCTGGTATGGTAGATCGATGAGGCTTGGCGTGGGAAAAGGAAGGTGCCTTTGCGGTCTTTATGTTCGATTTCGATCCAGCCTTCTTCGATGTCAATGTTTGGCGTGCCGTATTCGCCCATAGTACCCAGCTTAATAATATGGGTGTCGCGAGCTAAATCGCGTACGGCGAACATCAGGTTATTGGTCACAAGCAGGTTGTTGGAGATTGTAAAATTCGCTGTTTTGTAATTCATCAGCGAGTAGGGGGCCGAGGGCTGCTCTGCATAGTGTACAACGGTCTTGGGGACACCAGTGTAGGATGGGTCTATAGCCCAGTCATAACGTATTCGGCCATCAAAAAGAGCCCGCATGACTTCAGGGTTGGCGAGATCGCCGATAACGACTTTAATTTCTTTGCCGGTCTTTTCGTGCCAGATCTTCGCGCGCTCCTGCAGACTTGGGACAGAGTAAAGCATCCCAACATCAATGGTTGTGCAGATATTACGGCGGAAATAATTGTCTACAATTGTTACCGCGTAGCCGCGCTTCGAGAAATACATTGCGCTTGGCCAGCCGAGGTAGCCATCGCCGCCGAGTATGAGTATGTGGTCCAAGGTTTACCCCTGATAAATAGTTTATTTAGAAACGTTCGGACGGATGTTGCTGCGGTAATGCCTCTTTCAGTAAGTGGTTGTCGCTAAGGAATTTGCCCAATTCCACTTGCGATAGAGGTTGCTCGTTTGCGGAATGGTAGGGGTTGTCTACGTTGTTAGAGACGATACCCAGATATTCGTAGTTGATTTGGCCATACAGGCTTCGGTATGAAGGTAATACGGCAAAGTATTTTTCTAGCTCATAGGTGCGGCCCGTTTCTTCTTCGCTCATGAGCTCTTCATAAAGTTTTTCGCCCGGCTTGCAGCCAATGTTGGTGATTTCTATGCTCTCAGGTTTGTGATTAAAGGTTGGGGCCAACTGGTTGATCATGACTTGTGCGAGATCTTCGATGCGGATGACTGGCATCTTGGTTACGAAGATTTCTCCCCCTTTTGCGAGAGTACTTGAATCGATGACGAGTCGAGTGGCTTCCTTGATACTCATAATGAAGCGAGTCATTCTACAGTCAGTGATCGTTACAGGCCCACCATTTCGAATTTGCTCGTGGAAGATGGGTATCACCGAGCCGCGCGAACCGAGTACGTTACCGAAGCGGGTGGATGCGTATATAGGGCCTGCTCCTCTTCGGGCACAGTTAGCTGCTGTCATTAGGCGCTCGCCCATTAGCTTCGTTGTGCCCATGACATTGGTAGGGTTTACCGCCTTGTCTGAACTGGTAAAGATGACGCGTTCGACGCCACAGATTTTGGAGGCTTCGATAACGTTCTTGACACCTATGATGTTGGTCTGTACGGCATCGAAAGGAGAGTGTTCGCAGAGAGTGACGTGTTTGAAGGCTGCAGAGTGATAAACAATATCAACGTCTTTTAGTAGTTCGACCAAGCGGTCGCGATCTCGTATGCTGCAAAGGAAAAATTTGGCTTTATCGTGATGTTTGTGGCGTTGCTGCTGGAAAAACAACTCCGTCTCATTGTTGTCAAGCCCAATAAGTTCGCCTACCTGATAATCATTAAGTAAAAGATTAACCAGTTCAGACCCCACGGTTCCGCAACAACCTGTGATAGCTATTGTTTTTCCTTTCAAATTAATCATTTTTTTTATCCAAAAATTCAATATATTGTGAAATCATATCTGATTGAGTTTCAATAGATATGTTTCGTTGCTTTTTGATTTGTTCTTTTATACGTAATAAAACGGAACCATTGTTGATATTCGTATTCTCAAAGCAGAGCGCCTTGTTGTAATACTGCGTGGCATCCATGTGCTGACCTGACAAGGTTTTTATGATCGCTAGCGTGTTGTACATACCGGCTCTTAATAGACGGTTCAGCTTCTTCTTCGGGTATCCCCATTCAATAGCCAGCGCAGTGCAACGATTTAAGCCCTCCATGTCATCAAGTTGCTGATGGCCTGTTGCAGCATACGCTGCTAACACGGCTCGGTTTGAACGATTTGCCAATGCTGCATTGTCGAGTTTGGCTAGCCGTGCCCATTGACCCTTAATCCATGCTTTTTTTATATCGTCCGGAAGTTGCATCTGCCCCGCATGAACGCGATCAGGGAGAGAAGCAGGAGTATTCTTTTCTGCATCGTATTTCAATGTGCCATCCGGCACAGATGCTTTTATCTGATTGAGCTGAAGATCGATTCTTGTTTCGGTGAGCGTCTTGGATAATCCCCCCGGTATCCCAACCTTTATGGCGGACTCGAAATGTTGCAGAGCGCTTTGTTTTTGTTCGCTAATGGCGGCTGCTCGACCAAGGCTATTATGAACACAGGAAACCAATACTTGACCTATGAGAAGCTTGCTGGCACCCCAATTTTTGGCAAGGCGGATAAATTCTTTCCCTTCTTCAATTTTGTTGGTTTGTATTCGACCCACTCCAGCTAAAAGGGCGATCGTCTCTCTATCTGGGTGGTGTTGTAAAGCATCTAGGTCGATACTTGTAAGGCTTTGCCAATCCCCCAGGTGCCATTCCGTGCGCGCCCGTTCAAGCAGATATTCATCGTAAGGGATCGGTTGGTAGGGTACTAATGGGTAGCTTATCCCAGATGACGCGAACTCGTTGGTTGCAGATGTATTAGCTTTGTCTAAGCTTTGGGTTTGCGGCTCGTCTGCTTTTTTTTTCTGAATGCCCTTCAATCTTCAACCTTTTGTTTTGAATAGGCGAACTAAACCATGATTGATAGCAGAGGTAATGCCTGGTTCTTTGAATAAAACACCTCTGATAAGGACGGTGTTAGCCAACAGTCTGACAAATGCATCCAAGAGGTTTCGATTAATGACGTGATAGGTTTTCCAAAATTCGTCAAGATTCGTTTGACTAGTCAGCCCACAAACATCATATATCGCTTTCCCTAACACCTTCACGGGACAGCCTAGCTGCAGGGATTTAAGACCTGATGTACTGTTTACCGTGACGACTCCATTCGCGCCCATAATCATATCTTCCAAATTGCCACCGTCCAAGAATATCACTCGATCCTGAACCCCAAATCTTTGAGCTATCAACGGTATCACTTCCCCCCATTTTTTAAAATATGGCTCGGATGGATGGGATTTAAACAAAATGATGTCAGTGTCCCTGGAATGTAGTGAAAATGATCCTAGAATCATTTCTATAACTTCGGTAAACCCACTGAATGGGGAATTTTCTAGTAACTGGTAGTCAAATTCAAGTTGCATCGGGACAAGAAAGTAGCCTAGACCCTTTGATTGTATCTTTTGAAGTATTAAGTTTGATTTGCGATTTCTTTGATGACTTCGAAGAATGCGCATTGCTCTGGCGATCACGAATACATGGTAGGGTTCCTGCAAACCACTTGAACGATAATTAGGATAGCTTAGCCAGTTAAAAAATACATTGGAGAAGTTATAAATCAACTCCTTGATGATCATGTTCCAGGTGCTCTCTCTGAACCGGGGAGCCAAATCGATTTCTGGGAGTTTCGAAGCCTCTTCAATGATGGTGGCCGGGTCACTCGGAAAGCCTAGGCTTCCACCCATTACACCTTCTTCCAGCGTGATCCAATCTGGCCTTAGGTAGCCAAAGTCAGTGACCCATATCCGAATTCCTTGGGTTTTCGCAATGACTATGGCTTCTTTGTGATAGTTACGATATTCGCCCCCCAGTATGATATCGGTGACTTTATTAAACATTATGTATTGGAGAATGAATTTCGGCCAGTCTTTATACTTTTCCCGATAGGAGTAGCTGTTGGGGCCTTGCCAGAATAGCCAGTCTCCGAGACAAAAGTTGATTCGGCTAACTATATATCCTTCTTCTTCAATTTTTTTTCCCAAGCGTGGGAAAAATGAGCTGGGCATGGTTCGAAGGAACACAAAGTGCCTTTGGCTCATGAATACTCCTTGTTGGTGTCGTGGGGTCTAAGCTATTGCTTTCTATTAAGGTTTCATGGCTGCATAGCGGATCATGATTGCCTGTTGGCCCCATGGGGTTGGATATAGGTTCTCGCTTTCATGAATTACGGAGAACCCCCTGAAGTTTTTGCTGATGTCGGTTATATCCATTCTCGTAAAGTTCAATGGTTCACTCCGCCTTACCGGCTCCTTATTTGATACCTCTTCCAACACTATTATACCGTGGGGTTTGAGTCCTTCAATGATCTTGGGTAACAATGTTTGATAGGGAAAGGGGAAATCAATGAGCATGATCAAATCCCAGCGTTGTTTCCCAAAATTGAAGTGATTAATATCTTGAAGAACCGTAGTGATGGATAAGTGGTTGGCTGCGGCTGAATTCTGAATTTGGTTGAGCCCGATCCTGGCGATATCTACGGCTGTTACTTGATAACCCTTTCGGGCCGCAAAAAGTGCATTTCGGCCCATACCGCTTCCAATATCTAGTGCTTTTGGGCTACCTGCCGGGGTCGAGAACTTTTGTAGTATCTCAATCAGGAAGGGAGCAGTCTGGTTGGGCTGTTCCTTAGTCAATGCGTAGGTTAGGTCATAATGGGTTGCAATATCGGATAGTGAGTTATCTGATAAATTTTGACTTGTGCTTGAGCAGCCCAAAAACCCAAAAAAAAACAACCTAATTATGAGGTTTTTAAACTTCATGGACGCAAAATCAACGGACTGTGTGCTAGCTGCGAGCTATAAAATACCATAATGTCATCTCGGTTATAGGGAAGATGGTAATCGCCCGTGGGCAGCGTTCATGATAAATGAAACGATTCTGCTTTTTTCTTCCCCCTTTGAGCGTTCAAAGCTAAACGGGATAGCAAAACATAGCCTTTTAGAAGCCTAAACTTCCGCCACTGAATCCACGTGCACTGAAGACAATTGAGGACAACATATTTAACACCTTCTGCAATTCTGCTAACGGTGCATTCGAAATGTAAAGCACATCCTTGTTATGGATCGGGAAGCTTTGCGCTACCAGAAAGCTCCGTGGATCCTTGAGGTCGACCCTATAAATAGTGGGAGTCTTGCCATCTGGTGTAACAACGGAACGTCTTGGTGCTAAACCTAGTACTTGGGGCTCTTCAAAACGGAAAATAAACACGCCTGTAGCGTCGGCGCGTTGATCCTGAGTGCCTCCTGCGCGAGCTAAAGCCTGAACGAGGGATATCCCCTTGGTTTCAAAAAAAATCTCGCTATTTTGGCCCGTTGATCCCAGTGCGGTGAAACTCAGCGGTTGGTGCAAAGCTGTGACAATGTCACCCGGGTGGAGCATGATATTCTGCTTGGGGTCTTGTATGACGTTATCCATCGTCATGGCTTGAACTTGGTTGCCCCTGCTTACTCGAAGGGTTATTTGCCCCACCGGCTGTTGCACTCCGCCCGCCGCCGCGATAGCGTCTAGCAGCCGTTCACCTTTCGCTGTTAGTTGTAAGCGCATGCTTTGGGGTACGACACCCATTATGGTAGCGTATGAAGTTGCATTATTTCCGAGTCTGACCAATGCCTGTGGGTCGTGAGCTTTATCCTTCAGTCGCCTGACAATGTCGTTCTGGACTTCCTGTAGTGTTTTACCCACTACGGATATAGCGCCTGCGAAAGGCACATTGATGGAGCCATCTCGTGATACTACTTGATCCGGGAAATCCACCTGACGTGATAAGGGTAAAGACGCATTATTGCCGGCGAGGGAGCCTGAAGTAGACATGAATAATGCAGGTGGGGGGGCTTCCCAGATAGAAAGTTGCAGGGTATCGCCGTTTCCTACTTTGTAACCTGGCACCGAGGTTGTTGGGAACATATCTGAAAACTGCTCATGCTTATCCGCCATAGCGACTTTTCTGGCAACATTTTCATCGATATCCACCACCTGAACAGGGAAGCCATCAAGAGTCGGGGTATCGTTAACCGTGAATCTGGAAGGGCCGGAAGACGGTAGATACGAGCATCCAGCAAATGTCAGCAATAGAATTAAGGCGGTAGTGGATAAAACTTGTGATAAACGCATTTGTGAACGTAGTGTATTCATTTGTCTCTTGAGGAGGTCAAGGGATATCAATAGTGCTTCTAGCTCTTAGGTAGGCTATGGAAATTTAGATCGCAATTTCTGATATCCAATCGATTGCTATAGTGCGCCCTGTGTCGGTGAACCAGGCTACATATTCGGCAACCAAGTCGAAACGCAGATCGTAATCAAACATATCCTGAATATTTAGCTGAACTGTAATAAGTTGGCTTTGACCTGGCAGGCCAGAACAATTGTTCAGATCAAATCGTCTGAAATCGCGATTTTTGATTTCTTTGTCTTTGTTAATTAACTGGACGCCAAGTTTAACTTGACCCAGTGCGCCGGGTCGTTTGATCCAGCTTGCTTCCCCCGTGTTGGTCACGAGAATATCGAATATGAATTCGTGAGGATCATGATCAGACTGTCGCGTGGAAATCAATCGTAAATCCGCGGCCAAGGCAGAAGCTTTGCGGCTATCAATCTCGCAAAGACCCGGCTTCTCAATGTAAAAACATTGCGTATCGCTGAGACTCTGGGTGAAGACTTTCTGCATCTCCTGTTCATCTACGCGGCTTAGTTTTCGGTTTCTTGCCCACGCGAGATATTTTTCGATGGGTAAGGAAATAGGTTTGAATAGTTGCACCAGCATTTGAGGCGAATCCAGTCCCACAGAATGCGCAGCTTCGCTTATCAAAGCCATGTCGATGTCACCCTCAATAACCCTGTACAGTGACATTTCCATTTGCGACTGAGGGGTGCGCGAGTGATTGGGGCCTGGCTCTATCATTGCGATCCGTCCACCTGGCCGAAGAACCCTTGCAAACTCAGTAAGTGTTTGGACCTGGTCGCGAGCATGATGAAATGAGTCGAAACAAATGATGCGATCTACGCTAGCGTCGGGAAGAGGCAAACGATGCCCGTCTGAAAGCTCGAAGCAAACCGTTCCGCTATTGCGCAGTTTTTTGTTGTGAATCCATTTCTGGGCCAGATCTAGAGCCGATTGGGCAATGTCCAACCCTATTACTTGGCACCCAAGATTGGCGATGGAGAGAGATAGCCATCCCGTGGCGGACCCAAAATCAAGCACTTGGGCCCCTCTGAACAGGTCTGCGGCTTCTAGCAGCAAGGCCAGGTTTTTGTTGATTTGTTTAGCGTCCCTAATGTTTGAAAAAGGCTTGTGACATTGCTCGCTGTCAAGCGTCATTTCAGCAAAATAATGGTTAGCCGATTCAATTAGCTCTAGATCCGTAAGCTGATCCTTGAGTACTTGTACATCAATCATGATTGGCCAAATGTTGGTCTTTAATTAAAAAACCGAAGGAGATACGCCCTTTCACTTAACTACCGCGGCATAGGCCAACATGCGGGCCGCTCTATCTGGAATCAAATCGGACTCGGCACCTCTTATATGGCGCCAGTACCAACCTCGCCATGATGGGCGTTGGGCCTTTTTGTAATTGATTAGCAAAGCCGAGATACCGTGAAGATAAGCCGACTTTTCCTTGGCTTCATCCGAGGTCATCAATTGTTTAAGGACATAACTGCGTGAAAAGCCACTGCAAAGCACTTCCATATAGCGGGTTAGCCCTTCAGGATCAGGTTCGCGTTTAAATAAATTAAGGTAGGCCGCGCGTATGAAGTTTTGACCATTCAAAAGCATAAGGTCATTCACATGTTTGACTTGAGTGAGTGACTGGTTGGATACCAAAGGCTGATGTTTTGGGCTAGCCTTTAGCAGATCATGCTTTCGGTCACGATAACGTAATCCTTCCTCGCTATTGGCGAGTTCTTGCCAGATTTCCCCACGATCTTTATTCGACTGCAAACCAAATAGATAGTTTTTTAGTCCTTGAGGATCCGCAGGGCGTCCAAGCAATATGAGGTAGGCTCTTTCTAGAAAGAGTTCGTCACTCATGTTATCTAAGGAGGAGAAGAGTGCGGGTTCGTGCATCTTGTTCGGTCTCCGGTAGTGCCATTAAACGCGTGCTAAACGAGTGTTGTTTTATTTTACTTTGCTTGCTGGCTTCGGGAAAAGAAGTCTGCCCACTGTGGCAGTATTCGCTCGGGAAGATACTCGTTCGCCACTTTGAGTCCTCTTTCGATCAGATTCAGCCTCAATTCATACGCGTCGGATTCTGACAGTTTAGCGATTGCTGCTGCTGCATCGGAGTATGAATAGGGGTTAATGTAAAGAGAGGCATCCCTGTATATTTCTCGGTGTACAGGAATATCCGAGGCCACCACGGGGCAACCACAGCGCATGGCTTCAACTCCGGAATAATCAAAACCTTCAGCAAGGCTTGGGCAGATGGTGGCGACGGCATGCCGATATAAAACCCTTAATTCTTCAGCAGGAACATCTTGCAGCAAGAAAAGCTCACCTCTTATTCGCCAAGGCCTCATTTCTTCTTGGATAGATTTGAAATCCCATCCCCAACTGCCCACCAGAATAAGCTTCAGTTCAGGGTAAATGGTGCGCTTCAGGGTCTCCCAGGCTCTGATAAGCAATTTATGGTTCTTGCGTGGCTCTATAGTTGATACCATCAATAAATAGTCAAATTTATCAAGCTCCAGATTTCTTGAGTTCGTCCCTTCAACGGATAGGTCACCGGCTAGCCGGTTTCGTACTAGCTCAGGAACCATTGATCTCTGTGAATCTTCCTCAAAATAGTAAGCGTCTGAGACCATATTGTGTATTACTGAACTAAGTGGCTCGGCTTCAGGAAAAATCCTAACTAGGTCATTTCGGGTGGATTCAGATACACATGAGAATAGAGCCCCTGAGCGAATATTCGATAGTAATGCATGATAGTGGCTTAAGAGGTGGAATGTCTTTTGGCTGACGGTGTGAGGAAATAGAATAGGCACCGCATCGTGATAGCGCACGACCATACGAGTCTTCTTGGTAAGCCTGGCGGGGAATGGCGTTTGTGCGATGAAAAAATCGAATTGCCGGCTGTCGATCACTGGGTAATAGGCTCGTGATCCCCAAGTTAGCGACCTTAGCCCCGCATTGTGGAATTGTTTGCGCGAGAAACTGATAACCCAATATTCATCTTGGGTGAGGTCCTGCATCCTGTCCACAAAGACACTCTTATCAAAGAGTGTTCTCCATATAAAGTCCGAAAACTCGTGAGCATCAAATCGGCTTCGGGGTATCCTTGCACCTAAGAGTGACTTTACTGAAAGCAAGCTGTCGGAGATTCTTTGATTGAATTCATAAATACCTTGCTCCCAAACATTGCAAAAGTAGCGCTCATCTAGGGAGGCGATGAACCTAGAATTCTGGATTGTCCTTCTTGCGGGGGACATTTTTTCTAGTGCGGGTGTCAATGCAGGTCTGAGGTTGCGGCTGCCATGCTGTATTAATCCCTTCACTGACAGGTTGGGTTCTTGGCGTAATTCACTGAAAAGAAGACGGGTTTCCTGAGGAATGCCCGCATAGCCATCTAGGGCCGGTTTCAAATCAATCAGAATTCGAGTTGGTGGTGTTAGCATTGACAGGCAAGAATTTATTGGAATTCAGGAAATAGGCCTATGACTGGATCGGATATCAACAGGCCGCACCAACTGCTCGATAGCGAGTTCCTGTGTCAGCAACCAAACGTACTTACCGAGCGATCCGCGCACGATCGCGATACCAAGGTGATTATACGCGAGAGGGGCAAATGCCGGAACAATATCTAGTCGACGCTTGCGTATTCCACGTGATTCGGCCGGCCGGCCGGAGCGTAGCGACGCAGGTCATTTTTAGAGGTTAGTGGCCTCTCCGATTACCGTCAAATTGACTCGTCATTTTCCTTCTCTTCATTCGCGTAGGATGAGCCTGTCTTACCTTTCTTTTTGCGCATCGAATGCCCCTCCAGTTCAATTCGGTGGGCGTTATGTACCAACCTGTCTAAAATGGCATCTGCAACCGTGGGATCTCCCAGCGTCTCGTGCCAGCTCTCTACCGGTAACTGGCTGGTGACGATGGTGGACCTTGCCGCATAACGGTCATCCAGTATTTCAAGTAGGTCACGTCGCTGACGATCATTCAGACCCCCCTCAAGTCCCCAGTCATCCAACAACAGTACGTCGACCTTGGTGAGCGTGCTCATAATCCTTGGATAGAGCGCCCATCGCCGCTGGCAATCTCAAGCTCCAGAAGTAATCTGGGTAATCGTTGATAGGAGACCCGATAGTCGGTGCTGAATAACCCCAAATCAGGCCGTCAACAATAATAGGCCACCCATATTTCTTGCCCATTCGGTGTTACGTACCGGAATAATTGATTTTATTGAGCCGCTAGAATCTCGCGCTCATTAATGGCGTTTTGAACATATTGCCCTAATTTATTGTGAGACACTTTGGGGCTAGGAAAGGCTGGTACCCCTCTGATATCGTGGGACTTACTACGGAATCACTCCAACAAAGAGGACCAGCCTATGTCTCGCATTGTCCCTCATATCCATTCCCTTAAACAACATCTGGATACCTTGTCATTAACGCCCCGAGCCTACCGGCCTTCCCGCTGCCCGCATTGTGGTGTTTCTCGGGTTTGGTCACACGGCGTTTATGTCCGTAAGGCGAACCGCTCCCGAGAGCCAGGACTTGAGAGCACCTTCGTGCCTATTCCTCGTTTTATCTGTCATCACTGTCAAAGAACATGCTCAATGGTTCCGCAATGTCTACCGCCTAGGCGATGGTACCTATGGGAGCGGCAACACGTGTTGCTGCGTTGTCTTTTGATGGGGGCCTCTATTCGGGAGGCCTCTGCCCGCATTGAGGTCGATCGACGGACAGGACGACGCTGGTGGAACTGGCTTCTTATGCGCGGCGATGCCTTTGCCTTCTTTTTGAAGGAGCGTATGCCGGACCTTGGCAGAACCGTTGACCTTATGGATTTCTGGCGTACATGTCTTGAGGGTTCTTCCCTCTCCTTTGCTATGTGTTTTCTGGATGACGATGACGTGATCGTCCCATGATCTTCTGAACCTCAACGGGTTTGGGATGCTCGTTTTCATCCCTATAGTCGACCCCACACACTTTACCCACTAGTCACTGAAGATGACTTCCGTTTTCATGGGTTCCCCATTTTATTTGAGGATCCATTCCATGAAAGACATTCATCCAACGGCTCTGTTTCGCCTATCGGTTCTAGGTCCACTCGTTAGTCGGGATCTTTTGGATCACGGTGAACGTAAATCCATTATTCTGGAACTTGCAGAGAAGGAATACGCGATCCCGGGATCCAAACGCTGCCGCATTGGAGCAAGTACGATTGAGAGCTGGTATTACCAATGGAAGCGTGAAGGTATTGCAGGGCTAACGCCCAAGTCACGCAAAGACTCTGGGTTATCGAAACTGTCCGAAGCCGTTCAGGAAGCCATCTTGGCGGCAAAGCGCGAGCACCCAAAACGTTCACTCCTGCAACTCCAGCACTTGATGGAGCGTTCAGGGCTCGTGCCTCGAGGTGTACTGTCTCGATCAGGCCTTCACCGTCTGCTGCAACATCATGGACTCTCAAGGCGCTCAGGCTCCAGCAGTCTTCCTGAGGAGCATCGTCGCTTCGTGACTGAATGGGCTAATGGCATCTGGTATGGCGATGTGATGCACGGGCCTACCGTGTGTGTAAAAGGGAAACTCCGCAAGGTTTATCTGGTCAGCCTGATGGATGACGCTTCAAGACTCATCACCCACAGCGCTTTCTGTCTCGGGGAAACGGCCCTCGATATCGAGGGCGTATTGAAGCAGGCCGTCTTGAAGCGAGGTCTACCGAGGAAGCTGGTGGTCGACCAAGGGGCGGCCTACCGCTCCAGAACCCTACAAGCCATTTGCGCGCGACTCGAAATCATCCTGATTTACTGCCGTCCCTATGCCCCTGAGGGCAAGGGGAAACTGGAGCGATGGCATCGTACGGTACGCGACCAATTTCTAAGCGAACTGGATCACTCAAAACTGCTGAGTCTCGAAGACCTTAACGCCAGGCTTTGGGCCTGGCTCTCAGAGGTTTATCACACCCGTCCGCATGGCGGTCTCAATGACCTGACCCCGTTGGAACGTTATCAGCAGGATCTGCCCAAGGTGCGATCACTCGGAGCTAAAGCCACGCAGTTGGATGCCATTTTTTATCATCGGATCCAAAGGAAGGTCAGGAAGGACGGTACCGTCTCCTTCGAATCCATGATCTTTGAAGTACCTTATGAACTCTCTGGCCAGACCGTGTGGCTGGTCGTAAATCCTCACGATCAGGTCGTGATCGGAGTGGAGAGCGCTGAAGGCCATGGTCTTGGACTGGCCACACGCCTTGATCCCGTTGCCAACTGCGAAAGAAAACGGCGTCGCCCAGAGAAACCCGCGGATCAAGATACCCGCTCGCCCAGGGATCGGTCCTTAAATCCAGTAGAGCTTGCCTATGAAGCGCATTACAGGATTAAGCCCTTGGAGGATCGTTAACATGTACCGACAACATTTTGGGCTTAAGGCCGCACCCCTTGATAAAGGCATCACTGAACTCTGGGAAGACGGCGCTCTGGCCCATCTTCGTGAACGCTTTAGCTGGCTGCTTAAAAGCCCTGGTATTGGTCTACTGACTGGTGAGCCGGGTGTTGGAAAAACCGCGGCGATCAGGCATCTGGTCCAACCACTGAATCCTCATCTTTTTCAGGTGATCTATACCGCAGAGACCGACTTTGAAAGAGGTGATATTTACCAAACGCTAGGTCATAGCTTCGGCCTTGAGCCTTACTATAGAAGAGCCAAGATGTGGCGGGATCTTAAGGAAGCCATCCGTGATCGGGTCGAACAACATAATCGTGTGCCCGTCTGGATCATCGACGAAGCACAAAATCTCCCCATGGCTTTCTTTAGGGACTTGCCTTCATTCTTAAACTTCTCTTTAGACTCCCAGGACCTGATGACGGTTTGGCTTGTCGGTCATCCCGTTCTTGCTCACGTACTGGACCGAGCGCCTTATGCCGCTCTATCAGGGCGAATACAGACACGGGTGCAACTGAAGCCATTAATCGAGCGAGAACGTTTCATTCAACTCATCCAGCATGGCCTCAAAGTAGCTGGCTGTGAACATAATCTGATGACCGAGTCGGGGATGGAGCTCCTCCGACAGTCCTCACAGGGGCTCCCCCGGCAAGCTGGGCGTACCCTTCGTTATGCCATGCGGCTGGCCGTGCCAAAAGGCCTTAACCACCTACCCGATGATCTCATCCAGCAGGCTATCGAAGAACTAAGATGATCATCAACCTAGAAGAGTTGTTCCCGGAAGGGCTCCCTGATGAAACAGCGGCTGTGATCATCGACGTACTTAATGAGTTGGTCATCGGCTTTGAAAGCCAATACTTGACGCAGATACTGAGGGCCAGAAGAAAACGACAAACCAAACTCATGGATCCAGAACAACCATGGAGGAAAAAGAGCCATATCTGAGCGAATTATCCCGCGCTTTTTTAGGGGGCGTATCTCCATGAAGCAGCGCGGGATAAACGCATCTGTCCCACATCAAATAGCTCGGGAACAATGCCCTTAAATAAATCGGTACGTAACAGACTCGAGATTTTCAAGGCTCAATAACCCCCGGTCCGCGACCAAAATCAGGCGCTTGATAGAGGGGAACCGACCGAGAACCGTTTCAACCGTAGGCAACAAGGTTTTCGTTTCTGCTGTATTGCCATCAAAGACCTCGTGGTAGATCGGCAATCCATCTGCCGTTTGCACGACCCCGAGCATGAACTGGCGAGCGACGATCCCTTCCTTGCTCATGCCGAACTGACGATGATCGCCCTGCTGCTGTGAAAGCCCCTCTGACCGGATCGTAGTGAGATCATAGAAAACGATGGATAAATCCTGATCGATCAGTGGCCGAAGTAAAGTTGCTGTGACGGCGTCGACTTCCTCCTGATGATCGATAAGGGCATCCATGCTGCGCAGCAGATGTTGGTGGATGATTCCCTCGCTAGGCATGTCCGGCATCGCAACGGTTTCAAGCCAACGCAGAACCCCCAGCTTGGAATCAGGATCGCAAAGGCGATTGAAGACCATCGCCCTAATGCAGGCCTCGACATGGATGGAGTGTCGGGTTGCTCGGAAGATTTTGCGGAGCCCTGAAAACCCCAAGGTATTCCAGAGCTCATTGAGGGCCCAAAGATCGCCGAACGCTCTGGCTGGATCAAACTGAATAGACGGCGCATCAAGGCCACCCACAGTTTTGCCTGAAACCTTCAGGAGGCCACGGACAACGGAATCGAGGTCGCCCGCAATCTGATCAAGTCGACCGAGTGTGGCTACCGTGCGCTTTTTTACCTTACCGTCAGGGTCTCTGAAGGACTCGACCAGTTGGACGTATTGGCGGCTACCAGAGGATGTAACTTTGACATGCATGCCTCCACTATAAGGCAATTATATGGCATGTCAATGATGTGTATATATATCCAGACGTGCCACCACAGGTTCTCAGAGACCTATGAGTCTAACCTATTGAAGTTAAGGGTGATAGATGGCGGTAATCGCCCAATTCTGGCCCCGAAGTGTCGAAGTCCGGAGTCCCAGTGCGTATTCTGATTAATTTGAACAGTGATTCTGGTGAATGTGAACACCTAAAATCCAACGCATTCATGACGGTCTTATTTTTACTCTAAGTGTTCATCTTGGGTCAATGAGTTCATCTTTTTTCGCATAGATTCTCCTTTCAAGTTGATGCGGTGTGCGTTATGCATGAGCCGATCCAGAATGGCATCGGCCAGAGTGTTATCACCAATGGATTGATACCATTGGTCTGTAGGTAACTGGCTGATGACAAGGGTGGATGTATGGCCATATCGGTCATCCATAATTTCCATCAAGTCATTCCGTGCTGCCGCCGTTAGAGGTTCGATACCCCAGTCATCGATCATGAGTAAGTCATAACTTGAGAGCCTTTTAAGCACCTGGTTATAAGTGCCATCCGCTTTTGCCTGCTTGAGTGTCAGGACCAGTCTAGGTAATCGATAGTAACGGACAGACAGATCTTTCATGCAGGCCTGATATCCAATAGCACAGGCAATATAGGTCTTTCCACATCCGCAGGGGCCTGTGATCAAAAGGTTTTGCGCTTTCTTGATCCAATCAAACAAAAGCAGATGGGCCATCTGGGATTTCACCAGACCACGTGTCTGAGGATATTCAATGGATTGAGGCTGAGCCCTTAGTTTGAACTGTGCATTTTTAATCAGCCGGTTCTGTTTACGGTGATCACGCTCCTGCATTTCGTAATCAACCAACCACTGTAAACGTTCGATAAAAGACAGATCCTCATAGTTTGCGGGCTGCTCTTGTTGCGTTCTAAGGGCTGAAGCCATTCCGCCCAGGCGCAACTTTCTTAATTGGGTCATCAGTTGTTCTTGCATGACGATTACCTGTGGTCCTGATGGTTAGTGGAAACTCTGAGGGCCACGGACATTGCTATGATTCTGTGGTAGTGAGCGCTGTTCTGCGGTTAGCACCGGTAGCTTGTCTAGATGGGCGTTTAGAATCGACTTGATCTGCTTAAGTCGTCTAAGGCTTTGATGATTCGCCACCTTGCAGGCATTATTCAAACGATCGTTAGGGTATTGCCTACTCAGGCTCAGTAGACCGAGACAAGCACGATAGGCCTGCTCTGGGTGTTTGCGACTTGATAATTGGTCCTTAACCCACAATTCGACCTCTGAACCGATCGTGCTTGACCAGTGCATTAAACGCTCTGGCGACCACCGTTGATGCTTCTGGTGTTTCTCTGGCATGTGTTGGGCAAGCGTCGTTGTGCCAGGCCGGGCTGACCGCTGATGCGTGACCACGCTCTTGCCGTTGAAATACAGTTCGATCCTGGATTCACTGGCGTGACATTCGAGCGTCTCGCCAACAAAAATATGTGGCACAGAGTACAAGTGATCTTTGTATGTGATGTGGTAATCGATACCCACCTTGACCCTCTTGATGTCCATGAACACGTATCCCAATACAGGAAGGGATTTGAGCGCGGGCTTATCCAAGGTCTCAAACCATTCTTTTCTCGACCCCTTCCATTGCTTCATGATCCGGTTATTCAAATCGATCAGCAGTATCTTGATGCAGTGGTTGAGTTCTGCCAGAGAGAAGAAGGTATGGTGTCTCAGCTTGGCTAGGATCCATCGCTCAACAATTTGGACACCGACTTCGACCTTGGCTTTATCTTTCGGCTTGTAGGGTCTGGCTGGAATCACGGCTACATCATAGTGAGCCGCTAATTGCTGGTAGCTTGGATTCAGAGAAGGATCGTATCGGCAGGCTTGGGTAACCGCAGACCTCAGATTGTCTGGGATGAGCAATTCAGGGACGCCGCCAAAGAAATTGAAGGCTCTGACATGGCTGCCTAGCCAGTCAGGTAATTGCTGTGTCCAGGTGGCTTCAGCATAGGTGTAGTTGGATGCACCCATAACCGCCACAAAGATTTGTGCGTCATGACACTCGCCCGTTGAACCGCAGATGATCGGGATCGTCAGTCCTGCATAATCGAGAAAGAGCTTCTCACCCGCCTTATGAGATTGCCTCATTGAGCGCTTCTGATTCTGGGCCCACTTCCTATATTTTGAGCAATACTGTGAGTAGCTGTAATGGTTTTCTGGAGCATGTGCGCGATATTCCTCCCATAGCAAGAGCAACGTCACACCTTTCTTTTTTATTTCTTGGTGAATACCAAGCCAGTCAGGCTCCTCATAACGAGAACACCGCCTTGGAAGAGGCTTGGGGTAGAGTTTTTCCATGAGCACTTCATCATCCCAGTCATCAGGGATCGGCCATGAAATGTTCTGCTCCCGGGCCGTTGTGAGGATCTTCTGGATCGCGCCGAGGCTAATTTGCGTGCTGGACTTGATTTGCCGGACGCTGAGGTGGGCGGCAAGACTGAGTCTTAAGATTTCCTTTATTTTTCGCATTGCGATTCTCTTTGCTGACATCCCGACTCCAAGAAAATGGAGCAGGATAGGCTGTTAGAAAAAACAATGCGTTAGAAATTATTCTGGTGATATGAACACCGATTCTGGCATGGTGAACACTCATTCTGGAAAATCCACGAAAGTGTTCACGTTGAAACCGGAATCGACGTTCATCATCCACCAGAAAAGGTGTTCACATTCAAACCAGAATCAGTGTTCAGCTTGGGCCAGAATATGCACCCAGTCGATCTTCGGCAACTTCAGCCAGAGCATCCTGCTCTATGAGGCCTTTGAGCATACCGTCCAGTTTCAGTTGTCGAATTAAGTCGTATAGGGGATGAGTTAACACGATGAGTCTCCTAGTTATAGTAATCGGGGGGGGAGACTACATATACCGCGCGAGCTACACGTTCGTTCGCGAAGGATATTTGTATGCAACCGTTGACGACAGCGACTGGAAGCCCTAAGTCCAATGGAATAGCGGAGAGCTTTGTTAAGACGATCAAACGCGACTATGTGGCGTTTGGAGATCTGAGTGATGCGAAGACTGTAATGGAGCAATTGCCCCTTTGGTTTGAGCACTACAACGAAATCCATCCGCATAGTGTTTTGAAGTATCTCTCGCCGAGAATGTTCAGGTGGGAGAAGTTAAATGAGCCTTGATGTCCTGTAATACGGGGTTAACTCCAGCCGTATATAAGCTCGGTACCCCTTTGCCTCTCATCAAGAAAGTCTTGTACTCCTGGAGACGTCCATATAAGCGACTAGGTACATCCAAGCAAAGTAGGAATCTTGCCACCCTGATTTATTGCATGGATTTTGATTAATTGAAATTCATATCTGCGGGACTTTAAAT
>Ga0364920_10090_pt1 | contig 44231 bp, 41 predicted proteins | sample SorcelJu500001C8_FD_206961 | JGI IMG/M metagenome (GOLD analysis project Ga0364920, IMG submission 206961) | Enriched cells from Trout Bog Lake Hypolimnion, Wisconsin, USA - BchlTB.June20.5000.01.C8 | ecosystem: Environmental > Aquatic > Freshwater > Lake > Hypolimnion/Profundal zone | place: USA...
GCGACCGAGCCGCCGGCAATCAGGGCGCAGCCGATTACCTGCAGTGGGCGGGAACGGAAAATCTGGTCAAGCTGATCTGTCTGGGCGTGGCCGTCACGCTGATCTATCTGACCGTGATCCATCAGGATCAGCGTGAAAGAAACAATATGTGGGCCTATCTGATTTTCACCCTGTGCTCACTGGTGTTCTGGTCTTTGTACCAGATGGCGCCTAACGGGTTGCAGTTATTTGCCGTCAACAACGTCGATCTGGTGGTGTGGGGTCATCGGATCGCGCCGCAGTGGATACAGAATATCAATACCGTGGTGATTGTATTTGGCGGCCCGTTGATGTCGGGATGGTTTACCCGATTGCGCGCCCGGGGCTGGAACATCGACGTGCCGCGCCAGTTCGCCGCTGCGCTGCTGCTGATGGGGCTGGGTTTTCTGGCGCTGCCGGTCGGCATCATGCTGGCCGACGACAAAGGCCTGAGTCCGTTTTTCTGGCTGTTTCTGAGCTATGTGCTGCAAAGCGTCGGCGAGCTGTTAATTTCGCCGGTCGGCTATGCCATGATAGGCCGGATGGCGCCGCGTCAGTATCAGGGCATCATGATGGGCAGCTGGATGCTGGTTACCGGTCTGGCGTCGCTGTTCTCCGGGGATTTTTCCGGCATGGTGCCGGAACCGTCGCAGGGCGCAGCGCTGTCCACCAACGCAGATTATTCCCATCTGTTTTCAATACTGGGCTGGAGCACGGTGGCGGTTGGCGCGGTGCTGGCGCTGATGAATCCGTTTCTGAGAAGGCTGATCAGGGATGAACCCGTTGCTGCTTTGAATTAGGGATGTCCGTGTCTGGCCTGCAACATGAAATTCAGTTTAAGCTTTCATTTCAGGATTTCAGTTGAAGTCACCAGTCCAGGCCGGTTTGATCGACTCAAAAAAAATTCGGAAAATGGACGAGGCAGCACTTCATGCGACGTACAATAAATCGCAGGACAGCAGCAGGGGCAGTGGCCGGCTAATGACCGGACCGTGCCCTATCAGTCGCCCGCCCGCAAAGGTTGCTGTTGCCTGGTCGGCCTGCGCGTAAGGGCGGGCGACTGACAAGCCTTAACCGTTGCCGCCAGACGGCATTCCCGATAGTGGACACTCAAATACACCCCGCCGTCATTGCCGCGAAGGCGGCAATCCAGTGGCGCGCAAGCGCCTTATGGTTCATTGGCCAATCACCTTGGTATTTCAGACTCAAAGCGCTGCCGCGCACTGGATCCCCCGCCTTCGCGGAGGATGACGCGTAGTGGAGTAACCACTGTCTGAATTGTGCCGTGAACTGCCTTTTCAAATTTCACTTTAATTTCTTGTTCGTGCCGTGGACGGTCGAATTCACTTTCAATATCTCGATACGCAATGTTTGCGGCCGAAAGCAGGTTCCAATTTTCCGGCACAGACTTCATTGAAAAAAAGCGGTTATTGGATATTCGGTGATTACATAGATATTTATCTCTGCACTTCCCATATCATGACCCTCTACTTCACCCAGATTCCCAATTTGATCTTTCATTTTTTCTTCAACGGTTACCATCAATTCAACATCAACAGGCGAATCACCTTTGAATTGAAACGCAAGTTGATGTGTCATAACGATCTGACTCTTTTTTCATGAAAATTGGCTCCGCCATCAAAGGGCTGCTTCACGCCCTGGGTTATTGACTCAGGCAGTTTTAACTTCCAATGCCAAGCTATGGCTCAAGTTGGAAACAGGCGTTATTTTCAGGTTCATCAGTGTTCATGTCGATGATGGATGTCAGGAAAATGCGAGTGAGCGTGTTTAAGTACAGCGTGCTTGTGTGGATGGGCGTGAGGTTCTGTTCCATCCCACGCGAAGTCATGTTGATGTTGATGATGCAAGTCATGGTTGTGCTCGTGCCCATGCTCCATCGGGTCATGCTCATGTTCGTGCTCATGGGTCTCCGTCAGATGCAACCAAATGCCGCCTCCCATCAACGCAGCGGCAACCCAAAATAAAGCGCCGGGACACTCACCAAACATCAGCAGAGAAATTGCGGCCCCCACGAAAGGGGCCGTTGAGAAATATGCACCGGTCCGTGCTGTACCCAGGTTGCGCAATGCAAGAACAAACAACACCAGACTTAGACCGTAGCCGCAAAAACCAACCGCACTCGCCGCCAACATAATTGGGATTGCCGGTAGTTTAAATCCCAATATCAGGCCAAGAGTCAGGTTTACAGTGCCAGACGTCAGTCCCTTAATTCCTGCAATTTGCACAGCGTCGCTGGCAGAGACTTTGCGGGTTAAATTATTGTCGATTGCCCAGCATACACATGCTCCAACAATTGCCAGCGTGCCCCAGGGAACGCCAAGTACCGGCACCTGTTCCCATGATAGAAGCACACCGGCAGCAACAATCAAAACCATTCCAGTAAAAATTCGACGATCGAAATTCTCTTTAAAAACGAACCATGCAAACATGGAAGTCAATACGCCTTCCATGTTCAACAGCAGGGACGCCGACGAAGCAGGAGTTAATGTCAAACCGATCATTAATAACACCGGGCCAGCAATGCCGCCAGCTAATATTGCACCTGCCAACCATGGAATGTCGGGTCGAGTCAGGCCGGCTGTCGTTGTTTGATCCGGGTTCTGACTCATCGCTCGTATGATGTACCAGCCCAGCAGCCCAATCCCGCTTCCCATATACAGTAATCCGGCCAGCACGACGGGATTGACCTGGCCGACCAACGTTTTGGCGAACGGGGTACTCGCACCAAACAGCACGGCCGCAAATAATCCATATATGATTCCATTTCGCATGGCGTTTCTCTTGATGAATCTGAATTGCACATTTTAAGCTACAGAATCAGGTTGCAGCTAATGAGTGGTGCATAGACTATGTTCTGGAAGGTCCGTATCACGCCCAGACCGTGCAGAAACCAAAAAATTGCGCCGCGAGCAAATCATTCGTAATGCGACCACATTCTTAAAATACGAACTGTTTTCTCTTTTTGGATAACCTCGCAGACCAAACGATGTTGTATGTTGATACGTCTTGAGTACGCGTGTTTTAAGTCGCCGACTGATTTTTCATAAGGTGGGGGATTTTGAAACGGATCCGTTTCCGGAATATTCAGCAGCGTCTGGGCCTTGTCTTTGAGGCCGGCAGCAGATAGTTTTTTCGCGCCCCTCAAGGCGTATTTGGAATAAACCAAATTCCAGATCACCATTTAAGCGTCCTTTTGCTTTGACTGAATGGCTCAGCCATAGCATCTTCAATTGACTCACGCATACCGGGGATAGCCAAAAGAAAAAGGGTTTGCCGGGTTGCACTCCAATCTTCGGCAGAAATCAAGACTGCGGATGAACGTTTGCCCGCAATCGTCACTGGCTCATGTGACTCTGCCGTCTGATCAGGCTAACGGTAAAGACTGGCGCGGGCCTGGCTTGCGGTTATTGTCTCCATGTCGAATCTGCTGTTTTCAAATAGGTGCGTAAAAGCGTACCAAATGTCAATGACAGCAAACACGCGGCGTCGCATGTTTTTTTGCATCGTTTTAACGGCGTGTGGGCCGTAATTTATATTTGGATGCCGGTCAATTTTCCGCTCAGTGCGCACTGCTGTCCGGTTGAGAAATCAGCGCAGCAATGCCCTTGATTACGGTTCCTTGAAACTTATAACGTGCCGTAGGAATGCAGTCCCGATAAAAACATGTTCACGCCCAGGAACGCAAACGTCGTCACAACCAGCCCGATCACCGCCCACCAGGCCGCAACCTGTCCGCGCAGGCCCTTCATGAGGCGCATATGCAGCCACGCGGCGTAATTCAGCCACACGATCAGCGCCCAGGTTTCTTTCGGGTCCCAGGACCAGTAACCGCCCCAGGCATCCGCTGCCCACAGCGCACCGAGTATGGTGGCGATGGTGAAGAACGCAAACCCGACCGTGATGGCTTTGTACATCACGTCGTCGAGCACTTCTAGCGAGGGCAGCCGGTCTGCCAGCCAGCCTCTGGATTTCACCAGATAGGCCACGCCGACCATGGCGGCCAGTGAAAACGTGCCGTAACCGATAAAGTTGGCCGGCACATGGATTTTCATCCACCAGCTTTGCAGCGCCGGCACCAGCGGCTGAATTTCGGCCGCGTCGCGTTTGACGGTGTACCAGAGCAGAAAGCCGACCGCGGCCGAAATCACCAGCATCACAAACGGACCCATCTGCCGGGTTTTGTACTGGTGTTCGTAATACAGGTAGAACAGCGCGGTAATCATGGAAAACAGAATGAACACTTCATACAGATTCGACACCGGAATGTGGCCGATGTCAGCGCCCAGCAGATACGATTCGTACCAGCGCACCAGCATGCCGGTAAAGCCCATGACCACTGCAGCCCAGCACAGCAGGGTGCCGATGATATAGCCGGTGCCGGAGCGCAGCAGCAGACCGCCCCAGTAAAACAGGGTGGACAGAAAGATTAAAAAACTCATCCATAAAATCGCGGACTGTGACGACAGTAAATATTTCAGCAGAAATTTACTGTTGGCTGCGCTCAGCACGCCGCCATACTGGGCCAGAGCACACCAGGTAAACAGCGCCAGCAGAACCAGCAGGACCCGAATCGACTTCCAGTTCCAGCCCAGCAGGGTAAAGGTCGGGGCGGCCAGCACCAGCACGAGCTGTTCGTAGTAATCCATGTGGCTGCTGAACTTCAGCAGCGCCACGCCCGAGGCGATGCACAGACACGCTGCGTACAGCCAGTCGGCGGGCCTGAGTCGTTTAAAAAATCCCTGATAGGATGGGTTTTGCGTCATGTCCATTTAAGTCTCCCGGTAAGGGTTATTGCATTAATGCGGTTTTCAGCTCCAGGAACTCTTTGTCAAAGTCCATGGTTTTGCGCTGCGTGCTCATGGCAAATATCGCTTGCGCCGTTTCGGCTCCCGGCCGGTCCTTGATCCACACCCAGATACGACGTTCGCGGATATAGAACATGGAAAAAATCCCCAGTACCAGGAACAGACAGCCGCAGTAGACCACTTTCTTGCCGGGCGAGCGTGTCACCTGAAAGACGCTGGCCTTGACCTCATCATACGACTTTAACTGCAGGTACACCGGCGCCCTGTAGAAAAACGCGTCTGAAAGTGCATTGCTGCTCAGTTGCAGGAAGCGGGCGTGTCTGTCGTTGATCTCCAGGGCCGGCAGTCCGGCTTCGGCGCGCGCGACCTGCCACAGATTCCACAGCGTGCCGTTCAATATCTTCATGAAAACCTCGGCGGCGTGTTCCTGCTGGTCTGCGGGGATCTTGTTCAGAAACTGCGTGACCGCGGCAAATCCGGCAATTTTGCCGTCACCGGCAAAAATTTCCAGGCTCTTCAGCGCCGAGGCCTGCAACTGGGGACGCAGCTGGTTGCCCTCTTTGTCGTTGGGCAGCGCCGTGTCGGCATAGACGGCAGCGGCCCTGGCGCGCAATGCCGGACTCTGCAGCGCATCGAAAATGCGCATCCATTCGACTACGCTGTCGTTGTCGTCGGCGGGGATGCGCAGATAGCGAAACGGATCAGACGGCGACTCGCGCATGCCGGCCAGAAATACCCACGCATCATCAATTTTGACCGGCAGCATGTAGTTATTGAATTCGCGCGCCTGGCCGGTTTTATCGCGCAGCTTGTATTGAATCGACGCGCCGACATTATGCAGGTCTTTGGTGTTGATGCCTTTGCCGGCCGAACCGGAATGCTGGTCCAGGCTGGCCGAGAGCTGTGCAGTCAGGCTGGTCTGTTTCGCTACCGAGCGCACGTCGCTGCTTCCGGTGTTCATGTTTTCCACGTTAAACGGCCGAAATCCCGACCATTCAATCGTGTACTGGGCATCGCCGGCTGCAAGCGGCGTGCTGCTGCCGACTTCGCCCCGGAGCGCATATGGGGCAACGTGACCGGCGCCCATCGGGTAGGCTGTGAGCTGCAGTCTGCTGCCGCCGTCTTCGAAACTGGACTGATACACCGCGACGCCCTTGTAGATCAGCGGTTCATTCACCTTGATCGTGGCGGGGAAGGTTTTGCCGGTTTCGTGATCCTGGACTTCGACGTCGCTGGCAAACAACTTCGGCATGCCGGTTGAATAAAATTCGATGTTGAATTTTTTGAGCTCTACCGTAAAGGGCAGGTCCTGAATAAATACACCGTTGGCCTGCTGGATGATGGTGGTATTGCTCTTCTGTCCTTCCGGAATCAGCGTGTTGCCGCGAAAGGTCGGGGTATTCACCGAGAGGCGGTGCTGTTCTTCGATCTTGCTGATCAGGCCATTGCCTTCAAACGGCACTTTGCCCATAAACCATTGCTGAAACTTGATGGACAGATCGGAATCGAGCGCGCCGCCGACCAGGATGATGATGATCGCGCCGTGCGCAAAAATATAGCCGAGTTTGTTGGCGGCGCCTTTTTTTGCCGTGATCAGCGTGGCGCCGGTCTTGTCGACGATTTTGATTTTATAGCCGCGCAGCGCGATGGTCCGGGCGAGCCTGTCGGTCAGGACGGTGCGCGGCACGGTGCTGTCCCACAACGATCTGTGAGCGAAATTCAGCAGGGATTGTTCGCGCACGTTTTCGCGCCAGCTGCGCATGTCCCGGATCATCTTTGGCGCGTTGCGGATCAGGCACAGCGACGTCGAGGAAACCAGAAAAATCAGAATCAGCAAAAACCACCAGCTGGTATAGACCGCATACAGATGCAGGCTGTTAAACACCTCAAACCAGAACGGACCGAACTGATTCACGTAATTCGGCATGGGTTCATTTTGCTTCAGGACCGTGCCGATCACCGAAGCAATCGCGACCAGGCTCAGCAGACTGATCGCAAAGCGCATGGAGCCCAACAGCTCAAGGAAATCGGACAGGAAGCGGCGTTGCCGGGCAGGCTGGGGGTATTCGGTGGCTGTGTCGATAGTCATGGTGTCTGAAAAAATAAAAAAGGGCAGCTAAGCGCCACCCTTTTTGAAGAACTGGTTGTTTGCGACGCGATAAATTATTTCAGACCGGCTATGTAATCAGCGACTGCCTTGATTTCTTCATCGGACATGCGTGCTGCAATTGCCGTCATTTGCGGGCTGTTGCTGCGCGTGCCGGCGCGGAAGCCGGTCAGCTGGGCAATGGTGTAATCCTGATGCTGGGCAGCCACACGCGGGAACTGAGCCGGGATACCGGAGCCGGCGGGGCCGTGGCAGCCGGCGCAGGCCGGCACATTGATTGCGCCGATGCCGCCGCGATAGATTTTTTTGCCGTCTTCGACCAGATCCTTGTTTTTGGCTGCGCCCGGCGCGGTACTCTGCCTGCTCAGGTAAGCAGTGACGTTCAGAATATCTTCAGGGGTGAGCGCTTTGGCCATCACGGTCATGACCGGATTGTTGCGGGTCGGACCGGTGAAGTTATTCAATTGTTTGGCGAGATAGGCAGCGTGCTGACCAGCCAGTTTCGGATTTTGCGAAATGGTCGAATTCCCGGCTGCGCCGTGGCAGGAAACGCAGGCAATCACATTGCGGGTTGCATCGCCGTTATTGAACAGTGCTTCACCTTTTGCAGGATCTGCCTTGACCGGTTCGGCTTTGGCGACAGCGGCCTTTTCTTCATTGGCATGAGCCAGCGTGGTGAGCGCCAGCATGGCAACGAACAGTGATTTCAGAAAAGATTTGTGGTTCATTCATGCACCTTGAAGACAGGATTAACAGCGAAGTTCAGGATAAGGCCATCAGATTGTCGGAAACAAAGACATTTTATTAACCGATGGAAAACTTAACTGCAGGAAACAACATTCAATAGCGCGTTATTGTACAATAGCTTTCCCTCCTTTTTGTTGCATTTTTCGGTACATTTATGTCCATACTATGGCAAGCCCGTTTTTTCACCACCGTCAACCACCTGCGCAACCTGCCTGACCTGCAGGTTCCGGAGCTGGCCTTTGCAGGGCGCTCCAACGCCGGCAAATCCACTGCCATCAATACCTTGTGCAATCAGAAAAAACTCGCATTTGCGTCCAAAACACCGGGCCGCACGCAACACATCAATTACTTTTCGATAGGCGGTGCGCACGTTGCCCAGCACCGCAAAGATCCGACCAAAGTCGATGAAATCCGCGCATTGCTGGTCGATTTGCCCGGTTACGGCTATGCGGAAGTGCCAGGCGCGGCGAAAAATCACTGGAATGAATTGCTCGGCGACTACGTCAGAACCCGAGAACAGCTCTCGGCGCTGGTACTGATTATGGACGCACGGCGCCCATTTACGGACCTGGATAAACAGATGCTGGAATGGTTTGCGCCAACCGGACGGCCAATTCATTGTATATTGGCAAAATCCGATAAACTGAACCGCAATGATTCAACGAACGCGTTAAGGCTGACTCAGTCTGTGCTGGCCAGCTATATTGATGCAGACGGAACTCCGTTTCCATATACGGCACAGTTGTTTTCGGCATTGAAACGCGTCGGGTTGGAAGAAGCCGATGCCAAAATTCAGCAGCTGCTGGGTTTGGACGTTGTTATTGAACAGGAAATTGATTCTGGTCAGCCGGAGCAAAAAAGACCCAGTGCATAATGCACTGGGTTCAACACCTCAACGGTGCCCGCTCAGGGAAGTGAAGCAGGGGGTAACAGATTACCCATAATCTCAGAGTGCGGCTGTTTCAAAAAGTTCATTCCAATTTATTAAAAATGATTAATTTACAAAATTCAGTCAATTTTCCTGCGACCCGGCTGCGTCGCATGCGCAAAGACGTGTTTTCGCGCGCCCTGATGCGTGAAAACACCATCACATCCGCTGACCTGATTTACCCGGTGTTTGTGATTGAAGGCATAGACCAGCGCGAGAAAGTTGCTTCCATGCCAGGCGTGGAGCGCGTCTCCGTGGACATCCTGCTGACCATCGCTGAAGATTGCGTGGCGCTGGGCATCCCGGTAATTGCGTTGTTTCCGGTAATTAATCCCAACTTGAAAACCCCGGACGGGGTCGAGGCGACCAACCCGGATGGCCTGATCCCTCGGACAGTGCGCGAGCTTAAAAAACACTTTCCCGAGCTGGGAGTACTCACTGACATTGCCCTGGACCCGTACACCAGCCATGGTCAGGACGGGTTGATCGATGCCGAAGGTTATGTCCTGAATGATGAAACCGTCCCCATGCTGGTACGCCAGGCTCTCACCCATGCCAAGGCCGGCGTCGATATCGTTGCGCCGTCCGACATGATGGACGGCCGGATCGGTGCAATACGGCATGCGCTGGAAGCCCACCATTTTATCCATACCCGCATCATGGCTTACTCTGCCAAATACGCCTCGGCCTTTTACGGTCCGTTCCGTGATGCCGTCGGCTCGGCCGGCAATCTGGGCAAAAGCAGCAAGGCTACCTATCAGATGGACCCGGCCAACAGCAATGAAGCGCTGCGCGAAGTGGCGCTGGATATTGCCGAAGGTGCCGACATGGTCATGGTCAAGCCGGGCATGCCGTATCTGGACGTGATCCGTCGCGTCAAGGATGAATTCAGGGTGCCGACCTTCGCTTACCAGGTCAGCGGCGAATATGCCATGATCAAGGCCGCCGCCCAGAACGGCTGGCTGGACCATAACAAGACCATGATGGAAGCCATGATGTCGTTCAAGCGCGCCGGAGCCGATGGCGTATTGACCTATTTTGCGCGCGACATTGCGCGACTGTTAAAGCACGGCAGCTGAAGTTTGCCAATAACGATGCCGCAGGAGACGCCATGCAAGAGCTGGTCATCACGATAGCGGCACCGGTTTTTGTCATCCTGATTCTGCTCGAAATGCTGGTCGGCCATCTGCGCGGCAAATCTGGCTTTTATTTCAGCGATACCTTGAACAGCATGGGTCTGGGGATGATGTACCAGATTTCCTCGGCCTTTGTGAAGCTGCTGTCCATCGGTATTTATGCCTGGGTCGCGCAGCATGCCGCCCTGCTCGAATTGCCCGATGCCTGGTGGATCTGGCCACTGGCGCTGCTGGGATACGACTTTTTATATTATTGGCTGCATCGCTGCGGCCATGAAATTGCCGTACTGTGGGCTGCGCATGTGGTGCACCATCAAAGCGAACGCTACAACCTCACTACAGCCCTGCGTCAGACCAGCAGCGGTGCGCTGCTGTCCTGGATCTTTTATCTGCCGCTGGCAATTCTGGGCGTGCCGGTAAAGGTGTTTGTTGCCGTCGCGCTCATCGATCTGCTGTATCAGTTCTGGGTGCATACCGAACTGATAGGCAGACTCGGCTGGTTTGACCGGGTATTCGTGTCGCCCTCGAATCATCGCGTGCATCATGCCACCAACGATATCTACCTCGACAGAAATTACGGCGGCATCCTGATTCTGTGGGACCGGTTGTTCGGCACGTTCATTGAAGAGCAGGATGCGCAGCCGGTGGTGTACGGAACCCGCAGTCCGTTGCGCAGCTGGAATCCGATCAAAGCCAACATCGAGGTGTACCAGAAACTCATTACGCTGTCGGGCCGTACCACAGGCTGGAGGGACAAAATCCGCATCTGGCTGAAGCATCCGGGGTGGCAGCCGGATTGCGTTACGCAACAACACCCCGAGGCGCCCTTTGATCTGCACCGTGCGCGTTATGAACCGGCGCTGCCGGGCAGCTGGAAAATTTACAGCCTGATCCAGTTCCTGCTGCTTTTGCTGATTACTACCCATTTTCTGGCAGTCGTGCCCACTGCACGGCCGGAGCAGAGCCTGCCATACGCGCTCTGGCTGGGCGCCGGACTGTGCATTCTCGGCGGACTGACTGAACAGCGCCTGGGCTACCTGTGGCTGGAATCGGCAAGGCTGATTCTGACGGCGCTGTTTGTGCTGTCGGGCAGCCAATGGTTTGGACCCTGCAGCCTGAATTCAGTCCAACAGGCCGGGGTGCTGCTGCTGGCCCTGTGTTCATTGCTGGGCCTGATCGTGCTGGCCAGGGACAGGCAGGCGCTGCCGGCATGATTGCCCGTCACCGGCACTGCGCGAGGATACTGAAATGGTTCATGCCGTGCCGGAAGATTAACGGCTCATGGCTGCGATCAACTGGTTCTTCATGGTTTTGATCAGCCCGGTTTCGTCGGGCGGCACACCTTCGCTGGCTTCGCAGTCGCGCTCGGCGTAGATCAGTCCTATCGGTTTGCCGTGGACTATCAGGGGCAAAATCATCAGGCTTTTCACGTCCGGAAAATGGGCCAGGTGCCAGTCTGGCCGCAAGCGGTGAATTTTTTCGCTGCCGGTTTCGCCTATCATCAGATCGACATTGTTTTTTAACGCCAGGTGAAACAGATCCATCGCGTCCCTGCTGGGAAAACAGAAGTTTTTCTGTTTTTTATGCCAGTCCTTACCGAGGGAAATGCGCGCCACATACTGTTCTGTCCTGGCATCTTTCAAACTGGCGGTGACAAACTGAAACCCCAGACTGCTGTGCAATATTTCCAGTAACTGCAGGACCAGGCTGTTGAGCTGGAATTTGCCGCTGGCAATCGTCTGGGTCATCTCCACTACGCCCGCCAGCAACAGGTCGCGTGCGTTATACGGCTTGCCGCTCGGGTAGGTCGGCGCCGGACCCGTGGCGCAATCAGACTGCATCATGATACCGGCCAGCGTGGTCTGGCTGTCTTCCAGTGTCAGGGTGGCCTGTTCAGGCTGGACCTGCGGTTCGGGCGCAATCAGTCGCATGCCCATTTTCTGAATCAGTATGCCGGTCTCCTGCACCGCCCGGTTTAACCAGTCAGCCAGAATTTTGGCATCCAGTTCCAGCGCTGCGCCGTACTGATGCATGAGCTCTTTGGTATATTTTTCATTTTCAAAATTGATTTCCGTACCGCCGGCAGAATCGAACCTGGTGTGCTTCATCACGATTTCGGCGGCATCGGAACTGAATGCGGCCACCAGCCTGATCCACTCGCTGCGCTGCCGGGATTTTTTGATTTCGCCCCAGGGCAGTGCGCCGGCAGCCTGAACGATACTGTCCGGCATATTCCACTGCTGGAGAATCAGGCTGCCGAAATGCGGCAGGCTGCAGGCAATATGCCGGTTGGCCGACTCGCTCAGCGAGGCGCTGTTCTGGCGCACCGGCAGCATGATTTCTTCGTACAGTTTCGGGTCCTGCGCGGCTATTAAAACCTGTGCAATATTTTTAAACAGGGACGCAACGCTGGCTTCTTCGGCGTCCTGGTGTTTGCTGCGGTTGACGCATTCGCGCGCGATGATGGAAGCGCACAGCGAGCGGGTCAGCTCGAAATACAAACTCTGATATTTGGCAGAAAAACACTCCAGCATCAACATGCCGAGCGCGCTGGATTTGACCACGTCAAAGCCCAGGATAAAAATGGCTTTGGAAATCGTGGTCACCGAGATGCCCTGCGAATTGCGGTATGAAACCGAATTCGCCAGATTCAACACGTCTTTGGTCAGTCCGATATCCGACAGAATAAATTTGGCCAGCTGGTTGACCGACTCTGCGCCGCCCGACGTGATTTTGACGACTTCAGAAATGGCAATGCCCAGGCTGGGCAGGCGCCGGTCCATGCTGATCTGCAGCAGCAGATGCTCACGGCGCGCACGTGCTGCCTGTTCCTGCGTTGCGGGCGAGATCGATTTGTTCATTCCGGCTCCGGTTAATGCGCGCTTTTGCTCATGCCAAATTTTCTCTGCAGATCTTCGTACATTTTACGCAACGGCGCGTTGCGCGGATTGGCCGGATCCAGCCTGCCAGACGATTCAATCAGTTGCCTGGCCTGCTGCGCCATCCTGTGTTCCCATCCGTTATTTTCCATGCATTTCAGATATGCCAGTGCCGCATTGGTGACGACCTGAGGATTGTTTGGCATCTGTCTGACCGCAACCGAGAGAATTTCCACCGCGCCCAGAAAGTCGCCCTGCTTGGCCTTCCGCACGCCCCGGGCCACCAGTTCCATGACTTCAGCACGACTTTGATCCGCCAGCGAGTGTCCCGTCGCGCCCAGGCCGGCGCTTTCAAAAACGCTGATGGCACGCTTCATTTCGGCATCGTTGCTGGAGTTGCGCATGACTTCCAGAATGACTGCGCCGGCCTCGTCATTCATCGCGCTGTCCAGACATTGCCTGGCCAGATCCAGTTTCATATTGGTGGATAAACCGATGTTGCTGCGGCTGGCCTCTACCGCATTGCTCAATTCGAATTTCAGACGCGGGTCGTTATTTCCGGCATGGATAATTGCGGCCGAAATGGCGCGGCAGGCGGGCGTTTTCAGTTCGTCCGGCATCGACCTTTCCAGGTCGCGCACGACCAGCTGGGCCTGATCGACATTGCCGTTCTGCACCAGCGCATTGACCAGATTGACAAGATCCTCCGGGTCCCTGAATTCTGAAAACCTGACTTTGCTGACCACTTTTTTCAGATGTGTCTCGGCAGCCCTGAAGTCGCCGGTAGCCAGCTCTATCTCGCCCAGCCGGCGCAGCCGGCGCACACCGTGTGGCGATATGCCCACCGCATGGGACAGAATGTCTTTGGCGGATTCAAGCTCTCCGGCCAGTTCATGATTTCTGGCCAGCAGGTCATACGCATCCATGTACCTGTCATTTTCCACGACCAGCACTTTCAGAATCTCCTGCGCCTCGGCGTAACGTCCCTGCAACTGGATTGAGCGCGCCAGGCCAAGATTGGCCCACGCGACGGCGCGCGTTTCAGACAGCTGTCGGTAGACAGGCTCGGCCAGCGCCGGTTCGCCCAGCAGGATATGCAGTTCGGCGCGCAGACGCATGAAGTCTATCCTTTCGCGCGCATGCTTTGCTTCCAGCCTGCGGCATTCTTCGATCGCCCGCTGGTATTCGCCGGCGTCCATGTGGCGGTAAATGCTGATGAACAGATTCCGTTTTTTGAGTGCCTTGCTCACCCGACCCAGCAATTCGTCGGGCGTAAACGGTTTTAACAAATAGTCGCTGGGCGCCAGTTCAGCCGCACCGACCACCTTTTCATAGCTGCGCTCGCCCGTGACCATAATGAATATCGTGGTCAGCGGCGCCAGATTATGGTGACGCATATCTTCCAGCAACTGCTGTCCGTCCTGGCCTGGGCCGAGTTCGTATTCACATAAAATCAGATCAAAATATTTGTTTTTGATGAAACTCAGTGCCGTGCCGGAAGAAACGGCGTGCTCAATTCTGGTCACGCCGCACAGGTTAAGCATATTGTGAATGCTGGAGCGCATGCCTGACTGCGGTTCTACCAGAAGGACCCTGATATCTGTAAGTTCGCTCATTACATCCAATAAGTAGCAGGTTGGTCGGGGAATGTCGTGTTGATTTTATTTCAAGAATCGCGCAATCAATAAAACAGCCATTGACAACAGGATAGTCGACGCGAAGGGCAAACAAAAGACGCGACCGAAAAGTTTGAAGCGCAGATCACCCGGCAGCCGGCCGACGCCGAGCTTTTCCAGCCAGGGCAGGAGGGCGCCGAACACGGTCAGGCCGACAAAAATAGCAAACACCCATCGAATCATTTTGTTCTGCCTGTCGTTTTTATTCGTCCATCAGTCGGAAATTGCGATTCATCTGCAGCATGCTGTCAGGCAAGGCAACGTCGATACCCATGATCAGCACCTTGAACAGTTCTCCCATTTCTGCCGGCGAGATCAGTTTTTGCAGCGCATTGGCCCGCGGCAGGTAGGCCAGCGGGTCCTCGGGGGAACAGCGCAGCAGAATTTCAGCAATGCCGGCATTGATTAAAAAACCGGCCTGACTGGTATAGCACAACAGTTCCAGCCCGGCCGCCAGCCCGGCCCTGCTGATTGCGCTGAAGTCCACGTGCGCTGTAATGTCCTGCAGTCCCGGCCGGTAAAACGGTTCGGCGTGTGCGTGATGACGATAGTGACACATCAGCGTGCCGCAATCACGCTGGTGCAGATAATATTCCTGCGCCGGAAAACCGTAATCTATCCACAACACCAGACCCGAACCGGATTGTCGGATCATGTGGGCAACCGAATTCATGAAGCCGCGCGCTATCGGGTGCACCTCGGTCAGATAGCCTGTGGGCAGATCGTTTGCGCCGGGAATCTGCAGCAGCAGCGTCAGGTCGGTCAGGGCGCGCTCGGCCCAGACCAGAGCGTCATCCTGCCAGCCTACGCCGACTTCATTCCAGCCCGTTGTGGTCTTTTTAATCAGTTGCACCGGCATGGCGTCGAGCACCTCATTGCCCAGCACCAGGCCGGAAAACGACGCCGGCATCGCATCGAGCCAGACCACCTCAGGAAAATCTTTCAGACGCAGTTCCTGACGCGAGCGCAATTCTCCCGATAATTCAACGATATAATACCGCTCTGGCGCGCTGCCGCGGCGATGCAGTTCCGTCAACAGATCGGCGGCCAGTTTGCCGGTGCCGGCACCGAATTCCATGATCTGAGCGGCAGTCTGTGGCAGGACTGCGGCGGCAAAAGTGGCCAGGGCAGCGCCAAACAGATCGGAAATTTCCGGTGCAGTAGTAAAATCGCCCGCGCTGCCCAGCTTGGCCGCGCCGCCCGTGTAATAACCGTAGTGCCTGGCATACAGAGCCAGCTCCATGTAGCGCGCAAAGGAAATCCAGCCGGACTGCGCGCCGATTTCCTGTGCGATCAGTTGCAGCAGCGCGTCAGAAGCGGCCGTGGCGTCGGCGCCGGGTTGGGGCAGAGTGAGTTTTTGCATGGCGTAAAGTGTTAAAGTCAGGCCGCTATTATCCCGGATAAGCGCACAACATTTCAATTTAATGAGTAATCAATCATGAACGCAGCACAGAACCAGCCGGGTACAGAAAACCAGTCCGTCAAAAGTATGGAAAAAATCGCCTACGAAAACAACAAGCTGCACAAGCGATTGTGCCGGCTGGTGGGGCAGGCTATCGGCGACTTCAACATGATCGAAGAGGGCGACCGGGTCATGGTGTGTCTGTCGGGCGGCAAAGACAGTTATGCGCTGCTCGATATTCTGATGACATTGCGCCAGCGCGCCCCGATCAGTTTCGAGATCATCGCCGTCAATCTGGATCAGAAACAGCCGAATTTCCCGGCCGACGTGCTGCCGGCGTATCTGACCGGACTCGGCATTCCGTTCCATATCGAAAACCAGGACACTTACAGCATCGTCAAGCGCGTGATCGAAGAAGGCAAGACCACCTGCTCGCTGTGCTCAAGACTGCGGCGCGGCATTCTGTATCGCGTTGCCGATGAGCTGGGCGCGACCAAAATTGCGCTCGGCCATCATCGCGACGACATTCTGGAAACCTTTTTTCTGAATATGTTTTTCGGCGCAAAAATCAAGGGCATGCCGGCCAAACTGCAGTCCGACGACGGCCGCCACATGGTAATCCGCCCGATGGCTTACGTTAAAGAAGAAGATACGCAACGCTATGCCGCGGTCAGACAGTTTCCGATTATTCCGTGCGATCTGTGCGGCTCGCAGGAAAATCTGCAAAGAAAACAGATCAAGGGCCTCATGCGCGAATGGGAAAAAAAACACCCGGGCCGGGTCGAAAGCATTTTCTCGGCGCTCTCCACCGTGGTGCCTTCGCATCTCATGGACAGCGCCCTGTTTGATTTCAAGGGACTGAAAATCGACGGCCAGGCCAGACCCCAGGGCGATATCGCATTTGACGAAGAACCTTGCGCCGCGCCGCAAATATTGAATACAATCAGCCTCACCTCTTTGATAACCGACTGAACATGAACAATCTCAACGTAGTCATACTCGCCGCAGGCATGGGCAAACGCATGCGCTCCGATCTGCCCAAAGTGCTGCATGCGCTGGCCGGCAAGCCGCTGGTGTCGCATGTGCTCGACACGGCCCGCGGACTGTCGCCGGCTTCGATGTGCGTGATCTACGGTCACGGCGGTGAACAGGTTCCGCAGAAACTGGCTGCCGACGACGTGCAGTTTGCCCGTCAGGAGCCGCAGCTCGGCACCGGTCATGCTGTGCAGCAGGCCCTGCCGTTCCTCAACGATGCCTGTCCCACCCTGATTCTGGCAGGCGACGTACCGCTCACCAGACTGAGTTCGCTCAAAGCGCTGGTGGAGGCTGCCGGCAACGACAGACTGGGTATCATGACCGTGAATCTGGACGACCCCACCGGTTATGGCCGCATCGTGCGGCATGACGGCAAAATTACAGAAATCGTCGAACACAAAGATGCCAGCGCCGCGCAGCGCGCCATTACCGAGGTCAACTCCGGCATCATGATCATGCCGACTGCGAAACTCAAATTCTGGCTGGCTACGCTGTCCAACAATAACGCCCAGGGCGAATATTATCTGACCGACGTAATTGCCCGGGCCGTGGCGGATGGCGTCGAACTGGTTTCCGCGCAACCCGACGCAGTCTGGGAAACCATGGGCGTCAACAGCAAGGTGCAGCTGGCCCAGCTGGAACGCCTGTATCAGCGCAATCTGGCGCAGGAACTGCTGGAGCAGGGCGTGACGCTGCTGGACCCGGAGCGCATCGACATCCGCGGCCGGCTGGAATGCGGACGCGACGTGACCATCGACGTCGGCTGCATCTTTGAAGGTCAGGTCAGCCTGGGCGACGGTGCGCACATCGGTGCGTACAGCATCATCAGGGATGCGCAGATCGCCGCGCTCACCACCATCAAGCCTTACTGTCATATCGATGGCAGCAAGGTTGGCCAGGGATCGCAGATCGGCCCGTTCGCGCGCCTGCGTCCCGGCACCGAGCTCGGCACTGACGTCCATGTCGGCAATTTTGTCGAAGTCAAAAACTGCCAGATTGCCGCCGGCAGCAAAGCCAACCACCTGGCGTACCTGGGCGATGCAACCATAGGCGAGCGGGTCAACGTCGGCGCCGGTACGATTACCTGCAACTACGACGGCGTCAACAAATTCCGCACCGTGATTGAAGACGACGCCTTCATCGGCAGCGACTCCCAGCTGATCGCGCCCGTAACGGTAGGCCGGGGCGCGACCCTGGGCGCCGGCACCAGCTTGTCCAAAAATGCGCCGGCCGGACAGTTGACGGTCTCGCGCGCCAGGCAGATCAGCATAGAAGGCTGGCAGCGCCCTGTAAAAAAAGCCAAAAGCTGACATGCAGATCCGCGACCTGGAATTAAGCGACGCCCTCGACCTGCTGGAATTTGAACTGAAAAACCGCGACTGGTTCGAGCAGTTCATAACGCCGCGCGGCGATCAGTTTTTTAACCCTGTTGCGGTGCAGGACCATATCCGCGCCTATCTGATGGCGCGCCAGCAGGGGCGTTTTCATGGTTGCGTGGTGCTCGGCGAGGCCGGCCGGATTATCGCGCGCGCCAATCTGCGCGAGATCAATCTGAAACGCGGCACTGCCGAAATCGGCTACCGGGTCGACGAAGCGCATGCCGGGCAGGGCGTGGCCAGCTTTGCAACCAGACATCTGATCGGGCTGGCCTACACCGACTGGGGCCTGACCCAGCTGCGCGGTTTTGTCAGTGTCGACAATGCGGCTTCGGCGCGGGTGCTGGAAAAAAGCGGCTTTGTCAAAATAGGTCTGCACGCCAATCTGGCCCAGCTGCGTCGCGGTAAAATTGACTGCATTGAATACCGGCATGTGCCGGAATAGCGGCAGCTGTTTTGTATCGGAATGTCTCTCAACCCGCCTGATTATTGTCCAGCCGGTATTCTCACCGAATCCGTACTGCTGTCTGCCTCTGGCAATCAAACTTGGATAACACCATGAAACCTGTTTCACTTCGCAGCATCCTGTTCGCTTCACTGTTGCTGGCGCTGTCCTGGCCGGCTTTTGCGCTTGATCTGGCTGATCCGCTGCCGGTCAACCCGCTGCTCAAAGTCGGGCGGCTCGATAACGGGCTGACGTACTACATCCAGAAAAACAGCAAGCCGGAAAAGCGCGTGGAACTGCGTCTGGTCGTCAAGGCCGGTTCGATACTGGAAGACGACGACCAGCAGGGCCTGGCGCACTTTACCGAGCACATGGCGTTTAACGGTTCGCGTCATTTCAAAAAGCATGAACTGATTTCCTATCTGCAGTCCATCGGGATTAAATTCGGCGCCGATTTAAATGCCTACACCAGCTTTGACGAAACGGTCTACATTCTGCCGATTCCGCTTGAAGCAAAAGAGGTCAAAGGAAAGCGCTCCAATCTGGAAACCGGCATGCTGGTGCTGGAAGACTGGGCTTCCGGCCTGACGATGAATGACAATGACATCGATGCCGAACGCAAAATCATTCTCGAAGAAGCACGGCTGGGCAAGGGCGCGAGTGACCGCATGAACCGGCAGCTGTATCCGGAGCTGTTTTCCGGCTCGCGCTACGCTTTGCGTCTGCCGATAGGCAAGGAAGATATCATCAGCAATTTCAGCCATGACGTTATCAGACGGTTTTACGCCGACTGGTACCGTCCTGATTTAATGGCCGTGTTTGTGGTGGGCGACATCGAGCCGGCCGCTGCCGAAGAACTGATTCGCGCCCATTTTTCCCATCTGAAAAATCCGCCGCATGAGCGTGAGCGCGAGTATGCCAAAATTCCGGTGCGCAGCCAGTCGGCCGGCCTGGTCATCACCGACAGCGAAGCAACCAGTAATCTGGTGATGATACGTTACCCGACGCTGCCGGCCAAAGAGGATGTGACGCTGCAGGACTACCGGAATTCGCTCATTAAGATACTCAGCTCGGCCATGTTGAATCAGCGCCTGCAGGAATTGACCCAGCAGGCCGCGCCGCCGTTTCTGGCCGGTGCCGCCGAGCTGGAAACGATCGCGCGCGGTTACGAATCGTATTCGGCCATGGCTTATATCGGTCGCTCTGGTGTGCAGCCAGCCATTAATGCGCTGATCGGGGAAAACGAACGCGCCCGCCAGTTCGGCTTTAATCAGGCTGAACTGGAGCGCAGTAAAAAAATGCTGCAACGCAGTTATGAATCGCAATACAACGAGCGTGACAAATCCGAGTCATCCAGTTTTGTTGCCGAATATGCGCGCAATTTTCTGACCGGCGAATCGATACCCGGCATCGCCAATGAATACGCCTATGTGCAGATGCTGTTGCCGGGCATCAGCCTGGAAGAGATGAACCGGTATGCGCAGGAAAGTATTCCCGACGGCTCGGCAAAACTGGTGGCGTATCTGGGGTCGAACAAGGCAGACGAAGCGATACCGCAGACTGCGCAGTTGGTCAGTTGGGTGAACGCATCAGAAAAAGACACGGTCAAGGCCGGCAGCGATAAATTGCTTCCGGCCAGTCTGATGGCGCACAGCCCCGCGCCGGGCAGCATTGTTTCTGAAAGCCGGAATAAACAGCTGGGCCTGGTGGAGATGACGCTGTCGAACGGTGTAAAAGCTATTTTGAAAGCGACGGATTTCAAGAGTGACCAGGTATTGCTGAGCGCGACCCGTTTTGGCGGCCAGTCGCTGTTCGACAATGCCGATACCTTCAATGCGCGTTATGCCGTTCCGGCACAGTACGGCATGGGCCTGGCAGACTATACGCCGACCGATCTGCAGAAAATCGTCTCCGGAAAGTCCTTCACGTTTCAGGGCAGTCTGGGCAACTACACGGAAAGTTTTTCCGGGTATGCCTCCGGCAATGATATTGAAACCATGTTCCAGTCGCTGTGGTTAAGGTTTGCCGCGCCGCGGCAAGATCCGGATCTGTTTGCCGCCTTTATCAGCCGCATGCAGGATCTGTCCAAAAATAACATGGCCAAACCTGAGACCGTGTTTGGCAATGCCGTACCGGCGACGCTGTATAACAACCATCCGCGCCTGGCGCTGGCGCCAAAACCGGACGATTTCACTCAGGTTGCCATGCAGCGCACGGCAGAAATCTATCAGGACCGCATGACCAGCGCCAGGGGCCTGACGTTTATTCTGGTGGGCAGTTTTGAACTCGACAAAATCCGGCCTCTGATCGCCACCTATCTGGCCAGTCTGCCGGCAGGCGAGATTCCCCTGGCGTATCGCGATCTGAATATTCGTCCGGTCACCGGCGTGATGAAGCGCGCCGTGTACAGCGGCACCGAGGACAAGAGCCAGGTATCGATTGTGTTTGCCGGTGCGGCGCAATATTCCAGGGCTGAGCACCTGCGTTTGCAGGCCATGGTCGAGGTGATGAATCTCCGTATCATCGACGTGTTGCGCGAAAAACTGACCCTGATTTATGGCGGCGGCATGAGTGGCGTGATTGAACGGATTCCGTATCAAAACTACCGCGTCGGCATCAGTCTGCCCTGCGGACCGGAGAATGTCGACAAGGTGATTGCCGCGGCGTTTGCCGAAGTTGACAGGATCAGACAGCAGGGACCGACTCCGGATGAATTGAGCAAGGTGAAGCTGAACTGGATTACCAATCTGAAGATCGCCATGAACACGAATGAGCAGTGGCTGTCCTATCTGCAGGAGGCCACTCTGTATCAGACCGATCCGGCCGAGATTTTAACGCTGGAAAAACGTATCAATGCCATTACCCAGGATGATGTGAAGCAGGCTGCCAACCGTTATCTGACGCCGGACAATTATGTGCAGGTGGTGCTGTATCCTGAGCAGAAAAAATAAGTCGCAGGCCAGACCCGCTCAGACAACGATGCGGGTTTCGAATTTGCTGCGCAACACCGAAAAAAAGCATCGCACATTACGCACATTTGCATGGCCGGCAAACAGCCGGTGCGCCAGTGCGTGGTAAGCCGGCATATCCGCCATTTGCATGATCAGCACAAAATCCGGCCCCTGCGAAACCCGGTAGCATTGCTGCACCAGCGCTTCCGGCGCGACAAGCGCTTCAAACTCCGCCATACGCTCGCTGCTTTGGACATCCAGCGTAATTTCCACGATTGCAGTTAAGCCGGTGCCGACTTTGGCCGGGTCGAGCACGGCGACCTGACGCGCAATGACGCCATTGTCGACCAGCCGCTTGACGCGCCGCAGGCAGGTCGGCGCCGAGGCGTGCACCATTGAGGCCAATTCCTGGTTGCTGCGCGCGGCATTGTCCTGCATGGCGTTGAGGATGCGTTTGTCCAGCTCATCCAGACTGAAATCGGGTGTTGGCATTGAAATATTAGTCCATATTATAGTGTGTTATGAAATTATATTTCATGTAATTCAGTCGGAGTAATAATATTTCATATCGCATCCAATTTTGACTGATAAATTCATAGTGTTTCATCTAGGATAGATGAATTCACCCATTCACAGCGAGGTTTTTATGTGTGGCATCGTCGGCGCAGTAGCACAACGCAACATTACTCCCATCCTCATCGAGGGCTTGAAACGGCTTGAGTACCGCGGCTACGATTCCTGCGGCATTGCCCTGCATACGCATGGCGAACTGCAACGCTCGCGCAGCACTGCGCGGGTAGCCGAACTGGAAAAACAGATTGAACAGTCCGGTCTGTCCGGATTTACCGGGATTGCGCATACACGCTGGGCCACACACGGTGTGCCATCGACAGACAACGCCCATCCGCACTTTTCCCGCGACCGGATTGCACTGGTGCACAACGGCATCATAGAAAATCACGATGAACTGCGCGCCGAACTGCGCGCTCTGGGCTATGTGTTTACCAGTCAGACCGATACCGAAGTCATCGCGCATCTGGTTGACTATTTATATGAAGGCGATCTGTTTGAGACCATGCAGCGCGCAGTCAAGCGCCTGCACGGTGCTTATGCGCTGGCCGTAATCTGTCGCGACGAACCACACCGGGTGGTCGGCGCACGCCAGGGGTCGCCGCTGATCGTTGGCATGGGCAAGGGTGAAAATTTCCTGGCCTCGGACGCCATGGCGATTGCCGGCACCACCGACCAGATTATCTATCTGGAAGAAGGCGACGTGGTGGATCTGCAGTTGCAGCGCTGCTGGATCGTCGACGTCCACGGTCACCCGGTGCAGCGCGAAGTGCGCACGGTGCAGGCGCACAGCGGCGCGGCCGATCTGGGACCGTATCGGCACTACATGCAAAAGGAAATATTTGAGCAGCCGCGCGCCATCGGTGATACGCTTGAAGGCGTCACCAGCATCATGCCGGAGTTATTTGGCGACGATGCCTACAAGGTGTTCAAAAAAATCGATTCAGTGCTGATACTGGCCTGCGGCACCAGTTACTATGCCGGACTCACCGCCAAATACTGGATGGAATCGATCGCCAAAATTCCGGTGCAGGTCGAAGTGGCCAGTGAATATCGTTATCGCGACAGTGTGCCCAACCCGAACAGTCTGGTCATTACCATTTCGCAAAGCGGTGAAACTGCCGACACCCTGGCCGCGTTAAAGCATGCCCGTTCGCTGGGCATGGAACATACGCTGACCATCTGTAACGTTGCAACCAGTGCCATGGTGCGTGAATGTCAGCTTTCGTACATTACCCGTGCCGGTGTCGAGGTTGGCGTGGCGTCCACCAAGGCATTTACGACCCAGTTGGCCGCGCTGTTTCTGCTCACGCTGGCACTGGCGCAAAGCAAGGGACGCCTGTCTGACGAACAGGAAGCACAACACCTGAAGTCCATGCGTCATCTGCCGGTCGCCATTTCTGCCGTGCTGGCGCTGGAGCCGCAAATTATCGCCTGGTCAGAAGATTTTGCGCGTTACGAAAACGCGTTGTTCCTCGGGCGCGGCATGCATTATCCAATAGCGCTGGAAGGCGCACTGAAACTCAAAGAAATTTCCTACATTCACGCTGAAGCCTATCCTGCCGGCGAGCTCAAGCACGGGCCGCTGGCGCTGGTCACCAAAGAAATGCCGGTGGTAACTGTGGCGCCGAAAGACGCGCTGCTGGAAAAATTGAAATCGAATATGCAGGAAGTGCGCGCGCGCGGCGGCGAGCTGTATGTCTTTGCCGACGCCGATTCGCATATCCAGTCCAGCGAAGGCGTGTACGTGATTCGCCTGCCGGAAAACTACGGCGAGCTCTCACCGATACTGCATACCGTGGCGCTGCAGCTGCTGGCCTATCACACGGCACTGGCGCGCGGGACAGATGTGGACAAGCCGCGCAATCTGGCCAAGTCGGTTACGGTGGAATAGGTTGGTGAGGGGGCGGTTCGGATTGATCACTTGCAATAAAGTCTGTCGGAAATCGAAGTTTAAATCACTGATTATTAAAGACTAAAATTTTTGCAATTTTGCAGTAAAGTCTGTCGGAATTATCTATCTTAATTTTCCTGCGTCTTGTGACAACCTACGTCAATACCAGCACTCAGCAGTAAAGTGCCTTTTCCTTTATGCAGTCGCGAGCTCGTTTGACAGCTCGGGATGCTTGACAATCAGACGTAGCAGACACAGCACTCCGCCGGGCGGCGCGAAGCGGCCTTGCTCCCAGTCCCTCAATGTCGCCACTGGCGTATCAATCCGTTCTGCAAACACTGTTTGCGTCAAACCGGATTTTTCACGTGCCAGACGAACGAGGATTTGTTCGGCCGTCGTGACACGTCCGGCCATACCAGCCTTGGCTTCCTTCAGGGCCTGCCGCAGATCAGAGAGCGATTCGCCGGCATCAACCTCAATGGCCTTGGCAACAGCATCAATATTCATTTTTTTGATATTCATATCACACCACCTTTTTGATTTGGGAAGGCACTATGTTGCTTCTGTCCCCTTTGGCATACACAGCTACAAGCAACACAACTTCTTCTTCGGTCAGGTTAAAGTAAATTACACGCGCACCGCCGGATTTACCTGTTCCAGGAAGCCTCCAACGCACCTTGCGTGCGCCTTCTGCACCCGGAATCACATCGCCAGCTTGCGGATTGGCGGCAATCCAGGTGATGAACTCCAATCGCTCAATCTCCGACCACAGTTTGTCAGCTTGTTTCTGGAACGTTGGGGTTTCGATAACGGTGCGCATGGCTGCAATTATACTGGAATCCCGTATATTATCAACACATGAGCCGCTCATCAATCGACTTCACAGAAGTGGTGGGCGTCGACCCCCAGCGATCAGGAAATATCGCCCAGATGCTGGGCGTCAAATCGCAAAGTGTGGCTCCATTGAGAAATGGACTAATCAAGAAGGGAATGATTTATAGTCCGCAACACGGAGATACAGCGTTTACGGTGCCTTTGTTTGAGGAATTTATGAAGCGGATCATGCCGGATAAGCCTCCGGCGTAGAAATAAATGAATATTGTGAAGATCGCGAAATTGCATAAAAGTGCGCACCACATAAACTGAAACTTCCGCCGCCCTGGCTGACTTCAACACTGTGGCCGTCATGATTGCGCTGTGTTCGGTAAAGGCCAGAGGCGCCGCACCGACCCCGGCTTTGTGTGTGACCCCGGCTTTGCCGTTGACAACGGCGACTGCATTTATTAGCAGGCACACACCTGGCATTCGCGGAAATTTAACGATGGTCTGTTATAGAACCCGTCACAGACATTGAGAATCTATTTACGACTTTGATGTAATCAAATTCCATTTAAATTTGATCCAATGAAATTGAATTTACGACTTCGTATTAAATATCGAAATAAATGATCCGCCTGAAAGCGCGTGGATGCTTCATCACAATTTGCGACTTTAATGGCAAGGAATAGGAATCGTGGTGGAAAAGGCGGGGAAATTCAATCGTGAAGATGGATAGTTTCGTGTATGCGCACGTTTTTGCGTTCTCCATGTCAGTGTCAGGTTTTGGTTCTGCGCTGCATAGATGGTGCTCAAATGCAGCCAATTCGACTCGAATCGGCACATAATCGACAGATGTGTATTGGCGCTAAGTTCAATGTCTCAAAAAATGAATGAACGTGACTGGAGTTGTCATGAAATGCAAAGGTTAATTATCCGATGGCGAATTTTGATCAGGTAGTAGAGGTTTTGGGAGGACTCCTTGCGGCAGCCTTCGGGCTCTATGCAATCGTAGTCCGCAGAATCGAAGTCGGGGAAGACAGCGAAGTCTGGTACTCTGGTTGGCGAGCAGTAGTGATCGGTTGCGTGTGCCTGTTGGCGGCTTGCGGCAGCTTTTATGCGGCGGCGAATCATATTCCTGTTTAGCATTGTCCAGTGTTGGCTTCAGCAACAGCAGGCAACGACTCCTTGATAAACTTTATTGGACGCTCGGGATCGTCTTCAACAGCCTTGCCAGGAGGCGCCCTGTATTCAATTTGCTTTGGCACTGAACCATGCCTGGCTACCGCGTGGGGTTTTGCCAGATCAATCAGTTCATCCGAAAGTTTTAGTGCGGTCGACATAACGACTCTTCTACAGATGAGTTTTGTTGTAATTCCTTATGCCATCTCCTGCAGCTTTTAAAAGCAAAATAAAACCAGCTTGCGCTGGACTGCGCCAGCGGTCGGAGTCAGGTTGCTTCGTTTGCTTTCTGAAATACTGGCTCTGTCATTTTTTTCAAAACCAGCCACAAAGAACCACCTCCTCCCCCTATTGCTTGCAACCGGCATTCCTGTGCCTCCAGGCATCGAAGCCGCCGGAAATCGACTTTACATTGACGTAACCCATCTCCTGCAATGTCAGTGCAGCCAACGCAGAACGACCGCCAGTCTTACAGTAGACAACAATTTTAAGATCTCGCGGAATCAGTTCCGGGGTACTGGTGAGTTTAAATTCAAGCATGCCGCGCGGAATCAAAACCGCGCCGGGTATATGGCCCGCATGATATTCATCGGTTTCGCGGACATCGATCAGGACGTCTGCGCATCGGATATGCTGGTCAGATAAATCTGCGGAAATTTCCTGGATTTGCGCCTTCGCGGCGCTAACGAGATCGTGTGCAGTTTTCATATTGGATAAGTTAATGTGTGGTGAAATTAAAGTTCGGAATTAATCGTTTGAGTGAAAATTCAGACATGGACACAGCATGACCGATGCTGTTCTGCGTTGATCATATCATCGGCCATCCGCGAAAATTGATTAAGGAGCACCGTAAATGGTGCCGTGTTCTGCAACCGTTCAGTTAATGCCTGCTTCATGTGATCCCCTCGTAAAAAATGACTCGCTTGTGTTCGCTGGCGCAGTGACCCGAACAAAAAATGTGTCGCGTGTTGCCCCGGCAAACCAGGGATGCCAGAGCCTTTGCTCCAGTACGGAACTGAGGAACCTGGCCTGCCTTGTGTGGCCACTGAATAAGAGTGTTTCAGCGGGCAACAGAAAAACATTCTGTGTGACGCTGTTCCACAAATCATCCGCAGAAATCGGACGAGGTTGGTGCGGACAGCAATCTACCGTCAATAAATCACCACAGAACAATCGATCACGCCACAAAAAACTTTGGCAGTTGCGCGTATGACCAGGTGTTTTAACAATGCGAAGATATTCGTCGCCGAAAGTCAGCAAGTCATTATCCAGCCTTGTATTTAATTTTTTATCGCCCTCATAAAAAGAGGTATATGCAGCTAAAACGGAGGCATTGCCAGACTTGTTTTCCAGGTGATCCTCTCCGTGTTCGTGCGTGAAAAGGATAGATGTCAAACGCAGTCGTTGATCATTTAATATGGCTCGGGTAACAGCAACATCCGCGATGCGCGGGTCGATCAGCAGCGCTTCATGTTTAGTCGAATCACCAAGTAAGTAGCTGGTAAAGCCGCTTAGCTGATTGTGCAGGACTCGAAAATACACAGGTCTTATAAAAAAAATTTAAGCAGGATGGCGAGCATCAGCGTGGCAAGGCAGGCCCGGCAGGAAAATATCCAACGCCAGATTAATGTCTCAGGTATAAATCCGACACCCGACACAAAGCCGGCGCTCATTGCCCAAAATATCGCCGTCGCCAATCCATGATCAACCTTGCCATCAGACGTCAGCAACAGCGCAGGGTATGCTGTCCCGCCCGCCATGACGCTCAATGCAATCAGCAGACACAATACCTGCATACCCGGCGCCACAGGTGGTGTTGACGCAGCTTTCATGATGCTGTGTCGTCTTTGTGAGCATCAAGTCGGGCTGCTTCGTTTTCTCCCCACATCGCATTCATCACTGCCAGCAACAGTGCGAAACCAACTCCCAGAATCCAGGCAAAATACCACATTTTATTACTCCTTATTTATTGCAGTTTTAATACGCGCTATGTTCGTTGGCTTCAATATGTTCTATGGTCACCTTGCCGCGCATTACCCGATAAGCCCATGAAGTATAAAAAATAATCAACGGCATAAAAATGAGCGTCGCCCAGAACATGATGCTCAGCGTGAGGTGGCTTGACACACTGTCCCAGATCGTCAGGCTGGCATTTGGCATGCTTGATGATGGCATTAAAAATGGAAACATCGATGCTCCGGCGGTTCCGATCACGCCTGCCAAAACCAGGGAAGAAGAAATAAATGCAATCAAAGTATGCCGGGCTGACAGCAATACTGCCGTCAATATTGCGCCTGCAATCGCCAATATCGGCAAGATCCAGAGCAGCGGCTGGTGACGATAATTTGTCATCCACGCACCTGATTCATGCACCACCGTTTTACTCATCGGATCGGCGAGCGCCGCAGGGTCAATCAATGAGGTAATCCGATAACCGGGAATCACCTGCAGCCAAACTCCGGCTGCGATAAACGCCAGGATCATCACAATTGCCGCAGCGACCGCAGCCTTAATGGCGCGTTGCTGAACAGCTCCTTCGGTTCGATGTGCCAGATAAGTTCCACCTTGCATCGTGATCATCGCACTGCTGACAACGCCGGCAAGCAGGGCAAATGGATTCAGCAGTTGCCAGAAACTGCCAGTGTAGGTTGATGCCATGTAGTTATCGAATTGGAACGGCACACCTTCCAATAAATTACCAAATGCCACGCCAAAAATCAGCGGAGGAACGGCGCCACCTGTGAATAATCCCCAATCCCAGAAACTGCGCCAGGTCGGATTATGAATTTTGCTGCGGTAGTCAAAACCAACCGGGCGAAGAAATAATGCCCAAAGCACAGCAAGCAATGCCCAATAGAAGCCGCTAAATGCAGTGGCATAGACAATCGGCCAGGCCGCAAAAATTGCGCCGCCACCGGTAATAAACCATACCTGATTCCCTTCCCAGTGTGGACCCACGGTATTAATGACCACACGGCGTTCCAGGTCGGTCTGGCCCACAAAAGGCAGCAACGTACCAACTCCCATGTCTTGACCATCCATAATGGCAAAGCCGATCAACAGAACGCCAACCAGAACCCACCAAATAATTTTGAGTGTTGGATAATCAATCATTTTGTCGCTCCCAGGATGTTGTTGGTACTTTGTTGTGGCGAGTGTGCGGCTTCAAACTCATACCGACCGGTACCTAAACTTCCCGGACCCTGGCGCGCAAACCTGATCATCAAATACATCTCGACAATTAATAACACCGTATAAAACCCGACAAAGCCCGCGAGCGATCCATACAGACTATTCACACTAAGCGTTGATACACTTAAATGCGTCGGCAACACGCCATAAATGGTCCATGGTTGACGACCGTATTCGGCTACAAACCATCCCAATTCGCAGGCAATCCAAGGTGCGGGCAACATCCAGAACGCCCACTTCAGCAGCCAGGGATTCTTTACTTTTGCTGTTTTGATCGTGCTCAAAAATGCCGTGCCGAATAGCGCCAGCATGGCCAAACCCAGGCCAACCATAATTCGGAAACCCCAAAACATCGGTGTTACTCGAGGTATCGTGTCATTGACAGCTCTGTCTATGAGCGCTGGTGTAACCTGATCCATATCAGCGACATATCTCCTGAGCAGCAACCCAAAGCCAAGATCGCTTTTATTTGCATTTAATATGGCTAATGCCTGTCCGTCCTGTCGATTTTTTCTTAATGCTTCCAGGGCTTTAACGGCAACAATTCCCCGCACTACGCGCTCATGATTTTTAATTTTGATGTCGTGAATTCCAGGTATTTGCCTGCTCACCGAACGGGTTCCGATTAAGCCCATCAGCCACGGGACTTCGATCTCCCAGTCATTTTTCTGTTCCGCCTCGTTGATACCTGCAAGCAGCGTCAATCCGGCAGGAGCCGGTTTGGTTTCCCACATGGCTTCAATCGCAGCCATTTTTGTTTGCTGTGCTTCGCCCACGGTGTAGCCCGATTCATCACCGAGAACAATCACGCTTAATGCCGAGGCCAGGCCAAAGGCAGCGGCAACGCCAAAACTGCGTTTGGCAAACTCAATGTCGCGTTTTCTTAACAGATACCAGCTGGAAATTGACAGCACAAACATTGAACCGGTCAGGTAGCCTGCCGATACGGTATGTACAAATTTGGCCTGGGCGTCAGGATTAAATACGATGGCCCAAAAATCCACCATTTCCATACGCATGGTCAGGTAACTGAATTCAGCCCCGACCGGATTTTGCATCCAGCCGTTTGCAATCAAAATCCATAATGCAGAAAGATTGGTGCCGACTGCCATAAGCAGGGTTACAAGCAGGTGTTTTGGCTTGCTTAAGCGACTCCATCCGAAAAAAAACAGTCCTATCAGCGTTGATTCAAGAAAAAACGCCATCAAACCTTCAATCGCAAGCGGTGCGCCGAAAATATCGCCCACGTAATGGGAGTAATAAGCCCAGTTGGTGCCAAACTGAAATTCGAGCGTAATTCCCGTCGTAACGCCTAACGCAAAATTAATACCAAACAGTTTTCCCCAAAATTGAGTCATGTCTCTCCAGATGACTTTGCCGGTCATGACGTAGACGCTTTCCATAATCAGCAGCAGCCACACCATACCGATCGTGAGTGGAACAAACAGAAAATGGTACAGGGCGGTTGCTGCAAACTGTAGTCGGGACAGATCGACCAATTGTTCTGAAATCACTTCGATACTCCTTGTGAAATTGCCGGGATGCTAAGGTGCGACGCCATCAAATCGGCGTTGAGATCAACAGCGTCTTGTCGAATAAAAAACCACCAGATCAAAATCAGTGCAACGAGCTTGAACAGCACGGTGATTGCCAGATGGAGGCGGAGACGTCGAGACTTGCGATTCATGGGCATACAGTCAGCAGTTTCCATGCCATGAGGCTTGCAATTAAATATTTTTTAAAATCAATAGGTTAGTGCGCGGCACTGTCAGCCTTTTGTCGTTTGGCAGTTTTAACTCTGCCATATCGGCAGAATCTGCCATAATGGCAGTGTTTGATTTTCGAAATACTTTCCTCGGGAGTTTTGCTGATGTCGCGCCCTTTGCCTGAACTGATCTCCTACCTGGAAGAGTTGTCAGAACCGCACATTCTGTTCGATCAGCAGTACAGGATTATTGCGGCAAATGCCGCTTATCGACGCCAGTTCAGCCAGCAGGATTCTGTGATCGGACGCACGTGCTACGAGGTGTCCCATCATTTCAATGCACCCTGCGATCAGTCTGGTGAGGTCTGCCCGCTGGCGCAAGCGCGGCTCTCCGGGCATCGTGAACGGGTGCTGCACCTGCACCACACGCCGGAGGGCGAATCCTATGTCAACATTGAACTGGTCCCCCTGTTGAATGAGCAGGGCGAACAGTCCTACTTCGTTGAGAAAATGGAATCGCTGCCGGTTAAACAAGGCCAATCGCAAGGTCAAAAAATCATAGGGCGTTCAAAGACTTTTCTGCAGGCCCTGGAAATGGTGTCACGGGTTGGCCCTTCCGGAGCCAGCGTGTTGCTGCAAGGAGAATCCGGAACTGGCAAAGAGCTTTTTGCACGCGCGGTGCATGAGGCAAGTCCCCGCGCCAAAGCACCACTTGTTGTAGTTGAATGCGCCAGTTTGACTGAAACACTGTTTGAAAGTGAGTTGTTCGGCCATGAACGAGGCGCTTTTACGGGAGCCAATATCACCAGAACAGGGTTGGTGGAATCTGCCAGCGGCGGAACCTTATTTCTGGATGAAATCGGAGATATTCCCATGACAATGCAGGTGAAATTATTGCGCCTGCTGGAAAGTGGCACGTACAGGCGGGTAGGCAGTACAGAATTGCGAAGTACTGATATACGAATTGTGTCAGCCACTCATCGGGATTTGCAGGCAATGGTTACAAATGGCCTGTTCCGTGAGGATTTATATTACAGACTGAGCACTTTCCCCATAAGGCTGCCTGCATTACGGCAACGGGTCGATGATATCCCTCTGTTGGCTGCCTCCCTGCTGGCGCGCGTCGCTCCGCAGAAGAAAATGTGCCTGTCGGAGCAGGCATTAACGAGTTTGAGTTCCTATTCATTCCCGGGCAACGTCAGAGAGCTTCGCAACATCATGGAAAGGGCTGCGTTGCTGAGCGACGGCCCTGTGATTGAACGGGTTCATATTGAAAGAGCTGTCCCAAATACATCGACCTATCCAGTGAGCTCGCCACTCCGTCACAAATTACTGCAAGCTTCATCAAAGACAGCAAATACCGTTCAAGGCAGATCGCTGAAAGATATGGAACGAGATGAATTGCACACCCAACTTCAGCACCATCAGGGAAGTCGCGCAGAACTCGCCGCCAAACTGGGCATTAGCGAGCGCTCTCTGTATCGTAAATTGCGCGCATTTGACAAACCGGACTAGGAGTCTGCGGCAGAAGGAGTCGAAGCGAAATGAGTGGGACTTTTCTCCACTCATTGCAGCCGACTCGCTTCTGCCGCGCAGACTCCAGGAGTCCTGAAATTTGTTCACCTGGCGCATCCAACTGATATATCGCGCTGCGTTACCAACAAAAATTCAATATGTGCCAAGTCATTTTTTTGCGACCATACCAATTAAAGCAGACATGCCCGAGTGCTGGCTGCCTTCTCTCAATTCCATTTCATATCCGTTCATATCGATAATGTCCAGGCCAGAAAATTCGTCCCTCAATAAATCTTCCGTATATAAATTGTCGAGATCGGGCGGCCCACCTGTTTTGTATTCAAGCTGTTTTGGCGTGTAACCCTGCAATATGATCAGTCCACCTGGTTTCAAAGACCGGATCATGTTCGCAAATAATAATTTGCGATCATTGGGCGCAGCAAACTGCACAAAAATTGCGACGACGACGTCGAATTTTGATGAATCCCAATCCCATGTACCGCAATCTGCAACAGAAAAATCCACCTCAACATTTTCATCGCGTGCGAGCCTGCGCGCCTTTTCAACAGCAACGGTCGAAATGTCAAATGCAGAAGCAGTTAAGCCCTGTTTTGCCAGCCAGACGCTGTTTCTTCCTTCGCCGTCTGCTATGGCAAGTGCCGACATCCCGGCTTTTAAATATCGCTGACACTGCACCAGGTAATGATTGGGCTCTGTGCCAAAAATATATGCACTCTGAGCATATCGGTCATTCCATGTTTCAACGGGATCAGTCAATGCAGAGATTTTAACGGCAGCCATATCACTATTCCCGACGGATCATCTTGTGAAGTTTAATCGCCAGACTGCCTACACCGCCGCCGTTGCTGACATTGGTGTAACCCAGTCTGGTTAAGCCTTTTTTTGCTGCGGCCGATCTGGCACCAGAAAAACAGTAGACAATGATCGGCGTATTTTTGTCGGGAATTGCAGACTGAATGGATTGACCAATTCGATCCAGTGGCATCGAAATCGCTCCCTCAATAAAACCGGATGCGAATTCTCCCTGGTTGCGAACATCAATCAATACCGCACCTGCCGGTAATTCGCTTTCTATGCCCATTAGATTCCCAAATAAATTACCCAAGATACTCATAGTTAAGACTTTCCATCAGATTTACGGCTTGTCAAGACGCTCAATACCCATCAGCTTCAATACATATTTTTCGTAGATTGGTTCGGATGTGCCATTTTTCATTTTGCGCATAAAGTACTTTTCAAACGCAACTTTGGCAAGATGCACCCATTTCCCTTTTTTGAACCACGCCACATTCCTGGGCGGAATCTGTGGCAGCGCCACAAATGCGGCACCGATATCACCCATATCGGCCAGACAGACAGCATTCCAGGTTCCTTTTGCGGTCGCAGGCAATCCGTCAATTTCTGCCTTGATGTTATGCACTATTGCGGTCACCATACTTTCGATCATATAGCCGGTCTTGGGTGCGCCGGTGGCTACCGGAGTGACTTCAACAGGAGGAATGGCGACACACACGCCGGCCGAATAAATATTTTTGTATTTCCTGCTGCGCTGATTTTCATCAATGAGAACGAAGCCCCGCGGATTGCATAGTCCTTCGACCGCAGCCACGGGATCAACACCCCGGAAGGACGGCAGCATCATGCTGTATTTAAACGGCAATTCGTGTTCCTTCTTCAGATTCCCCATGTCATCCATTTCACTGACAAACATCTTGCCGTCCTCAACCCTGGTCGTTTTCGCATTGCAGATCCATTTAATGTCGTGCATGCGCAGTTCACTTTCGAGCATGGATTTCGAGTCGCCCACACCACCCAGGCCGAGATGTCCTATATACGGTTCACTCGTCACATAGGTAATCGGTACCTTATTGCGCAATTTGCGTTTTTTCAGATCATTATTGAATATGAATGCAAACTCATAGGCAGGTCCGAAGCATGAAGCGCCTGGCATCGCACCGATGATGGCATGACCAGGATCGGTCAGGAATTTTTTATAGACCTCGTAGGCGTGCTCTGCATGGTCGATAGAGCAGACAGACTGTGTATAACCATTCGTCGGTCCGGAGCCGGGAACTTCGTCAAAAGCCAGCTTGGGCCCGGTTGTAATAATCAGGAAGTCATAACCAAGACTTGATCCGTCAGCCAGAGTCAATGAATTTTGTTCAGGCTGCAAACCTGTGACGGATTGCGCAATAAATGCGATGCCCTTTTTTTCAAGATAAGGGCGTATATGAAACGTAATCGCCTCGCGCTCCCTCCAGCCCACGGCAACCCAGGGATTGGATGGCACGAATTGAAAATAGTCAACCGCATTGATCACCGTGATCTGATGAGATTCGTCCAGCTTTTCGCGCAATTCGTACGCTGCCGGCATACCGCCGGTCCCTGCTCCAAGAATAATAATATGTGCCATGTTGCGTCTCCAATTCTTATAAGAAAATTATTTGTTTTTTAATTTGCTGCTTACTTCGTTGCACCCCGCGCCAATAATTGGTTGATGCCTGACAGAACACCTTCATCCAGACTGCCATCCAATTGCGCCAACTTTAACCGGTTCAGTTCCACTGCAATCTGTGCCTGCAAAACAGCCAACTCCGAGCTGGTCGAATCATTTTCAGCGTTCAATAGATCCAACGTTGTACGATCTCCTTCAGAATGACCCAGGCGTGTTGCATCAAGTCGCGCCATGCTTGCCTTATGCGCCTGGATCAGCGCCGCCAGGCGGCTTTGCCCCACCGTAATTCCCAGCCACGCTGTCCGGACCCGGATTGCAATTTGCTGTCGCAGGACTTCGCCATCAGATCTGGACTTGTCAATCAGGTGAAGCGCTTCTGAATATCGGGCGCTGCGGATACCTCCGGTGAAGAGTGGCACGGTGAGCTGAATTCCAATCATGCGATTGTTGACCGTGTTTTCAGCATTGCCATCGTCTCCGCTGCCGTGCAGCCGGTCGTATCCCATCTGCGCCACAAGATCAACGGACGGTGCATACAGCGCGCGATGCTTTTCAGCTTCTTCCTGCGCCACATTTAATTTTTTTTCCTGAGCCTGCAATTCCGGATTATTCAGCGCAGCATCGCGAATACAGTTTTCGATTGCGGGGAGAGTGGGCGGGGCAGGGTCGGAAGATAAACTGAGTGGAACCAGATCATTTCCGCCCATTCCGGTCAGGTCGGAAAACATCGACTGTTTGATCTGCAGATCCATCTCTGCAGCCATGATTTGTGATTTGATCGTCTCGGATCTGGCCAATGCCTCATAAGTGTCGGTCACCGGAATGCTCCCCAGCCTGAAACTGTCTCTGGCCTGGTTCAGGGCAAAATCAACCGCTGTCTGCTGCTGTTTTAACAGACGCAACGTTTCATCCGCGACCAGCACATCAAAATACCGTTCCGCAACACGGATGACCAACTGCTGTCTGGCTGCTTTCAGCTGAATTTCTGCCATGTCTGCAGAAAGAGCCAGTTGCCTGCTTTGGGTCAGCAGGGTCCGGTTGAAAATGGGCTGGCGGGCGATCAGTGCATATTGTTCAGAATTCCCGTTGTGGATTGAGGTATCAAATGCCACCCCGGAAGTCTGGATAAAACCTGGCGCAGAAAACTGCGCTCCGGTGGTTTCAGTGCTGGTATTTTGAACGCCGGCTCCGGCTGTGAGCGCAACCGATGGCAACCACATGCCGTGCGACTGGTCGCGATGGGTCATGCCGGCTTCGTAATCTGCCTGTGCGGATGCAAATTCAGGGTCGTGGCTTTGTGCGGCCTTCCATGCCGTCAGCAAATCCGTGGCAAAGGCCGACGGAACGGTCATGGCAAGCAACGCGCCAGAAATAACGGAGGTCAGGAGTTTCATAATTCACTTTTGCGGTTGATCATATCCAGCTGCTTTCAATTCTTCCTCGTATAAACGCCGATTTCGAATCAATTTCCTGCGCGCAGACCTGACTTGCGCAGAATCGACTCCATCAGACACCACTTCGTCAGTCCGCTTTGCAGCAGATTCATGCCAACAAAAGCAGTAAATGCCAGCCACCACTGATTGATGAACACGGGGCTGCCAGGAATTCCAAATGCCAGTGAAAGTAATATAAATGCGCCTGCGATGACACGCACTGCCTGCCAAGTAGTCATGATGATTCTCCCTGATGAGTAATAAATTCAATACGATTGCGATACGCCATGTAATACAGCAGTGGAATAATGAGCAGTGTCAGCAGCGTCGATACCAGTATTCCGAAAATCAGCGATATGGCCAGGCCATTAAAGATAGGGTCATCCAGGATGAAGAACGCGCCGAGCATGGCCGCAAGTCCGGTGAGCATAATCGGCTGCGCGCGGGTAATCGCCGAATGGACGACGGCAACTTTAAGATCTGTGCCCGCCCTGACCTGCAGGTTGATAAAGTCAACCAGCAGGATTGAGTTCCTGACAATGATGCCTGCCAGCGCTATCATGCCTATCATGCTGGTGGCGGTGTATTGCGCGCCGAGCAGGGCATGTCCGGGCATGACGCCGATAATGGTCAACGGAATCGGCGCCATGATAATCAAAGGCGTCAGATAGGAACCGAACTGCGCCACCACCAGAAGGTAGATCAGAATCAAACCAACACCGTACGCCGCGCCCATGTCGCGAAAGGTCTCATAGGTGATCTGTGATTCGCCATCCCACTTGATCGAGTAGCCCCGATAAGGGTCAGTCGGCTGGTGGATAAAATATTCTGTGAGTGTTCCACCGCCAGGTGTTTTAATTCCGGAAATCGCCCCACGCATCGCAAACATGCCGTACAGGGGACTGTCGATCTTGCCTGCCATATCCGCAACCACGTAATTCACCGGTAACAGATCCTTGTGATAGACAGGCTGTTGGCGCAGCGTATTGCTGAAAGTGACCAGTTCCCGTATCGGCACCAGTTTGCCGCCTGCCGTTCTGACCGACAGTTGCAGCAGCCCGTCCAGATCGCCCTGTCGCTCCGCCGGCAGCTGCAACATCGCAGCATCCGGATATTTACTCGCATCGTGCATATACGTTACCGCTTCGCCACCCAGGCCGGCATGCAGCGCAGTCACAATGTCTGATTGAGAAACACCGAGGAGTGCCGCCTTGCGGCGGTCAACCAGCAACATCAGCCTGGGCGCTGCTGCAATGCTGCTGTCGTCCACATCCACGATTCCGGCGGTACTGTCAAATACGCCGCGCACCTGTTTCGCGACCAGGCGTCTGCCTTCTGCCTGCGGTCCATAAATTTCAGCGACGATCGGTGAGAGCACCGGCGGACCGGGCGGCACTTCGACAATTTTGACATTGGCATTAAAGCGCCGGCCTATTTCCTGCAGCGCCGGCCGCATCCGGGTTGCGATGGCGTGACTCTGCTCGCTGCGATGATGCTTGTCGACCAGATTGACCTGAATATCCCCAACCTCACCGCCGGTGCGCAAATAATACTGTCGCACCAGCCCGTTGAAATTGATCGGCGCTGCCGTTCCTGCGTACGCCTGATAATCCGTCACTTCGGGCATGGTCAATAAATAATTCCCCAACTCATGCAATACCGCTGCGGTTTGTTCTGCGGGCGTTCCGGCAGGCATATCGACGATCACCTGAAATTCAGACTTGTTATCAAACGGCAGCATCTTCAGCAGTACCAGCCCTGTTGCCGGGAGCAATACCGAAAACCCAATCAGGGCGGCAACGGCTGCGCCCAATAATCCGCGATTACGCTTTCCGTGAGGACTGTCCAAAAACGGCTGAAACAGACGTTGAAACAGTGGCGCCAGTCTGGCGGCCAGTCCATGCGGCGTCGAATTGACTGTGCTTTCATGGGACTCCTTCATCCAGATTCGCGCCAGCCAGGGCGTGACAATAAACGCGATCGCCAGCGACAGCAGCATTCCCATGCTGGCATTGATTGGAATCGGACTCATATACGGCCCCATCAGACCTGATACGAATGCCATCGGAAGCAGCGCCGCGATCACCGTAAACGTTGCCAGTATGGTCGGACCACCGACTTCATCGACCGCAGCCGGAATAACGTCCTTCAGCGATTTGCCAGGATATTGACGTTGATGCCGATGGATGTTTTCAACGACGACAATGGCGTCATCCACCAGAATCCCTATCGAGAAAATCAGTGCGAACAGGGAAACCCTGTTCAGGGTAAATCCCCAGGCCCAGGAAGCAAACAGCGTGACTGTCAAAGTCAGGATCACGGCGGTACCGACGATGGCAGCTTCACGTGCGCCAAGCGCGATGAAAACCAGTACGACAACCGACAGGGTGGCAAAGAGCAGTTTCTGGATGAGTTTTTTCGCCTTGTCATTGGCTGTGTTGCCGTAATTCCTGGATTCGGCCACGATGACGTCAGACGGAATGACCGTATTTTTGAGCTCTTCAACCCGCGCCATGAGCGCATTGGACACATCAATCGCGTTTTCGCCTGATTTTTTTGTAATGGCGATCGTCACTGCCGGATACTCACCGCCATCTTTTCCTGCCACGCCTTCCCAGACATAGCGCACCGTTGGCAGCGGCCCGTCCCGGACGGTGGCCACGTCCTGCATAAATACCGGCTTGCCGTCATGCACGGCGACCACCAGTTCAGCCACATCGCGTGCATCGGTTAAGAACGGACCTGATTCAACAGTGAGCGAGCGATTTCCGGAAAGCAGCTCTCCGGACGGTGCGCCCGAATTCGCGGACTGCAATGCATTGCGCATATCTGCAACCGTGACGCCCGAACCCTGCATGCGGGCAGGATCCAGTTCGATCAATATCGCCCGTCCGGGACCACCTGTCGTAGTCACTTCACGCGCACCGGCTACCCGCTTTAAATCGTTTTCGATACTGTGCGCCACTCTTTCCAGATCATAGGCGCCGGCAGCCGGGTTTTTGCTGTACAAAGTCAGACTGACTACAGGCACGTCATCAATGCCCTTCGGTTTAATCAACGGAGCCAGCACGCCCAAATTTCCGGGCAGCCAGTCAGCATTTGAATTCACTGTATCGTACAGGCGGACCAGTGCTTCGGTGCGGGGCACGCCTACCTTAAATTGCACAGTCATGATGGCCATGCCGGGCCGGGACAATGACGCAACGTGCTCCACCCCCAACATTTGCGACAGCACCTGCTCTGCCGGAACGGCAACCATCTGTTCTACGTCCGCTGTTGACGCGCCAGGAAAAGGCACCAGCACATTGGCCATCGTTACATTGATCTGCGGCTCTTCCTCACGTGGCGTGACCAGGACCGCGAAAACGCCCAACAGTAAACCAGCCAGAGCCAGCAACGGTGTAATACGCGCCGTCTGAAAAAAAGCGGCAATACGCCCGGAAATACCCAGTCGTGAATTCATCGCACTTCCTTCACGGCCGCTGCCGGGTCGAGGGCGATCCGTTCACCGGCATTGACTCCGGTGAGCACTTCAATCATGTCGTTCTGCGGATTGCCAAGACGCACCTGGCGTAATACCGGATGCTTATTGCTGTCGATTACATACAGTCCGGTCATTTCGGCCCGGCGCACAATGACTGAACCCGGAACATAAACATGGCTGCCGGCGGCGCCTTGTGAAGTCAGCCACAGTCTTGCAAACAGGCCCGGCACAATGCCTTGCGCTGATTCCGGCAGATCGACTCTTACCTGCAGCGTATGTGTGGCGGGATCGATGGTTGGCAGCACCTGCATATGCGTCATCGACAGCCACTGGTGGCCGGCTGGCAAACCGGGTAATTCAATCCTGAACGGCTGGCCTGCAGCATAATTGCTCATTACAGTTTGTGGAACGGCAGCAGTGATTCTCAAGCCCTTCGGGTCATACATGGTGAGCATCGGCTTTCCGGGCATGGCCATATCACCCAGCGCTATGGGCAGCTCAGAAATAATTCCTGCATAGGGCGCCCTGATTACAAAAAAATCAGACTGGATCGTTGCGATACTGGCCTGAGCAATTTGCGACTTCAGCTGTTCTGATGTAGCCCGGTATTGCGCCTCGGCGCGCTCCATGGCGGCCTGACTTATGTATTGCTTCTCAAACAGGTGGCGTTGTCGCTCAACATCTTTGGTCGCCAGTTCCAGGGCGGACCGGGCCGCCTGCGTCTGTGCCTGACTGGCCAAACTGCCCTGCGTCGCAGAGCGCGCATCAATCCGGACCAGAACCTGACCTGCCTTGACGACATCGCCGACTTTGACCGGCAGCGCAACGACTGCACCAGACACCTGCGACGCAATAACCGTCAGCCTGACGGACTCAACGACGGCATCGTAACGCGCATTTTCCGCCGAACCGCCGACCTGCACGATTGCGCTCGCCAGCTCTCCCTGCGCAGCCGCTGCAACTGAAGCCTGCGCTGCAGCAATCAAAAAAGCCGCGATCAGACGAGAAGGTCTTGACATACTTATTCCCCTAAATATTTTGAAAATTCTTCACACGACAACATCATCGGGTGTATTATGTAATCATTCAATTAAATACGCAAGTACCTATTTAGTTAAGTAAATACAAAAATCAATGTATTGAGTATAATCACGGCTGGATTCATGTTTATAAAGAGAATGTATGGAAGGCCTGACTACCGATGCACTGGAACAGATCGCCGCTTATTTCACAGCGCTGTCGGAACCGACACGACTGCATATTTTGAGCCTGTTACGCGAAGGGGAGCAGAATGTTGGGGAGCTGGCTCAGCAATGCGGATACACATCAGCCAATATCTCCCGGCATTTAACGATTTTAAGCAAGCATGGACTGGTAGCCAAAGACAGTCGTGGCACCAGTGTTTATTACAGAATTGCTGACGAGTCGGTGTATACGCTGTGCGATCTGGTATGCGGCAGTATCTTGAGACAGCTTGAAGAAAAAGCCGTTACGCACAAGGAATTTGCCAAGTCCGCCAGGCTGGCGAAGAAAAGGTAATCCGAATTTATTTAACCTGGAGAATGAAATCATGAAAGCAAATGTTGGAACAATAGACAGAACGATACGGATTCTGGCAGGACTGGGTCTTATCGGAGCGACGTTGTCAGGCATGATCGGGACTTGGGGGTGGTTGGGCATTATTCCCCTGGCAACGGGCATATTCCGTTTTTGTCCTGCCTATCTGCCTTTTGGTTTAAGTAGCTGTTCAACTGAAAAATAATTTTTAACAGGACTTATTATGAGCGCAGCCATCCCGAATTATCATGAACTGACCCAGGATGTATCGAAAAATCTTGCCATATTACGCAACGACATTCCCGATGTGATGAAGGGTTTCAGCGATCTGGCGAAAGCGGCAACGCGGGAAGGTGCACTCGATAAAAAAACCAAAGAGCTCATTGCGCTTGCGCTTGGAGTGGCGTCGCATTGCGATGCCTGTATAGGATTTCACGTGCAGGCACTGGTAAAGCTCAATGTAAGCAGACCGGAACTTGAAGAAGCCCTGGGAATGGCAATATATATGGGCGGAGGACCGTCCCTGATGTACTCTGCCAATGCGATTGCTGCATTTAATGAATTTTCCGGAGCAGTCGGATCAGTTGCCGCATAACCGGTGCTGTCTATCCTCTTTGTGAATGACGTGGCGGCATCTGTCGCGGTGTTGCGGAATGATTGGTGGGCGTGAACACGCCCAGCAGATTTTTCTTGCGTCGGAGTTCCACAAATAAAAATCATCTGGCCGGCGCCTGATCTGCGCTGCCGTTCAGGCATGCCTTGGTGGCGTCAGATTCCACTGGCTGCCGCCGTCGCACTTTTGCGCCTGATGCCGGTTTCAGAGCTGATCCGTTTTCAGATCAGACGCCGTGCCAGCGCTGTCGCCACATTTGTCTATGCCCGGCGGTTTCCTGTCTGGTCCAAATCCTTCCCCATGCGGTGTGCCACAAAGGCCGTAAAGTTTTATTCCGGCAGTCATCTGTATTGCCATTTTTTTGTCCGGTGATCGTCAGTGCGGACAGGCTGAAGTCCGTGCCTGGCATCGGGATGCTGATTCCGCATCAATGGCCTGACGCCGATTATTTCTACCGCGCAATAGAAAAAGAATAGAAAAAGTTGAGTGGTGATTTCGGGCAACTTTTCAGTGCAACTTTCTGTTAAAGAGAAGGATGCTTCAGTAGTCCGATTGCCCGCCCTGAGATGAGCCTTACAGCCCATTGCTGCGGTTACAGTTTTGACATTGGGTCAGTAAGATTCGAGTCATCTACTTGCCTGGTATCGGATTCCTCCAAAGTTCCGCCCAATGCAACCAGATCAAGTTTGAACCTTGCCCGAAACCATTTGTTGCTGAAAACTACCGGGCATAAATCTCAGTCTTGCTGCATACCTGGTCCACGTCTGAAGTACGGCGAACATTGCCAACACCTAACTCAACCTGAAGGGGAAATCGTATGGAATACTCCAAGATGTCCAAGCAAATCAAGCTTGGCTTTGCATTCGCATCTGTTGCTGCATCTGCAGTAATCGGCATGCCAGTTACAGCGCAGGCACAGACAACACCGATCACCAACGTGATCGTGATTTTTCAGGAAAATGTCTCCTTCGATCATTACTTCGGTACTTATCCGAACGCACAAAACAATGCCGGCGAGCAGCCGTTCACGGCCTATCCCGGCACACCGACAGTGAATGGCCTCACGCCGGCCCTGCTGAACAACAACCCGAACAAGAATGCAGCCGGCACCGCCAAAGTGAACCCGACACGTCTGTCATTTGCGCAGGCCTATACCTGCAGCCAGAATCATAACTACGGTCCTGAGCAGTCCGCCGTGGACGGTGGTCTGATGGACCAATTCCCGTTGTACGCAGGCAGAACAACCAGCGAGGGCTGCGCGCCGGACGGTTCAACCGTTCTGGACTATTATGACGGCAACACCGTTGCCGCGTTCTGGAACTATGCTCAGAACTACGCAATGAGCGACAATTTTTTCGGTTCAACCTTTGGTCCGTCAACGCCTGGCGCGATCAATCTGGTTTCCGGACAAACCTTTGGTGGCACCACGCATTTCGGTTCGGGTTCGACCGCTTCGTATCCGAACACCGTCGCCGTTTCCGTTACTGATATCGGCGATTTTGACGCCTACCTGGATGACTGCGGCAATGACAAGGGCGGTACTGTCACAAGCACCACAACTCTGGAAATGAACAGCGATGCCACAGCCAGCACCGGCAACAAGAATATCGGTGATCTGCTCAACGCCAATGGCGTTACCTGGGGCTGGTTCCAGGGCGGTTTTGACCCGACAGTCGCTGCCAAGGGATCGGCACCTGCAGTGTGCGGCTCTGCCCGCGTGGCGCACGAGTACCCAAGTGTGAATCCATCGGTCATCGTTCCAAATCCGGTGGCACCGTTCCTGACCGGATCCGACGTGCATACCAACCTGGCTGATTACGTTTCACATCACGAGCCATTCCAGTTCTATGCTTCGACCCGCAATCCGCACCATCTGCCGCCAACTTCGGTCGCAATGATAGGCCGCACCGATCAGGCGAACCATCAATATGACACGACCAGATTCTTCAAGGCGCTCGCCAATAACAGCCTGCCTGCCGTGTCGTTCATCAAGGCGCCTGCTGCCTATAATGGTCATCCGGGAAATTCGGATCCGGTCAGCGAGCAGTACTGGATTACTCAGGTGATCAATCAGATTCAGCAATCGCCACAGTGGGCATCTACCGCCGTGATCATCGCCTATGATGACTCTGACGGCTGGTATGATCATGTCACCGGTCCGATTGTGAGCCCATCAAATGTTACCGTCAGCGGTCAGGCAGCAGCCTATGACAACCTGGCAGGTGCGTCCAACTGCGGTGCGCCGTCGGCAGGCGCCAATCCGGCACG
>Ga0364920_10072_pt3 | contig 42442 bp, 31 predicted proteins | sample SorcelJu500001C8_FD_206961 | JGI IMG/M metagenome (GOLD analysis project Ga0364920, IMG submission 206961) | Enriched cells from Trout Bog Lake Hypolimnion, Wisconsin, USA - BchlTB.June20.5000.01.C8 | ecosystem: Environmental > Aquatic > Freshwater > Lake > Hypolimnion/Profundal zone | place: USA...
TTCTTGGCTCTTCAGGTAGCGGCGGCATACAAGCATCAGCCGGTCTGCAAAAAGCTCGAAAAGCTGTTTTTGCGCCTTGGCATGCCCTTTTTTTGCTTCCTTGATCAGCTCTGCTATTTGCATTCAGATGTTTTGAGTAGATGCTTTATCTTTCACAAATGCGATGGGAGGGCAATTCGTTGCCCGTGGTTAAAAAAAAGATTGGTTCCTTCTGTACAAAGTGGGGGATCGGGTTTCTTGAAAGCCATTCGATGGAATTGTTTTTTTGGAAGGCCAAATGTAATTTTTAAAAAAAAGAAAAAGCCGCTCCTGGAGTCCATACAAGGAAATTCCCTCCCAATCAATCGTTAAAATGCAGGATCTGCTTATTCAAAAAGGATGGCTGGGCCCTTCTGCCATGGGCGGCCGAAAACAGAATCGTTCATTCTGCCGAGGCGTTGCAAAAGCTGTATTTCTATTATTTTTGTACCCTTCCCCTGCGTGGAAGCCTGGATTGATGATGGGCCCTAATTTATGAAATCCCATCAAAAAATAAAGAATTGATAAAACTAGCGCTATGAGAAATACCCGAACTCGGCCATGGGCAATAATCGCATGTTTTGCCTGCCTGTTTACCAGCTGCCAAATCCATCAGACAACAAATATTCCCGAAAACCCGGGTCCTGGACCGGAGCGAGCATGGTGGAAAGAAGCCGTGGTATACCAGATTTATCCCCGGAGCTTCAAAGACTATGATGGGGATGGAGTGGGTGACTTAAAAGGAATTGCCTCCAAATTGGATTATTTGAAAAGCCTGGGCATCAATACGATCTGGCTCAATCCCATTTACGAGTCCCCCAATTTTGACAATGGGTATGATGTTAGTGACTATTTTAAGATCTCTCCTCAATATGGTTCTATGGAGGATTTTGATTCTCTGTTAAGAGGGATGCACCAACGAGGGATACGCCTGCTGATGGATATTGTGGTCAATCACAGCAGCAGTTCGCACAATTGGTTTAAACAATCCCAAAGCTCAAGGACCAACCCCTACAGAGATTATTACCACTGGTGGAATGCTGAAAGAGGGAAGCCTGCGCCTCGGTTTAGTTTTTTTGATGTCAATAATGATGCTTGGAAATTTGACTCCCTGACCAATGCCTATTATCTGCATTATTTTGCCCGTCAACAGCCCGATCTGAATTGGGAAAATCCCAAGCTTCGCCAAGAGATCTACAAAATGATGAGGTTTTGGCTGGACAAAGGCGTAGATGGTTTTCGAATGGATGCCTTTCAATATGTAGCAAAAGATACCAGCTTCCCGGCTTTCCCAGTGGGATATGAAAAGGATATTTCTAAATATTATGGGGGGGCTCCGCAGCTTCATGATTACATACAAGAGATGAACCGTGAGGTGCTGAGCAAATATGACATCATGACGGTAGCGGAAGGGGCTGGAAGTTCTGAGGCGGATGCGATGAAATTTGTGGACCCTGCCAGGCACGAATTTAGCATGGCCTATCATTTTGAGGGGATCGACTATGGAAATTTTGATCCAAATTATAGCTTGGTTGGGCTAAAGAAAATATATTCCAGTTGGGACAGCAGTTTTGAGAACAAGGGATGGCTGGCCATTTTTTTGGCGAACCATGACCAACCCAGGATGGTCAGCCATTGGGGAAATGACTTGCCTGCTTTTCGAGAACCCTCCTCCAAAATGTTGACCACTTTTATTATGACCATGCGGGGAACCCCTTACTATTATTATGGGGACGAGCTGGGGATGGTCAATATCAAGTTTGAGGATATTGCCGATTACAAAGATATTTCCACCATCAATCGGTATCTACATGCAAGGGAACATGGGGAAGACCTAGCCAAATTTATGGAAGGCCAAAAAAGATCAGCCAGGGATAATGGACGTACCCCATTTCAATGGGACAGCTCGGCATCCGCAGGCTTCACAAAGGGCAAACCCTGGATCCGGGTGAATCCCAATTATAAAACGGTCAATGCTGCGGTGGAGGAAAAGGACAGCAACAGCGTGCTCAATTATTTTAGAAGGGCAGTCAGGCTGAGAAAGGAAAACCCATTGCTCGTCTACGGCAAATACCATTTATTGGACCCGGACAATCCTGATGTTTATGCCTATACAAGGGAGTTAGATGGCAAAAAAATGCTCATATTGCTCAATTTTAAAAGCAAAACCTCCCAAGTACATACAGGCTTGGATTTGCGAAAAGCCCGATTGCTTTTGGACAATTACACTGGACAAACTGCTGGGGAAAGCCTAAGGCCCTATGAAGCCGCTGTTTATGAAATGCTCTGATAAAGGGAGCATGTTTTTTTGCTTTTCGGTTTCCCTTTTTTCCCGCAGGAAGCGCCCAGGCTGAATGGGTTGGAATCCGGTCTGCAAGGATAGGCCCTCTTTTAGTAGGGGTTTTTTAAAAAAAAGCATCTTAACTTTAGTGGGGCCATTCTCAGGACCACCCAAAACGCATCGCATATGAAAAAGCTATTTATTTTTTTATTTCTTTGTACATCCGCTTCCTGTTCCGTCAAGCTGATTACTCCTTCCCAGACGGATGCAGATAGAGGGGCTGTACTCTATCCTGGTTACAGCCTCTCCGATTTAAATGCAGGAAAGGCTCTTTTTGAAAAGACTTGCAGTACCTGTCACCGCCTAAAAAACCCGGCCTCCCGATCCGCGGAAAAATGGAAAAAAATTGTCCCCAAAATGATCGCAAAGCTCAATAAAAAGCAAGGGAAAAGGAGTTTGAGCGATGCGGAAGAGGAATCCATTCTCAGATACCTCATCACCATGCGGGATGCTGCTCACTAGCCAAGACGGCCTCCTTTCTGAATGGTTTTACAAAAAAGGCTGGGGCCTCCCAAAGGCTAGGCAACAAAAATATGGGCTGGCTCAGCCATTTGATGGGCGATTGGATGGCCATCAGAGGGTATCTTTGTGTACATTTATGCCCTTAAACTATTGATTTCAACATAATTTATGAGCCGATTATTCTCCCCGCTATTGATCAAGGAAATTGAATTTCGAAATCGCTTGGCCGTTTCGCCTATGTGTGAATATTCCTCCCAGGAGAATGGCTTTGCCACTGATTGGCATTTGGTCCACCTGGGTTCGCGCGCTGTGGGTGGAGCGGGCCTGATTGTCCAGGAAGCCACTTCCGTATCTCCAGAAGGCAGGATCAGCCCGAAGGACCTGGGCATTTACTTGGATGCGCACATTGACAAGTTAAGGCAAATTACCGAGTTTATCCATTTGCAGGGTGCGGTAGCGGGTATTCAAATTGCCCATGCAGGCAGAAAAGCGGGGCATGCGGTCCCCTGGATGGGCGGCAAACAATTGGGGCCTAGCCAAGGAGGCTGGCCAACTTTTTCGGCTAGTCCCATCCCATTTGCCCCAGGGGAAGAAGCACCCATTGCCCTGGATAAGAAAGGCATTCAAAAAATAGTGGATGACTTTTCAAATGCCGCAGCCAGGGCCTTGGAGGCGGGATATAAAGTGCTGGAAATCCATGCTGCGCATGGATACCTCCTCCATCAATTTTTATCTCCCCTCAGCAACCAGCGAACCGATGAATACGGCGGCCCATTTGAAAACCGCGCCCGTCTGGTTTTGGAAACCACAGAAGCTGTCCAGAAAGTTTGGCCTTCGCACCTTCCATTGTTTGTTCGGATATCCGCAACGGATTGGGAATCGGGGGGATGGGACATCGAACAATCTATTAGATTATCCGTCCTGTTAAAAGACCTGGGCGTTGACTTGATTGATTGTTCCAGCGGAGGGACCCTGCCCCATGCCAAAATACCTCTAGGCCCCGGTTATCAAGTACCATTTGCGGAGCGGATCAGAAAAGAAACCGGATTGCTTACCGGGGCGGTCGGGATGATCACTACCCCTGCGCAGGCAGAGGAAATATTGGCCAGGGGCCAAGCTGATATGATTTTGCTTGCCAGAGAGTTTTTACGCAATCCTTATTTTCCATTAAAAGCTGCTCAAAGCCTGGGTGAAGAAATCCAGTGGCCTCTGCAATATGAAAGAGCCAAAGCTTCCCTCTAGCCAATTATCCAATATTCATTCAATGGTTTGCCAGGAATATAACACAAAAGGAAGAAAGGGCCGGAAGGAAGTTTTTTTGGTTCCTACACGTTTTCAAAGGGTTCAAATCCAATCCCCGCTGATCAATCCCAATTGGAGGGGCCTTGGGGAATGGGGACCGGTTCCATCTGGCTAGAATCGCGGAGATAACCCAAATAAGAAAAATAGATCCCATTCAAGCAGGGATGGTTCGCTTTATCAAATAAAATTTTCTATTATGAAAAGATTGATGGCCTTGGTATTTTTTGGATTGGCATTCTATTCCGGAACTGCACAGCTTCGGCTCCCAGCAGTGATCAGCAGCCATATGGTTTTACAGCAACAATCTTCGGTGCGATTGTGGGGTTGGGCAGGACCGAGCAACCAAGTGGTGGTGACGACCTCCTGGGACCATAAAACCGATTCTGTAAAAACCACCAGGGATGCTTGCTGGCAAATCTTTGTAAAAACGCCGCCAGCAGGAGGGCCCTATTCCATTCGGATTGAGTCGGGCAACCGTATTGAATTGGAAGACATCATGATCGGCGAAGTTTGGGTCTGTTCCGGACAATCCAATATGGAAATGAATGAGCAATGGGGGCTGCCTGACGCAAAGGCGGAGCTTCCTATTTGTGCCAATCCCAATATCCGATTTTTTTATGTTCCCAAAACAACTGGCAAATATCCTCAAGATGATTGCAAGGGCAACTGGGCTTTGTGTGATTCAAATTCCATGAAGGCTTTTAGCGCAGCAGGGTATTTTTTTGGAAAAAAGTTAAATGCGAGCCTGCAGGTTCCCATAGGGCTGATCAATGCCAATTGGGGAGGAACTGCCGCCGAGGTTTGGGCTCCTTCCAGCCTAGTTCTGGAGGATAGCATATTGTCGGCTGCAGCAGCTAAAAGAACACCGGCAGATTGGTGGCCCAATACAGCCGGCTATGCCTACAATGGGATGATTGCACCGCTTACCAACTTTTCTATTGCTGGTGTAATCTGGTACCAAGGGGAATCCAATGTGGGTGCCGCCAATACCTATGGCCAACTGTTTACTGGGATGATAGGGGCCTGGAGGAAGGCCTGGAATAAGGAATTCCCCTTCTACTATGTCCAGATTGCTCCATACAAATATGGGGAAAAGGACCAGGGCGCCAGGTTACAGGAAGCACAGGCCAAATGCATGCAATACCCTCGTGTCGGAATGGTGGTGGTGACAGATCTGGTAAATGATACCAATGATATTCATCCAAAAAATAAACATGAAGTGGGGTATCGGCTGGCCAATTGGGCATTGGCGGAAAACTATCATAAGGAAGGCGTTGTTTACAAGAGCCCGGTCTTTAAAGAGATGAGCGTCGTGAAGGGAAAAGCCATCATCCAATTTGAGGGACTGCCATCTGTTCTCCAGATTAAAGGCGATAAAATAACCGAACTGTGGATCGCGGGGGCGGACCATGTTTTTTATCCTGCCGAGGCAAAGCTAGAAAAAGACAGGTTGATTGGTTGGAGCAAAATGGTTAAAAGCCCCGTAGCCTTGCGCTATGGATTTGGAAATACAGCAATGGGCAATCTTTTCAGTAAAGAAGGACTGCCCGTTACTCCTTTTAGAACGGATGATTGGTAACCCGTAGGCTTCCCAGCATGGACCGCTGGTACAGGGCCTGGATTGAAATTCTTGTCAAGGCAAGGGACGGCCCTTTAGAATAATCTGCTGGTCCCGCGAACCAAAACAAGAACTGGCCCCAGCCATCGGAAAGCGGGAATTTAACGTATGGGTATGAGCAGCAAACCTTTGGTTATTACAAAGAAGATCATCATATTGCTTACTGCGGTCTTTTTTTCGCATGTCCTTGTAGGGCAGGTCAAGATCATGGCTGGCTTGGTACTGGATTCCACCACTCATTTGCCATTGCAAAATGTGACCATTTGCGCCCAAAATAGCTCCCATTGTGTTTTGTCTGGACTCGATGGGAGATTCAAAATATCCCTGGAGGAAAAGAGCCACGCGATCGTATTTTCCGCTACGGGGTACCATTCAGTGGTTTTCAACATCAAGGATACCAGCCAACAAGAAATGCTTGTCTTGTTGGCAAATTCCTATGCGCAATTGGAGGAGGTGACGGTTAAAGGCAAAAAGCGGAAATATAGGAACAAAAACAATCCAGCTGTCGAGCTCATCCGGGAAGTCATTGCGAACAAGGCAAAAAATGGCCCGGGCGCTTCTGCCTATTCTTCCTTTAAACAATATGAAAAAACGCGTATCCTCATGGATAAGCCGCCAAGGTTTCTTACCAAAAGCTGGCCCCTCAAAAAATTTGGATATTTTTTTGACAATATAGATTCCCTTACTGTTCCTGGAAAAAAACTGAGCGCTGTATATATGCAGGAAGTCTATTCTGCAAACTATTTCAGGAAGCAGCCTGAAAAAAAGAAAGAAATAGTCTTGGGCAAGAAAAGCGTGGATTATGGGGAATTTGTTGATATGCACGGCATACATGCCGCACTGAACCGCATGTATGAAGATATCAATATTTATGACAACAATATCGATGCCTTCACCCTTCAGTTCATGAGCCCGATAGCGGATGCAGCACCTCTTTTTTACATGTATTTTATCAAAGACAGCATCGAGGAAAATGGGGTCAAGCTCATCCAGCTGGATTTTTTGCCCAGGAATCCGACAGATTTGTTGTTCCAGGGGACTCTGTACATAACACTGGACGGAAATTATGCGGTCCGCAAACTTGAAATGAGCGTTAATAAAAATAGCAACCTCAATTGGGTAAGAAAAATCAAAGTCAGCCAGGATTTTCAAAAGGGGCCAGGGGACCGCTATCATTTATTTAGCTCCGACGTGGTCGCTTTTTTCAGTCCTTTTGCAAGGAGCAATGGGTTATTTGGAGAAAGGCAAAAAAGGATTACCAGCCTATCAGAACAGGAGCTATCCGATTCTATCTTTCAGGGCCTTTCTTCAGACACGGTGAGGGCGGCGGCTAGCCAGCCTGGCCCATTTTGGCAAGAAGTGAGGCCCACTCCCTTGACTGCAACAGAATTGGCGGTCTATTCCAATGCAGACAGCCTTAATAAAATGCGGTCCTACCATCGGTTGATGGATTGGGCTACCTTTTTGGCGATTGGCTATAAATCCCTTGGAATTTTTGATATTGGGCAAATAGGGAATTTCTACAGCTTTAACCCGGTTGAAGGCAACCGGGTGCGGTTTGGAGGGCGTACAAATACCAAAATGAGCAACCGGGTTTTTCTTGAATCCTATCTGGCTTATGGTTTCAAGGACCAGCAATGGAAATACCTGGTGAGCGGGGCTTGGTCACTGAACCATAAATCCATTTATACTTATCCATTCAATTATCTGCAAGCAAGCTATCTCCATGACACAAAGAATCCGGGGCAAGAAGACATCTTTGCCCAGGGCAATGCTTTTTTCACTTCCTTGGCAAGGGGCTACAATGCCAATTTGCTATACAACGATATTTTCAGGCTTTCCTATGTCCGTGAATTCGGGAGCCATCTTTCTTACGATCTAGGCCTAAAATATTGGAGACAGCAACCTTCGGATTCTCTTCATTATTTGTATCCGTCCATACTGGGGAAATTGGATACTGCGCAGCAGCTTACCGTGACTGAACTTTCAGTGGCCTTGCGATGGGCGCCTCATGAACAATTCTTCCAAAACAAAATTGGCAGGAGGAATATTGCCAACAAATACCCCATCTTCAGTTTGGCCTATGCGAAGGGCATGAAAGGATGGGCAGGCGGATCCTTCAACTATGATGCATTTCATTTGGATGTGTTTAAAAGGGTTTACCTTTCTCCCTTTGGCTTTGCTGATCTTGATTTTTCAGCAGGCTATCTTGGGGGCAATTTGCCCTTTCCTTTGCTTTTTATCCATCCGGCCAATCAATCATTTTTTTATAGCTATTATGCCTATAACCTGATGAACACCGAAGAATTCGTCAGTGATCATTATGCGGGCCTGAATCTTGATCACTATTTTGGGGGTTTCTTTTTTAACAAGATCCCCCTTCTAAAAAAACTGCGTTTGAGAGAAGTGGTGGCGGCAAAATTGCTGTTTGGCGGATTGAGGGATCAAAACAATCCAAGCAAAAATCCGCTCCAAATGCAATTCCCAGTGGTGAATGGGGCCCTGGCCACCTATGAATTGAATGGGCAGCCCTATGTGGAAGCCAGTGTAGGCATTTATAATATTTTTTCTGTAATCCGGGTGGATTTGGTAAAAAGATTTACCTATTTGAACCATCAAAATATTTCAAGCCTGGGGCTGCGGTTCAGCACCAATTTCACATTCTGATCAGCTTTTATTTCCTCCTGGACCAAACAAACTTTCTGAAGGTTTGGCCTGAGCTGGGGGCTGCTGGGGCTTTTTTTAGAATAAAAAACCTAGGAAGGGCCCGGTTTTTCCCAGGCTTCAGTCTGGGGATTGTATTGCCTGATTAATTTGGCTGGATTGCCTGCGACTATGGAAAATGGAGGGACATCCTTGACCACCACGCTTCCCCCGGCTACAATGGAATGCTCGCCAATGCTAACCCCAGCCACGACTACGACATTGGCACCGATCCAAGAATCGTTGCCCACCCTGATCAGGCCTGTGGTACATGGTTGGTCCTTGATCGGCAAGTGAATGTCCGTATATCCATGATTGAGACCAGACATGCAAATATGCTGGGCAAGGATCACGTTGTGGCCGATTTGGATGGGTGCAATCAGCACAGATCCAATACCGATGGTGCAATGGTCACCAATGATCACATCTCCCATGCCATTGTTGATACAGGCAAAGTCTTCGATGATGGTTGATTTTCCGATAGTAAATTTTCGAAAGGGGAGAACGTCCAATCTCACGCTTCTCCTAATCAGTGCATGTTTTCCCTTTTTGTGAACAAAGGGATTGACAAAAAAGCTCACCCACCACCTGGGCCTGGCTTCCCCCCTTGGGATCATCAGCCGCAACAAGAGGGCCTTTGCTTTTGGGTTTGATTTTATTTTTTCTAAAATGCTCAATGGGCTGTTGCTTTATCAATAGCTGTAAACATGCACTCGACGGTATTGGTCCAAGTATGGCTTTTGGCCATATTCACTCTTTTTTCTTGAAGGGCTAAACTGTCTTCCCTCAATGCCGTTTCGATCAGCCTGGGATAATCGGCTGGCTGATCTGCAACATATACACAATCTTCAAAAATTTGGGTTGCCTCCGTCCGGGTGACCACCGTGGGTTTTCCCATAGCCAAATATTCATCAACTTTTAAGGGGTAATTTCCAATAGTCACCTCATTTAATAGTTGAGGGTTGATGCATACGTCAAAACTAGAAATGTAGGCGGGCAGGTCCGAGAGGGGTTTCTTTCCCAAAAAATGAACATTCTTATAGGAGTGCAATGGGCTCTTGGCAAAAAAATCATCCTCTGGCCCTACCAAAACAATATTCCATTCTGAGGCATGTCTTCCAATGGCTTCAATGGCCTCATGGTCTATCCGAAGGGAAACAATGGCACCCACATACCCGATAATGGGGCCCTTGAGTGCCTTTACCTCATCGGGCTTTTCATAATCGGCGCTGTAATTGAAATGTGCAAGGTCACATCCCTGTCCGATATAATAGCTTTCAGGATTGAATTGCCTGCAATAATTGGAGAGGTATACGGAGTTCGCCATGGCAAGATCGGATTTTGCAATGTGCATGGGCTCGATCTTTGCCCCATGTTTTTTCCAATAGGGCACTCCGAGCAGGTTGTCCCTGCTGAAATAAATATATAATTTGGGTTGGAGCAACTCTTTCAAATAAAAGGTCTTGAAAATCTCATTGTCATTAAAAACAATATAATCTTTGAAACTAAGCTGTTGGGCAGCATCTTGCACGTCCTTTGCCAGCCTTTTTGAGTTGATTCTGGAAAGCGCTAAAAAAAGAAAGTCCCATGGAATCCAATTCAGAGATTCCAAGATACTAGGCGGATAAAAGCTCCAAAGATTTTTTTGAACCTCAAAAAGGGAATTCTGCTTGTTTTTCAAAAGCGCTGCATGCTGTTGAATGAAGGGGTTGTCTTTTTCTTGTGCGATCGTTTTTCTATCCAGCGATTTATTTACATACAAAACCCGGTGATGCAGGGACAATTCCAAGGCAATATTCTTCGCTGTACTCCCAACTTTTAGGTTCCAATCTTCTAAAAGCCCAACAAAAATAAAATCCATCCTTATAGTTATATGTTATTATTCCTTAATATTTGATAAGAGCACTGAGCCAAATAAATCGACTTTGTAATGGTATCAAAGCTAGGAAAGGTGCCTCCGCCTTTTGCAAGGGATATAAAGATAATATTTTTTGATCGAAGAACCCAAGCCGGAACCAGCTACGGGCAGGGAGGATAAAATATTATGAAATAATAGTATCTGAAATTGGCTTTTCCAAAGGATGGAAACCCAGCTTAAAAGCCCATTTCTTCTTTTACCTCCTGGATGGCCTTTAACAACGAATCTATCTGCGGTTTATAAAGATGGCCAATATTGCCGATCCGAAAACAATTGGCTTTGCTAAGCTTGCCTGGATATATGATATGTCCCTTTTCATTGAGCTTCTTATAAAAGGCCGCAAAATCAAATGAACCATTAGCTGGGTAATGGTAAGAGCTGATGATGGGGCTTTGAAGTTCTGGCAAAAGGTATTCTTTAAATCCCATTGCCAACATCCCCTCGCGCAGGGTATTGAAACTGTTGCTGTAACGAGAGTGCCTACCGGCTATCCCCCCTTCGAGTTCAAGTTCTTGGAGGGCTTGGGCAAACGCCAGCAAAGCATGGGTGGGGGGAGTAAACCTAAACTGGCCATCGGTTTCCAGCCCCATCCATTGGGAATATAAGTCGAGTACCAGTGTATCCGCCTGGCCCTTACAGCGGAGCAATTCTTCTTTTTTGGCAATCACAAAGGAAAATCCGGGTACTCCCTCAATGCATTTATTGGAGGAGGAGATCAGAAAGCCGATCTGAGTGCTGGCAATATCCAGGGGAATGCCCCCAAAAGCGCTCATGGAATCCACGATATAGGTGACTCCATGCCTTTTGGCCAAATCCCCAAAAGCCTGGATCGGATTCAAGATGCCGCTGGTGGTCTCACAGTGGACGATAGCCATATGGGTAAACCCCCCGTCCTCCAGCAGAAGGCTAGCCTGCTCCAAGTCAGGTAGTTCGTTCTCTTCGCAGGCCAAAATAATATGGGGCAATTGGTGGATACTTGCAATTTTTGCGATCCGCTCCCCGTAAGATCCATTGATGGCCACTAATAATTTTCCATTTTTTGGCACGGCGGAAGACAAAACCGATTCGATCCCAAAAGTCCCCGAGCCTTGCATGATCACCGTTTCATAGCCCATCTCTTGGCTGACATTTCCCAGCTTCAACAATTTGCTTCTGATCTCTCTGACAATCTTTATAAAATAAGCATCCCGGGAGCCAAAATCATGCAACATGGCTTGCTTGACAGTTTGGCTGGTGGTCAATGGCCCGGGCGTGAAAAGCAGTTTGTCCATATTGGCAAAGAAAAGGATTTAAGATTACCTCAAGGTTATCTTTGGCCCATTTTCAAGGCAAGTTCTTTTACCTGGGGCCAAATAGGGAACCCTGCACCCGAAAGAAAAAATGAATGCGGATAATTAAAATTTTAGGTATATATACGCTTTTCCAATTTTTCGAAGGGAGCTATTTTTGATTATCAGATATAAGATGATAAGTAATCGTAGCCGCTGTATTCTTACAGGGGCTTCTTTTTTGAATAACCCCTTTGCATGGACCTCGGAGAAAGGAGGGAGTCCTTCAACAGCCCATCAATGGGACTCCAGCCATCGAATGAGCTGATTGCCCAATTCCTCAGTTCCCCTGGCAGAGTTGGAAAGGATCACCACGGCAAATTTTTTATCCAGGTTGACGGCAAAATAACTGTGATAAGCGCCCGTCTGGCCATTGTGGAAGAGGACTTCTTCCTTGCCCGGTTTTATATAGTGCCATGCCAATCCCAGCTTGTTTTCCCCATCTGTGAAGCCAATAGAATGGGTTAACTGGATGGCCTTGTTTAATTTGCCAGGCGCTTCTCCCAAATTGGCCCTGGCATATTTGATCAGGTCTGAGCTGGTGGACCGGAGGGAGCCGGCAGCTTGTAAGGCTTTAAAATCCCAGGGAGGGCTAAAGCCACCATCCTCATTATATCCCTTGGCAAACCGGGCGCTGTCCTCCGCTTGTAAAAATTCCCTGGTTTCGGACATATGAAGGGGCAAACAAATCAGGTTTAAAACCAAGGATTCATACGTGGCATGGTAAACATTCTCCAGGATTACCCCCAGCGTGCCCACAGCGAGGTTGGAATATTCATATTTTTCCCCTGGCCTTCTGTAGGGCTTGAAATTTTTATAAAACTCAAAAAGATCTTTTTGGGCGTAATCCTTATAGGGATTGAGGCTGTTGCTGCTATAGAAATTGGATGGCATGCGTGGGATGCCCGATGAATGATTGGCAAGGGTCTGGAGGGTAATGGCCTTGCCTTCAAATTGTAGCGCGGGGATGGAGTCCGGCAAATATTTATTGATGGGATCTGCCAAGCTCATTTTCCCTGATTGGACCGCAGAAGCCAACAAAATGGAGGTAAAAGTCTTGGACAGGGAACCCATCTCAAAAATGGTATGTTCATTGGGGATTTGTTTGTTCCCTCGCCCAGTTTCGCCATACCCGTAAAAAAAGGATTTTCCATCTTTTAAAATGCCAATACTCAGCCCGACCGTCGCTTCCAGGCTGATATAGGGCTGAACGGCGGAATCTACGGCCAGGTCCAAATCGGAGCTCAAAGCATTGGAAGAAGGGACCCTGCTTTTTTTCTTTGCATTTTCATTCAAATAGGGCTTGAACAATAATGTTTCAATCTTGTCCAGCTTGTCCAAGCTTAGGTATAGTGCCATTTCCCTTGCGCCAAAGTCCAGCTTGTATTTGCTTAGGCCATTGGAATGGGACTCAAAGACCGATTTTTTAATTTCACCCAAGGGGAACAAGCTGAAGCTACAAATCTTTTGGAAGACTTCAGCCGAAAGCTGTTTGCGAAAATCCTCCCCGGCCAATTCATAGAGGGCTTCAGATTTTTTTTCGTTGAAAAATTGTTTTACCAATTCGCAAACCGAATCTATTTTTTGCTGTTGGGCAGTTTGTGCAAATGAAAATTGTATCATGCTGTAAAAGGCTGCCAACATCCCTAATTTTTTCATTCAATAATGGTTTTAAGGGGCTGCTATCCGTCCCCCCTTGCAATTTACGCCAATGCCAGGATTTTTAGGCCAATTCAATTCCTTTTGCTTCCCAGCAGGGGGAGGGATTTTGCGCCTGGAATGGGCGGTGCGGATACAAGGGCTTTGGCAAATCGGAGGCTTGGCCCCCCATCCCGGGGCGTTCACCAAATCCATTGCCAACAATCGAGGAGCTGCTGATTTATGATTTGGCATGCTGGGCCTGTAATTCCTCCAATTTCTGTTTTCCATAGGCTGCACGGGTTATGACCACAAATAAGACCGGAACTATAAAAATGGCCAGGCTGGTAGCAGCCAACATGCCCCCCAATACCGTGTAGCCAATGGTGTTCCGGGCGACGGAGCTGGCTCCAGAGGCGAGCGCCAATGGAAGCACGCCCAAAATAAATGCGATAGAAGTCATCAATATGGGGCGGAGTCGAAGCTTTACCGCCTCCAGGGTTGCTGGGAGGAGGGCGATACCCCTGTCCACTCTCTCCTTTGCAAACTCTACGATCAATATGGCATTTTTTGCAGAAAGGCCAATGAGGGTAATCAACCCAATTTGTGCATAAACATTATTGGTCAGCCGAGGGATCAGGGTGAGCGTGAGGATGGCCCCGAATACTCCAATGGGAACAGCCAGCAGGACCGAAAAGGGTACCGAAAAACTCTCGTACAAGGCTGCCAAGAAAAGAAAGACAAATACAATGGATAGGGCAAAGATGTAGACGGAGCTGGACCCGGATTTGATTTCCTGCAGGCTAAGCCCGGAAAATTCATAGCCATAGCCTTCTGGCAACACTTTGTCTGCGGCACGCTGCAAGGCTTCAATGGCCTGGCCGCTGCTATAGCCTTGTTTGGCCCCGCCATCGATTTCCGCACTGCGGTAAATATTAAAATGGGATATGAGCGGCGCACTCTCCGTAATTTGGTAACTCACAACTGTGCTTAATGGGATCATGTCGCCATTGCTGTTTTTTACATAATACTGTCCAATATCTTTGATGTCATTGCGGAAGGCAGAATCTGCCTGCGCCACCACATAAAAATTCCTGCCATAAATCGTCAGCTGGTTGATATAGGTACTGCCCATGTACATTTGCATGGTGTTGTACACATCTGCCAAGCTGAGCCCCAGTTTTTTGCATTTGTCACGGTCAACATTCACCTGGTAACCGGGGGTATGGGCTGAAAAAAAGGTAAAGGCATTTCCAATTTCAGGTTGCTTATTGGCTTCAGCCACAAAACTATTTACTACTTTTTCAAAGGTTTTGATATCATCATTGGATTGTCTTTGTTCAATCTGGATGCTGAATCCTCCAGCATTCCCAAGCCCTGGAACAGCCGGTGGCGGGATGACTACTATTTTTGCTTCCTTGATGGCTGCAAACCTTTTGTTGAGCTCGGCTAGGACTCCCTGCAATTTTTCGGATTCTTTTTCTCTCTCATCCCATGGTTTTAACTGCATGAAGATGGTGCCGCTATTCGATTTGGAGCCTCCACTGATAAAATTCAACCCTCCCAGGGCCGCTACGTGAAATACGCCTGGAACCGATCTGGAAATCTTCATCATGCTGTCCAGGACATTCAGCGCACGATTGGTGGAGCTGGCTTCGGGCAGCTCAAAAGTGATATACAAGCGGCCATCGTCTTCCGTAGGGATAAAGCCGGTTGGCTTTCCCTTAAAAAGAAACAGGTCGCCTGCAATGATGCAAACCAGCAGCACTATGACCAATGGGGCCTTGCTGATCCACCCCTTGACTCCCAGGGTATAGCGAAGCGAAAGCTTTCGAAAGCCTTCGTTGAACGAATAAAAAAAACGGTTGATCCCTCTGGAATTCTGATCAAGGTGCTGGGGCTTTAAGAGGAGCATGCACAAGGCAGGGGTTAGGGACAAGGCAACAAAGGCTGAAATGAGCACTGAAATGGCGATGGTGATGGCGAATTGTTGATAAAGCCGGCCTACGATACCCGGGATAAAGCCTACGGGAACAAAAACCGCTGCTAAAATCAGGGCGATGGCGATCACAGGACCAGTAATGTCTCGCAGTGCTTTTGCCGTAGCATCCTTTGGTGATAATTTTTCCGAATCGATATAATGCTGGACGGCTTCTACCACCACAATGGCATCATCCACGACTATGCCAATCGCCAGCACGAAGCCAAACATGGTCAAGGTATTGATGGTAAAGCCCAAAGGAATGAAAAAGATGAAGGTTCCAACAATGGCAACGGGAATGGCCAGGACAGGGATCAATGTGGCACGCCAATTTTGAAGGAAGAGGAACACCACAAAGGTAACCAATAGCAAAGCGATCAAAAGCGTGCTCACTACGTCTGCAATAGACACTTTTACAACAGTGACCGACTCAAAGGGAATCACATAATCGATGTCGGCAGGAAAATTTTTTTTCATGGCCGCCATGGTCTTATAAACCCCATCCGCGGTCTTCAGCGCATTGCTTCCGGGAGCCTGATATACCAATAGATAGGAGGATCTTTTCCCATCCACAAAGGAATTTGCAGTGTAGCTAACTTTGCCCAATTGAATTCGGGCGATGTCTTTTAAATAGACCAATGAATTCTGAGAGGGGTTCGACCGGATCACAATATTGCCAAATTCTTTCTCTGTGGTCAGGCGGCTATTGGTGAAAACGGTAAATTCAAAGGCGGATTCGGAACTTTGGGGAGGGGAGGCAACAGACCCTGCTGCAATTTGCAAATTTTGCTCATTGATAGCGTTTTGGACATCGTTGACCGTAAGCCCCAATTGTGCAAGCTTATCGGTTTGTAGCCAAATGCGCATGCTGAAATTATCCGCTCTGCTAAACACATCTCCCACTCCTGGAACACGCAGCAATTGGTCCCGTACATAAATATTTGCAAAATTATCCGTGAAAGGCACATTGTGAGAGCCCTTGGGAGAATAAATGGCTACCAGCATCAATATGCTGGGATTGCGTTTCAAGGTGGTGATCCCGAGTCTTTGCACCTGGCTTGGCAAAGCTGGGGTGGCTATGCCCACCCTGTTCTGGATATCCAAAGCAACTACATTGGGATCGGCGCCTATGTCTAGCGTTGCCGTAATGGTCGACTGGCCATTGTTAGCGCTGTTGCTTTGCATGTAGGCCATGCCAGGAACCCCATTCACCTGGGTCTCGATGGCCGTGGTCGTGGTTTGTTCCACCGTTTGTGCATCTGCCCCTGTGAAATTGCTGGTAATCTGGACCGTAGGCGGGGTGATGTTGGGATATTGGCTAATGGGCATATTGAAAATGGCCAAGGACCCTACCATCAGGATCACAAGGGAAATGACAATAGCGGTAACTGGTCTTTTGAGAAATATATTGGTTGACTCCATGTTCGAGATATAGGTAGTTTAGTGCGTATTCAGCTTGGTCAAATCAAAGTGCTTTTCCATGGGCAGTTGGTCAAGTTTTCCGGTTTTGTCATTAATGGCCAGGGGTAGGTGCCTTGGGAGGCCCCACCTGGACCAGCGCGCTGTCCCTCAATTTTTGGACCCCTTCGATCACTACATTGTCTCCTTTTTGTAACCCGGTTTTGACTACAATTTTGTCATTGATCCTGGCTCCCAAGCTTATTTTGTGCTGGGTGGCTTTATTGCCATTGACAACATAAACAAAATATTCGCCCAACTGCTCCACCACGGCTTTGAAGGGGATCAAGAGCCCTTTTTCGGAGATATTGTTTTTTACTTTCACATTGCAAGTGAGGCCAGCCCGCAACATTTGCTGGGGATTGGGGAAAATAAGCCTCGCCTTTATGGTGCCGGTCTGTGGGTCTACTGAGCGGTCTATCAGGCTGAGGTGGCCCACCTGAGGATAGACAAATTGGCCTGGCAGCACCAGTGTAAAAGTGGAATCCTTTTCATTGGCCTTCATTTTGAGCATGGGGGTAAACCGGGCGATTTGCGATTGGTCCAAGGCAAAATCAACTGCCATGGGATCGTCAGTTGATATGCTGTTCAATAAGGTTTGCCCCGGACTGACCGAGGTACCTGGCTTGACCTGGGAAATACCAATAGTGCCACTAAAAGGGGCATAAATGATAGAATACTTGAGGTTGGTCTGTACACTGCTGACATTTGATTGGGCAGCTTGTACCTGCATTTTTGCTGCTTGAAGATCCGCTATCGCATGATCAAGGGTTTGTTTGGCAATGGCATCCTGTTTGGCAAGCTCTGTATATCGATCAGCATCTTGCTGGGCCTTTGCTTCGTTGGCCTTGGCAACATTTAGGTTCGCGATGGATTGTTGGTAAGCGGCTTGATATTGTTGCTGGTCAATTTCATATAGTTTTTGTCCTTTTTCTATGTGTTGGCCATCCTTAAAAAAGATCCCTGTAATGTACCCGGCTACTTGTGGCCGGATGTCCACTTGATTCAAAGGAGTGACGGTAGCTGGAAATTCATCGTAAAAAGATACATTGCCTTCCTGTACAGGAAATATGGAAACAGTGGCAGGAGGGGGGGCTTTCTGCTGAGCGTTCTGCTGGTTGGAACAGGCAGAAATAAATGCCGCTAAGACGATGCTCATCCCTATCAATTTAGATTGTAAGTGCATAAATTTTATTTTGATCTGACCAATTTAATTGTTTGTTGCCAAGCGCTTCTTTTCCACACGAGGCGCTGCATGGCTTCTAATATCGAATAGCCCCAAGTGCTTTTTGGACATCCACCTTGCTGCTGAGCACTTGGAAAAGCGCATTGATATAATTGGATTGTGCTGTTCGCAAGTCGGTTTCAGCAGTAATGACATCCAGATAAGTTTTGATCCCTGCTCTGTATTGTAGTTCTAAAGTCTTATAAACTTCTTTTGCCAATTCCACATTTTCCCTGAGCACAAAATAATCGTTGAGGTATCCTTTGTAAGCAGCAAGGGCTTGAATAAATTGAGCATGGATGCTGTTTTTCGCAGATTCAATATCCCATTCTGCCCTGGTAACTTGTAGGGAGGCCACCTTGATGTTTTGGGTGCGCTTGGATCCTTGAAAAATAGGAAAGCTAAGCTGCAGCCCGGCATAGGAATTGGGGAAATTCTGCCCATACAATTTTGAAAATTCATTATTGAAGTAATTCAAGTTATAGCCTCCAAATGCAGAGACGCTGGGAAAATAGCTCCACTTGTTGTATTGGAGGTTTTCAAGTTGTAGTTTTTTTTGGGTCAACAGCAGTTGGTATTCAATGCGATTGTCATAAGCCACTGTTTGGTTGGTGTCCATCAAAGCATCTTGTTCCATTTTTATGCTGTCATAGGAAAGCGAAAAGTCATTGGAATTGCTGTACCCCATTTGCATTTTCAATACCGCCATCTTCGATTTCAGGAGTTCTTCGAAGGATCTCTTTTGGGCCCTGGAGTTGTTGAGGGCAATAATGGCGCGCTTGGAATCTGTCTTATCCACAATTCCACCCAGGTATTGATTGTAACTGTCTTTTTGGCTACGGGAAAGCCGGACTATATCCTCCTCCAGCAAATCAATCTGTTTTTGGGTCAAGAGGACATCATAAAAGGCCTTGCTCACATTTACAGCAAGGTCGATTTTGTCGCTTGCAGTAAACTGCCTGATTTGTTTGCGCAAGTCGTTGGCTGATCTGCTGGCGAGCAAAACATCCCGGTTGAAAATATTTTGGGTTCCGCTGAAACTGGCTGTAGAGCTATTGTATGGAGCGGTCTTTACAACATTGCCTGCAAAAAAGGCAGAGGGTGGCTGGAAATTATTCTGATAATTGGCCGCCAAGCTGATTTGGGGAAACCAATCTGCCAATTTGCTTTTTATCTCATGTTCTGTAATCTGTTCGTCGAGAAGAGCTTGCTGGACCTGTGGATAATGGTTCATGGCATAGGAGATGCAGTTTTCCAAGGAAGCATTTTGCAGGACCGTATCTTTTGGGAGCTGAAGAAAAGCAGTCTTTGGAAAAATGGCCATGGCCACTAAGAATGAAAATCTGTAAATCATTTTAAACATACTAATATAATTATCGGCTTTGGCTCTTTGATTAGACATGTGAAAAATATGTAATATGGCTCGGCGATCCGCTATATCGTGTTGAAATGATTGCACAAGCAGTTTCACAAGGAATTTGGCATCAGGCAGCGGGTGCAAATATAAGTTTTGGTTTGATATGCCGTAGCATTCCCTTTCAGGGCATTGGAGTTTAGGCGAAAAAAAACCGCTTAGTTCTAAGCGGTTTTTTTGCAATAGGTTCTGGTTCCGGCTATTCTACTTCCATCCATTGGTCGTCTTTATCGCTTGCTTCTTTATCGGTTACCACGGGGCGGGTCAATAATTCGCCTTCGGTATTTTGTTTTTCCAAGGTCCAGTTTTCAGTCAATGTGGTTTCAATCCACAGAGTCCCTGACTTTCTGAAAAGCTTGACAGTCAGGCCGAGAAGGTCTTTGAACTCTTTTTCGAGAAGAGCAACGGTACTAGAACCTTGCACTTTGATCTTGATGGCGGAATGGATCCCTGATAATTTTCCAATGCTTTCGCTGGGCCCAATCTTTTCTTCCTTAGGCTTGTTGTGGCTGTCTGCTCCTTTATGCCGATAGAATTCAATTTTTAAATAGGGATAGATGCTATTGAACTCCCTTTGGACTTCCTTGATCAAACTGGTTTTTTCTATGCTCAATTCCATTTTCAAAATCTTTTGAGGGTGACCACTTTTCGAGAATACACAAATATATTTGGCCAGATACCCTTATAACAGGATTGGGGTCAATTCTAAATATGAGTTTGATCAGCACCTGATTCACTCTTTGGCAATTGCTTCTTGGCGGTATATAACCTGATCCTGATCATCTATAATAAATATAAGACCTAGCATCCGGTTTAACCATGAATGGACATTACCGGCACAGGGCTTTTTAAAGCCATCTTCTTGGTATGGCTTCGGTGAAACTCAAAAATTCCATGCCTTTTTGGAATCAGTAACAAAAGATCAGCATCATTTTCATCCAGAAATTTGTTGATGCCTTCTTCCACCGAATTTGCTATGTTAAAATAATAGGTGGGATAAAGGTCTCTGAGCATATCCTTTAAGGAAGCGAACTCGTGATTGGATTTTATGTCATTGATTTTCTTTGTATTGATATTTAGGACATCAAAGGAAGCGTGAAATACCAATTGAAGCTCTTTGAGATAGCCGATCGGCAGGCTTTCATTGGAGTCGGTGAGGTCACAGGCAAGGACAATTTTTTTGATGGCATGAAAAGAAACTTCATCCGGGATGACAAGCAATGGATAACGGAGGTGTTGGATGGCAAACAGTGCATTGCTGCCAAACATGAACCGCTCCGCTCCGTTTTTGCCTATGCCCATGATAACAGCGAAGGGGTTCCTGCGGTTGCAAAATTCCTCTAAATGGTGTTCGACACTGCCTGTTTCAAGAATGGTGGAAATATTTATTTTACCACCGGTCCGTTTTTCCAAATCTGCTTTCAGGCTGTTTAGGCCCTCTTCCCCCTGTTGCTGCATGTCTTCATACACGTCTTCTGTCAAAGGCACTTCGCTTGCGCTGACTGGCAATTGCAATACATGCAACAAGTACAGGTCGGTGTTCAATGCCAGTGCCATATCGGCTGCATAGTTGGCGGCATTGACAGAGCCGGATGAAAAATTGGTGGGAACAAGAAGCGGTTTCATAATTGTTTATTTTATGCTTTCTAAGCCATTTATTGTTCTAAAGTTGGTGAATTATGCCCCCTTTTTCTATGACAAGCATCAAAATCGCCTATGATTCGCGTCAGCGCATCGGGTATTTTCCCCCGGAAGCTGGGACGGGGCAGATTTTCAGTGGGGCTCCTCCATCCTTACTGGAAAAAAGCCAAAGTCGATTCAGGGATTGCTTTTGGCAAAAAAGGGAGGCCTCTGAGCTCCTGTAAATTGGCGGGGCTGCTTTTTAGCAGGGGGCGCGAGCAACTGTCCAGGCAGCAGGAAATTATGGGCAAGGAAGGGATGGGGCAGGGCGCTTTGCCCCTGGGGCATTGAAGCATTCTTACAACAGGGCACCACGCGAACTGCTAAATCATTCCCGCCAATTTCCCGGATTTCAAAGCTTTTCCCTGGGTGACATTAATTCACGAATTTTTGTGAAAATTGGCCGCCCGAATTGGAAACTAGCCTCAGCACATATACTCCTTTAGCCAATTGATGGATGTCCAGGTTTTGGCTTTCAAAGGGGATGTTTTGGCGAAAAATTTGTCTTCCTGCCATATCAAAGATTTCCGCATGGAGCGTTTGTGAAGCATTTCCATTGTTGACCCGAAGATAAATCTGGCTATTGGCGACCGATATATATTCAACCATTTTTGATGATGCTTTTCGATTCAGTACTAAAGTGGAGGAATAAATGGATTGCCCATTGAGGTCGGTTGACTTAAGCCTGTAATACACTGTAGGCTTGCCAAGGTCCACCGAATTGTCTGCAAATTGGTATCGGTTGCTGGTGGAACCCGATAAGGAGGGTACAAATCCTAGGGCAGAAAATTGGTCCTCCCCTTCATATTCTCTTTCAATCGAGTACCCTTTATTATCGACTTCATTTTCTACGCTCCAAAAAAGGCTGTTGAAATTATTTTGCGTATTGCCAGTAAAAGATACAAAATGGACTGCCAGCGGAGCGGTCAGTAAATTTGTTGAAAAAAGGCCACGCCCATGGGTGGCAGCCACCAAATAATTGTCAGCAGCGCGGAACCTCAGCATATCGGTCCTGACATTGCCCAGCGTGCTGGAGTTTTGTGTCCAGGCAGTGGAGGTACCATTGCTTGCGTTGGTGGAAAAAACACCCATTTCAGTGGCAAGGAGGATCCCCCCGTTCGGTCCACCGGTTCCCACATTTGAACCCGCGGGGACAATCAAACCCCATCGCACAGGCACATCGGGAAGGTTGACACCGTTGTTGTCCAGGGAGGTCCAGCTGGTCCCCTTGTCGGTAGATTCCCAAACACTGGCCACCCCATAATTTGAAACCGTGAGGAGGAGGTGGTTGTCATTGCCATTTTCAACGTCAATGCTTGAGATATAGGATCCTGCCACCAGGCTCAGGTTGCTTAGCTTGGTAACCGTCCGGGTCCCTGTACTCGCCCCACCGATTACATACAGGATCGGAACCTGATTGCTGCTGGCGTCATCTGCTGTGGAAAAAGCCACCCATACACTGTCGGTGGTATTGGGATCTACTTTTACCGCGGATACCTGCAATAGGGCAGGGCTGATGGTAATATTGGTGGCGACGGGTGACCCGCTGGTAATCGGCCCAATCCTGCGGAGCTTTCTATCTGCGCCTCCGCAATAAAGATATTGCAAGCTGTTGTCATAATCCCCAGGGTTTATGAAATGGCCGGCCGTTGTGGTATCCCAATAACTGAAGGTAGTGCCCCCATCCGTGGATCGGGTATAATAGGCGTAGGGAAAACTGGTTATCTGATAATTGGGATTGTGCTGATCAATAAAACAAAATCCCCCGTCTCCTCCCGTTGCGGTGGTCACAGTATTGATCCCCGAATTTTTAAAGATGTGGGAACCATTGTCTTGGGCCCCGGCCAGCATATAATTGGATCCAGTCGAAGGGTGCAGGGCTGTTGCATAATATTGGGTAATATTCAGGCCAAGGTCTTTGCTGGCAAAACTTGCTCCACTGTTGGCTGTATAAAAAACCCCGCCATCACAGCCTACAATAAAGCTGCTGGAAGAGCCAGGAAGAAAACCGATGGTATGTATATCAGAGTGTACATAAGGAAGACTGGTGCAGCCCGATGCCCATTGGGTCAGCTGGGTCCAGCTGGCACCACTATTGGTGCTGGTCATTATATCGACTCCACCTACAAAAATTTGGGCATCATTGGCAGGGTTGACCGCAATGGCCAAGTCATACCAGGCTTGCCCTCTCGAAAAATCGGTGCCGTGGCTGGATCCTCCGTCACACCATGTGGTACTGCTAGAAATATTGGTCCAGGTAATGCCGCCATCATCAGACCTTTCTATCCCGCCAATGCTGTTGCTTGGTCCCTGCAAAACAGCATAGAGCCTGTTGTTATTCGTTTGGGAACAAGCCACTTGGATACGTTGCCAATTGGTGGAGATCGGGGTGGGTGTAACCTCGGTCCAAGAACCTGGGTTGCCCGCCGTAGCGCCTGCCGGTGATTTATAGATTTTCCCAATGGGGTTTCCGGGGCTCGCATTGTACAGGGCGCTGTCGTTGATAACGGTGGCATAAATATCCCCGTTCAACGAAAATTCAATATCATATCCATGAAAATCGATGGCATTGCTGCAATTGCCTGCTGAAAAAGTGCCAATCACCCTTGTCCAGCTATTGCCTCCATCCTGCGATCTCAATATGCCTCCTGTATTGCAATAAGTTGCACTGATCCCCGAGGCATAGACATCTCCATTGGAATACACGGCTAGTTTTTGGACATAATTGAAATCGTATTGATTACTGCCACCGGTAGTGGTGGAAGCCAGTAAGCTCCAGGTCAATCCGCCATCAGTGCTTTTGTAGATCCCCAGTCCCCTGACGGCGTCAAAATTGTAATATCCTTCCCCCGTACCGGCGTACAGGGTACTGGGAGAATTTGGATCCTGTGCCAAGCTGGTGATGGCTAAATTGGTGGAAACGCTGCCAATCTGTGTCCAGGAGGGGCTGGCATTTAGAAAATTAATCGTTCTCCACAAGCCACCGCTGACACTGCCGGCCAGCACGGTATTGCCTGTTGCATCCGATTGATCCACCAAGATGGCCCTGCATCTCCCTGCAATATTATTGGGGCCCCTTTCGGTCCAGGAAAGCCCTGAGCCCAAAACTGTGCCTGTTCCGCCTGCAGACAGGGTGCTTCTGCCGCCAGTGGCATTCCTTGTTTTCCATTGTGTTTTGGCAGCCTCCAACCTTTCCACGGGCACATATCCGAGCTTGGGGTCCTTGGTCATCAAAACTTCCTGTTTTATCCTTGCCAGCGCCTCCTCCTCCATTTCTGGTTCCTTTTCCGATTCGCCTTTGGCGCTCTCTTTGCTTCCATTAAGGGCCCAAAAACAAATGGCAAGGATGGGGATAATCAAAAACAGGGCAAAAGGCAGGTATCGCTTTTTCATACAGTGGAATTCTTCAGGTTTCTAAAGATAAATCAAAAAGGAGTCAAACGTTCTGGCACTGTTAATTTTTTAGGCAAAATCGGCTAAGGGGAAACCTGCTTTTCAGGCCACCCTCTGGGAGACTCCAGAACAGGCAAAAAAAAACCCTGCTGAAGGCAGGGTGTATAAAGAAATAGTGAATTTACCATTTGTCCACCTCATCTGTCGAGGCTGTAGGTGAAGCGGGAGCGGGGGGCACTACAACCGGAGCTGTCGGCTTGTATTCGGCCAGGGGCTCGGCTGCATGGCTAATTTCATGTTCAGATTCCTGATCAGCGGAATGTCCACCTGCACCCATTTCCCCTTCTGGCAGCGTATCATGGTTGTAAGCGTCAAAGTCAAAATCAGGCATCAATTCTGTTTTTACATAATCTACAGATTCACCCAGCGCTTTTATGAATTTGTTGAAATCCTCTTTGTATAAAAAAATCTTATGTCGGTCATACCCATCTTCATTGAATTTCTTGCGGCTTTCTGTAATGGTCAGGTAATAATCATTTCCCCTGGTTGCCCTCACATCAAAAAAATAAGTCCTTCTTTTCCCCGCCCTGATGCGTTTGCTATAAACGCTCTCCATTCTTTTGTCATTATTTTCGTACGCCACAATGATAATTTTTTAACAATGAAATGAATATAAATTAATAGCCACAAATATAGTACTGTTTTGGAATTGGCAAAATTTACCATAAGAATTAAACCGGAAAAAACCGCCTCGCTCAGATTTGGGGATTTTCTTCCATTTTTTGCTGTTGCTGATGGAATAAATAGGCGTAATAACCATTGCGGGCAAGCAATTCCTGGTGGGTACCCGTCTCTACGATGGCCCCCTCCTCCAGGACAACAATCAGGTCAAAGTTGAAAAGTGAAAAAATCCGATGGGTAATGATGATGGCGGTTTTGTTTTTTAGATAGTGGTACAGGTTATCTAGGATCTCCTTTTCTGTCCGCGCATCGATGGCGCTGAGGCAGTCATCAAAAATGACAATTTCCGGATCTTTGATAAGAGATCGAGCTATGGAGATCCGCTGCTTTTGCCCTCCGCTTAAGGTAACCCCTCTTTCTCCGATCAGCGTTGCATATTGGTTGGGAAAGTTTTCGATTTCCCGGTCTACACAGGCATCCAGGGCGGCTTGTTTTACGCGGTCTTCATTTTTCTTTTCTAGGCCAAATTGGATGTTATTGGAAACGGTGTCGCTAAAAAGAAAAACATCCTGCGGTACATAGCTCAACTGATTTCTCAAATGCCGCAAATCAAAGGATTTGATGTCGGTGCCATCAATCTGGATGGTACCACTGGTAGGGTCATACATCCTCAACAGCAATTGGGCGAGGGTAGTTTTTCCGCTCCCGGTCCTACCGATAATAGCCACTTTCTGTCCTTTCTTAATGTGAAGGTTGAATTTCTTCAATGCATGAATGCCCGTTCCCTGATAAACAAAATCCACATTTTCAAACAAAACATCTCCCTGAAGTTTTGGAGTAGCTGGTTTCTCCGGGTTTTTGATTTCAGGTTTTGTATCCAGAAATTCATTGAGCCTTTTTTGAGAGGCCGCTGCCCGCTGGGTCATGCTGGCCACCCATCCGATCGCGCTTACCGGAAACATCAGCATCGTAATGTAAATGACAAATTCCGTAATGGTCCCGATATCGGTATGGTGTTTCCCATAGATCACATAGAAACCACCGATCATGATGGTGAGCAGGGTGCTCAATCCGATCATGAGCCCCATGGAAGGGAAATAGATCGATTCGATTTTGGCAAGCCCTGTAGCTTGTTGGCGGTAATCCTCGCTGTTTTTCTCAAAAAAACTGTACATGGCTTTTTCCTGGACAAAAGATTTGATGACCCGGATCCCGCTATAGGATTCTTGGGCATTGGTGGTCAGATTGCTCAGTAAGGCCTGCAGACGTTCGCTTTTTTTATTGATGATGGTATTTACATAATAGATGGTGAAGGCAAGAATGGGGAGGGGAGTGAGCACATAGAAAGTCAGCAGGGGGTCTTTTTCAATCATAAAATAGAGGCTAAAGCCAATTACCACCAATAGGTTGCTCAAATACATGATGGCAGGGCCTGTAAACATCCTTACCCTGCTCACGTCTTCAGCCATACGGCTCATCAGGTCCCCGGTACTGTGCGTTTTGTAAAAGTTGAGATCCAATTGTTCATAATGCAGATAGATTTCATTTTTCTGATCATATTCTATATGTCGGCTCATGACGATAATGGTCTGTCGCATCAGGAATAGAAAAAAACCGCTGATCAGGGCTAATAACAGTAAAGTGATGCCACAAATGGCAACTTTCTTTCCAAAGGAAGGCTGAGCTTTATCCACAGCCGCAATGAATTTCTTTACGAGCACATCATAATTCGCAATATTTCTTTTTTGGGTATTGTTTTCTGCAGCAATGGATCTGTCTTTTGCCGGGCTGGGAAGGGTCCTGCGCTGGATGCTATCGGTCAGCTCTTTTTCCACAGAATTCACTATATATCCCGTGATTTGGGGGGAGAGGATCCGAAAATAATTGGACAATACAATAAAGGCAAGCCCCATGAGGAGCCGCCAGCGATATTTCCAAAAGTACTTATTGATGGACCGTAATTGGCGCAATTAATTTTTTGTTGGCAAAGTTAAGGGGAACCGCCCCACCGCCAAGGTCTTTGCGGGTTCCTGGCCAGAAGGAGGAATTCGGCAGGTGGGCCTTATTGCGGAAAACGTGGAAAGGGCCCGGCTCAGATCCCCTGGCACAATTTGGAATGAAGCGCCAGAACCTGAGGCAGAAGCAACTGTTTTTCATCATTGAAAATCACAAAATTGCAAAGGCTCATTTTTTGGGTTTCGTCCATTTGGTTTTCGATCCGCCTTTCCACTTCCTCCAGCTCCGACCCATCTCTTTTCATGACCCGTTTTATTCTCAAGTCTTTTGGCGCAGAAACCCCGATCACCCCATCCAAATAATGATGGATCCCGCTTTCAAATACCAGGGCTGCCTCCCGTATGGTATAGGGTGCTGTTTGTTTTTCCAGCCAGGCTTCGCTGTCGCGTAAAACGGCCGGATGGGTTAGGGAGTTGAGCCATTCCAACTTTTCCTTCTGGCGGAATACGACTCCGGCCAGAAAGCTTCTATCCAATTGGCCATCTTTATAAGATTGCGCCCCAAAATGATCAATGATCTGCTGCTTGAGGGGTTCCTCATTCATGAGCTTTCTGGCAGCCTCATCTGCATAATAGACCGGAATGCCCAATACCTCAAAAATTTTGGCTACCGTGCTTTTGCCCGAGCCAATCCCGCCTGTTAGGCCAATGCGTAGCATGTCAGAAATTTGTTATTAATTCGGTTTAGGCCCGGCCTTTCTTCAGGCCGTAGCGCAACAATCGCAAGCAACGGGTGGCCCGCCCCTTCAGCAATGCCTGTCAGCCGGGGCAGCGCCCTAGGCGGGATCCTCCTAAGTTTAAAACAAAATCCGAAATCCTGCAAGAGCCACCTCGGGGATTTCGGATTGTGTTGAGTTCCGCTATTTTATTTTTTATCCGTAGCTACGCTCTTGTTGATATTCTGTGTCCATTCCATCGAAATGGAGCTTTTTTCAATTTTAAGATAGCTGCCTGGGCTGGTCTCTAGCATTAAGGTACCATCATCATTCACTTTATTTACCGTACCATGAATGCCTGCAATGGTAACAATTTTATCTCCTTTTTGCATGTTTTCCTGGAACTGTTTGGCCAGCTTGGCTTTTTTTGCTTGAGGACGGATCATGAACAGCCAAAAAACCAGGATCATTGCTCCTAATAAAATAAAAGTAAAAGAACCATTCTGCTGAGGGCCTGCTTGCAATAAAATCAATAGTGTTGACATTTTTTATGTTTGTTTAATATTTGATAGAGGGGTTACCATTTCTTTTTTTCCACTTCCACCTCAAAATGAAGCTCGTGCACTTGTGATCCTTTGGTATTGGCATATACGAAAAGCGTTTTATGGTTCACTCCTGTCCTTCCTTCACTGTTGAAGGAAGCTTTGATGACCCCCAAAGCCCCTGGAGCTACTGGTTCTGAGGGCTGTTCAGCAATGGTGCAGCCGCAGCTTGGCTGGACTCTTGTGATGATCAGTGGTTTGCTACCTGTATTTTTGAAGGAGTAAGCCACTTCCAGTTTTTGTCCCTCTGCCAATTTTCCAAAATTTTTATTTAAGGAGTCTAGCCATTGGATATTTGTAAAGTTGGCGGAATCTTTGAGTGCCACTTCGCTGCCAGCAAGCGGATCCGCCTTGGTTCCATTGGAATGGTTACAGCTGATGATGATGGCCGTGATAAAAATAAAGGTCAGTAAACGCATTGTTTTTTTATTTGCAAACCTACAGAGGAATTTAGAGATTGGCCTAAAAAAATCTGTGGGTTGGGCATGTGTTGAAACTGTTGGATTTCCCTGCTATATTTTGGAAGCTTTAAAATTTATTTTATGCATTTTGTCCTCAGCCACCAGTTCTTTATGGATATTGTCGAGAATGCCATTGACAAAATGCCCGCTTTGTTCGGTACTGTATTCCTTTGCCAAGTCTATGTATTCATTGATGGTCACTTTGGGGGGGATGGTTTTAAAATACAAGAATTCGCAAACACCCATTTGCATTAAAATCATGTCCAAAGTGGCAATCCTATCCGCATCCCAATTCTTTAGCTTGGGACGGATCAGTTCCATGGTGGATTCCTTTTTTTCTTGAACAGTGGTAAGCAGATCTTTCGCAAATTCCCATTTTTCTTTGCCCAAAAGATCTTGAAAATCAATTGAATTTGGTTTGCTGATGTAGGCATTCATGAATTGGACCAGCATTTCAATATCATCGTCCCAATTGGTAAAAAGCTCCTCCGCATAACTTTCAAAAAGTTCATTGGGCAGCATCAGATCGGAAAATATAAACAACAGGATATCCTTTTCGGACTTTTTGTCCCTTGATGGAGCCTGGATGTATTTTTTGTATTCGCTGGTTTCTGCCAGCTCTTGGTATATTTTTTTTACAAGATCCGGCTGCATGCGGAGTTGTGGTTTGTCCTCTGCGACCGCTTTTACATAGGAGGCATCCTCCAATATTTTCCACAATATCTCATTGCCTGCCAACCTGGTATTCACATTTCGGTCCTGATCCGTGGGCAGATGCTTGGATGCCCGGACCCTGGAATCCGTTTCTGCATAACGGGCGATTTCGGTAATAAAATGGATAAGGTAAACGAAAAGCTGCCTAGTCTGGTCGAAATGTTTTTGCAAAATTCTTATATCTTCTCCCGGCTTTAATTCATTGTTTCTGGCTTCCAGTGAATACAGGGTTTGCATCACCTTCACCCGAATGTTTCTTCTGCTGATCATTGTGTAAGAACTTATTTGAGGCTGCGAAGTTAAGGGAAAACCCCAAAAAATTGGCCAGTTTGCGGTTCCCGCCCCATTTGGTAGGTTTTTTTAATTGTGGCAGATCCTTTAAGGCTAAGAAGGAATTTTTGAAGTATTTCCCTTCCCTCATCCAGGGAAGGTGCAAATTTGGCACAAAGGCAGGCCTATTTCGTTGAAGTTCCATGGATTGACTGCCAAGTTTTTCATTTGAACTGCCAAGAGTTCAAATTTTGAGCCCCTTTCCCTGTTTGGTATAGAATTAGTTACTAAGTTTGCGCCCTCGCTTTTGCGGGGCATTAAAAATCTTTCACTAACAAAAATCAATACAATTATGGCTAAGAAGTTAAGCGTTACCCCTCTTCATGACAGGGTAATCGTAAAGGCTGCCCGGGCGGAGGAAAAAACAGCTGGGGGCATCATCATTCCGGATACTGCAAAAGAAAAGCCTCAGCGTGGGACCGTCGTAGCTGCAGGCCCTGGCAAAAAGGATGAGCCTGTAACCGTTAAAATCGGAGATACCGTTTTGTACGGCAAATATTCTGGCACAGAGATTCAGATTGATGGAGATGAGTTTCTTATCATGAGAGAATCCGATATTTTGGCAATTGTATAAGTAGCAGTTAGGTTTATTGACCCGTGCGCTAAAGCATTGGTTGATGGCAAGTACATTAGCAGATTTTTAAATTTACTTATTTTCAAACTAATAATCATGGCAAAACAAATTTTCTTCGACATTGATGCCCGCAACAAAATGAAAAAGGGTGTTGATATTTTGGCGAATGCCGTTAAAGTAACTTTAGGCCCCAAAGGGCGCAACGTAGTGCTTGAGAAAAAATTTGGTGCACCTTCGATCACTAAGGATGGTGTAACAGTGGCTAAGGAAATTGAATTGGAAGATCCCATTGAGAATATGGGCGCTCAAATGGTGAAGGAAGTAGCTTCTAAGACTGCGGATATCGCAGGTGATGGAACGACTACCGCAACCGTCCTGGCTCAATCAGTAATCAGCGAAGGCTTGCGGAACGTGGCAGCGGGTGCCAATCCGATGGACTTGAAAAGAGGCATCGAAAAGGCGGTGGCAGCAGTGGTAGACAATCTTAAAAAGCAGTCACAAACCATTGGAAATGACAGCAAAAAAATACAGCAAGTAGCTTCCATTTCTGCAAACAATGACGAAACCATCGGAAAGTTGATTGCAGAGGCTTTTACGAAAGTTGGCAAAGAAGGGGTAATCACCGTTGAAGAAGCAAAAGGCACCGATACTACGGTAGACGTAGTAGAGGGTATGCAATTTGATCGGGGTTATATTTCTCCCTATTTCGTTACCAATAGCGAAAAAATGGAAGCTGAGTTGCAGAACCCTTACATATTGATCTATGATAAGAAGATCTCTGCTATGAAGGACATCCTGCATATTCTCGAGAAAGTTGCTCAGGGTGGTCGCCCATTGTTGATCATCGCTGAAGACCTTGAAGGGGAAGCTTTGGCAACTTTAGTAGTAAACAAGTTGCGTGGGACCATCAAAGTGGCAGCCGTAAAAGCTCCTGGATTTGGGGATCGCAGAAAGGAAATGTTGCAAGATATTGCCATTTTGACAAAAGGGATTGTCATTAGCGAAGAACAAGGCTATAAACTGGAAAGCGCTGACCTGAGCTATTTGGGTTCTGCTGCTTCTGTTACCATTGATAAGGACAATACAACTGTGGTGGGTGGCAAAGGAAAGAAAGAAGACATCACCGCACGTGTTAACCAGATTAAAGCCCAGATTGAAACGACGACTTCAGATTATGATAAGGAAAAACTGCAGGAGCGCCTTGCTAAATTAAGCGGCGGTGTTGCTGTTCTTTATGTTGGCGCTGCCACAGAAGTTGAAATGAAAGAAAAGAAGGACCGTGTAGACGACGCTTTGCACGCAACCCGTGCAGCAGTGGAAGAAGGCATTGTCCCAGGCGGTGGAGTTGCCTATATTCGTGCCATTGAGGCCCTGGAAAAATTGAAAGGCGTTAATGAAGATGAAACAACCGGTATGGCGATTGTGAAAAGGGCTTTGGAAGAACCCATTCGCCAGATCGTAGTAAATAGCGGCATTGAAGGTTCCATTGTTGTGCAAAAGGTGAAGGAAGGAAAAGCGGATTATGGCTTTAATGCACGCACCGAAGTTTATGAGAATCTATTAAAGGCTGGTGTAATTGACCCCACGAAGGTCACTCGTATTGCCTTAGAGAATGCAGCTTCCATTGCAGGCATGTTGCTCACCACAGAATGTGTGATCGCAGACAAGCCTAAGAAGGAAGAAGCACATGCTCACCCCGGTGGCGGTGCCCCTGGAATGGGTGGAATGGATTATTAATCACCTAAAAGGCAGAGTCCAACCAATCGTTGGCTTGATACTGAAATCCCATTGCAATGGCAATGGGATTTTTTTTGGCGACAGATGTTTACGGGGGGAAACGGGTGCGCCTGAACGGGTGGCCAGCCTATGCAATCATGGAAAGGAAGTTGGCCTGGCCCCCAGTTTTGAAGGGTTGCCGTCTTGGCAATCAATTCATCCGCCGAAGGGTTGATTTTTTGGTTGCTGAGCAATATCATGGGCGTTTCAGCAAAATTTCTATAACTTGTATTATAAAATTGTATACTTCCTCAAAAGCCAAAGGAGGGCAGAAGCGGGGGGATTTGGAGAGGAGGCTCAAATTTGGTCAGCTATAGGCGATAAAGCTCCAAGCGGCAAATAAAAATGCTTTTGAACTAGCCATTAAACTTTATAAAAATGAAAACGGCGCAGCCTTCGTTTTTGAATCACCTGATCGGCGGTTTGGTTTTACTGGGATCATGGCTACCTCTGTCTTTGACTGCCCAGAGATTTAACCACCCAGCTGGTTCAGCAGCACCCGTCAATCCACCAGCACAAGCTCATTCAGCTCCTATATCGGTGGTTCCTACAGCACCGGCTCCAAACTACCGGCCCACTCCAGTGCCAATGCCGGCAGCCGCTAGGGCCAGAGAGCTATCGGCCGTCTCACATTCTTCGGTAACCATCAATGGAGGCAGCAAAAACTATGGCAACCACGATTACAAAGGGGCCTCAAGAATAAACCCCCATTCCCAAAACATTCCTGCCGCCTTGCCCAACCCGCCAGGTTGGAGAAATGAAGATCCATCGGTTTTTCATTCTCGAAATATCCACGCGGCACATCCATACGTGTTTCATCCCTATCAGCCTCATTATTGGGGCCCTCGTTGGCATCCCATTGGATTTTTTCTTACTATTTTGGAATCCAGCGCTATTCTTTTTTCAGTAGGCAGCCAATCCTATTATTATGACGACGGGTGCTATTATATTCCTTATCGAGGCGGATATTCAGTGGTTCCTCCTCCGGTAGGGGCCATGGTGAGTTATTTGCCAGATGGGTACGAGACGATTGTACTGGGTGACGATACTTATTATTATTACGGTGGTGTCTTTTATATCCTGATCAACCCGGATTACCAGGTGGTGGAAGCGCCTGTTGGAGCCGTGGTGAGCCAACTTCCCGAGGGAGCCATCGAACAGGTCATCAACGGAGAATCATTGTTGGTATACAACAATGCGTATTACCAGCCCATAGTGCGTGATGGGCAAGATGCTTATGAAGTGGTGAAACTGAATTGAGGATATCTTTTGCTAGGGAGCGCATGCTCAAAAGGAAAGAGTGCGGTGCCGTTGGTTTTCGAAGGCTGGGTCTTCCTTTTCGAAAGAAAAAAATGGGCTCATGGGTTCCTGCAATCAAAGCGATGGCCATTGTATTTTACGGAAACAGGTTTCATGGCTCCATCAGGGTAGGCTCCTTTCTTCCATTGGCAGCCAGAGGCAAATCCCTCTATCGTTGAATTTAGTTGGTTCCTTCTTTTTCAATCATCATATCTCCGTATTTTGCATCAAATTTTCTATAAGCTCTGGCAAAAATTAGGGGGAAGATCAATAGGGAAAAAACCATTGCGCAAAGGATACCACCGATCACAACCCTCGCCAAAGGCCTTGAACTTTCTGAGCCAATCCCATGTGACACGGCAGCTGGCAACAATCCAATTGCAGCCATAAAGGCAGTCATCATGACCGGTCTGACCCTGGATTCGACCCCTTGGCGTATGGCTCGGTACAGTATATTTTTTCTTCCCTTTAATTTCTCAAGGTTCTCTTTGAAAACCGTGATCAGCAGGACCCCAAACAAGATACAAATACCAAAAAGTGCTATGAAGCCAATGCCTGCCGAAATGCTGAAGTTGGTTCCAGTGACAAACAAAGCGCCAATGCCGCCCACTATGGCAAAAGGAACATTAATAAAAACCAGCCCGGCATCCTTCAAATTCCCAAACATGATGAAAAGGAGAAGAAATATCAGTAAAAGGCTAATGGGTACTACTTGAGCCAACCTCTTGGTAGCCCTTTGTTGATTTTCAAAATCTCCCTGCCAGATCATGTTATAGCCTTTTTTCAATGACACCGCCTTTTCAACCTTTTCCTGGGCTTCGGCTATGGCGCTTCCCATATCCCGGCCACGGACTGAAAATTTCACCGCGGAATACCTTTCATTGTCATCTCTAAAAATCAAACAGGGCCCAGTCTTGGTGCTGATATTGGCGATCTCCTTGACAGGGACTTTTGATCCGCTCTGCGTGGGCACCATGAGGTTCCCAATGTCTTCCTCTGTATTCCTATATTGTTCAGGAAAACGCAACCTGATATCGAATTTTCGAATGTTTTCATACAGCGTGGAAGCCGCCTTTCCTCCAATGGCCATCTCAATAACTGCATTGGCATCAGCCGTGGCCACACCATAAAGTGCCATTTTTTGCTGATCTAGATCGATGTCCATTTCAGGTTGGCCAATATTTTTAATCACCCCAAGGTCTTCGACACCTTTGACTGTTTTCAAAATTTCGTAGACCTGGGTAGATTTGTTTTCCATGTATTCCAGGGAATCTCCAAATATTTTCACACAAATAGATCCCTTTACACCAGAAACGGCTTCCTCTATATTATCTGTAATGGGTTGTGAAAAGTTTAATTGAGCTCCAGGGATTATGGATAGCCGATGGTTCATTTCATCCACCAATTGGTCTTTGCTGATATGAGGTTTCCAATCATCCTCTGGATAGAGCATAATGTCAAATTCATTGTTATAGAATCCAGCTACATCCGTGCCATCGTCGGGCCTTCCGGTTTGGGAAATAATATTTTTTACTTGTGGGAATTGCATCAAGGAAGCGTTGACCTGCTTGGCCACTTCCACAGATTTGTCCAGGGAGATGCTATATGGCAATTGTACCCGAAGCCAAATGGAGCCTTCATCAAGTTCGGGAAGAAATTCACTGCCTAAAAATCGAAAAGAGAAAAGCCCAATGGCGATGATAAGGAATGCCACCATTTCAGAAAGAAACATATTTCGATAGGTAAATGAAAAACCTTTTGTCATGGTTTTTACCAAAAAGTTCACAATGGGATTGTGTTTTTCATGGACATTCTTGTTTAGCAAAAGATGGATGAGCACGGGAACTAGGGTTAGGGTGGTGATCAACGCACCCAAAAGGGCAAAGCCCAATGTATAGGCCAGGGGGGAGAACATTTTTCCCTCCACTTTCTCAAACGCAAAAATTGGAAGCAATGCGGCGATGATGATGAGCTTTGCAAAAAAGATGGCCTTCCCCAGTTCCCCTCCATGTTTTTTGATCATTCCCATTTTTGCGATTCTGTTAAAGCGCTCCATCCCTATTTCCAGTGCTTTTGTATCCAAGATCACAAAGATTCCCTCCACCATGACTACCGCTCCATCAATGATTATCCCAAAATCGATGGCCCCCAACGAAAGCAGGTTGGCTGACATTCCCATCAGCCTCAAGCAAATAAATGCAAACAACAGGGAGAGAGGAATGACAATGGATACAATCAAAGTGGTTCTCCAATTGAACATGAACAAGGATACAATGATGGTAACAAAAATGATCCCTTCGATCATATTGTGTAGCACTGTGTGGGTAGCAAAATGGATCAGGTCATCTCGGTCATAGAAGGGGACGATTTTAGTGTCTGCCGGGAGCACGGAACTATTGAGCTTTTCTATTTTTGCCTTTAATCCTTCAATCACTTTGGTCGGGTTTTCACCCTTGCGCATGACGACTATGCCCTCCACCATATCGGCTTCGTTTGACACTTGGCGCTTTCCTGCGGAGTCAAGAAAAGCATCAGATCGGCTCACCAAACCTAACCTGGGGAGATTGGATATGGATACTTCCGCAACATTTTTGACAAGGATTGGAGCTCCGCTAATATTTTGTACGATGATATTTCTAATTTCGTTGATGTCGTTCAGCAACCCCACACCTCTTACTACATAAGCCTGGTTGTTTTTTACTATTACATCGCCTCCAATATTGATATTGCTTTTTTGTACAGCGGAAAAAACATCCAAGGCCGAAATACCAAGATTGGCGATTTTACCGGGGTCCACCTTGATCTCATAAGTCTTGGTCATCCCCCCAAAACTGACCAGGTCGGCAACTCCAGGGACGGCTCGAATTTGGCGGTCCACCACCCAGTCCTGTATGGTCTTTAATTCCCTTGCATCGCGGAAACTGCTGCGCAGGGTATAGCGGAATATTTCTCCGGTGGGGCCAGTCGGAGGTTGGACTTCAGGGGAGACATTTTGGGGCAAATCGGCCCCCCCCCAACAGGTTATTGACCTGCAACCTTGCCTCGTTATTGGTCACTTTGTCTTCAAAGACGAGTTTTATATAGGAAAGCCCAAAAATGCTGGTTGACCGGAGGCTGATTTTATTTTGGACAGGGTTCAAGGCAATTTCAATCGGGATGGTCACGAATTTTTCAATTTCTTCCGCACTCCGCCCCGGCCATTGGGTGATGATGGTGACTTCCGTGTTGGTGACGTCGGGGAAAGCCTCGATGGGCATTGTTTTAAAAGTGATGATGCCTGCTATCAGCAATATCAGAGTTGCTATGAGAACGAAATATTTATTTTTTAGCGAGAAAGAAAGTATCCTTTTAATGAATTTGTTCATGCTGTATTTTTATTCCGGCCACCACTATTTATTTTTCCTTACCGTCACCAGTCCCTGTATGGTTGAGTAGGGACCGCATTCGGAAATACGCACCCTGCCCAAGAACCCAAGATTAAGCCATTTGCAGCAAAGTTCTGCAGTTTATGCCAGATGTTGGCTTCCAGAGAAGTAAAAATACAAGGTAATTAAATTGGGTGAGATTGGGGGCTAAATGAAAGGCCCATGTGATGGGCATGGGCCTTTCCAGGAATGGGGTACCTTATTTTTTAGTTTCTTCCTGCGCAGATAGGCTAAAAGGATGCTTGTCGATTTTTCTATAGGCCCATCCAAAGATCAATGGGAAAACCCAAAGGGAAAATACCATGGCGCACAAAATGCCACCAATCACCACTCGAGCGAGAGGTCTTGAGCTTTCTGAGCCAATGCCATGGGAAAGTGCTGCGGGCAAAAGGCCAATGGCCGCCATCATGGCCGTCATCATGACGGGCCTGATCCTAGAATTGACTCCCAGTTTAATGGCTGTATAGAGAGAAGCTCTTTGTCCCTTGATTTTGTCCAGGTTTTGTTTAAATACGGTAATCAACAACACTCCATCTTGGATACAGATACCGAATAGAGCAATAAATCCAATGCCTGCAGAAATACTGAAATTGGTGCCAGTAATATGAAGGGCCAACAGGCCACCAACGATGGCAAAAGGGACATTCAGAAATACCAAAGCAGCATCCTTGAGATTTCCAAACATCACAAACAGCAGGAGGAAGATAAGCAGCAAGCTGATTGGTACCACCTCGGCCAACCGCTTCTCTGCCCGTTGCTGGTTCTCAAAATCACCCTGCCAGGCCATTGTATAGCCTTTTTTTAGACTGATTGCTTTGGCCACTTTTTCTTGCGCCTCCGCAATCGTACTGCCCATATCCCTCCCCCTTATGGAAAACTTGAGTGCGGCATATCTTTCATTGTCATCTCTGAATATCAGGCAAGGCCCGGTCTTTTTGGTGATGGTGGCAATTTCCTTAATGGGTACTTTGGAACCGCTTTGGGTGGGCACCAGGAGATTCCCAATGTCACCCGAAGTCTTTCGAAACTCTTCTGGAAGCCGAACACGGATGTCAAAAACTTTGATTCCCTCGTATAAGGTTGAAGCCGCTTGCCCACCAATTGCCATGGCCACCACAGCATTGGCATCGGCAGTCGCAACACCATAAAGAGCCATTTTTTGCTGATCCAAGTTTACATCCAATTCAGGCTGCCCGATATTGTGTATCACGCCCAAATCTTCAATGCCCTTCACTTTTTTTAGGATTTCATAAATGCCATTGATTTTTTCCTCCATGTAGTTCAGCGAATCCCCGTACACTTTTACGCATATGGATCCTTTAACCCCAGAAACGGCCTCCTCTACATTGTCCATAATGGGTTGAGAAAAATTTAGATCGGTGCCTGGGATCGAAGAAAGTTTCTGGTTCATTTCGCTTATGAGCTCTTCTTTGGATATTTTCGGCTCCCAATCTTCCTGAGGATACAGCATTACGGAAAACTCATTATTATAGAAACCTGCTACATCTGTCCCATCGTCAGGCCTCCCAGTTTGTGACACTGTGTATTTGACCTGCGGAAATTCCATGAGCTTGCTCCTGACAAGTTTTGATATTTCCACGGATTTTTCAAGTGAAATACTATACGGGGTCTGGACCCGGAGCCAAATCGATCCTTCATCCAATTCGGGGAGAAACTCGCTGCCCAGGTATTTGAATGAGTAAAGCCCAAGCCCCATGGCCACAAAGGAAGCGGCAATGACTACCACCCTATTTTTAAAAGATTTTGTAAATCCCCTAAGCATAAATCCGGTGAGCGCATGGACAAATGGGTTGTGCTTTTCGTGTACATCCTTTTTTAGAAGAAGGCTGATCAAGACCGGAACCAAGGTCAGGGTAGTAACCAAGGCCCCCAATAGGGCAAACCCAAGTGTATAGGCAAGTGGGGAGAACATTTTACCCTCCACTTTTTGAAAGGAAAATATGGGCAACAGGCCAGTTATGATAATGAGTTTAGCAAAAAATATGGCCTTTCCCAATTGGGCCCCATTATTTTTGATCAAACCATATTTGGTAATTTTATTAAACCTTTCCATCCCGATTTCCATGGCTTTGTGATCCAGGATGACAAACATTCCTTCCACCATGACCACGGCTCCATCTATGATGATCCCAAAATCGACGGCTCCGAGGGAAAGGAGATTGGCGGACATACCCATCAAGTGCAAACAGATAAACGCAAATAGGAGTGCCATCGGGATGATGATGGATACAATTAGCGTCGTGCGCCAATTGAACATGAAAAGGGATACCAGCAATGTGACCAGCAAGATGCCTTCAATTAGGTTGTGGAGCACCGTGTGGGTAGCGTATTCGATAAGGTCTGAGCGGTCGTAATAGGGGACAATTTTGGTGTCTGAAGGGAGAATGTAATTATTGAGCTTATTGACTTTGGCTTTGATGGCATTTACGACTTGAGAGGGATTCTCGCCCTTTCTCATTACAATGATGGCTTCCACAACATCTGCTTCATCGGCAATGGTCCTTTTCCCGTCGGAACCTTTGAGGCCGTCCGAACGGGCCACCCAACCCAGTCGGGGAATATTGGAAATCACTACTTGTGCCACATCCTTTACCAGAACAGGCACACCATTGGTATTCGTGACGACGATATTCTTTATTTCATTGATGTCATTTAACAACCCAATTCCCCGTACAACATAAGCCTGGTTGTTCTCAATGATCATATCGCCGCCGATATTGATATTGGTTTTCTGCACAGCTGTAAATACATCAAGGGCGGTGATGCCAAGGGAGGTCAATTTTCCGGGGTCTACCTGTATTTCGTATGCTTTTGTCTTTCCTCCGAAGGCATTGATATCCCCCACTCCGGGTACGGACCTCAATTGTCGATCAATTACCCAGTCCTGAATCGTCTTCAATTCCCTGACATCGCGCACACTGCTTTTAAGCGTATAACGATAGATTTCTCCGGTCGGTCCAGTAGGAGGTTGAACGGAAGGCAGGATCCCACTGGGCAAACTGGCATTGGGAAGCAGGTTCATGACCTGTTGCCGGGCTTCCGGGTCTTTGACCTCATCATCAAAAATAAGTTTTAAGAAGGATAGCCCGAATATAGTAGAAGAGCGAAGCGAAATCTTCTTTTGAACAGGGTTCATGGCGATCTCGATGGGAATGGTAACAAATTTTTCCACTTCCTCAGCGCTTCTTCCAGGCCATTGGGTAATAATGGTTATTTCCGTATTGGTTACATCTGGAAATGCTTCAATAGGCATATTCTTAAAAGTGATGATGCCAAAAATGAGCAAGGCTAGGGCCAACAATAAAATAAAATACCTATTCTTTAGAGAAAAGGAAATAATCTGTTTTAAAACCTTATTCATATAAATTTAAGTAGAAGAATTAAGCTAGCTGTTAAGAGCATCGTATATCAGGATTGCTTGTGAAGCAATTATTTTTTCCCCCTCATTCAATCCCGTCGAAATATATGTTCTGTCGCCATTGGAACTAAGGATTTGCACTGGAGTAATCCTGACATCTGTTTTGCCATTGTATACAAGGACATAGTATTGGCTGTGGTCAAAGATCAATGCATGCGAAGAAATACAAATGGACTGTTTATTTTCTTGGTTGGTTACCGTAACACTTGCAAACATTTGGGGCTTGAGTGCATAATCCGTGTTTTCCAATGACACCCTCACTTTCATTACCTTATTGGTGGGGTCCAGCACATTCATGATCTTGTCAACCTTGCCCTTGAAAATCCGTCCAGGATAAGAGAGGGTGGTTACATTTACATGGTCCCCCATTTTGATGGCGGTAATATTGGACTCATAGACATTCGCCCACACCCAGACATTTTTGAGGTCGGATATGGTGAACAAGTTGTTGCTGTTATCAGCCCGTATCGTAGTATTGTTGTTGACGAGTTTTTCCACCACAAAACCGCTGATGGGAGCTTTTACCTGATAATCTCCTTGGGTATTGCCCCCATTGATTTTTAGAACACGGTTGACCCTGCTCAATTCAGATTCTGCCTGGCGGTAGCTCACTTCTGCACTTAACGAATCGGTCAAAGAAGCTAGACCGCTTTTGAACATATCCTTCGTTTTTTCCAAGTTTTTTTTAGCTACCTGCAAATTGGTTTCTGCATTGGTTAGATCATTGCTATAGCCAGCCATTTCTGAGCTTTTTATGACTCCAAGGACCTGGCCTTGCCTGACATAGTCACCCAGAACTACTTTTATATCCTGAATGTTGCCGCTGATCAGTGGGTAGATTTTTCTAACATTGTCTTGGTTGAAGTCCACCTGTCCTGTCAGCGTGATGGAGTTGACCAACTGACATTTGGTAACGGTATCAATCTCTATGGTTTTCATTAGGGAATCCGGAATGGTATAATTCTGCCTTTCTTCTGGCTTTTTGTCTCCGCTGCTGTTACAAGCTACCATCCAGCAGGTTCCAATCACTAAAAGGAAATTGATCAATAAGGAGGGCAGTTTTTTAGAATTATAGTGCATATTTCGGAAAGTATTGGTTGTCTTTATAATAGGTTTATTAGAATAAGCTAGTGCCAGTATAATAATTTAAGTCTTCAAATGCCTGTACTCGGTTGTATTGAATGGCGTTGATTTGAAGCACATTTTGTTTATAGGAGTCGTAAAAATCAAGAAATTCAAGTATACTGATGTTTCTTTTCTGGTAATTGGCGAGGACTTCATGCATTAGGCGCTCAAAATCACCAGAAAACCTGCTGTCGATATTTCTTGACAATTTGTCCAGGGAAAATGCCTTTTGTAAGGAACGGTTGACGTTTTCTTCCACAGTCGCCATGGTGCTTTTTTCACTTGCCTGGCTATACCCAATCAGGGCTTTGGCCGATTTGATGTTGCCCTGGTTTCTGTTTAGGAAGGGAAGATCAATGGAAGCTCCGATGCCTACAAAATTGCTGAGGAAACTACCTTGTTCGTCGTAGCTCATAGACAGTGTCAGATCGGGTATGGCCAATGATTTCTGATAATCATAGCTGAGCTTATTGATATTGGTATTGGCTTTGGCGATTTGAAGATCCGTTCTGTTCTTATAGGCAGAATCGACGAGCACGGTGAGTGGGTATTTGCTGGGATCTAAACTAGCAACCGCCGCGAGGTCCACGACCGGCTGAAGGTAGATGCCCGGTTTGGCCTGGAGGACCAGCCTCAGCTCACTTTCCAGGTCATCGATTTGGTTGAGGAGGCTATTGTATTCTGTTTGAAAGCTATACAGCTGTGCCTTTATCCGCACGACTTCTTTTTCAGCAATGTATCCTTTCCCCTCTTGTTCAGCAAAAGCATTTACAATTTGTTGAAGTGCCTGGATCTCCTTGTCATAAACCAAAGCCGATTTTTGTAAATAGTAAATATTGTAGAAGTCTGTTCTCAAAGTGTATTTT
>Ga0364920_10095_pt1 | contig 42320 bp, 39 predicted proteins | sample SorcelJu500001C8_FD_206961 | JGI IMG/M metagenome (GOLD analysis project Ga0364920, IMG submission 206961) | Enriched cells from Trout Bog Lake Hypolimnion, Wisconsin, USA - BchlTB.June20.5000.01.C8 | ecosystem: Environmental > Aquatic > Freshwater > Lake > Hypolimnion/Profundal zone | place: USA...
CTGGTCACGAAGCTTTTTCTGCGATGCGTGCCCGCGGTGCCTCTGTAACAGATATCGTCGTCTTAGTCGTTGCAGGAGATGAAGGGATTCGTGAACAAACCAAAGAGGCAATTGAACACGCCAAATTGGCCAAAGTCACCATTGTCGTTGCGATCAATAAAGCCGATAAACCCAACTTCAATCCTGAAAATGTCTATAGACAACTTGCTGACCTTGAGCTTCTTCCAGAAACCTGGGGAGGACAAACTATCACAGTCAATACCTCGGCCCAAACAGGAAAAGGAATCCCTGAACTTTTAGAGATGCTTGCCCTTCAGGCAGAGGTCCTCCATCTAAAGGCAAATCCGACAAAACGGGCACGCGGGACAGTTATCGAGTCAGAACTCCATAAGGGTCTTGGACTTGTAGCTACAGTCTTGGTGCAAAATGGTACACTAAAAGTGGGAGATGCCATTGTGGTGGATTCCTACTATGGTAAGATCAAGACCATGCGGGATGAGTATGGGAATGCGCTTAAAGAGGCAACACCTTCGACGCCTGTGGAAATCACCGGACTCTCTGGGCTACCTAAAGCGGGTAACCCCTTTGTCGTGGTGAAACATGAGAAAGAGGCACGGGAGATTGCAGAAGCTAGAAGTGTCGGTATTAAGCAAAAAGCTCTACAGCAGAAGAAAGTTCCTCCGATGGAAAGCCTTCTTCAGCAAGAGGCTGCGACTGGCAAAAAAGTCTTAAAATTGATTTTGAGAGCCGACGTACAAGGATCGCTTGAGGCTCTTAAAACTTCTCTTATGAAAGTCGAATCGAAGAAGGCCGTCATTGACATCATTTACTCTGGGGTAGGGGAAGTCTCCGAATCCGATATCCAATTAGCGGCCGCTTCAAAAGCGGTGGTGCTTGGCTTCCATACGCAAATTGAGAGCCATGCAGCCCCTTTAATCAAGGAGTTGCGCGTCGATGTCCGGTTGCATGATGTGATCTACCACGCCATTGATGATGTAAAAAGTGTCATGCTCGGACTGTTGGATAAGATTGCAGAGGAAAAAGAGACAGGCCGTGCCACTATTCAAGCCGTCTTTAAAGCCTCTCAGCTGGGCAACATTGCAGGATGCATTGTGTCGGAGGGAACAATTAGCCGTAACAATAAGATACGTCTGGAACGAGAAAAGGTCCAAATTTGGAAAGGCAGTATCTCCTCTTTAAAACGAGTCAAAGAGGACGTAAAAGAGGTGAAAAAAGGGATTGAGTGCGGTATTTTGCTCGAGGGCTTTACCGATGTAAAAGTCGATGACACGATCATTGCCTACGAAATCATCTACCACAGCCAAGAGCTTTGATTATGCCCATAAAGCGTACAGACCGCCTGAATTCCCTTCTGCAACAAGTGATAGCAGACGTGATCCTTAAAGAGGTGAAAAATCCCCACCTCCCCCCGCTTATCACGATCACTAACGTGTTGGTTACTAGCGACTTACACTATGCAAAAGTCTATGTGAGTGTGATTGGCACGGAAGAGCAGAAGAAAAAAGCGATAGGGGTGTTGCAGCAGGCAGCGGGCTTTATTGCGACGCGGGCATCGAAACAGGTGACCATGCGTTTTTTTCCTGCATTGACCTTTTATTTGGATGAAACAGTGGAAAAACAGGCGCGTGTGGAAGATATTTTAATGGGCATCCACGAAGAAGAGAAAAAACGTCGGCCGTTATGATAGAGACTCCCCTTTCTGTAGAGCAAAAAGAAGGTATCCTTTTGGTGAACAAACCACATGGTAGGATGTCATTCAGTTTGATACGGGCGTTGCGCAAGTTGACGGGGATTCAAAAAATTGGGCATGCAGGTACATTGGATCCTTTTGCGACGGGGGTGATGGTTCTGCTGATTGGGAAAAACTATACCCGTCTTTCAGACTCTTTTCTCACGGGAGATAAAGAATACCTTGCTGAAGTCCATCTAGGGGTGACTACGGATACCTATGATTCTGAAGGAAAGGTCATGGCGCGCTCCAAAAAAGTCCCCTCTTTTGAGGAGGTGCAAAAATCACTCACACAATTCCAAGGAGAGATCGAGCAGATCCCTCCGATGTATTCTGCAAAAAAGGTGAAGGGGGAGAAGTTGTATGATCTTGCGCGTCAAGGGATTACAATTGAAAGGGCCCCTGCTAAGCTTCGTGTGATGGCGCAGTTTCTTTCCTTGGACTATCCTCATTTAACGTTGCGCATTACGTGTAGCAAGGGGACTTATGTGAGGAGCATCGCGCACGAGATTGGGGCTATTTTAGGGTGTGGGGCTCACCTTTCGCAGCTTCAGCGCACGAGGAGTGGAGATTTTCATTTAAAGGACTGCATCGATGGCACTCTTCTTGATGACCCTCAGTTTGATATCTCGCCCTATTTAAGACGATGAAAGAAGTCGCTTTAACGATTGGCAATTTTGATGGTGTGCACTTAGGCCACCAAGCCCTCTGCGCACGCCTAAAAGAAGAGGGCAAAAGGCAAGTAATTGTTACATTTGCCAATCACCCTTCAACTGTCTTGAAAGATACACCCACACCGACTCTCACCACACACTTTCATAAGCTTCAGATTCTTAAAAAGATAGGAATTACTGAGGTGGTAACGCTTCCTTTTACCGAAGCTCTTTCCTTATTGAGTGCGCAAGAATTTCTTCTTTTTCTTCAGAAACAGACATCTTTTGATGTGTTGATTTTGGGGCAGGAGGCGCGTTTGGGGCATAAAAGGGAGGCGGGAGAGGAGGAAATCACGGCTTTGGGGAATGAATTAGGTTTTACGACTAGTTATATCCCTCCTGTATATCACGAGAGCACACCTATAAGTAGCACCCGCGTGCGCTCTTTAGTTGCCAAGGGAGACCTCTCTTCAGCGTCCCTCTTGCTGGGAAGGGACTACTCCCTCCTCTCCCCTGTTCAGAGGGGGGAAGGGAAGGGAAAACTTTTGGGGTTTAAAACGCTTAATTTCTCTTTGGAGGGGCTACAACATCCTCCTTGGGGGGTCTATGTCGTCTCTGTCTGCTATAACGGCACCTCTTACAGGGGGGTTGCAAATTTGGGGGTAGCCCCTACCTTAAAACTCTCCTCCCCTCCCCTTATGGAGGTCCATCTTCTTGATTTTGCACAAGAGATCTATGGCGCCTTTGTGGAAGTCACTTTTCATCGCCACTTAAGAGAAGAGAGGAAATTTCCCTCTTTAGAGGCTCTTAAAAATCAAATAGAGCAAGATATTTCTTCCCTCTCTTTATAATAAAATTATATTCCGAACTTAATCATTCTTTTAAACTAATAAGCTATAATTAATGGCAAATTTAATAAAAAGGATATTATGAGTAACACATCTGCTTCTAAGCCATATACATCTTTGCAAGTAACCTCATGGACACGCACAACAGTAGCTGCTGCAGCTTGTACATTTGTGATAGGGATTGCTCTTTTCTTTCTTACTACCCCAGGAGTCGCGCAGTGTGGTTCGTTTGGATCATTTATGGGGGCAACAACTGTCCTTTTGGGTATGACTTTATATGCGCGTTTAAAGCACTACAAAGATAGTCACCAGTTTGCAAAGGTTATAGCTTTTGCATCAGTTATTGCTCTGATAGGACTTGAAATTACGTTAATTAACCAATTGGCGGGTTCTCGCAACCTCTACTGTACCTTGGCGGGAGTGGCGATTACTGTGTTAGCGCTTCCTGTTGCGCTTGTCAACTGTGTCAGAAGCCGAAACCACGATACACAAGCACGTCAAACTCGTTTCTATGAGATGCTTTTGCAAATGAAGGAAAAGAACGATGGAAGAAGAGCCGAAGAGTTATTAAAAGGACCTGAAATGCGCAGCGAGATTCTTAAATGGTATGGTGAAGAGGCAGCACGTATCTTGAACCTGACCCCAGAAGAGAGAGCGTATGCACAAAAAGTGATTGCAAAGGATTCTCGTTTAAGTAAAGCGTTTGGGCTTGCTGCTTATTTAAGAAATGGAGTCGAAGACTCGACTTACGAAAAACATCCATTAGTATCTGAGATTGAATCATTTAAGTCTTTAATTAACCGAGATCAACACCCTCGAGCGAAAAATTTAGGCGCTCTGCACAAACATATTCTTTACAAAAAAACTAGCCTCCTATGGTCACTATGTATCTGTGGAGAATTTGAACTTGCGAAGAAGGTAATAGAGGCTCTTTACCAAGATGAGTTTCCGCCTAGAGAAAGAGATGCTATTCTTGGGACTTTTAGAAACCCTACAGAAGACCATCATACGAGTGTCGTCTCCTATAACCTTATGTTAGAGATGTTTGCACCTCGGCATAACACTCCCACTCATTCGAAATGGGAAGTGAAAGAGTTGATAACGAGAGAGGCTGAGCATGCCTCCCCAGAATTTGCAGAGGCTCTTTTACAGTTGGCCGTCCGTTATAAGTTGGACGACCTAGATCTGCCTGTAAAAGTCCAAGAGGAGCTTTTAACCCGTAGTTTGAAGAGAGATATCCCTGCAAAGCAAAAGCTAGAAGATCTTTTAAAATACAACGTGAGGTTCCATAGAGCAGTAGAGGTGGTTCTTGAAAAACAACTGAATCTTCCCAAAGCTGAATTTATTGCATTTATGGAAGAAGGGAACGCACTCCTATTAATGAAACTACTAAAATTACATGACATAGAACTATTAGAAGAAATACCTGCTACTCTAATGACACTTTTCTTTGAAGAAGTAGATAAGGGAGGAGGATCACTTGGAGAGAGAGTAGAGAAGGTTCTACAAGAATATGGTCAAAATAGGGAGATTTTGTTGTCCCTTTCTGATTACATAAAACAAAAAGTAAACACACGGGAAGAAGCACAAGCCATTTTACAACTCTTTAGTAAGTATGAAGTAGCAGAAAGTGCTCTCAACCCTGAGGCTCTAAGAGAGCTTATTCAAAAAGCTAGCTTACACAACTCTTCTGTACAGGCATTCACTGATGTGCTGGGGTTGCGCTCTCAGTTTCCCAACGCCACCAAAGAGGTTATATTATACTTTAGTAGATTAGCGGATGTTGGAATGGAATCAAAAGACGCAAAAGAACTCCTTGAACTCTTTATTGCGAAACAAGTGAGAGAAAATGAACTTGTTCCTCATTGCATAAAGACGCTCACTCTATTGTCTACCAATGGACAACCTCTAAAAAATAGACTCTACTATAGGCTAGATCTTCTCCCTCATTTTCCTATCGCGATCGATAAACTTATTAGGAGTTTTATTGATGAGCATACAGACCAAGTTGCAGAACTTTTGGCGGGCTACCCCCAATTAGACAAACTACTTGCTTCTTGCTCGAGTGAGGTTTTATCTAAATTGCTACCTTTAGCAATCAACAGTAAGCATGAAAAATTTAGAAATGCTGTAGTACTAGCTATTGTGAAATCCTCGGACATCGAACTGCAAAAAAATCTTATCCAACATGTTTATGCCTCTAAAGACAATTCATTGAAAGGGCTACTAGGTATTTATTTACGAACGAATCGTTCCTTTCTAAATGCTTACCTAACTTATAATTATGTAGATCCAACGCCCGCACTTGGAATGTTTAAACCTAATACACTGAATTCTTTGTCAGAAAAATCATTAAACAACTTACTTCAATTTAGCCTTAAAGCTAATAATATGGGGATAGCTAAAGAGGTGATCCCTTTCATGATAAAGCAGCGTATGAAAATTAATGACTTTCTTAGAGCGCAAATAGGAAAGAGACCGGAATTTAATGACGTCTTCCCTGAGGCGATGAGACCACCTGTTTAAAGAATGACAATCACGTTTAGGCACGTAAATAAAAAAATATTATGAACAGCGATTCTATTTCTAAGCCATATACTTCTACACAAGTGACCTCATGGACACGCATAACGGTAGGTGCTGCAGCGGGGACATTTGTGATGGGAATTACTCTTTTCTTTCTTACTGCCCCAGGAGTGGCGCAGTGTAGTTCGTTTGGAGCGTTTATGGGGGCAACAACTGCCTTTTTAGGTATGACTTTATATGCGCGTTTAAAGCACTGCAAAGAGAGTCACCAGTTTGCAAAAATTATAGCCGTTACATCAGTTATTGCTATGATAGGAGTTGAAATTGCGTTAATTAACCAATTGGCGGGTTCTCGCAACCTCTACTGTACTTTGACGGGAGTGGCGATTACTGTGTTAGCGCTTCCTGTTATGTGTACCAACTATATCAGAAGCCGAGACCACGATACACAAGCACGTCAAGAGCGTTTGAATGAGATGCTTCTTAAGATAGTGGAAAAAAACGATGGAAGAAGAGCCGAAGAGTTATTAAAAGCACCTGCAATGCGCAAAGAGATCCCTGATTATGCTAATGATCCTGAAGAGGCAGCACTTATCTTGAACCTGACTCCGCAAGAGAGAGCGTATGCACAAAGGGTCATTGCAAAAAATTCTGGTTTAAGCCAACTGTTTGGACTTGCCGCTTTTTTAAGAACAGGAGTCGTAGACTCTACTTACGAGCAACATCCCTTGATAGAAGAACTTCAATCATTTTACGAGCAACATCCCTTGATAGAAGAACTTCAATCATTTAAAGGAGCTGTTGAGAGGGGAACCCATCCTCGAATAGCTACTTTGAGCAGTGCAGAGAAAGCCATTATTTGCCAAGAAACTACCCTCCTATGGACACTATGTATTTGTGGAGAATATGCACTTGCTAAGAAGGCGTTTGACGCACTTCAACAAACTGACTTTCCCCCTGGAGAGAGAGCTGCTATTCTTGCGACTGTTCAGAACATCCCTCGCGGCTGGCTAGAGGTTTTAGCACCAAAACTTTATCTGAAATCTTACTCTTCCTCTCGCGCCGAAGAAATAATAAAATTTATAAGGAGAGAGGCTAAAGACGCCTCTCCAGAATTTGCAGAGGATCTCTTACGGCTCGCTGGCTCCTACCTGCTCTATCCTAATGATGGTGTTATTAAAGACCTTTTAATGCGCAGCTTGCAAAGAAATCTCACGCCTCAGCAAAGGCTAGAGATGCTTAATAAGTACTCCCTTTACGCCGCTGATGTAAAAAAATTTCTTGAGGAGACGTTACTAAAACTTCCGAAAGATCAATTTGTTGCCTTTATTGGAGAAGGGAACGCAGGTAAATTAATTAGCCTTCTACAACAACATGACATATTTCCTCACTGGGAAATAAGAACTTCTTTAATGACTCTTTTCTTTGAAGAAGTAGAGAGGGAGGGGGGATCACTTGAAGAGAGAATAGAGAGAGTTTTGGAAAAATATAGTTATAATTGGCTGGTTATATCGTCCCTTCCTGATTACATAAGAAAAAATGTACCCACACAGAAAGAAGCACAAGCAATTCTTCGACTCCTTATTAATTATAAAATAAAAGACTTAGATAGCCTTGTTCTAAGGGAGCCCATTTTATTAGCTACCTCAGGACAAAATCAAACAAATAGACTCTATGATTTGCTAAGGCTTCATTCTTATTTTCCTCATGTGATCAATGAACTCATCGAGGCTTTTATTAAAGAGCACCAAGACCAGGTTGTAGCAGTCTTGATGGGCTGTCCTGAATGGCAAACATTACTTGCTTCTTTTTCGAGTAAAATTCTGACGCAATTACTACCTTTAGCAATTAAGAGTCAGAATGAAGAATTTAGGGAGGGTGTAGTACTAGCTATTGTGACATCCTCGGATATCGAACTACAAAAAAATCTTGTCCGGCATGTTTATGGTTTGCAAGCCAATTCATTGAAAAAGCTATTAGCCATTTATTTACAAACCTTTCTTGATGCTTACCTAACTTTCAATTTCGTAGATCCAGCGCCTGTATTGCAGCTCCTTAAATCTAAAAGAAATCAGCTACAAGCAATACTTCAAACTTTGTCAGAAAAATCATTAAATACATTACTTCTATTTGTTATTAATAAAGAAGATGTTATTTTTAACGATATAATAGTCTTTATGACAAAAAATAAGATAGCCATAAGTAGAAATGTAGAGCTAGCAGTGATGGGCCTGCTTTGAACCATTTTAAAGAAAGACAATCACGTCGCCGTCGCGCACAATGTACTCACGCCCCTCGGCACGTAGCTTCCCATTGTCTTTCGCGCCCGCTTTCCCTTTGTATTTCACAAAGTCTTCATAAGCAATGACTTCTGCTCGCGCAAATTTTTGCTGGATATCAGTATGGATTTTGCCCGCTGCTTCATAGGCATTCATCCCCCGTGTGATTGTCCAGGCCCTTGTCTCTTTCTCCCCCGTCGTCAGGTAGTTAATAAGCCCGAGCATCTGAAAAGAGGCATGTACCAATCGATTTAACCCCGTCTCCTGCAATCCCAAAGTCTCTAAAAAAGGCTTTTGCATGGCAGGTTCAAGTTCAGCGACTTCTGCCTCAATTTTTGCACAAATAGCGAGCACTTCATTCCCCTCTTTTTTGGCATATTCACGTAGGGCGGCCACATGACGATTTTCCATCTGGGGAAGATCGCTCTCCGCTACATTTGCTGCGTAGAGCACTCTTTTTTGCGTTAAAAAGGGGTAAGGTTTTAAAAGTTCGCTCTCTTCCACTTTTAGCTCGAGAGTACGCACAGGTTGGCTTGCCTCTAGATGTTTACAAACCCTTTTAAGAACCTCAAGAAGGGGCACGAGTTCTTTTCTTGTTTTTGCCTGCTTCTCTACTTTGCTAATGCTATTTTGCACCGATTGTAGGTCTGCTAGCATCAATTCGATGTTAATCACTTCGACGTCAGCAATTGGATCGACTCCGCCTGCCACATGGACCACATCCCCGCCCTCAAAGCACCGTACCACATGGACAATGGCATCGGTTTCACGGATGTGGGAGAGGAATTGATTACCTAGCCCCTCCCCTTCCGAGGCTCCTTTTACGAGCCCGGCAATGTCCACAAACTTCATCGCTGCGTATACAACTTGTTTACTCTTAGACATTTCCGCAAGCACTTCTAGGCGAGGGTCATGCACTGTGACAATGCCGACATTGGGTTCGATGGTGCAGAAGGGGTAGTTAGAGGCTTCGGCGCCTGCTTTGGTGATGGCATTAAATAGGGTGGACTTTCCGACGTTGGGGAGTCCTACAATTCCGCAAGATAACATAGGGCGTGCATTTTAGCAGTTGGGTGAAGAATTTACAATCACTTTATTACCTCTATCCGAAGAATAAATTTGCAACGCAGAGACGCAAAGAAGGAACGTTATAAATACTCTTTACGTCTTTGCGCCTCTGCGTTTCAAGTGCGTAGAAAGAAACTCGATCAACTCCACCTACACACATCAAAAATAGGGTCTTGTAACAACGTACTCGCAGAAGGGCGATTCTCATACACAAACGCCCTCCTTACATGCGCAATCACTAAACTGGCATCCCATCCCCTTCCCCTCGCACTCTCCTGCATCCGCATGTCCCAGCGTTTAGCAAGACGAGGAGGTGTAAGCATCGGCTGCAATAAATGCGTAAAGTAATTTCTGTAATTTATCCCTTTTGTAATGAAGGCAGCCGAAGGCATCCCAAACTCAGCAATAAGGCAAGAAAAGAATTGTCTCTCATTTATATGGGAATAAAGTTGTTTCCCACATGTAAGGGCATAAACTACACACGCATAACCCCATATATCAATAGAAGTATCAAATTGAGGATGTTCTAGAAACACCTCAGGAGCTCTTGCCGTTAAAGAAGTCGCAGGTAAGGTGTCTGTAGGCATGAAAGAGGCATTCCCCCAATCCGCCACCGTTACATCTCCCTCATTATTTACTAAGATATTGGAGGAGTGAAAATCAGAGTGGGCTATGCATTTGGAATGCGCATAGGCTAGAGAGTTTAAGAGGCAATAAGAAACCCACAGGACGGAATGGAAATGAAAGGGGATTTTCTGGTGCATCCACGAGGAGAGTGTAGGGCCTCGGTAGGGTAACACTAGAGCACAATAAGAGGCTTCAGCTATACGCGGAGAGAGTGAGACAGGAAAGGCATCAAGCAAGGGGACAATCCCCTTTTTACCCCCTAAAATAGATAGGATGTCCTTCTCAATATATGACATCCATAACTTTTCGGCTGTCTTATTGACCTTGAGAACGACTAACCCATTGCGTTGTGCTAGAAAAATATAGGAGTGACCACCGCGGAATTCCTTACAATAACGCACAGAGGCAAGGTCAATATTCCTAAACGTTAGAGGTTGTCTAGCAATGACTGGAGATCTCTGTGCTACAGCGGAAGTCGCGCTTGCTGAGGCCGCATAACGAGGGGGTTGTGGCGCAGGAGAGCGGTAAAAACCTGCGCTATGACGTCTGACAAGCCATGCATTATGCTGTGAGGCACAAGAAATCATGCGTATAAAATGACCTTTTGGAACATTTTTTACTACTTCTAATCGCTATGCTTTCAGAAGCATTAACCCCTGCTCAGGGAGGAACCTTTTCTCCCAGCAGAGCAGCCCTTTCATGAGAGTGACTATGCGCATTTCATCCTCTTCAGTTCCCCGCAGTACGCGAATTCTCTCACTCACTCTCTTGTCCCACTTTTTGGCGGGTTGAAGCATCACAGTTCTAGGGGTAGGGGGATCGACAGAAGAGAAATACTCTTCCACATCTTCCTGCGCCCCCTTTGCCAAGAAGGTTGCAGGAGGTTCCCCTATTTCCGCAATAATACTAGGAAGAAGAGAGCCATCATTTTCCGCCGCAAATAAGTGGTGCCCCATTAAAGTGAAATAAATCAAACACCCCATGGCCCAGGAGTCTATGGCCGTTCCCACTTCCTTATAGCCAAGCACAACTTCAGGTGCCCTATAGTAACGCATGGTGATAAGACCCGTCAGGGGATCTGAAAGTGCGCGCGTCTCTCCAAAATCAATGAGTTTAAAAGTATCGCAGACAAGCACATTGCCCGTTTGTAGATCGGCATGCACACAGCCCAAGTTGTGGAGCGCCGAGAGAGTCGTAAACAAGGTACAAGAAAAATTATAGACTTGTTCTAGAATAAAAGGTGTCTTTCTAACAGCATGCCCCAAAGTTGCCCCCCCATGAGGGAAAACAAGGGCATCAAGAATACTCCCTGGATCGAATAAAAAACAGGTGTTAAACGTGTCCAATAAGCACAATGTATTTGGAACCTTTGAAAACTCTAAAAATTGCATAATCGCAATCTCTTTCTTCAAGTTCTTTCCTACTTTGATAATTACAGTGGAGTTAGATGCAGTCTTAGCTGAATAAATATCTCTAGTACTCTGCACATGAGGCAAGTGCGTGATGGAATCTACCTGTATGTTTCTAAAGAGTGTTGCCGCAGAGACTGTCCATGTGTTTCTTCCTGAAGGCTTTAATACTCTAGCTATAGGTTTGTCTAAAGAGCTTTTAATGTCTTTTCCTCTTGAAAAAGCGAGTATACCCTCCTGGGAAGAAACTAAGGGTGAAACCGGAGCAGGGAGAGGTTTAAGAAGAGGGGGAGAACAGTGTTGCGAATAAGGAGTACAAGAGGCTAGAGAAGAGGCAGCACTAGAGAGAGGAGGAGGTGGGGAAGCCATAAAAAATATCCTAAATTTAAATCCACAAAGAGTTTAAAGAGTACACACGTAAGTCTCAAGGGTTTTTTTAAAAAAACTGATTCTTAGAGAGTGTTTACAAATTCCCAATCAGTTATCGTTCTCCCTATGGCAGAAAAATCAGAAAAGGCGACCCCGAAAAAACTTAAAGACTCGCGCAAAAAAGGACAGGTCGCCCAGTCTCAAGATTTTCCCGCCGCTTTCACCTACATTGTCGCCATCGCTCTAACGTTAGGTCTATCGGGTTATCTCTACAGACAACTAGGCTCTTTCATGTACCAACTCATTAAAGTCGCCCCCTTCACAGATGTCCCCGTCACCGCCCCCTACTTTTTACAGGAAATGCTTAAAGTCATTCTCTACTGCTCCCTCCCTATCGCCGGTCTTGTCTCCATCGTCGGGGTCCTTGTAGGCTTTCTCGTTGTAGGGCCCACCTTTGCTGTCGAGGTATTTAAACCCAATTTCAAAAAGTTCAATGTGGTCGAAAATATTAAGCAAAAATTTAAGATGAAGACCGTCATCGAACTGACTAAATCTATCCTCAAAATCCTTGGCGCCGCCTACCTCATCTACCTCGCCGTCAAAGGTTCCATTGGAGCGCTCGTAGCCACCTCCTCCCTCCCCCCCATCGGAGGAGCCATGGTCTTTCAAAGCATTTTAGTCAAAGTTATTTTATGGACAGGGATTTACTTCATTTTAATTGCGATCATCGACCTCCTCTACCAAAAACAACGCTTTTCCAAAGACATGAAAATGGAAAAGTTCGAAGTGAAGCAAGAGTATAAAGACCTCGAAGGTAACCCCGAAATTAAGGGAAAAAGAAGGCAGCTGGCTCAAGAAATCGCCTATGATGAAGGGACTTCGCAAATTAGAAGGGCTAAAACACTTATCACTAACCCCGAAGATATCTCCGTTGCCATCGGTTATGAACCCGAAAAGTACGCAGCTCCCTGGATCATTGCCAAAGGCACAGGAAGAAAGGCGCTTGCAATGATTGCACTTGCAGAAAAATACCAGATCCCTATCATGCGCAATGTTCCTTTGGCACATCAGTTGCAAGAAGAGGGTGAAGTCAATAAATTTATTCCGCAAGCCACTTATGAGGCCATCGGAGACATCCTCATCTACATCGAATCTTTGAAACTAAAGGAGAAGGAATAAAAGGGTGAAAAACTTATTTAACTTCTTATCCCGCACGCTAGGTGGCGAATCGATACTCTCCCTCATCAATAAGTCAAGTGACTTAATCTTAGCAGGTTGGGTCATCGCCGTTATTGTCATGATCATCCTTCCTGTAAGACCGGAGATCATCGACCTTTTGATTACCTTTAATTTGACGGCGGCAGTCGGGCTTTTGATGGTCGCCCTTTACATTCCTAATGCGCTTGCGCTATCGATGTTTCCCTCTCTTCTGTTGATTACGACCCTGTTTCGCTTGGGAGTGAGTATTTCTGCGACTAGACAGGTGTTGCTCAATGCGTATGCAGGACACATCATCCAGGCCTTTGGTAATTTTGTGGTGGGGGGTAACTATGTCGTCGGGCTTGTCATTTTTATCATTATCACGATTGTCCAGTTTATTGTGGTGACAAAGGGTGCGGAGAGGGTCGCTGAGGTGGCAGCGCGTTTTAGATTGGATGCGATGCCAGGTAAGCAGATGGCCATTGACGCCGACTTAAGAGCGGGTGTTATCGACTCTACCATGGCACGGGAAAAGCGGGCCACGATCCAGCGCGAAAGTGAACTCTATGGAGCGATGGACGGTGCGATGAAGTTCATCAAGGGAGACGTTATCGCCGGGATGATCATTGCCTTTGTGAACATCGTCGGGGGGTTGATCATCGGGGTCGCCATGCATAAGATGAGTCTGGTGCAAGCAGCACAGGTCTATACCCTTCTGTCCATTGGGGATGGTCTTGTTGCGCAAATCCCCTCTCTTTTGATTTCGCTTACCGCCGGTATTGTGACTACACGCGTTTCGAGTGATAAGAAAGATTCCAACCTTGGTAAAGAGATTACTTCTCAGATCTTTAAAGAACCGCGCGCGATTTTTATTGCGGCACTTGCGACCTTTGGTGTCGGCTTTTTTAAAGGGTTCCCTCTTTGGACTTTTACGATCCTTGCCTTTATTTTGATGATGATTGCAATAGGGTTGCAGAAGAAGAAGAAGAAAGAGGCGGCCCGCTCTTCAGCCGGAGGGGCGACTACCTCTATTGAAACAGATGTAGAAGGGCACCGCATGATTCGTGGGGGCGCAGAAGAGTTTGCCCTGACCCTTCCTGTGATTTTGGAGCTCGGAACGAATTTGACGGAGTTTGCCAAAAAGCAAAAGGGTGTGACTAGCCTTGCCGATGAGATGATCCCGCGCATGCGTCAAGCCCTTTACCAAGACATGGGGGTTCGTATCCCTGGTGTCCACGTGAGGACCGACTCCCCTATTTTGGACATTGATGAATATGCGATCTACTTGAATGAAGTTCTTGTTGTCCGAGGAAAAATCCCCCAAGGCTATCTCTTGACCAATGAAACGGAAGAGAATCTTAGACGGTATAACCTCCCCTTTATCTCCTATAAAAATACGCAAGGGTTGCCAGCTCTTTGGGTAGAGGATAAGTATTCCTCTATCATGGAAAAGGCAGGCATTAAGTTTTGGAAACCTCTTGAAGTGGTTGTTTTGCACCTTTCGTATTTCTTTAAGACACATGGAAATGAGTTTTTGGGATTGCAAGAGGTCCGTTCTATGCTTGAGTTTATGGAAAAGTCGTATCCTGATCTTGTGAAAGAGGTGACGCGTCTTATTCCTTTGCAAAAGATGACGGAGATCTTTAGACGTCTGGTGCAAGAGCAGGTCTCGATTAAGGATTTACGTACCATCATGGAGGCTTTAAGCGAATGGGCCCAAGTGGAGAAAGACGTTGTTCTTTTGACAGAGTATGTCAGAGCCTCTCTTAAACGCTACATTAGCTATAAGTACTCCCAAGGGCAATCGGTTCTTGCTGTCTATCTTTTGGATCCTGAAATTGAGGATATGGTCAGAGGAGCGATTAAACAAACATCGGCCGGTTCTTACCTTGCCCTTGACCCCGACTCTGTCAACCTCATTTTAAAGGCGATGCGCTACACGATTACGCCCCCTCCTCCTGGAGGACAACCCCCTGTTCTTTTGACGGCGATTGATGTGCGCCGTTTTGTAAGAAAACTCATTGAGACGGAGTTCCCCGACGTTGCGACCATCTCCTACCAGGAAATCATTCCTGAAATCCGCATTCAGCCTCTTGGACGTGTGCAGATTGTATGAGCGATCCTATCCATGTCAGCTTAGCTTCTATCCAGGCCAAAGCCGCACAACGTGAGAGTAAAGAAATTCTTGCAAAACAGGTCTTAAGCGCAGACCGTTTTGAGGAGTCTGTCGATACAGCGTTTAATCCGGCCGCAGTCGAAAGACAGCAGGCGCGCTTAAACCGTTTTCGCACCTTAGATGCAAGAGGCAGAGCTCTTGAAACCAAAGAGAAGAGGATTGAAGAGGTCGCTGCCAAAATGGAGGGGGGCGAAGATCTTGCCAAAGATTTTGGAAAGAGGAATTCGGAGCTTGACCCTGACCGCCTTATGCGCTTAAAAGCGGGCCTAAGAGAGGGAATGACTGCTGACCAAATCCTTAAAGAGGTGGAGGAGGCGTTTGCCGATCCTACTCTTGCCGATGAGGCGATGGATTTTCTTGAACGCACAAGTGAAGGGGCTTTAAAAGATTCTGTTAGACAAGCGCGTAGCATACTTACAGAAACTAAAGGGCGCGAGATCATTGCGGGGCGCAATATTGCGCCGATGGTCAAGATGTTTCATAAAAAGGGGGTGGGAGGCAATCCCACGGAGCTGCGCAATCTCTACCGTGAAGTGACGGGCAATCCGCGTGATCACAACGCCTTATTTTCAGAACTTGCGGGAAAATATCCCTTTGATGAACTCAAAAATGTCGTCTCTTTCCTCTTGAAAAGCTTGGGCTACGACCTTAAATCCAAAGGCCCCTCCATCCAACCGCCAGAGTTAATCCGTTTGATGACAGAGACAAGAAACTTGCAGTCGATTCTGTGGGTCTACCTCTTTTTTAAATCGCGAATGAAACTCATCCGCTCTTTATTTGCTAAATACGGTGTGGCGACCTCAAAGCTATTGACGTTTGAGCTTTTGGCTAAAGAGTTTATCAAACTTGTGGAAGAGAGATATCCTTCGATTCTAAAATTGCTCAAACAGTTAGAGAAGATGGGCATGATGGAAGAGGGGGCAAAAGTGGCGATCCTCATGCAATACCGCGATGCGATTAGACAGCTTTCTAGTCGTCTTTTCAAGACACAAAAGCAGCGTCAAGATCTTTTAATCGTTATATTAGAGGCGCTTGAAGATTTAGAAGAAGAGGATGAAGAGGATAAAGAGGAGGAGAAGTGACCCCTTTTGAAGATTTATTAAGAGAGTTGGGCACACTTCTGGAGACGAATTTGCAACCTGATTCGCATGCGAGTTGTTGTCTTGTTTTTGGCGACGATGTAAAGGTGCAAATTGACCTCGATGGCACGGGAGAGAGGATTCTTATGGGGAGCACTGTGGGCTCTATTCCTCCCGGTATTTATAGGGAAAAAATATTACGGCAAGCCCTCTTAATCAATGGCCAGGAGATGCAACCTAAAGGGACTCTAGCCTTTTCCGAGAAAAATGACTCTTTGGTTCTTTTTCAGTTTTATATTCTTGCTAAACTGTCGGGCGAAAGACTTTACCCTCTGCTGCTTGCGTTTGCGGAAGAGGTGAGAAAGTGGAAGGAGGCTTTGAAACGGGGGGAGGTTCCTGCTCTTGAAGATGAGGCTTTAACAAAAAGTGGATTTATGGGGTTGAAATAATGTTAGAAGGTTCTTTGCTCCGTTCTCCAGCTGGAAAGCAATGGAAAAAGATAGGAGTTTACCCCCACCATGGGATTGCCTTTCCCCTTTTCTCCCTCCACTCAGAAAAAAGCTCGGGGATTGGGGAGTACCCTGACTTACTTCCTATGATTGACTTTTGTAAAGAGGTGGGAATGGATGTGCTCCAACTTCTCCCTCTTAACGACACAGGGCCTGATCCTAGCCCTTATAATGGGATCTCGGCATTTGCCCTCAACCCCCTATTTTTGGGGATAAGGGATCTCCCTTCTATAGAAAAAGTGCCTGACTACCAGGAGAAATTGGCCGCCTTGCATGCGTTATGCGCAAGTGTGCGCATCCAGTATCCCGATCTCATCGTGAAACGGAAAAAATTCCTAAGAGAATACTTTGAACTTGTCTTTAAGGAAATTTCGCAAACATCTGATTATAAAAAGTTTATAGAAAAACATTCTTGGTTACCGGCCTATGCTTTATTTAAAGCGATTAAGGAGTCACAGAACTGGCAGCCGTGGGAGACGTGGCCGGGGAGGTTACGGAGTCCATCTGAGAAGCAATTTGAGGAGCTTTTGGAGGAGTACCGGGAGAGTGTGGACTACCATACTTTTTTGCAGTATTTTTGTTTTCGTCAAATGAAGGAGGTGAAGGAGGCGGCGCAGAAGAAGGGTGTATTATTGAAGGGGGACGTGCCTATTTTATTGAGTCGTAACAGTGCGGATGTGTGGTGGGACCGTCATTATTTTCTTTTGCATATGGTAGCGGGTTCACCTCCTGATGCATTTGCGGAGGCGGGACAGGAGTGGGGCTTTCCGCTTTATGATTGGCAGGAGATGGAGAAGCACCGTTATGAGTGGTGGGAGACGCGTTTGAAGGTTGTGTCTGAATTTTACCATCTTTATCGGATTGACCATGTGGTGGGTTTTTTTAGGATTTGGGCGATTCCTTTGGGAAGGAAGGCCAATGAGGGAGCGTATCTTCCTGCGGATGAGAGGATGTGGATTCCGCAGGGGAAAAAGATCATGAAGATGATGTTGGAGGCAGCTCCTTTGCTACCTATTGGGGAGGATTTGGGGACTGTGCCTGATGAGGTGCGTCAAGCGCTTACGGAGTTGGGGATTCCGGGAACGAAGGTGATGCGTTGGGAGAGGAAATGGCATGAGGACCGGAGTTTTATTCCTCATCAGGAGTATAATCCTGTTAGTATGACGACCGTGTCTACACATGATTCTGATACGATTCAACTTTGGTGGCGGCATGCGCCTAAGGAGGCCAAGCACTTTGCGTATGAGAAGGGGTGGGATTACAAACCGTTTCTTACGTTGGAACAAAACGAGGAGATACTGAGGGATAGCCATCATTCGTCTAGTCTTTTCCACATTAATCTGCTCATGGAATACTTGGCGCATTTTCCAGCGCTTATCTCTTCTAATCCGCAGGATGAGAGGATTAATGTACCGGGGCGTTCTTCAACATTGAACTGGACGTATCGGTTTCGTTCTTCTACGGAAGAGCTTTTGCGGAATGAACCTTTAAAGACATTCATCCGTTCTGTTATAGTCGATTAAGTTGAAAATTTCAAGGGTTGTTGCATAACCCCCACCTTCCATCTTAAGCCTTATGATTTTTTATCATGAACGTGCCCGTACGTATAGTTGCAAGAGATTCTAACACTTTTTATCTAACATGCTCATTATCAATTTTCAACGCAGAGACGCAAGGGCTTTAGAGGCAAAGGAAGAAGTCGACTTTGTAAAATCACAGAATTGGGAAAACCTGTAGATGCTGTACAAGTGTGTTACTCTGATCTTGAGGATCAAGAAACGCGTAACCGTGAGATCAATGCTCTGCTAGAATGTTTGCAGGTCCTGGAACTTCCATCAGGAAAAATCTTAACACTTTCTTTAGAAGATGTGCTCGTAAAGGAGCGGAAAAAGATTCATCTCATCCCTCTCTATCAATGGCTCTCTAAATGAGAGGGTCCTGCTTTTAGAATAATTTAAACTGTTATTCATTCAAACTTTTTTATTAAAAAAATGTAGACTACTGGTTAATTTTGCTATACAATGAAGTATGTAAATCACTGTATTACAAGTGATAAAAGGAGTGGATTTATGAGATCTTTGACACTACTACCGTTTTTTTTCTCTGTCTTGTTTTTAGCTGGAGTGGAGGGGACTCCGCAGCCTGGACCTAGTCCGTCGGCTCCTCCCCAGTCGAAGTCATGTCCATACAACGATCTTGAACAATGTCAACAATGGTGGGACGAACAATCTGCTGAAGAGCAAAAAGTGGATACGCATATGCAGTCCCCCCCTAAGCCAAGTAGGGGGCAGTAAGAATTTAAAACAATGAATGAGAAGGAGTAGTTTTAGGCCTTCTACGGAGGAGCTTTTGCGGAATGAGCCTTTAAAGACATTTATCCGTTCTGTTATTGCTTGAGGATGCGGCGAGCTGAGAGCCGTTCCTCATGCTCAAAAGCTGTTTCGAAGGCATTGAGCTCTGAGGTCTTCATGCCGATCTCTTTCCCAATTTGCCGCCATCGAGCAACCGCTCCTTCTACAGTAGAAAGGAGTGTACAAGCGCGTCTAAATTCAATACCGAAATAGGGAGCAACCTCCATCAAGGACTGAATGCTAGCAGCATCGCCTCGTGATTCGTTAATCCAGGTTTTAAGAACTCTCCGCTTATCAGGAAAGGGGTTAATATCAAATGCTGGTGAAAGACGCCATTGATTTTTCTCTACATGCAAAAAGCCGTGATTGCGCATATGATCATCCACATTGGTAATTAAAATTGTTAATGCAATCCTGCGCCACAATTCTTCTGCATCTGCCTGATAATCTGGACTATATCGCTTGAGCGCATCGACAATTTCTGTATATGTAAGGAGGCTTAAGTCTTAATAGCTCCTTAATGAGGAGAAGAACAAGTGTACCCAATGCATACAGTTCCAAATGGTGACGTGTTAGATCGTATAGTTAGGTATAATGCCGACATGCACGCGGAGTTAGCCCCCTGTGAACAGTGTAAGTCGTATTTAGTCGATCGCACGCATGTCTGTGCACTATGCCATATGGCACGCTATTGCAACCAAGGATCCCAAGTAGTGCATGCACCCGTGCATGCCAGAACTTGCTTATTAAAGAGGCATTTAGGAGAGTTAGATCTCTCTTACCTTGACCTCAATCGATCGATGATCGCACTAGACTGGCTTTTCCAGGTTGGCAGGCAGCATCAAAACGTTCAAGCCAAACAAATGGCAGCCAAATGTTGGTATGCACAGATGGAAATTGTTGAATTGAAAATGACGATTGTAGAAATGAGGATGAAAAGGTTCGTCGCATTACTCTAGTTCCCTAAAGAGGAGTTCTATCTCCTCCTTTTTCTTCTCCACCGTAGCTTGGAGAGAAGCACACTTCTCAAAATCCCCCACCTGAGAAGCCTCCGTAAGCCTATCCAGAAGCTCTTTCACCTCGCGCTCCAACTTCAAGATCTCTCTCTCGATCTTCTCCACTTTTTTAGAAGGCTGGACACCCTTAGGCTTCCTCTCCTTCTTTACCTCCTCTTCCCAACCCACCTTCTCCAAAAAGGAGGCATAGTCCCCCGTAAACATCTGCTGCCCAGAGCTTTTACAAAGAATAAACTTGTGTGGTATCGCCTTCAAAATGAGCTCGCTATGTGTTACAATGATCACAGCCCCTTCATACACTTCCAAAGCGGAAACCAGCGCCTCAATCGATTCCATATCCAAATGGTTCGTCGGCTCATCCAGAAGAAGCAAATTGGTGCGAGAGACCAAGATTTTGCCCAGTAAGACCCGACTCTTCTCCCCTCCCGATAACACCTCGATCTTCTTTTTTGCCTTCTCTCCAGAAAAAAGCATCACCCCACAAATCCTTCTCACCTCTCCCGTCGTCAGTTGAGGTAAAGCCGACCCAATCTCCTCCTCAATCGTTAACTTGGGTTTCAACCGGTCAATATTAGTCTGCCCAAAAAAACCGACTCGTAGATGAGGATTGGTCTTTAATGTCCCAATAGACGGCTCAATGTCCTGCGCCAAAAGGCGGAGAAGAGTCGATTTCCCTCGCCCATTTTTGCCGATACAGGCAATCCGATCCTTTTTTTCAATCGTCAAGCTTAGATGCTGGATCAAGGGATGCGTATCATAAGAGAAGGAGAGGTCTTCTGCCTTTATAAGAGGAGAAGCAGAAGGATTCGTGCTATAGGGAAAGGTAAAGTCCAGATTATGAAGAGCCGCCAACTCTTCTAACACCGGCATTTTGTCCAGCGCCTTTGCACGTGCCTGCGCCTGCGTCGCTTTAGACGCCTTAGCTCCAAAGCGCTCAATAAAGCTCTCTAAATGCTCTCTCTTTTTCTCCTGGTTAAGACGCGTCTTTTCCTGGATATACTCCTCTTGCAAGAGCTGGGAGTAAAACTTCTCAGTCCCCCCCTCTAATTTACGCACCTTATTGCGATGGATACCCACCGTATGCGTAATGACACTATCCATAAAATCACGGTCGTGCGAAATAAGAAGAGCCTCCCCCTTCCAGCCCTGCAAAAAGCGGATAAACCACCGAATCGAAACAATGTCTAAATAATTCGTCGGCTCATCCAGCAAAAGACAATCAGGCTCAGAAACTAACACTTTTGCCAAATGGATGCGGAGTTGGTAGCCTCCCGAAAAAAGAGCAGGGTCTTGTTCCAGATTCTCCTCCTTAAACCCCAACCCAAAGAGAATTTTTTCTGCCTTGTAAAGAAGCTCCTCCTCCCCTTGTGGTAAAGCTAAAGCCGCCTCCTCTCTCACTGTCTTTTTTGTAAACTTCAGATGCTGAGTGAGATAGCCAATATTGTAGTGTTTAGGCAATGCAATAGAGCCAGTATCTGGGATTTCCTCTTTTGTGACCATTTTAAGGAGGGTGGTTTTGCCGGAGCCATTGCGGCCGACAAGGCCACATTTTTCTCCTCTATTGAGTTTGAAACTCACCTCTTCAAGCAGAGGTTCCCCGTGAAAACTTTTTGAGACATTTTCAAATGCAAGCATGAAGAAATGTTACGCCAAAAGTGGCATAAAAAACTAGCATCCTATATCTTTCAACTATGACTTCCTTATATGGCCCTATCACTCCCCCTGTTTCTCCTAGAGAGAACTTGCTTTTAGACCACCTTGCAGAGTCTATTGAAAAAGCAAAGGCAGGAATCTCTAAAATCAATGAAGATGAGTTTATTCTTCAACTGCCAGGGATGTCCTCCCCTCGCGTTCGCCACTTGCTTAACCAACTCTGCTCCCTACCTGCAACTAACTATCTAGAGATCGGACTGTGGCGAGGTGCGACGTTTGTTTCTGCTCTATTTGAGAACGAAAAAAGCGTCCATTCTGCCATTGGGATCGACAACTGGTGCCGCTGGGCAGGAGCCTTGGGCTCAGAACAACACTGTCGCTATAACTGCTCCCTCTTTATCCCCCAAAAAATCTACCAGATCCATACAGAAGACTCTTTTTCCATCCAAAAAGAGACCCTCTTTAAAAAACCCATCAATGTTTATTTTTATGATGGAACACATACAGAAGAGGCCCAAGAGATGGCCTTCACGTTCTATAATGAGATTTTAGATGACCTCTTTATCGCAGTCATCGATGACTGGGAGTGGGAACGAGTCCAGAAAGGCACTTTCTCCGCTTTTAAAAAATTAGGTTATAAAATATTATATGAGAGACACTTATCTAATAAAGAGGCATGGTGGAATGGCCTCTATGTTGCTCTTGTCAAAAAATAATAAAACAGCCATAATTTTTGGACTATGGCATCCGTTACATTACAAACTAATAATTTAGCTGTTTCTAATTACAGACCTTTACTAAAAGATCTTATTGTTAGGATTAAAAATCTCGACCGTTTTTCCCTTTTTACGGATGGGACATTAGTAAGAGAGTTAAAAGAGATCGATGCTACTGAATTGAATACGGCATTGGAGTCGGTCTTTTCTCAGTTGATGCAAGAGGGACGCGACCCGCTTAAAGTGATCGAAAAACTGGCAGCTTTGGTTCCTCCTAATAAATTAGAACAAGCGATCGCACAGAATAGGAGCGATTTTAAAGGAGGAGTGGCAGAAGCGCGCGACCTTTTCAAAGTAGCTAAAGTGTATCTTGCTGCCCAGAATTCTCTCTCCCTTCCTGTAAAAGAACATCTTCGTTCCCTTTTAGATGCCATCGTCAACTTTCTCGATAGTTTCCTTTCCGTCTTTGGAATCGCCCACATTTTAAAACCTGCGGAAGGAGAAATCCACGCCAGCTTTAAATCGCAGACGATGATGATGTTACTCCAATTAGTCTTTATGCTGTGCTCGGTTCTTCTCCCTATGTTGGGATATGAAACAGGGGGGATGGTGATTTTAGGGACGTTTGGGGGGACTGCGGTTTTAAGTCTTATTTTTCCCTATATTCGTCCGATGCCGACCCGTCTTCCCGCAAAAGCGGAGTGTTGGACCAAAGAGATTAGAGAGGGCAAGGGAGGCTCGAGAGGGCGCAAAGAGTCGTTGGATGCGATGGCTGACATTATAAAACGGAACCGCCATGTCGCTTTAGTAGGCCCCTCAAGGGTAGGAAAGGGGTTGACGGTGTTTTCCCTGGCGGAAGCCGTGGAGCGAGGGGATTATCCGGAGCTTGCGGGCAAAATGTTCTTTCGCATCAATGCAGCTAACATGGTGAGGCAAACAGCCTCTTTCATGGGCGGAGGCAATGATATCCATTACAAAATTAAAGAGGCGATGGGACGCCATGCGAAAGACATTGTCTTGGTGATCGATGAATTTCACATGTTATGTAAAGACGCTACCATGGCTGACCAGCTCAAGCCCTTTTTGGATGAGGGAGGCGATTTTCCACATGTCATTGGGATTACTACAGATAAAGAATATAGGCATGTGGCCGATAATCATGCATTTTCCTTGCGGTTTGATCGGGTCGATATTGGCAATACTACGGAGACGGAAAACCTGGAGATTTTAGCAGAGACTGTGTTGAAAAGCCCACAAAAACCATTAGTGGAACCTGCGGCTTTTCAGGCTCTTTTGAAGGCATCTCCGTCAGGAGAACCTCAACCGACAGCCTCCATAAAATTGCTGAAAAAATGCATTCAAGCCACTGAAAAAACGCAACTATCTAAAACGCAAAAAGATATAATCGCCCTAACGAGTCAAATTTCCTCTCTTCACTTTCAGGCAGCGGCGACCCGTTCTTTAGAGAGATCTAAAGACGACATTACGGGCCTTGAGACGCGTCTTTGCACTTTGAAAGATCAAGCCCTTAAAGAAGAGGCGGAGGCGCAAAAACTACAGAAAGCCAAGCTTTTGTTGGATGAGGTCACACGTTTGGGGTATCAAACAGCTCTCGACCAAAATGTCACACACTTCATGTTATTGAAGGAGTGTTTAGCCCCTTTTCTTTGGGGGCATATTAGACAGCTTGCGGGTACATTGAAAGTGAATGCGATTGTCGATGCGGCCCTTGTGCAGCGGTGTGCCGCACAACAGACGCCCGAAAAAAGCGTAAATAACAGAGCTTCTGCCTTAGATCCTTACGTCTAGACGTCACTCTTTTTCAACGCCATGATTTGCTTCACTTTCTCAACTTCTGCCACCAATTCTACACGTGCGTCATTAGGTGAAAAGTAGCCTTCCCAACGTTTAATGTTCCCCCATTGATGAAAGCGGTGCTCCATCATGGGCGTTGTTCTTCCCATGGCAAAAAGACGTTGGTAGAGCAAGTACTGCCGTGTGGCCTCTGGGTATTTTTGCACTCCCCCTGTTCTCTCTATGCAACTTGCAAGAGGTGTCATCGCATCGTTTTCACGCGTATGCACAAAGTAAGCAAGAGAATAACGGTCATCCCCTCCCTCTTCATATTTGACCACACGGTGTAGCGCACTATGAAAGTAGCCATTGGTCATGTGCTCTAACATCGATCCGACATTGACAATCACAGCATTGGAAGGAACTATCACAGGAATCCATTCTCCTTGGATAGAGACTTCTAATCCTCTCTCCGTAGCAGGTGGCAAAATCGTGTAGAAATTCGAATCAATGTGCGCAGCTGCTCCCTCTACACCTTTTTTCAAATCACCCGGATAGCGTACTAAACGCAATAAGTGATCCCCCTCTTGAATCTTAGAGTGCAAAGTACCGAGAGGAGCACCTATAGCTTCCTCAATGCCAGTTGCTAAAGGAACTGCGACATCGGAAAGATTACGGTAAAGCTCCATCACTGGATCTTTAAGGTTCAACCCGCTAGGCCACTTATTTTGTGGATAGCCTAAACGCGCCTGGTCAACTGCGTCAAGTTCACGTCCCACATGCATAAACTCTTTGGCATCTTTGACATTGATTGCACGCCCTACGGGAGACTCTGATGACCCTGTATAGCCACGCTCTCCCCCAATTGCTCTGCCCGAGATTTGTTCTTTCTCTTGCTGACTCCTATTGAAAAATTGCCTACTTAAGCCATACACATTTTTTAATAGACTGGGTTGGACCCCTGTATTGGTAATCCCCACAAAACCTATTTTGCGAAATGCCTCTTGTAACCCTTTCACAAAGAAGGAACGACGATGGGCGTAATCTCCCATATCAATGACAGGAATGGTTGGCGCAAAGGCCCCCGTCGTAAGGTGCCTCCTTGAAAAGCAAGGAAGATTCCCTAAGGAAAAGTTTCCTCTTAAAGTACGTGAAATAGACATATAACCTCCTACTACAATTGTAGTAATTTAAAACAAATTTTTTTAACAAATCCAAAAGTTTAACGCGGCGATCAGGCATACAACTCCGCCTATCAAAAACTTTATTTCTACTGCCTGAGCAGAATAAAACTGCTCGGGATTTAAAATATTTTTTAATCTCCCGTAGATATTTGCGCTTGAAGCGGCGTGGCAAATGGGGGCCAACCTAACTTCTTCGGTAGAGTTCATGACAGACAATATTCCCTGGGCAAGATCAGGCGCTTTGATGCCGAATTTCCGTACATAGCTATCGCTTGCCGCTTCTTGATCCCACTCGATTTTTTTTCGCCACCAGTACGTGGGGACCCACCAAAAAATAGCGCCAATCAGACTGCAAGAGACCTTGACAAGAGGATCTTTCCAACGGAGGTGCTCATACTCATGGGCAACAATAGCTTCAAAGGCTTCTTGCGAGAGGCTGTTGACGATAGTCTCGGGGAAAATAATCGTTTTTTGTCTAGTGGCAAAAGGGATCGTTGCAAGAGGAGAGGTTAAAATTACGGTGTTTTTTAAGTTATTTATTAACTTTTCATTTGTAAGTTTGCGTGTGCAAGGTTGAGAAGAGGCAAAAATGCTTTTTAAATAGCGTTTAGCCTTAATTATTTGTAACACATTCATTCCCAACAAGATAACGGTTAGTAAGCCTCCTAAGGACAAAAGAACTACGATAAGGCTTTCGGGGAGGTGCATGACAAAAAAGTCAGGCACGGAGTTATAAGAGACGGTTACACCGTTGGGGCAAAACCATTTGACAATGAAATCAAGGAAGTATTTTTCACAACTAAAGGGATTTAAATTAAAAAACAGATGTTTTGCCGAGAGTAAATATAAAATTACGTCGAGGGGCAATTTTACTATAGGGAGTAAGCGGCAAAAGACACGTATGCGTGCATTTTTCACTCTAAACAAGAAGAGAAAGAGTTCTATAGCTGACGCGACGCCTAAGAAGACGATGAAGCTATTGAAGAATAGATGAAAAATGGTGGAAAAAACGGGAACGATCATTCGTTTTTCTTCCTTGCATTAGTAATCATTTTTTCAATCTCCTCTAATTCTTCGGGGGAGAGATCATCAGAGGATTTGATTAAATGACTGATCATTTCAAATGTTTTAAAGCCGAGTAATTTTTTCTTAAAGTCGTCGACGAAGGAGGGAGTTTTTGTGGGGAGGGTCCAGTAGACGTACTGGAGTCCCTTTTTTTCACGGGCGAGGTATTTTTTTTCAGCGAGTCTGGCCATGACGGTCATGATGGTGGTGTATTTATTTTTTTCTGCACCTAATTTGGATTGGACTTGTTTGACGGTCATTTTTTGTCCTGATTTTAGAATAGTGAGGATAGCTAGTTCTAACTCTCCGAAAGCTCTTTTAACCATGGTGCCTCTTATTTAACACCACTTTTATACTACATTTGTAGTTTTCATGTCAATACAAGCTTAAAAAAGGGGTGATTTAAAGAATTGTTTTGGTAAAGGGGGGGAGGATTAAACACGAAGACACGAAGACAGGATTCATAAGGGCGAAGCGAGTTTTACCCACAACAGTTTACAAGCTTTGCAAGAGTCTTTATCGTGGGATTTTTTCCTTTAATCGCATTATATAAGGATGACCTGGGTAAATCCCTCTCTTTTGCAGCTTTTGATTTATTCACGACACGTAAGTGAGCTTCAATAACTTCTATAACTCCCTCAGGATCATTATTTTTAAGACACTCCCATACCGCTTGGGCGATAAAATTTTCATCTAGAAGTTCTTCGGTCGGGCTGTAATGAATAAGAGTAGCCTTGTGAACACCAAGGTGACCCTCTGCCTCAATCCTTTCTAATCTATCGGCAATTTGTGCTTGTGATTTTTTAGTTTCTCCTTGCAACCACTCCTGATATTCCAACGTTTTCGTGAGGCTGTAACGCATCTCCAGTCCTTGATGAAATTGTACCATATAGTAGACAATTCAATCAATGAAGTCAAATTGCACATGTTCACCTCCTGGATGCTCAGCGCTTAACACTTTGATAATTAATGCGCTGTGACCAAAAGAAGTCATTTTTTCTTTAAAGAATCGCAATTAAATACAATGGATATTCTTCCGGGCACTGAAAAACACTACGATTTTCTACAGGAATTGGAATTCCAAAGAGAATCTGTAAACAAAATAGGATTAACTTCTATCTTAGCATAGATCTCAAAACGTAATCTTCTCCCCTGTCATCTTCAAATGCACCGTCATGTCTGAAACCACTTTTCCCTCCAAAATCGCACTCGACAAAGGATTCACTACCTCATGCTGGATCAGCCGCTTCAACGGCCTTGCCCCAAACGCAGGGTCATACCCCTCTTTCGCTAAATGCTCCGCCACCTTCTCGTCCCACGTCAACCGAATGTTTCTTTCCAAAAGACGCTTAACCACCCTCTCCATCTGAATCACGACTATGTGCTTCATATCCTCCTGTCTTAAAGGGAGAAAAGGAAGGACTTCATCGACACGATTCAAAAACTCAGGACGAAAATGTCTCTTCAAAGTCGGCTCCACAATCGCAAGCACCGCCTCCTTTGTCAGAGAGACCTTTCCCCCTCTAATCGCCTCCATCAACTCACTAGAACCGACATTAGAGGTCATAATAAAAAGAGCATTTTTACAGTTGACCTTACGTCCCTTACTATCGGTCAGACGCCCATCATCAAAGATCTGCAATAGAATATTAAACACATCGGGATGCGCCTTCTCAATTTCATCCAGAAGCACAACCGCATAGGGATGTCTTCTAAGCGCCTCAGAGAGTTGTCCTCCCTCATCATACCCGACATAGCCCGGAGGAGAGCCAATGAGCTTTGAGACCGTATGCTTCTCCATATACTCCGACATGTCCAGGCGGATCATCGCCTCCTCTTTATTAAAGAGCTGCTCCGCAAGCGTTTTGGCAAGTTCCGTTTTCCCCACACCCGTTGGTCCCAGAAAAAGAAACACACCCGTCGGCCGCTGCGGGTCATTAAGCCCCGCCCTCGAAGTGCGAATCGCCTCACTCACCGCCTTAACCGCAAACGGTTGCCCCACCACGCGCTTTTCTAGTTCCTTTTCTAAGTGAAGGAGTTTCTGCGCCTCCCCCTCCAACATTTTTTGGACAGGGATTTTGGTCCACTTAGCCACAATCTGCGCAATTAAAGCCTCATCCACCTCTTCCTGAAGCAGCCGATTCTCCTTCTTACTCAAATTCGCATTCAACTCCTCAATCTCTTTTTCCAACGCAGGAATCTTACTATAACGGATCTCCGCTACCTTGTTGTAATCGACTTTGCGCTCGGCCTCCTCCTCTTCAAATCGGAGACGCTCAATCGCATTCTTCTTCTCTTTTACCTGCTCGATAAGAACCTTCTCATTGTCCCACCGCTTTTTAAGATGGGAAAGCTCCTCTTTCAAATTCGCAATCTCTTTAGCAAGCTCCTCTCCCTCCTTCTTGCTCGAAGGAGAGTTTTCCCTCTTCAATGCCTCTTGCTTGATAATCAATGACGAAAGCTCTCTCTCCTTCCGATCAATGGGAATAGGACGACTCCCCAGCTGCATCCGAATTAAACTCGCAGCCTCATCAATCAAATCAATCGCCTTGTCAGGAAGAAAACGGTCCGTAATGTACCGGTACGAAAGCAGCACTGCCGCCGTAATCGCCCCCTCCGTAATTCTTACTCCATGAAAAATCTCGTACTTCTCCTTAAGGCCACGCAAAATTGCCATCGCATCTTCCAAAGAAGGCTCCTCCACCATCACAGGCTGAAAACGCCTCTCCAACGCCGCATCCTTCTCAATATGTTTCTGGTATTCGTTAAGTGTCGTCGCCCCAATGCAATGCAATGTCCCACGCGCTAACGCCGGCTTCAGCAAGTTGGCCGCATCCATCGACCCCTCCGCAGCTCCTGCCCCCACTAACGTATGCACCTCATCAATGAAAAGGATAATCCCCCCCTCACTCTGCTCAATCTCTGTCAAAATCCCCTTCAACCTCTCCTCAAACTCCCCACGAAACTTTGTCCCCGCTACCAAACTCCCCATATCAAGCGCCACTAACTCCTTATCCCTTAAGGCATCAGGAACATCGCGTTGAAAAATCCGAATGGCAAGTCCCTCGGCGATCGCCGTTTTTCCCACCCCAGGCTCTCCAATCAACATCGGGTTGTTTTTTGTCCTGCGGCTTAAAACTTGAATCGTACGACGAATCTCCTCATCCCGTCCAATCACAGGATCGAGTTTTCCTTTTTTCGCAAGCGACGTCAAATTCTTACAGTACTTCTCAATGCTTTTCATACTCGCTTCTGCTGTAGGTGAATCCATATGACGCTCTCCTCTCACTTTTCCAATTAATGACTCTAGCTCTTTTAGAGAAATTTTACTCCCCTTTTTCCAACTGCTAAAAGGCTCCCCTCCCCCCTTCCAAAACGCTAATAAAAAGTGATCAGAGCTTAAGTAACTATCATTCAATTCTTTAGAAAATTCCTCTGCCTCTTTTAGGCGTGCGTGGAAGGAGGTGGAGGGACGAGGTTCGCCCCCTCCTTGGGCATAGGTTGGGGCTTTTGTGACGGCCTCTTTAACTGCAATAGTGAGCTTTTCAGGGGAGAGCCCTGTATCTAGCAAGAGAGTATTAAAATAGCCGTTAGGGTCAGAGAGGAATCCCAAAAGAAGGTGATTTTCGGAGACTTCTGGGTTGTTTTTCTCTTTTGCGAGTTTGAAAGCAGTTTCAATCGCTTTAATGACTGCATCTGAAAGGTTATCCATAGTGTTCAAAGCCTATATTTGCTTCATCAATTGACGTACTGTGGTTGAAAAGGAGAACACCGTAGCTTTGCGCTGGTGATCTAACAATACCAAGGTTGAATTGCTTATCCTCACATCTGTATAGAAGCTCTCTTGTGTCTTCCAAGTAGCGATTTTTAATTGGGTAGGGATATCCCAGATATCTAACGTGTTGAGGGGAAGATTGAAAACAACAAGGTGTTGCTGGTCTACTGTAATTTTTGGTTCTTCGTATGCACCACCTATATATAAACCATGATCCGTATATAAAAGGGAACGATCTACCCAATCATAATAAGGTAACATTCTTGATTGTGGCTGTGTGTAATTCAGATCAGGTATATTTCCTGCTAGTGGCACTACACGGTCACCCTCCTCCCTCTCTCTCTGCACAGCAATACGACGAAAAATGCCATATGTGTATGTAAGGATCAAAAATCCCTCCTCAATCCTAATCACAGAAATTACACTAGCATCTGCTCGGAGAGACTTTTGTCTAGTCAGTACCCTTATCCTCCCTTTTTCTATAGATGTAATGGAAATAAGGTCGGCGGCTCGGCCTCGTCTTTTTGAGGCGTGATAGGTGATCATTTCAAGCTCACCCTCCTGATTAACACCCATAGATGCGGAATGAGAATAGTAGAGTGGATCAAACCGGATGGAGGGGAGGGGCATTTGTAGCCATAGGTTACGGAGGTATTCAAAAATAACATGGATCACTTCCTTAGGAATGCATAGCCCAGAGGAAGAGAAACCTTCCTCTACTAGAGTATACAACTTCCTGGTCCCAAAAACAGGATGTATATAGGTGTTTCGAAAATCAGTTGCAGCAAGAGGAGAGGAAATAATCCTAAAAATAGACATTTAACCCTCTGGGCAAATAGCTATAAGCTCTTTACGTAATTCTTTAAGGGTTTTAGGCGCGTACCCTCTCTTTTTCGTCAACGCCTCTGCCAATTTAAGAAAACGCCACGCCTGGTTATAATCTTTTCTCTCCGCATAAAGCGCTGCCAAGTAGTACTCAATCACAGGATTTTCAGGATCAATAGCGTGATAATGATTGAGGTAGATAAGCGCCTCTTTATTTCGGTTGAGTTGTAAATACGTCACAGCCAAATGTTCTAGTCCTGCTCTAAAGAGGGGCCATCTCTCCACGCTCAGATGGAGTTTTTTCTGCTTTTCCAAAACCGACTCGCGCTTCTCATCAACCTCCATGAAAATGGCCTGCACTCCCTCCTCATCGACACGCCCCAAAAGGTAGTCTTGGGCCATATTCTCCTGCAACATCTTCCCCTCTTCACTTGCAGTCTCTGCCTCCTTCAGAAGAGCTTTTCCCTTCTCTTTTTCTCCCACAAAAAGAAGGCTAAATCCCAATAGCTCTTGCACCATCGCCTCTTTTGGCAAGTAAGGCTGCGCCTTTTGATACACAGCTACCGCTTTTTCAAAGTTGCCCTGGTGAAGATAGGTCGATGCCTGGTTGACATGCGTCATCCCAATGACCTCCTTAATATCGCGTAGTTTCAGGGTTTTAAGATTGACACCCAGGTACTTTTCGTCAGGAAGGTCAATCCCGCGCGCCGTCGTCTCAATATTGATGTGCCCCTCCCCTTTCTTGTAGCGAAGAAAAATATGGCCAGGAGGTGTCACAATCTCCAGAGGCAAATCAAGACGCTGTGCAAGAGCAAGATACATTGCTGTCACACCCAAGCAAACCCCCAAATGGTTATCCATCACCGAAGGCAAAAAGGTATAAAGGTCGATTTCCTTGGCATACAGCGAGTGGGGCGGAAAACGGAAGCGACTCTCTTCAAAAATAAAACGGTTAAGGGCATGGATTTTCTCCTCAGGAGTGCTTTGGGGAGAAAGGTGCGCAAGTACCTGAAGAGCCATGAGATCCAATAGCGCAGAATAGGAACGGACTTGCAAAAGATCGCGCATCAACCCCTGCTGCGACAACACAAGTCCCTTTCCCAAATCAATCTCTTCCGGCGGGAGAAGCAAAATCTCCTCCTCTCTCTCGGCCTTATACCCTTTCAATTTCCGATTGGGAAGGTGCGCTCCCAACTCCTCAATCAAACTCACCTCTCTCTCAGAAAGAGGATGGCTCGAGGAGAAACGGTTCATCGCTCCCTGAAGTTCTACAAGGGGAAAGTCAGATGAGACATGCAATAGCTCATAGGCCCTTGCTAATGCCTCTCTTCCTTCCTCCGTTTCCGAGTGTAACTCATAAAAAGCTAATGACTTAGAAATAGATTGAGAGTCAAGGCCATTAAAGAGGGTTTTGAGAGAGAGAAGAAAACTTAAGGTGAAGCACAACATGAGACGAAGTATAAAAGGGAGACTGCTTATTGCCAAACGGTTTTCACTCTTAGAATTAAAAAAAATCCTTTACAATAAATTGAGAAATTTTGTATCTTTGTTAAAGATTTTGTAAAAGCGTATCCACAGGAGGATTTTTATGTCAGTACTACCAGTAACTCCCATAAACTCGGGGGGCAATGGGGCTCATGCCACCTCATCTAGTGGCCAGGGGGGCGGTGAGAGATCCGAAGTCTGTTGCTCAGGCTTTTGGAAATCGCTTTGTTACTACATCACCTGCTCCTGCTGTTGCCCCTGCGCGTGTTATGCAGAAGATGCAAATGCGAAAAACATAGAGGCATTTAAAGTTAGTCTTTTCGCAAATTATGGCCCTATCATTGCAAGATTGGCTCCTCTCAAACTCGACATTGACTTTGAAGAAATGAAAAGGAATAAAACCCCTTTTCTGGCCAGGCACATGAGTGCTATCAACAAGGCAGCAGACTCTTTACAAGTGAGTATAAAACGTGTGCCAGAAAGAGCAAAATCGATTCGCTTCTATGGAGCGATGCGGGGTGTAGAACCGGCATCCCCCTACAGTGGACTTGCGCCTCCTACTCCCCATACCATTCATGTCAAAGATGGCGGACGTCTAGCTCCCTTTGATGAAAAACGTGTCCGTAGAACGCTTGAAGGGTTACCTCTATCAAAAGCACTGAAAGAAGGGGAAATAGAGGAAATTGTACGAAAGGTGAAAAGCGAGGTCACCAATGGTAAAAGTCCCATTGAAAAAAGTGCGATTCGCGCCCTCATCCTTGCACATTTGAAAGCGGGGGGGATAGAGGTTGAAGCGCCTCATGATGTATCTGAAGGGACTGTGAAACATTTAATGGACAATACACGGTGGGAAGAGTTGACAGCAGAAGAGATCCTTGTTCTCTGCGATGCAAAAGCGAGAATAAGAAGTATGAGCCGTGGAGATAAGGCAGGGGGGTTATACCCAATTAAAGAGGCACTAGTCGATGTAGGCGTAGCGGAGGAGTGTATGACAAAAGAGCTAGGATAGTTTGTTAAGACCATTGAGTGCGGCAATCCGGTACCCTTCTGCAAAGGTGGGATAGTTAAAGACTTGGTCGACAAAATAGTCGATCTTGGCGTTAAAACTCATTGCCACTTGTCCGATATGGATAAGTTCAGTAGCTGAGCGCCCAATGATGTGGACACCTAAAAGCTCTCGTGTGTGTTGATGGAAGAGGAGTTTAAAAAAGCCCATCATGGCTCCGCCCGTAATCTGGCTGCGCGCAATTTCGTAGTAATAGGCTCTACCCACTTCGTAGGGAATACTCTCCTGTTGCAACTCCTCCTCGGTCTTGCCACAACATGAAATTTCGGGAATTGTATAGATCCCGATAGGAAAAAAAGTAGGGAAAGGATGGACAGGTAAGTTAAGAGCGTGCCTTGCCGCCAGCCTCCCCTGCTCCATACTAGTCGATGCCAAGGAGGGATAGCCAATCACATCCCCTGCTGCATAAATGTGAGGTGTAAGTGTTTGAAAGTTAGTATTTACAGGAATGTACCCTTGAGCATTAAGGAGAACGCCTGCTTTATCAATTTCTAGTTCCTGGACGTTGGCCTCTCTACCCATGGCGTACAGGAGAATCTCGCCTTCGTAAGTCGACCCATCCTCACAGGTGACATGGGCTTTTTCCCCCTTCCTCTCAACGCGTTTGAGAACTTTTTTAGGGTGAAAGAGGAGGCCATTTTCTTTTAAATCGGCCTGAAAATGGACCCCGATTTCCCTATCAAGCGTCGGAAGCATCCTTTCTCGCTTATCCAACACCGTCACCTCGGTGCCAAGGACTGAAAAGAAACTAGCGTACTCCGCCCCAATGACACCCCCTCCTAATACAATCATTGTTTTGGGAACCGCAGACAGCGCAAGTAGTCGGGTGGAATCTAAAATCACTTCATCATCGAAAGGAATATGCAAGGGATTACGCGGCTTGGAGCCAACTCCTATGAGAAAATAGGAGGCAGTGATGTATAAATAGTCTTTAGCCTCTTCATCATACACCACTAGCTCATGGGGGGTTTCAAAACGGGCACACCCGCGGACAAAACGTATATGATTTTTTTTAAATCTACGGAATAAAATGGTCCTTTCACTTTCGAGCACGGTGTTAAGACGGTAATTGAGGTCTTTAATGGAGACTTCACGTAGACAACTTTGCCCATAAAAACTTCTTTCATTGTAACGACTTAGATCTAAAATGGCTTCTCTAAGTGATTTAGAAGGAATAGTCCCCAGATTGAGGCAACTGCCGCCCGGAAAATGCCCTTTTTCGATAAGGACAACGGATTTTCCCGATTTTGCGGCTTGTATGGCACCTGTTAGTCCTGCGGGTCCTGAGCCGATGATGGCAAAGTCGACAACAATTTTTTCCATAAAAAAACAACTAGCATTTTTTGTGCCATTTTTGTATAACTTCTCTTCATTTTTAGGAGTTTCGTTATGTCAAAAAGATGCCAAGTGACAGGTAAAAAAGCCGGTAATGGGTATAAGTATGCGATCCGCGGGATTGCCAAAAAGAAGAAAGGGATTGGTCTTAATATCACGGGGAAGACCAAGCGTCGTTTTCAGCCCAACTTGATTATTAAAAGGTTGTGGTTAGCAGAAGAAAACCGCTTTATCTCTTTAAAATTATCGACGGCAGCTCTCCGTACAATTGACAAAAACGGCCTCTTTACTATCGTGCGTCAACTCCGAGCCGCAGGTCAAAAGATATAGTGGGATTTACGAATCTTCGTAGCTTCATCGAGACTCTTTACACTGAGAAAGAGATTGTCGATGTCTACGAAGAGGTCGACCCCTATTTAGAAATCGCTGAGATTCATCGACGTGTGGCTGCGGCTGACGGCCCTGCCCTTTTTTTCCACTGTGTGAAGGGGTCTTCTTTCCCAGTAGTTACCAATCTTTTTGGTTCTGACAAGAGAATCTCCCTTGCCTTCCATAACCGTCCTGAAGAATTTGTTGACGAGATTGTCAAGTGGGCAACAAGCGACTTTCCTCCTACCCTTCCCTCCCTTTGGCAAAAGAGGGGGATGATTAAAAAAGCTCTTAGGATTGGGACAAAAAAAAGAACGAATGGAGCGATTAAAGAGGCGCAAAGTAAGGATCTTAATGCTCTTCCTCTTTTGCATACATGGCCGGAGGATGGAGGGTCATTTGTCACGCTTCCTTTGGTTTATACGGAGCCAGTGACGGGTGGGGCACCGAATCTGGGGATGTACCGGATCCAACGCTATGATAGCCAAACTGCTGGTCTTCATTTCCAGATTGGAAAGGGGGGAGGGTTTCACTACCACTTAGCGGAGCAAGAGAAAAAGCCTTTACCGGTTACAGTCTTTATCGGGGGACCACCTGCGCTGATTTTGAGTGCCATTACTCCTTTGCCTGAGAATGTGCCCGAACTTTTGATTGCCTCTCTGTTGCAGGGGAAAAAACTTGCTCTTACCGACTCTCCTTACAACCACTATCCCCTTATCTCCGAGTGTGAGTTTGCTCTTGTGGGACATGCTAACCCAGACGAAAGAAGACCCGAGGGACCTTTTGGCGACCACTATGGCTACTATAGCTTGGAGCATCCCTTTCCTGTGTTTCACTTAGAGACGATTTACCACCGGAAAGATGCGATCTACCCTGCAACAGTGGTGGGAAAACCGCGGCAGGAAGATTTCTATATTGGCAATTACCTCCAAAAACTCCTCTCTCCCCTCTTTCCTGTTGTGATGCCAGGCGTTAAAGCCCTATGGAGTTATGGAGAGACAGGTTTTCACTCACTGGGAGCGGCCGTTGTCAAAGAGAGGTATTTTAGGGAATCCATGGCCTCTGCCTTTAGAATTTTGGGCGAAGGACAACTCTCTCTTACTAAAACACTTATTTTAACTGATCAACCTATTGATCTTAAGGACTTTAAAAAAACGTTGACGACGCTTCTTGAGCGATTTCGGCCTGAGACGGATCTTTTTATTTTTTCGAATCTCTCTTTGGACACGCTGGACTATACGGGGCCGGCGTTGAACAAAGGGTCACGCGCTGTGTTTCTTGGAGTGGGTGAGAAAGTACGCACTCTTCCCCAGGAGTACCAAGGGAGCCTGCCGCGTCCTTTGACTAAGGTAGCTGCGTTTGTGCCTGGGTGTCTTGTCTGTGAGGCTCCTGCGTTTGGAGAGTACCAGGATTTTTCCCACCTTTTGGAGCATGTGGATTTTCAGAAGTGGCCGCTTATTATTCTAGTGGATTCTCTTGCAAAGGCGCTTAAGAACACAGCGAGCTTTTTGTGGACGGTCTTTACCCGTTTTGAACCGGCGGCTGATATCTATGCGAAGGCAAAGGTGGTACGTCATCACCTGGCTTACGAGGGGCCGATTCTCATTGATGCGCGAATGAAGCCTACGTATCCAGTTGAGGTCCAAGCCGATAAGAAAACGGAGGAGAGGGTATCTTCACGTTGGAAGCAGTTGTTCCCCAAAGGGGTTGCAAGTGGGGATAGCCGTGAGGGGCATGTTTAGAGAGGTTATCTCAGTTTATCACTGGGGCATTTGCCCAAGGTGTTCTTTGTATATGTGACAAAAACCTGCTCCGAACAAAGATGCAAATAAGCCTCCAAAGCAAATAGTCACGCGATCGCCATCACCCTCTTTCCAATAATAGACCATCAGGCTCGCAGATGTAACCGCACCAGCTAGCCCTACTAGAATTCCAACTACAGCTTTTACGCGATTTGAACATCTCGAAACAGCGGCAGGAGGCGCAGCGCGACGCTCCCCCTCTGGCGCTGGAATATATTGACTCTGCATTTCAACAATAGGTATACCCATAAACCCTCCTCTTTCAATTAAGAGGAGTGTGTAAAAACACTAGAAATTTAACAAGTTATTTTTTTAAAGAATGATTAAGCTATTCAAGTCGGTATAGCCGTGAGGGATATGTTTAGGGAAGGTATTAATAGGATCGCCTACTAGGTCTGTTGCTAGCGTCGCGGAGGTAGCAAGCAACCGGTTATTGTGTTTTTTGAAACAAAAATTTATCAAAATAATAGAATTTATTACAGTCGATGTCTGAGCTTATAGAGGTACAAGCAACTACCAGTTATTCCTACCGAAGCTGCAACACCAGCTACTAGGCTTATAATCGCATTAGTGTTGTCATTTGGATCTCCATCTGCCGCATAGATAGCTGCCAAAGTAAAAGATCCAAGCGCACCTAATGTACATATTAAACCCGTAACTGCGGTACATACGCGCCTTGAAGAAGAAGGAAGAGGCGCATTGTTTTCACTCTCTTCTCGAATTTCCAATGCCGTAGATTGAACAGGTGTCCCCTGTGGTATAGCACTCATAAAACCTCATGTTTCTTTTATCGATAAAGATAATAGCAGAAAAATATAATTTGTAATATTAAAAAAATTTATATAAAATTAAGTTAATTATGAGAAAGCAAAGTTCTTTATTACCCTCTTCTCTACATGAGCCCACAGATAGGGAAAGAATTGCCTACTGTTGCTCTCTTGCCCTTAAAGCAGAGAGTTCTAATGATTTCTCCAATTATGAAATGCTTTATTCTTTATTGAATGAAGTGCAAAACCCCCCTTCTTATGTTACTACTGCTTTATCACTTTTGCACCGGGGAGAGATAAAAGGTGTGGGACCTTGTTTACTTCCTCATGTCTCGTTATTTCACGCCCCACGTGATTATAAAAATGATTTTATCATAGGTAATGAACTTGTCTATAATTTAATCACTTATGCAATGCACTGTGAGGAAGAAAAAGTGTATCACCAGTGTTTGAGTTTGGCGTATACGATTTTACATACGCTTTCTACCCCCGAGTTAGCGCCATTGACCTCTTCGTTTAACCACCATTACCACCAAAATGAAGCGCGTTTAAAAACCCTCTTAAAAGGGCACAAACTCTCTCGTGAAACAACTCTTGCCACTCTTGCTTTAATCCAAGAGAGTCTATAGAGCCACTCCCGTGAACGCGCCCGCATACGCATCTTATTAACCCCTATCTTTCTCTGCGTCTTTGCGCCTCTGCGTTGAAAATCTATCCTTCCAGATATGGGTTAATAGGATGCGTGCCCGTGCTCGATTTCAAGCGACTCTAAAGAGCCACTCCCCCCGCTACTTCAATGTTCTGCCCCGTAATATAGGCAGCTTCTGGTTCAAATAGAAAGGCCACAGTATGTGCGACTTCCTCCATACTAGCCCCCCGCCCCATAGGCATAGGTCCGCTATCTTCCGAGTTTTCTAAATACCCCGGCGATACCATATTGACTGTCACTAAATCAGAGGCCACCTCTTTAGCAAGCGAAAGGGTGAAAAGCGCCAACCCCGCCTTAGAAAGCGTATAAGCCGTCGCATGCGTGTTCCCCCTCATCCCCTTAAGTCCCACTGTCCCAATATTAACAATCCTCCCCCGACTCTTCTTAAGAGAAGGAAGCAATGCCCTCGAAAGAAAAAAAGGTGTGTGAAGGTTCGTTTGAAAAAGAGCACACCACTCCTCCTCCGTCGTCCGAGAAGCTGGACCCATATGATAATTCCCTACATTATTTATAAGTCCTTTAGTTTCAAAAGAATAAGATAAATAGCGTGTGGTAAAGTCTTTCACTCCCTCTTGTGTAGAGAAATCCCCCTGCAAAAGAACAACCTCACATCCCTGCTCTTTACAAGCAGCCGCCAGGCTTTCTGCCTCTCGTTTACTTGAACGGTAGTGAAGCACAAGCGGGTGCTTGCGGCTTGCCAGCTTTAGGGCAATCGCCCTTCCCAAATGACGTGCAGCTCCCGTAATGAGAATCATATTTCGAGGCGTACTCCCACCGCTTTTGCTCTTGCAAGGGCTGCCGGTTTGCGTACCATCACTTTCAGGGACAAAGGCTTTAATTTTTCCCTAACTGCCGCCAAAAGAGCAGTGGTCAAACTCTCTAACAAGAAAAATTTCCCTTTTTTTGCAACGGATTGGCAAATCTCCACAGCTTTTTCATAATCAATGGTCTCTTCCAGTCTATCTCCTTCTGCCATCTCTACTTCCATTTCCAGGTCGACAAGGATTTCCTGTTCTTGTTCTCTTTCATGAGGATGCACACCGATAATGCACACAATCTTATACTCTTCGATACATATGGTCCCCCTCATAGCCGTCTAATCGCCTCCTCGAGAGCCGCCACAATCCCTTCGTTTGCAATCAGCTTCGCAACTTCTCGCAAAGCATGAGGGGCATGCGGCATCGCAATTCCTATAGCGGCTACTTTCAGCAACCCCAGATCATTCCAATCATCCCCCGCCGCAATCAGTGGCCGCGGAAAAGCCCTTTTCTCTAACACATTCTCTTTTGTAGCCCCTTTATCACTAATCAATGTCAAATAATAGGGAGGTCTAAAGGGATCTTTTGTTGTGATGTGATTTACGTTCAGGCATTTGGCTTTAAAAGCTTCGGCTTTCTCTTTTGTAGAGAAGTACTTAATGACCGGGAAAGAAGCGATAGGCAATGCGTCAAAAGAGGAGAGCATTTCCCAAGGCGCACGGGAGATTTTTTTTCTAAACTCTAAGTAGACCAACTCCTCTTCCGTAAAATCCTCTTTCCGGTAGTAGCAGATATCGTTATTTAACACCCCCGATTCAATCAAAAACCCTATCCCCTCCTCTTGGGCAATTTTTTCTAAAAGGGGATCTCTTTGTAAGTAGTTTGTAAATAAACAGTTGCGACTTTGCATCTCCAGAAGAGCGGCTCCATTTTGCACGCCCAGGAAAAAAGGGCATGCAAGAGAGGAGACAACAGTCGAGGCAAAAGAGAAGGTCCTTCCAGTCAAAAATAAAAGGCACCACCCCTCTCGGGCCAGTTTTTCCAAATAGTTTTTTACGGGTAGAGGGAGATCGTGGGCGCTTTCGGTGATAGTCCCGTCGATATCGAGCGCAATTGTTCCCTTGTAAGAAAAATTAGCTTGCTGTTCCATAGGGGGGTCATTATAAAACAACCAAGAGTTAATCCAATGAAAAAGATGCTTTCCCTTATTTTTCTTTCCGCATCCCTTTATGCCGAAGAGGCAAAAGGGAGTAGTGATACCTTCGATTTTCTAGGAGATTTTCTCAACATGGCCCTTACCCTTGCCTTCGTTCTAGGGCTTGCCTTTGTCAGTATCCTTTTTTTAAAAAAAATCATGCGCTCCAAAATGCGCGAAATGAATAAAGCGACAGGGATTAAAGTACTAGAAAGACGGGCTCTTAGCGCCAAGTCCTCCCTCTATCTCCTCGATGTGTTGGGAAAAGGCGTCTTAGTCGGAGAATCTCAAGCTGGCGGCATTCAATTACTTACAGAATTTCCTTCGGGAACGGATATCGAGCTTCTTCTGGAAGAGGAGACGCAAGTGAAGATTTCTAAAGTCTCTTTAACCCAAAAATTTTCAAAATTTTTTAAAAAAGAGGGAGTCTCTTAAACGATGAAAGACCTTGTCGATTTATCAGGCGAGCTTCGACTGGTTGGTTTTTTTGTCGCTCTTGGGCTGATCCCTTTTGTGTTGGTGTTGATGACCTCGTTTACGCGAATTTCGATCATCCTCACCTTTTTAAGACAGGCGCTAGGGACTGTAGTCCCTTCGACGCAAATCATTATTGGTCTTTCTCTTATATTGACAGGTTTTGTGATGCATCCCGTCATGGGAAAGATTTATGACGATGCTCTTTCTCCCCTTTTAAAAAAGGAGATTGACGAGAAGGTGTTTGTGGAAAAGGCATGGCCACCTCTGCGTCATTTCATGCTTATGCATACAAGAGAAAAGGATTTAGCCCTTTTTGTTGAAATGGCCAAGATTGAAGTGGTTGCGGAGAGCTCTTTTGAGTCTCTTCCTTGGTACTGCGTGATCCCCTCTTTTATTCTTTCTGAACTGCGCACTGCCTTTATGATGGGGTTTTTGATTTTTCTCCCCTTTCTGGTGATTGATCTTGTGGTGACATCGCTTCTGATGTCGATGGGAATGATCATGCTTCCTCCTGTCATGATTTCATTCCCTTTCAAACTTCTTCTGTTTGTCGTTGTGGATGGGTGGCGGTTGATTGTGCAACAACTTGTCAGTGGGTTTATGCCATGACGCCGGAACAGTTGACAGCCCTGATGAGAGAGACGCTTTATACAGCTTTTGAGATTGCAGCTCCCTTTTTGCTTCTGGTTCTCATTGTAGGCCTTCTTATTTCGTTTCTCCAAACTGTGACCCATCTGCAGGAAATGACTCTCTCTTTTGTGCCTAAAATGTTGATTCTCACAGTGGCATTGGCAATTTTTTTCCCTTGGATTTTAAAAATGATGACAAAGTTTACCCATAGTGTGTGGATTGACCATTGGGAGAAAGTGGTGACGTCACTACATTATGGGAACTGAGACCCTTCTTTTTTTCTCCCTTTTTGCAAGAACGTTGGGTTTTTTCACCCTCTCTCCCCTTTTTCGTTGGCATTTTTTTCCCTCGTATTTACGTTTTGCGCTTGCCTTTTTTACGGCTCTTTTTTTAGTCCCCTCTTTTCTCTCCCACCCCGTTGAAATGCCATCTTCTTTTTTCCTTTTTAACCTGTTGAAAGAGATAAGTGTTGGCTACCTGTTGGGATTTTTGTTTTCACTTCTTTTTGAGGGGGTAGCCCTTTCAGGAGAAGTCGTCGGCTCTCTGATGGGACTCTCTCTTACCGAGGTGTTTGATCCTGTATCAAATACATCAAATCCTTTGATGAGCCGCCTTTTTGCGCTGATTGTAGCGCTCTTGTTTTTTTCCCTAGACCTCCACCACTCCCTTATTAGAACTCTTTTACATAGCTTTGAGATTCTCCCGTTGGCTCCTTTTCCTTGGAATGCCCCTACGCTAGAAGGGATTTTATCGGGGTTTACGCTCCTCTTTTCCCAACTCTTTCAGTTTGCGTTAATCCCTCTCTACTTCCTCTTGATTGTCTTGGCTTTTTTAGCATTGGTAGCCCGCGTTTTC
>Ga0364920_10101_pt1 | contig 41517 bp, 33 predicted proteins | sample SorcelJu500001C8_FD_206961 | JGI IMG/M metagenome (GOLD analysis project Ga0364920, IMG submission 206961) | Enriched cells from Trout Bog Lake Hypolimnion, Wisconsin, USA - BchlTB.June20.5000.01.C8 | ecosystem: Environmental > Aquatic > Freshwater > Lake > Hypolimnion/Profundal zone | place: USA...
GCGCGCGCTTGGCTCATTCCAGCGACAGACACCCCAGCTGAACCCGCACCATAATGCAGATCGCCATTCGTCACATCAACCGCAACATGATCAAGTAAGTCACGCTCATGTACACGTACGTAATTAGGCGCATGCGTAGGCACATGCGTAGGCGCATGCGGTACTTTCTGAGGTGCCTTGGCTCTTTTTGTTAATTTTATGTTATTACATCCACACACAACACACATCATTCATCTCCTTTTTTCAAAGTAGCTTGTCCCACCTCATCCTCAACTAGTATTTCCGTTACCTGTAAGGCCATACCACTAGTCGGCTGCAACTGATAATTACCACAATGCACACAAGGATCGCCACGCGCCATCATCGTCACCGTCGCACAACATTGCTCGCACCAAGCGCGACCCGGTGGCGTTGTAATGTCAATAACCGCATGTTGCAAACAGCTACCATTCGCCATCACCTCCAAGGCAAAACGTAATGCGTGCACATCTACACCGGACAACACCCCTGCCTCCACACGCAATAGCGTAACGCGCGCAAATTTCTCGCGCTTTTCCGCCGCTTCGACGATTTGCAAAATTTCACCAGCAAGACTGACTTCATGCATAGCGTCACTCTATAGTGGCAAGGGGAGACATATGACTGACGGCTAGGGACAAATTATGTCTAGCTGGGGTTGTCAAACCGAGCTGCAATTCCCATTCATAGCCTCGAATAGCCAACACATATACTTCTGGAATCTTCCCAAAACACTGCCAACATATCGCCATAATGGTTTCGATGGACATAGCATGCGAGGTAAAACTAACATCCATCTTTGGTTCAGCCTTATACAATCGAAAGCTGTCAACCGTGCTATCCTTTGAGGCATCAACAAATAGCACCCGCTGTCTATAGCTGATCAAATCTGCGTCTTCCAAATTGAGCTGATAAAATTTCACTTTTTCAGCCTTTGTACAGGCTGATACAGTCTCTAAGCAATCAATAAATTCCCACCCTAGCCCATCATCTTGACGCCCAATATTGCCGATGCCATAGATCAGGGATGCATCATTATCAAAATAATCAAGTGTAAGATTACTTGCGGCGTTCATCAAGTTGATTTCCTTTCGCATCTAACAGCGTCACTTCCAAGGGCATGTCACCAAGGGCATGGGTCGCACAACTCAGGCAAGGATCAAATGCACGAATACCTACTTCAATCGCATTCATCATGCCTTCGGTGATTTCGGCTTTCCCCCCCAGATAGTCTTGCGCTACGCTACGTACAGTGCGATTAATGACTTGATTATTTTGTGTGGTTGCCACGACCAAATTGGCAAAGGTAATATTGCCTTCTTTATTAGCGCGATAATGATGCAACAATGTTCCACGCGGTGCCTCCACAACGCCGACGCCTTCTCCTGTCCACATTGCTTCCGTGGCAGTGACGACCAATTGGTCTTTTTGCAGGTCTGGATCACTCAGTAACGCGCTAATGAGTTCTGCCGAATGAATAATTTCTATGGCTCTGGCCCAATTGGTGTGCAGGGCTTTGTTACTTGACTTGCCTTTGTTATAGGCGTGAAATTTTTCCAGCGCAGCTTGTGCCAATGGTGTTGAGTATGATTTAGTCACATTCACGCGTGCTAACGGACCAACACGCACCGAGCCTTTTTCTCTACCCAATTCCTTCAAGAAGGGGAACTTCATATAACTCCATTCCTCTGTCGCCTCAGAAAAATGGCTGAGATAGTCGTGATAATCCAACTCGCGCACAATGTTTTTATCATTATCAATAATTCGCATTTTGCCATGATAATAGTCAACATCGCCGTTATCGTCCACCAGACACATATCCAAGGCAGGAGCATCACCGAAGCTATCAACCATCGCTCGGTTTTTCTCGTGAAAATCATAAAATAAATCAAGACCTTCCATGGCATATTCCAGCATTTGCGCCATGCTCGGAATAGTGGCGTCGCCGTTAATAAATCTATCGCGCACTTCGGCAGTCAAGTTATTATTCACACCGCCAGGTATAGAACTAATGCCATGCATTCTTTTTCCCAACACGGCTTGAATCAGTTCTTGCCCCCATTTACGCAACATTACCACGCGCTTGACCAATGCGGGATTCGCAGTCGCCAAACCAAGCACATTGCGCATTTCAGGAGCTGCATCCATCCCCATCATCATTTCTGGCACGATGCAATAAAAATATGCCGTTGCATGCGACTGTAATTGTTGAGCATAATGCCCTAAACGACGCATTTTCTCTGCTGTTGGCGTAATCAGATTATGTGTGGAATAACCGACACCAACCATATCATCAAGGACTTTGGCTCCGCACAAATGATGACTAACAAAGCAGATGCCGCAAATACGCTGCAACAACATCGGCGCTTCCCAGTAAGGGTGCCCTTGAATAAATTTCTCGAAGCCACGAAATTCAACCACAAGCAATTTCGCATCAGTGACCTTGTTGTTATCATCAAGTTGAATGATCACTTTACCGTGACCTTCAATACGGGTGACGGGATCGATAACCAGTTTTCTGCTCATTATTATCTCTTTTAATCGTAGCGGTTCATTGAAGTAGGCAGATCTACTGGGCGACCATTCACGAGATCATCCAGCACCTTATAAATCGCGTCACCGTTCGGTGGGCAGCCCGGAATAAAATAATCCATCTTGACTACCTCGTGACATGGATAAACTTTTGTCGTTATCTTGGTCAGATCAGGGTGATTCGGGATAATAGGGATAACGCCGGCTACGACTGTAGGAGAATGGATATATGCTTCTTCAAGACATTCAGTCAGCGACACCAGATTACGCATAGAAGGTACACCACCCCAAACTGCACAGGCACCGACTGAAATTAAGATGTCGCAATTTTCGCGATAATGTTCCAATGTCTCGATGTTTTCTTCACTGGCCACGCCTCCTTCAACAAAACCAACAACACAACGTTCAGTAATGCGCTTGACGTCAGTCAGCGATGAACGCAAAATTGTGACTTTTTCTAACAGAGAAAAAATGCGTTCATCCATATCAAGAAATGAAAGAGTACAACCCCAGCAACCCACCAAAGCAATCATGGAGACCTTGATTTTTCCTTCTTGACTGGCTAAAAATGCGGCATCAACAGGCGTTTTAGCTAGCTCATGGCTGAAGATGACATTGCCCTCAGAACTGGGGATTTTCACCGTATGATTACTCATTTATCATCTCCCGCTAATGCGCGTTCACGTAGTGATTTAACATCGAATTTTCGCTTACCAATTGGATCATTGAAGCCCATCTTTTTTTCAATAATTGTGCCGACCGGACACAGATTAGCTGCGTACGTAACTTGTTCAGCCGTCATTTTATTGGCGAGTTCCACATTAATTTCAATACGTGCTTTAGCACCTCGGCCACGAATACTAAAGATTTTTTTCCCCGTCTCTTCATCACGCACAAATTCCACACAACGTTGACAAAAAATACAACGATCTCGTTCGAGTAGAATGTGTTGAGAGCCATAATCTTTTTGTCGTGGGATGAAACGATACTCAAAACGCGACACCATCATGCCGACTTCATAGCCAACCGCCTGCAAATCACAACGCCCGCTTTTCTCACAGCTTGGGCAATTATGCGTACCTTCAACAAACAAGCTTTCGACCAATGCTTTGCGCATATCCGTCACTTCTGGCTCACTAACATCGACGACCATGCCATGCGCAACTGGAACAGTACACGCCGCCATGACTGCCCCGCCTACCTTCACTGAGCACACTCGGCACGTACCCAAGCAAGGCTTACCTTTCACATAACAAAGTGTCGGAATATAGACATCATTTTTTAAAGCGACATCAACCAGATTCTCGCCCTTTAGAGCGTCTATATTTTTACCATTTATGGTGATTTGGATCATGAAACTCTCCCTTCGTTCAATGTCGAAATCGCTTCCAGGTATCCTCTGCGGCTTTCGTTCAAATCAAATGAGGGCAACAAAACGCCAACTTGTTTGAGCAATTTGTCTTGATAGATTTCAGGGAACTTTTCCAATGTCGTTAATATCGGCTTAGGCGATGTAGCACCAAGTCCACAACGACTGGTCTTGCGTACCAACTTTCCCCAGACCACAACTTCGTCAAGGTCTTTTTGACAGGCTTTACCATCAATAACGCGAGATATTTTTTTGAACAAATCGACATTACCTGAACGACAGGGGACGCAAATACCACAGGATTCATTCACAAAAAACTGGGTAAAATGTTGCACTATAGATAGTAAATCACGTGAACGATTAAAGATCATGAATGAGCCATTACATGAAAGATCTTCCAAGGCAATCGCTCTGTGGCCATCTTTTTCTACCGAGACACAATCCCCTGACGGGCCACTAACTTGGACAGCCCAAGCATCCTTCGCACCCGCTTGATGCAACACCTCATTGAGCGTGATGCCCCACTCAATTTCATAAATACCCGGTGCATCACAATCACCCGAAATACTCAATAGCCGTGTACCTGCTGACTCGGCAGTTCCCATCCCTTTAAACCAGGATGCACCCTTATCCATAATGTGCGTCACAGAAACCAAGGTTTCGACATTATTGACACAGGTAGGTTTTCCGAGATACCCCATATTGACGGGATAAGGCGGCTTAACGCGCGGCGTACCACGCTTACCTTCCAATGATTCGATCAGGGCAGTTTCGTCGCCACAAATGTAAGCGCCGGCACCCATTTGAATACGGATATCAAAATTAAAGTCTGATTTTCCGCCAATATGCTGACCGAGCCAACCCTCTGCACGACACTCTGCCAATTGTTTTTCAAGGTAAGCTTTAAGATAATAATATTCAGAGCGCAGATAAATAATTCCCTCCTGCGCAGCAGTGGCATAAGCAGCAGTAACCATCCCAAAAATCACTTCCTTTGGTGATTCCATCAATAGCACTCTGTCCTTAAAGGTCCCTGGTTCACCCTCATCCGCATTACAAATAACGAATCTGGTTTTCTCCTGATTATCAGCACATAGCCGCCATTTCAACCCTGTTGAAAAACCAGCGCCGCCACGTCCCCGTAAGCCAGATTCAGAAACCGTCTGCACAAGCATTTCAGGAAGCATAGCGACAAGCTTATTGATCAAGGCGGTAAAATCTATATTGTGTTGAAAAAAAACTGTGCCCTTATGACGAATACCTGATTCCACCATGGTGTGAATATAGGCCAGCGTATCGTTTGCCAACTGCGTCGGATTGACAATCGCGTCTGGAGTTTCACCATTTCGTAAACGTCGAATAATCTGTGTAATTTTTTCAGGCGTTAAGCGCGTAAAGACTTCTTTACCGATCAACATAGCAGGTTCTTGATCGCTTAATCCAATACAGGAGCTTGTTTCCAAACCAAATGTTCCTGTCGCATCCTTAGCGCCAAACACACACCCTGTCTCTTGCTCAAGAGCATCGTAAACAGCTTGATATCCATGCATTTTTGCAATAACTGTATCGCCAAGAAAAATCTGATATTTTGCCGGAGGCTGACTCAGGAAAAAATGGTAGAAGGAATACGTTTCTTGTATATCCAATTCCGTCATACCAAGTTTGTCAGCCAACTCTGGGAGTATCGCGTCAGGAATATAGCCCCACTGATGCTGAACGTCCCACAAGATATCCATCAAACGGGTTCGGTCCGAATGATAGCGATCAAGTATTTCGTGGATATTTTTCGTCATTTTTAGTCCCATCTACAGGTGATTACACACAAAGCAGAAGCAGATATGCGTTTACAACATCGCAATCCGCATGGCACACCGAAGCAAAATTTGAATAAGGTCACAGAATGAATTTTTCCTAACTTACGGTGTCCACCATACCGTAAGCTAAGAATCATCACAAGCACTTGCTTACTATTTAAAAAAAGCGAACCTTGTATCAAATAAAACTTAAATTACTAGGCGAACTTTAAATCAACGTAAAGTTCGCCCATTCAGATAAAACCTGCGTAATTATTATTAATATATTTTTAACAAAAATGCCGGGATTGTGTTTTCATTATAACGATGTCTGAATGGTGTCTGATCATGGCATCACCACTAGCTCGGCTTTAACAAAGGGAATATAACTATGTTCAAGCACACATCGACAACAACCACTATGCACAGTGCTACCTGTGTATGTATTTTTTTGCTTGGCTTAACGTACAGTACCTTAAGCCAAGCAACGAATCAGATACTAAACCCTCTGTACATGAATCGCAATGTGCAAGCTTGCGAAGATTTTTACAATTATGCTAATGGAAGATGGCTCGCAAATAATTCCACCCCCCATGGATGGGACAGATACACTGACTATGATGAAATGCTTGAACGCAATTGGGTAGATATCCAGACTATTCTACGTCAAGCCTCCATTACACCGATAACTGGAACCATGGCAGAACGTTTGATAGGAGCATATTACCGTAGTGGAAGGGATGCGGCAGCAATTACCGCCGCTGGAATAAGCCCATTGCGATCAGGGTTTACGCTTATCGATGGCATCAACTCAAAAACCGACATCCTGCCGGTGCTTGGAAAACTCCATAAAATCGGAGTAATGCCTATATTTAATTTTTCCGTACAAAAAAATCCAAGTGGCGATCACATGATTGCTCATTTGAACCCAGGTGGATTGGGGCTATACGAGAGCTCCCTCTACTCAAGAAATAGTAAAATGCGCTCGCTCATCACACACTATGAAGCGCATATCAAGGCCGTGTTTGAACTGGCCGGCTTTAGCCCTGAAATTGCAGGTCAGCAAGCAAAAGTGGTTGTGCAAGTTGAGAAAAATCTGGCAAATGCATTGCGTGCGCCAAATCCAGATAGTCAACTCACTCAAATAGTACGCATTGAGAACTTAAGCACAGGCATACGTCGAACTAACTGGAATCAGTATTTTAGCGAAATCGGATTGGCATCTCATCATGAAATATTTCTGAATAGCCCACATTATTTTAATTGGATAGGTTTGTATCTTGAGCGAATACCACTAAGCAGTTGGAAAGCCTATTTGCGCTGGAACCTGATCAATACCAAAGGACGATATCTAACCGATGCATTTGCTCAGGAAAATGCTAATTTTTTGAACAAAATCTTTCCAAGATACAACTTACAACCCTTGTCGCTGCAAGAACGTGTGCAGTCTGGCATCAATAATCACCTTCAAGCGGCCGTAAATCACGTTTATGCGCTCCGAAAATTCAATCCAGAGTCCAAAGTTGATGTATCCCTTATGGTCAATAATCTCCGGGCTACTCTGGCGGAAATGGTCAACAATGTTGACTGGATGAGCACACAAACAAAAACTATAGCACTTGATAAAATAGACCGTATTACGTCCAAAATTGCTTATCCAGATCAGTGGCACGATTATAGCGATCTTGCGTCTGCCATCACCATGTCAAACTCGGATCCTCACGCATTTTTCAAGCTCAATAATGCGATCGCCGAACATAAACTCAAGCACATGATTAGCAAAATTGGACACACTGCCCATCAAGATGCTTGGCCACTAGAAGTACATTCTGTTTCTGGATTTTATTACCCTCGATCGAATGAATTAGTGCTCCCAGCGGGAATATTGCAAGCACACTATTATCACTACACTGCCGACTTAGCCAGCAACTATGGCAGCATTGGTAGCTACATCGCTCACGAACTCATACATGCAGTAGACGAGAATGGACGTCAATTCGATGCTCAGGGTAATAAGCAAGATTGGTGGAGTAAGCAAGACGAAGCCAAGTTTAATCAACGTTCGACGGAGATAATCGACCAATTTAATGCATTTAGCCCACAAAGTGGCTTTTATGTTGATGGCCGATTGACCAAAATGGAAAACATTGCCGATCTGGGTGGTTTGCGATTAGCCTACAAGGCAACTCCAAAAGGCCTTGTACAGACAAGCACAACCAGAATTAATTGATGGATTAACTGCGAATCAACGCTTTTTTGTCGCATATGCACAGCGACTGCGGGAGCATATCAAACCAGAAGTGCAAAATCTAGAGTTGAGCGAGAGTATGTTCGCTCCGAGTTACGCTCGGGTTTTGGGTGCCGTGGCAAATATGCCAGAATTCAGCGAGGCATTTTCGTGTCAGGCAAATGCAGCACTCAACCCCGCAGTTCGTGTCGTTATTTGGTAAAGATAAGCATGTAAAGTGAGCTTGGCTTACAGATCAACACAACTATCAACACCAACCTGCATCGACAATAAATTCTTGGGAAGTGCACATTACACTATCATCCGCTGCCAAGAATAATACCATGGACGCAATGTGTGCCGGCATCAGCTTTCCCGGCAAACATTGATTTTTGTGAATTTCGGCTTCCGCTTCTGGATTCACCCATAAGTCCAGTTGGCGCTGTGTCATGACCCAACCTGGCGTCACGGTATTGATACGAATGCCGTGTACGCCTAGATCGCGTGCTAAACCACGCGTCAACCCCACTACTGCGGCCTTAGAAGTCGCATAGACAGGATACCCACCACCCTTCACATGCCATGAAATCGAGCTGATATTGATGATGGAACCACCACCGTTACGCTTCATCCCCGGCACGACCGATTGACAAGTAAAAAACATGGGACGTTGATTAATAGCGATACGTTCATTCCAATACTCAAGCGTTACTTCTTCCAATTGATGACGTTGATCATTGGCGGCATTATTGACCAACACATCAAAATCACCGATTTTTTCAACAAAATTTGCCATGACACCTTGCAAAGCAGGAATATCACTAATATCACAATACGCAAACAACGGCACCGGAAAACCTAAACCCGCCAACTTCAGACACAATGCCTCACTCGCTGCAACGGCAATATCCACAAACGCCACTTGTGCCCCCTGAGCAGCAAATGCGGTCACTAAGGATTCTCCAATACCAGAGCCACCTCCAGTGATAAACACGCGTTTACCTTTAAGGCTACCGTATACCGTAGCGACCGTGGCGGATTGTTGTGCTTGATTCATACTGTCTCTTTCCGATTTATCTGCATAACGTAGATTTGCTACTTAATGACCTAATTTATTGAACTTCATCACCAGCCTCAAGCACATCACGCTTTGGTTAATTGGCCATCACGGCGATGCCAAGCAGATGCAAGCGCACTGTCACGCAATGCCAGGGGCAACAAGGCCTCTGGCAAATTTTGGTACGAAACCGGACGTAAAAATCGCTGAATCGCCGCCGTACCGACGGATGTTGTCCGGCTATCAGATGTCGCAGGGAAAGGGCCACCGTGCACCATGGCCGTCGCTACCTCAACACCTGTGGAGAAACCATTGACTAAGATTCGTCCCGCCTTACGTTCCAATATAGGCAGCAACTTCTGCGCCAGAGTCAGATCAGACGACTCCATCTGTAAAGTCGCGGTCAGCTGCCCTTCCAACTGTTCAGCTAAGTCGAGTAATTGCATCTCATCATCACAGCTCACCAACAATGATGCAGGGCCAAAAATTTCAGCGGCCAACTCAGAATCAGCCAATAGTGCAGCGGCAGTGGTGTGAAACAAAGCGGGCAATACTTTACTTGGGGTTAATGTGGTCGTTTGGCCGATGGATGGTGTTGCTGCGCTAGTGCTTGAAGCAATATCACCAGCAGTCATATCAACATCGGAATGGTGTATCAATTGCTGCACCCCACGACGATAGTTGTTTGCAATTCCAGGAGTCAACATTGCGGCCGGTGCCACACTACCCAATGCCGCAGCAGCAGCGTGGTAAAAATGGTCAAAATCTGTTCCTTTTAATCCTACTACCAGACCCGGATTAGTACAAAATTGTCCCACTCCCATGGTCAGTGACGCTGCAAACCCCTGAGCCAATTCTGCACCCCGATGCGCCAATGCCTGCGGCAATAAAAACATCGGATTAATACTACTCATTTCGGCGTACACCGGAATAGGCACAGCGCGTCCAGCGGCAATGGCCATTAATGCCATTCCCCCTTGACGTGAACCTGTAAATCCAACTGCTTGTATCGCTGGATGGCGCACTAATGTTTCGCCAATACTGTTTTCTGCTCCTGTCAATAAGGCAAATACACCGACTGGTAATTCACACATTGCCGCCGCTTGCACAATTGCCTTCCCGACTAATTCGGAGGTTCCAGGATGTGCCGGATGGCCTTTCACCACCACTGGGCAACCCGCTGCCAATGCCGATGCCGTATCACCACCTGCGACGGAAAAGGCCAATGGAAAATTACTAGCGCCAAACACCGCGACTGGACCAATGCCAATTAACTGCATACGTAATTCAGGCCGTGGCGGCTGCCGTTGCGGCAACGCGCTATCGATCCTGACATCACGCCAAGAACCTTCCTGTAATAAATCAGCAAACAGGTTCAACTGTGTCACTGTTCGACCACGCTCGCCTTCTAGACGTACACGTGGCAAGCCACTTTCCGCCATCGCACGCACAATCAGCGCATCCCCCAAGGCCAGAATTTGTTGTGCAATTGTTCGTAAAAAATTGCTGCGTTGTTGATCGCTCGTCGCACGATACGGATCAAATGCGGCTTTCGCCAACTTGCAAGCACGGTCGATTTGCGCTGCATCCACAGCATAAAATGGCGGTTGCAATGATTGTTCTTGCACTGGGTCATACGCGAAAAAGGTAGCCACTGCATGTTCAGCAACATAGCTCGCTTCACTCGTTCCGCCAATCAAAGCATAACCTTGTAAGGTCGTTGTTATTTCAGTCATACGCTCAATCATAAAAATGTCATCATAACGATGTAATAACCGGATGCGCCAATACCTGAACAGCCAATTTGTTCCGCAATGGAGGTCCAAACAGTGGGACGTCAATTTCAAAAGACTCACCAGGTAGCACACGAATACCATCAGAAAAACTTAATGTTGCTGTGCCAAAAAAATGAATATGTACATCACCCACGCGATTAAACAAGGGGTATTTAAAATGATGGTATTCCAAGTTATCAATGGTGTGCGACATATTATGTTCGCCGCTAACAAACGGTTTTTCCCAGCGCACCACTTGATTTTGATCCAAAATACGTGAAAATCCTTCAACATGCGCAGGCAGTTCACCAACCAAAATAGCCGAGCTCAAGGCACAGGCACGCAGCTTAGAATGTGCCAGATACAAATAGTTCTCACGCTCAGTCAAATGATCTGAAAATTCATTACCAATCGCAAAGCCGACCCGATATGGCCGTGCGTCATCACCAATGACATACAAGCCAGCAACCTCCGGCTCTTCACCACCATCCAGTGCGAAATCAGGCATCGTCAACGGCTGACCATTAGCACATACAATGCTGCCATCGCCCTTATAGAACCACTCTGGCTGCACACCAGACTGACCTTTGAGTGGTTTGCCACCTTCGACCCCAAGCCGAAACATTTTCATGCTATCGGTTAATTCATCCATCGCACCGGCAATCTTGCTATGCATGGCATTCCGGCCATCAGCGCTGCCCAAATGCGTCAAGCCTGTCCCCGTCACAAGGCAATGTGCCGCATCAGGATGATCCAGTGGCACTAAAATCTTACTCTGACTTAACAATGTCGGATAATCATACTCCCTAAGCGCATCATCACAAGCAGATGCGAATCCAGCCGCGACTAAGGTCGCTATTCCGCATTGTTGTCGAATTGCCGCTTGTGCCAGTTCGTAGTTCGAACCATAACCGGGAATAGCGCGTATAGTCAGGTGCTCCAGCACCCCGATCCGACGCTGATCGGCGTCATCAATAAATTGGACTAGCAACATATCGTTCCCTGTTTAATTAATGCGAATGTTTAGGTACGGCCGATCCACGACTACCCACTAAAAAATCAAAATCACAGCCTTCATCTGCCTGCAATACCCGATCTATATAGAGTTGCTGATACCCGCCAGCACCGGTCGGTGTCGGATTCGCTTGCGCTGCAATACCTGCTGCGGCGGCAATGCTAGCAGCCCGATCCCTTAATCGTTGCTGCATTTCCTCATCACTAATTTCCAAATGCAAACTTCCTTTAGCGCAATCTAGCGCCACCCAATCACCATCCTGAACAATGCCCAAAGGCCCACCGGCAGCAGCTTCTGGTGCTACATGCAACACCACGGTGCCATATGCCGTACCACTCATGCGTGCATCAGAAATTCGTACCATATCGGTAATACCCTGTGCCAGCAACTTAGGTGGCAATCCCATGTTTCCTACTTCTGCCATTCCCGGATAACCTTTCGGCCCACAATTTTTCATTACCAATACTGAATTCGCGTCGACTTCCAGTTCTGGGTCCAGAATGCGTACTTTATAGTGTGCAAAATCTTCAAATACCACAGCACGCCCACGATGTTGCATTAAATGAGGACTGGCTGCTGAAGGCTTCAGAACAGCACCACGTGGTGACAGATTTCCGCGCAAAATACAGATTCCACCATCACTGACCAAGGGATTATCTAATTGACGAATCACTTCATCGTTATGTACAGGTGCTTCCTGACAGTTTTCCCATAAGCTCTTGCCGTTAACGGTTAGCGCATCTTTATGTGGCACCAAATCGGCTTCACCCAATCGACGTATCACTGCCGGCAAACCTCCGGCGTAATAAAACTCTTCCATCAAGAATCGCCCTGATGGCATCAAATCAACGATAGTCGGTGTTCCGCGTCCGATGGTGGTCCAATCTTCCAACTCCAGTGGCACACCAATACGACCGGCAATGGCTTTTAAATGGATCACCGCGTTGGTCGAACCGCCAATCGCGGCATTCACCCGAATGGCATTTTCAAACGCTTCACGTGTCAACACTTTGGATAAACGCAAATCTTCCCATACCATCTCAACAATCCGAATACCCGACATGTGCGCCAACACATAACGGCGTGCATCTACGGCAGGAATCGCGGCATTGTGTGGCAACGATGTACCCAGTGCTTCCGCCATACATGCCATCGTTGATGCCGTACCCATGGTATTGCACGTACCGGCAGAACGAGACATGCCTGACTCAGCTGACAAAAAATCATGCATCGAAAGCGATCCCGCTCGAACTGCCTCATGCAATTGCCATACCGCCGTACCAGAACCAATGTCTTTACCTTTAAATTTACCATTCAACATAGGTCCACCACTCACCACAATGGTTGGAATATCACAACTAGCTGCACCCATCAATAATGCAGGCGTTGTCTTATCACAGCCCACTAGCAACACCACCGCATCCATCGGATTGCCGCGAATAGATTCTTCCACATCGATGCTTGCCAAATTTCGCGTCAACATGGCAGTCGGGCGTAAATTCGATTCTCCGCTAGAAAATACTGGAAATTCAACAGGAAATCCACCCGCCTCCAAAATTCCGCTTTTGACATGCTCCGCCAATTTACGAAAATGGGCATTGCAAGGCGTTAATTCTGACCACGTATTGCAAATTCCAATGATCGGTTTACCTTGGAATTCATGATCTGGAATACCCTGATTCTTCATCCAACTACGGTACATAAATCCATTTTTATCTTGTGTGCCAAACCATTCTGCTGAACGTAGGGCAATTTTTTTTGTTGTAGACATAGCCTGATATCCTTGGTGTACATTTTATAAGCCGCTCGTCATTATTGAGGCGATAAAACGGATTGGTGTTGAGTTATGGAATGATATGGCGCGTTGCGATAACTATCTAATCAATTAAATTAAGATAGTGATATTTATTCTGATATCAATTTTTATCTAGATGAGGACAAAAATCCTTCTGTATTATGCTGCCAGATAAATTTGATGCAATTCGGCTAAAATGGCAGCTTGATATCAAACACGATGCATCACATCGCCCTATCATCCCCCTCCACTTTTTTACTACGTTTTCCTCATGCTCTCACTCACACTACTCTGCCTGTTTGCCTACGCTGCCGGATTAATCGATGCTGCAGTTGGCGGAGGAGGACTGATCCAATTACCAGCGCTATTTAACTTCATGCCCAGCATTCCTTCTACAGCGCTCCTCGGCACCAACAAATTAGTGAGTGCATGCGGCACAGCATTCGCGGCTAAATCATTCGCAGGAAAAGTTCAGTTACCTTGGAAGTTAATTCTGCCTGCAGCGGTCAGTGCTTTTGTGATGGCGTTTCTCGGTGCAGCAGCAGTATCATTGGTGCCGCAACACGTCATCCGTCCCGTTGTACTAATATTGCTGGTGATCATGGCGGCATATACGTTTTTCAAAAAAGAATTTGGCGCAGTTCAGCGCCCACGCGAAATCACTGGGCGGGAACGGATGTTGGCACTCGTAATTGGCGGTGCAATCGGGTTTTATGATGGCTTATTCGGACCAGGTACAGGCAGTTTCTTGATTTTTTTGTTTATTCGCTTTTTTGCCTTCGATTTCGTCATGGCATCCGCTAGTGCCAAAATCGTCAACATCGCCACGAATGTCGCGGCATTACTCTTTTTTATTCCCGCCGGAAAAGTCGTGTATACCATCGCCGCACCCATGGCGGTATGCAATATCTTAGGCGCCCTTACCGGTAGTTGGATCGCCGTACACAAAGGAGCCGCATTTGTACGCGTCCTCTTTCTGGTGTTATTAGTCACCCTGATTGCCAAACTCAGTTGGGATTTAATAGCCTAGATCGTAATGCTTTTGACATTTTAGACACTAGTTACCAATTTGCTCAGTACATATTATTTCTAGAATCATATTGATGCCGTACTTTCTTCGTACGACGGATTAAGTATCGATGTCTAGGCTTCACTACTAATATGCTGCTCTTTACACCAAGGCCATATACCTTCTAAGCTATCTTCTAAGCCGACTGATAACAATTTCGGTATCAAACTCTGCATTTAAATCATTAGAAAGATATCTTTCAAGAATTTACACTCATATCGTCGTCTACTCAACATAGAAGTCACCGAACTAAAATGGTGATTATGTGTCACAAAGGCGAGCATCACGTTAGTGTGAACGATATTGGTATGACACTCCCCGACTGTATTCTCGTTTATTGAAGACAGGTTAGTAGATACGCAATTCGCTCACATCCATAATAAATCAGGAGACCAAGAATGAAAATTAGTAAATTACTCGTAGTCGGACTCATGCTGTGCAGTGTTGGTTTAGTACAAGTCGCAAGCGCACAAGAAAAAGGCCCGGTCGGTATCTCCATGCCAACAAAATCATCCGCACGCTGGATCGCTGACGGCCAAAACATGTCCAAAGAATTCAAGGAAAAAGGCTACAAAATCGATCTACAATATGCCGATGATGACATTCCAAATCAACTGGCGCAAGTTGAAAACATGATCACCAAAGGGGCGAAAGTATTAGTGATTGCTGCGATTGATGGCACAACGCTTTCCAACGTTCTCCAAAAAGCAGCAGACAAGGGAATCAAAGTGATTGCCTACGATCGCCTGATTCGCGGTTCAAAAAATGTTGATTACTATGCGACATTCGACAATTTCCAAGTAGGTGTATTGCAAGCCTCGTACATTGAAAAAGCACTGGATTTACATAGCGGAAAAGGTCCATTCAATATTGAATTATTTGGTGGTTCAGCTGATGATAACAATGCTCATTTTTTCTACAATGGTGCCATGTCTGTATTAAAACCATACATCGACAAGGGCAAACTGATTGTTCGTAGCAAACAAATGGGAATGGAAAAAGTCGCGACATTGCGTTGGGATGGTGCTGTTGCTCAGGCACGTATGGATAATTTGCTGAGTGCGTACTACACGAAAGACCGTGTCGATGCCGTATTATCTCCTTATGATGGTTTAAGTATTGGTATTATTTCTTCCCTTAAAGGCGTCGGTTATGGCACACCAAAATTGCCAATGCCAATTGTGACTGGTCAAGATGCTGAAATTCCATCAATCAAATCCATTTTACGTGGCGAACAACGTTCAACCGTGTTCAAAGATACGCGCGAATTAGCGAAAGTCACCGTTGGTATGGTTGATGCGGTTTTAGCGGGTAAAACACCAGTAATAAATGACAATAAAACCTACAATAATGGTGTAAAAGTCGTTCCATCATATCTATTAAAACCAGTGGTCGTTGATAGCGCCAACTGGAAAGAAGTTCTCGTAACAGGCAGTGGATATTACACAGAAGCACAAATTAAATAAGCGTGATCCTGATCGTACTCAAGTCGGTACGATCAGGATTTTTTTTAACAAGCGGACTGACACTACACGACTTACTGAAATAAACAGCGACTGTCCTATTTAACTAAAATAATGGACGGAATATGAGGTACAAGTAACAGAATAGTATTTGATACGCCAAAAAAATACCGGCAACTCGATGTGCCGCTGCACACGACTGAAGCTGAACTAGCGCAAGGCTTAAGACGGTTCTTAAGCAAAAAGCAGACAACATAAACGTAACAAATCTCTATTACTTCCATCATACCCGGCTAAAAAGAGGCTAACAATGAAAACTATCCTGGAAATGCGCAGGATAAGAAAGACATTCCCGGGGGTCGTTGCACTCGATAATGTCAATTTACAAGTAAAAAGTGGTGAAATCCACGCTATCGTAGGTGAAAATGGCGCGGGAAAATCGACCCTAATGAAAGTACTCAGTGGCGTCTACCCCCACGGCTCCTACTCTGGCGAAATTGAATTCGAAGGCAAAATCCGCGAATTTCGGACTATCCGCGATAGCGAAAAAACCGGCATTATCATTATTCATCAAGAACTAGCCTTAGTGCCGCTACTTTCTATCGCCGAAAATATTTTTTTGGGAAATGAACCATCATCATGGGGAATCGTTGACTGGGAACTGGCACAAAGTAAAACCCATGAATTACTCAAAAAAGTTGGCTTATCCGAATCCCCAGAAACACTGATTACTAATCTCGGTGTGGGAAAACAGCAATTGATTGAAATCGCTAAAGCGCTTTGCAAGGATGTTAAATTATTAATACTAGATGAACCAACGGCTAGTCTCAATGAAAGTGACAGCGATGCCTTATTAACACTGCTACTAGGATTAAAGGAACAAGGAATTTCCTCTATTCTGATTTCCCACAAGCTCAATGAAATTTCGCGTGTCGCTGACACTATCACCATTTTGCGTGATGGCACCACAGTGGATAGTTTTGACTGTCGTATTGACCCCATCAGTGAAGACCGCATTATCGAAAATATGGTTGGGCGTGAAATGGCAGATCGCTATCCACGTCGCAATCCCGAGATTGGCGAAATTATTTTCGAGATAAAAGATTGGCGTGTTTTCCACCCTGAACATGCTACCCGAGAGGTTATCAAAGGAATTAATTTTCATGCCAAAAAAGGCGAGATCATTGGTATTGCCGGCTTAATGGGTTCTGGACGCACTGAACTGGCCATGAGTATTTTTGGGCGATCCTATGGTCAGCACATTAGTGGACGAGCCATCAAAAATGGCCACGATATCGATGTCAGCAACATTAGCAAAGCCATCAATCACGGTATTGCCTACGTTACCGAAGATCGTAAAAGTTTGGGGTTGCTACTAGAAGAAGATATCCAAACAAACGTTAGCCTTGCCAATTTAAACGGTGTATCGCGTCATCTAATAATTGACGAAGGGCGTGAATTTGAAGTTGCCAGCGATTATCGCAATAAACTCAAGATTCGCTGCTCTGGTATTAATCAAAAAGTTGTGAATCTTTCGGGCGGCAATCAACAAAAAGTCGTACTGGCTAAATGGTTATTTTCTAAACCGGATATCCTTATTTTGGATGAACCAAGTCGTGGTATTGATGTCGGTGCTAAGTATGAAATTTACAGCATCATCAGCGATCTCGCCAGTCAGGGTAAATGTATCATTATGATCTCATCAGAAATGCCAGAACTATTAGGAATGTGTGACCGGATTTACGTGATGAATGAGGGCAGTTTCGCTGCCGAATTCAGCAAAGCTGATGCCACTCAAGAAAAAATTATGCGCGCAATAGTGTCGCATAGCGAAATGCCCGATCAGACCGCAACAATAACTACAGCAACAGTACATTATGGAGAACACTATGGAAGTTAAGCGCACACACGCTGTGCCAGTGAGCCAGCCACACAAAACAACAGTAACCCCCATTCAAAACTCTTCCAACAATAACGATAAAAATACGACTAATTTTATCAAAACTGCTCTACGCGAATATGGCATGATGCTGTCCCTACTCATCATCATGGTTTTTTTCCAGTACATGACGGATGGAACGCTATTACAACCATTAAATATTACCAATCTCATTCTACAAAATAGTTACATTGTAATCATGGCTCTCGGCATGCTGATGGTCATCGTTGCAGGACACATTGACCTCTCAGTCGGATCAGTAGTAGGATTTATCGGTGCCTTAGCCGCCGTGCTAATTGTCAACTTTCAACTTAATTTCATCCTCGCTAGTATTATCTGCCTGATCACTGGCGCTGTCATTGGTGCTGCGCAAGGCTACTTTATTGCCTTTTTCAAAATACCGGCTTTCATTGTGACACTAGCTGGAATGCTGATATTTAAGGGACTCACACTGGCATTATTAGAAGGTCAATCAATCGGTCCATTTCCTGATGGCTTCCAAATGCTTAGCTCCGGTTTTTTACCGGACCCAATTGGCAATACCGATTTTCATGTTTTCTCTTTAGTGATTGGTATCATTGCAGCAATAGCATTATTATTATCTAAAATAATTCAACGCATCCGTCATACCAAACATGGAATTCATACTGAACCATTCTATTTTTTCATTGCCAAAAATGGCAGCTTTGCCGGTATCGTCTTTTATTTTAGCTACTTGTTAGCATCCTACAAAGGCATGCCAAATGTGCTGGCGGTGATGTCGGTATTGATCATTGCCTACACATTTATCACCAACCGTACCGTTCTTGGACGGCGTGTCTATGCAGTTGGCGGAAATGAAAAAGCAGCTAGATTATCCGGCATTAAAACCGCGCGGGTCAGCTTCACTACCTTCGTTAACATGGGAATGTTGGCAGCATTGGCTGGATTGATTTTTGCAGCACGTCTCAACACCGCAACACCTAAAGCCGGCAGTGGCTTTGAACTCGACGTAATTGCGGCCTGCTTCATTGGTGGCGCATCCGCTTCTGGTGGCGTAGGTAAAGTCATGGGTGCCGTGATTGGTGCATTTATCATGGGCGTCATGAACAATGGCATGTCTATCATGGGTATCGGCATCGACTACCAGCAAGTCATCAAAGGACTGGTTTTGCTCGCGGCTGTATTTATTGATGTGCTGAACAAAAATAAAGCGCTATAACTACGTGCCGTTCAAAATGAGGAAGGGGGATTTATCCCCCATATACTTCCGCTGCAATGTCCCTGACTGCTGCCAGTAGTAACTCAGCAGCAGGTGACAACAAACGATTACGCTTAGTGATAATACCGAACGAATCCATTTTACATGGTAGATCAATTGGCAAGATACACAGCATCATCATGGACTCATAATAGCGTGCCACTTCAATAGGCATCACATGCAAGGAATCTGTCTGTTGTAACAACGATGTAATCACAATAGAAGATGTTGTATCAACCACATTTAGCGGGGGAATTAATTCAGCCGAGCGAAACATCGCATCACAACGGTAACGCAACACACTCCCTTGTGGCGGCAAAATCCAAGCGAGAGGGGCAATATCCGCAATAGACAAATTTTTCTTGGTATATAAGGGATGTCCTACACGTCCAACCAGACAAATTTCTTCATCCGATAATTCTTCGTAACGCAGATCTGACTTTCCCTCTTTCTCAAGAATACGCCCAATCACAAAGTCCAGCGTACCGCGTTCCAATTGTTCCAGCAAAATATTACTGGTTTCCATTTGCACACCAATACGCATTAACGGCGATTGCTGTTTCGCTACCGAAATCGCACGCGGCAATAATGACATACCTGGTGCCATGATGATACCGACTTCCACCTGCCCAGCCATCCCTGATTTTAATGCCACAATATCTTCATGTGCTAACGATAGGCTAGTCAATGCCATGCGTGCATGACGAATCATGGAGATACCATAAATTGTGGGTTCCATCCCGCGTGGCAAGCGTGTAAATAACTGCACCTCCAGCATATCTTCCAAATCCTTCAACTGCTTAGAGGCTGCTGGCTGGGTCATACACAACTCTTCCGCGGCACGATGAATATTACGCTGTTCATCTAACGCAATTAACAATAATAACTGTCGTGTTTTGAGGCGTGCACGTAAAAACCAGTTTGGATTAGGTGCGGAGGTCGCTGTTATCGGCAAATTAGGAGGTGTCATGCAAGTAATCATATCAGAAATGGTATCAGAAAAGCCTAATTAGTGATTTGCGAGATATCTTCTAGCCATTTAAACTTCAAAATCACATTGGCTCAATCCAAAAAATATCCATGACATACCTAACCATTGATGCCGGCACCACCAATACTCGAACAACATTATGGCAAAACGGTGCCCCCATCGCCCGTGCTCAATGCGAAATCGGCGTACGCAATACTGCGATTGACGGTCATAATCAGGCTCTTAAAAATGCCGTCAGTAGCACCATTGACTCCGTTCTAAACGCCTCCAAGCTACCAGCGAGTTCAGTAACATTGGCACTTGCTAGTGGTATGATCACTTCTTCCATGGGCTTAAAAGAAGTAGCACATCTGACAGCGCCCTGCGGCCTTTCCCACCTTGCCGCAGGAATGCAGCGATTGGATGATCCCCATCTGACGCAAGAAATGCATTTGCCACTGTGGTTAATTCCCGGCGTACGCAATCGCATCAATCCAGTGAGCTTACACAATGCTGAAGCAATGGACATGATGCGTGGTGAAGAAACCGAAGCAATTGGTCTGATAGAACGACTGACACTGACAGGCCCTGCCATCTTCATCATGCCAGGATCACACACAAAATTAGTCAGCATCGACGCCGAGAATTGCATCACAGCTTGCGCTACGACTCTTGCTGGCGAACTGCTTCAGGTGATTACCCAAAGCACACTCATCAGCCAATCACTTGATGCTGGTTTTGCCGACCATTTTTTACCTGACATGGTTATAGAAGGTGCGTCAGCAGCACAAAAAACTGGGCTTGCACGAGCCTGTTTCAATATAAGAACATTGGCATTATTCACCGAATCTCAACGTAATGAACGCGCTAATTATCTGCTCGGCGCAGTATTGAGTGGCGACCTATTAGCGCTCAAAAACAGTAGTGCCATTCAGATGCAGCCAGATACACCCATCATTATTACTGGCAAACCACTGTTACGGCAGGCGCTAGCACTATTGATCGAAAAACAAGGATTTTTTTATGGGAAGCGCATCATCGTTACAGATGAACAACAAGCTGATTTAGCAGGTTTTGGCGCCATCACCATTGCCAAGGCACGCGGCTTAATCGCCTAATAACGGCGCAAGCATTGTGCCCCACCAAAACCGACTACCTACTTAACTACAAAAATAGAAAAAGACACGCACCATGACACAATCCTCCAATTTTCCTAAAAAACCAGCCCGTTCCTTGCGTTCACATGCTTGGTTCGGTGGCGATGACAAAGATAGCTTCATTCACCGCAGTTGGATGAAAAATCAAGGTTATCCGAGTGATGCCTTTGATGGTCGTCCAGTTATTGGTATTTGCAATACATGGTCAGAACTGACCCCGTGCAACGGCCACTTCCGCGACTTGGCCGAAGCCGTCAAACGTGGCGTGCTGGAAGCTGGTGGGTTCCCGGTCGAATTTCCTGTGATGTCGCTGGGCGAATCCAATTTGCGTCCGACCGCCATGCTGTTTCGCAATCTGGCCAGCATGGACGTGGAAGAATCCATTCGTGCCAACCCCATCGATGGTGTCGTGTTACTCACCGGATGCGACAAAACCACCCCCGCGTTGTTGATGGGTGCCGCTAGCGTTGATCTACCGACTATCGTTTTATCCGGCGGTCCAATGTTAAACGGAAATTATCGCGGCAAACCTATCGGTTCTGGCACCGATGTCTGGAAGTTTTCTGAAGACTTACGCGGTGGACGCATGACGCTGACCGAGTTTAAACAAGCGGAATCCTGTATGTCACGTTCTACCGGCCATTGCATGACTATGGGAACAGCATCCACCATGGCGAGTATGGTGGAAGCTTTAGGTGTTGCCCTACCCGGCAATGCCGCGATCCCCGCTGTTGATTCCCGTCGTAAGTTGCAAGCGCAACTCACCGGACGCCGTATCGTTGACATGGTGCATGAAGACCTAAAGCTATCAAAAATTCTGACCCGTGATGCATTTGAAAATGCCATTATGGTTAACGGTGCTATCGGTGGCTCAACCAATGCCGTTGTTCATTTAATTGCGATTGCTGGTCGTATTGGCGTCAATATGACGCTCGCCGATTGGGATCGTCTAGGTCGTGATGTTCCTTGCCTACTCAATCTAATGCCTTCAGGTCAATACCTCATGGAAGATTTCTATTACGCTGGTGGCCTGCCAGTGATTTTACGTGAATTACTAAGCAAATTGCATGGTGCAGCACTCACCGTCACTGGCACTTCCATGGCAAGTAATGTGTTGGACGCAGAAAACTTCAATCATGACGTCATCCATCCCTTAGTGACCCCCTTCAAAGAGGAAGGTGGTATTGCGGTATTAACGGGTAATTTGGCACCCCGCGGCGCGATTATCAAACCCTCGGCTGCGACACCAGAACTCATGCAACACCGTGGCCGTGCTGTGGTATTTAACAGTATTGAACATTACAAAGAACGTTGTGATGACCCAGAGTTAGACATCGATGCTAGCTGCATTATGGTATTACAAAATTGCGGTCCTAAAGGCTATCCTGGTATGGCGGAAGTCGGTAATATGGGTTTGCCTAAAAAATTACTGGAACAAGGCGTACGCGACATGGTGCGTATTTCTGATGCCCGCATGAGTGGCACTGCATTTGGCACCGTGGTACTCCATGTTGCACCCGAAGCTGCCATGGGAGGCGCATTAGCACTCGTTCGTGACGGTGACATGATCACACTCGACGTTGCTGGACGACGACTGCACCTCGAAGTCAGCGATGCCGAACTGGCGCAACGATTAAGTGAATGGCGTGCGCCAGAAGCGGCGATGCAAGGTGGTTATCAATCCATGTATATTAACCATGTATTGCAAGCAGATCAGGGTGTCGATTTGGACTTTTTAGTCGGCTGTCGTGGCTCAGCAGTACCACGAGAGTCACATTAACTCGCCTTCATTCACTACCAACATCAGGACACATCACCAATGACTGTACAGCGATCTAAACACATGAGCGGCCCGACAAGTAGCACGGCAACACTCGCTGTTGACTGCCATAACACGCTTGGCGAGGGGGTGTTATGGTGTGATCGCAGCAACCGGGTATTCTGGACCGATATTCATGAACAACGTCTCCACAGCCTACATCCTCAAACGGGTTTGCAGCAAGAATGGCAACTTCCAGAGCGCTTAGCCTGCTTTGCTTTTACCCATGACCAGCACATACTGTTATTGGGACTGGCCAGCAAATTGGCATGGTTTGACTTGCGCACTAAAACCATCAGTCCTATTTGTGATGTGGAATCCGACTTGCCCACGACTCGTCTCAACGATGGTCGTTGCGACCGTCAGGGACGGTTTGTGTTTGGTACCTTGGACGAGAACCCCGACAAAAAAGCGATTGGCAGTTTTTATCGACTTAACTCGGATTTAAGCCTAGAACGGCTACCTTTAGCTCACATCGCTATCGCCAACAGCATTTGCTTTAGCCCAGATGGCGACAGCATGTATTTTTGCGATTCCCTCAGCCACCGGATTCATCGCTGGGATGGCTATCTGACGGAGTCAATTTCATCGACCTCAACACCAGCCACCGTTGCACCTGCCACCATCTCCGTGTTTGCGCAACTACCGTCAACAGCAGCGCCAGACGGTGCGACGATCGATGCTGATGGTTATTTATGGAGTGCACAATGGGGTGGAAACCGAGTGGTGCGTTATGCGCCAGATGGCCAAATCGATCACATCATCACACTGCCAGTGTCGCAACCGAGTTGCATCTGCCTAGGTGGAACAGCATCAACTAGCGAACATCTTCCCCTCCACCTGACTACGCTCTACATTACCACCGCACAAGAATCATTAACTGCACTCGAGCTGACAGCGCAAGCACTCGCTGGTGGCCTATTTTATGCCACAACTGAATCGATAAATGGCTTGCCTGAAATCCGCTTTGCCGGACTACCGCCAACACCTTAACGCAAGCAGCAGATAGTAGATATAACGACCAAGTAGATACAACGACCAAGAAAGTAAATGCATCATGTTAAAACACGAAATTTTTCAAGCGATTCTGGCGCATCCTCTGGTCGCCATCATCCGCGCTGATACTCCTGCAAAGGCATTGCAACTGGCCGAAGCCTGTATCGCTGGCGGTATCACGACGCTCGAAGTTGCCTTTACTACGCCGAATACAATCGATGTTATCCAGACACTCATTCAGCGTCATGGCGATCAAATTTTGATCGGTGCTGGTACGGTACTCGATCCAGAAACCGCTCGGCTCGCCATCTTAGCGGGTTGCCGTTTCATTATTTCCCCCGGCGTCAATCCAGAGACGATTCGACTATGCCAACGCTATCAGGTACTGTCTATGCCTGGCGTAATGACACCGACCGAAATTATCACAGCACTTGAAGCCGGCGCAGACATCGTTAAAATCTTCCCAGCAGAAATATTCGGCCCAGCCTACATTAAAGCCTTACGCGCGCCATTGCCGCAAGCACCCTTGATGCCAACGGGCGGCGTCAGTGTGGATAATCTAGCAAGTTGGTTTGCCAATGGCGCGATTGCCGTCGGCATTGGTAGCAGTCTAACCGGCCCAGCGAGCAATGGCGACTACCAAGCAGTCACTACGCGTGCACGCGAATTTGTGGAGCGTATGGCACAGATAACAGCAGCGGCCAAGGTATAAGTCGTACCACTGCCACAATGTACTAGCAATAAACATGACGTATTTTTTTATACCGTCTTCTGCGATAACAGCATCAGTTGATGCCAGATTCAGTTGTTGACTATAAATTGAATAACACCGTACAGATTGCTCAATGATGACAATGCAATCTAATTTGCTTATCGAGGCAAAAAACATACCTCTATCCTGAGGCTGCGACAAAATCTGAGCATAACGGCTCCGCCAATTAACGACCGAACGCAGATCAACTGCGATAAATCAGCCCACAAAAATAACTTTCTACGCGAGCCGATGCCAATAAAAAACCCACAACCGATCACGGCTGCGGGTTTTTTTTGTCTCCTCACCTTCAGGCAATGGATTTTTTCTAAGACCGATAATGCGTCAATTTTACGCAAATGTCATTGTGCAGCGCATCAACTGTTGTTTTATGGAACAATTGAAAAAACTGCTTTTAAAACATGACAAACTAAGCTTATTCGTGTAGAGCATAACAAGTCCCACCTTTATCACTGCACAAGAAGCAAGCGAGCTAGTGACATTAATGCGGTATAACACCGGTAAATACATAAGCTTGTAACATAGTAATTACGCCCACGAACGTCGCAAAAATCAAGCTATGTTTGACAGTAAAGCGGAACAAATCTGCTTCTTTACCAATCAAACCTACCGCGGCGCAGGCAACTGCGATCGATTGTGGTGAAATCATTTTTGCCGTAACACCACCGGTAGTATTGGCAGCTACCAACAAGATATCGGAGAGACCAAGTTGTTGTGCTGTCGTCGCCTGAAGTGCGCAAAATAATGCATTAGCAGAGGTATCAGAACCGGTCAGGAACACACCCACCCAACCTAAGAATGGTGAAAAGAAGGGGAACAAGGTACCTGTACCCGCCAACACCAATGCCAAGGTCGATGACAAACCCGAATAATTTGCCACGAACGCAAACGCTAACACCATCCCAATCGAATATATAGGACGAATTAACTCGACCACAGTTTCTTTAAATACCTTCACACCGACTGCCGGTTTCATCCGTAACACCCACATACTGACCATCGCTGCCAACAAAATCGCTGTACCAGTAGCCGCAATAATATCCAACTTATAAATGGCATCATACGGTTTCATCGCCGTCACAATCGGCGGCATTTTTTCCACCAATTTATGCAGCATCGGCACAGGGAATGCTAAGACTGTCGATTCCAGTGCGCCGCCATGCGCAAATAAGGCTTTAAATGGTTTTAAACTCCAGACCGTCACCATCGCAGTCAAAATCATAAACGGTGACCATGCACGTAAAATTTGTCCGGCGGTATAGTGGGCTTCATCCGCATTTCGGACATGCTGCTTACCTTCAAAACGGAAAATATTAGTTGGTTTCCAAAATTTCAGAAATGTCGCCAAACACACCAAGCTAACCAGTGCCGACGTAATATCTGGCAATTCTGGTCCAATAAAATTAGACGTAAAGAACTGGGTCACTGCAAAACTCACACCCGCCACCAAAATCGCAGGCCACGTCTCACGCACACCACGCACGCCATCCATAATCAACACCAGCCAAAATGGTACCAGCACTGACAATATCGGCAATTGACGACCGGCCATTTCGCCAATTTTAAATGGATCAATACCGGTAACCTGACCTGCTACCAAAATCGGAATCCCCATTGCACCGAACGCTACTGGTGCTGTATTTGCAATCAAACATAGTCCTGCTGCATACAGTGGATTGAATCCCAGTCCTACCAACAACGCGGCCGTAATTGCCACGGGAGCACCAAAACCAGCGGCTCCTTCAAGAAACGCACCAAAGGCAAAACCAACTAATAGCATTTGCAAACGCTGATCTTCTGTAATCGATACCACCGACGCGCGAATAATCTCAAACTGTCCTGTCACCACCGTAATTTTGTACAAAAATACGGCTGCGACAATAATCCATGCAATTGGCCACACCCCATACATAAAACCATATCCTGCCGACGCTAAGGCCATTGATACTGGCATGTGGTAAAACAAAATTGCCACAGCCAAGGCGAGAATAACGGTAATCGTACTAGCGACATGTCCTTTTAATCGCAGCACAGTGAGCGCGATGAAAAAAAAGATAATCGGTATTGCCGCAATTAATGCCGACAGCATCAAATTATTGGCGGGGTCGTACACTTGCATCCAGGTTTGCATAACTATCTCTTTTCTTTATATGTGTTAGTTTCGTGAAAAAACCGACATTGCTATTAAGCAATTTTTAGCTGCATTATTAGCTACTTTTTTGTAGCACTACTTACTACTGTAGAGGCACATCAGGTACCACTACGGTCATTCAATTTCAGCCGGAGGACGGCTACATAATTCCAATAACCATGCGACGGACCTATATGGTCGGCCAGACTCTGCCGACAAACCAATCTCACAGGTCCGATTCGTCGATACACCACAAGCACATCCTGCCGGCAGTTCGGCTTCGACCTTGCGTAATGCATGTTGGTTCAACTCGGGCACAGCAAAGCCCCGATCACCACCGAAACCACAACAGCCCACACTCGCTGGTTGAATAATCTGTTCTACACAAGCTGCCATCACGGCCTGCAATTTGCTTGTGCCACTCTTTTGTGCAGAGCAATTTACGTGTAAAGCGATCGGCCCGGTCTGTTTAGTCAGCGCCAATCGCGGCAGTAACGCGTCATAGGCAAAATCATGAAAATCCTGCACTGGCAAACGCGCTCCCATTTGTTGCTGCATCCGTAGACCGCAAGCACTAGCATCCGTCACAATTCGATAACGACCATATTCAGATGCCTCAGCCAATGCGTGTTCCAGTTGTTGACAACTCGCGTCTGCTTGATCCGACAACCCTTGGCTAGCCAACATCTGACCACAGCACAATTGTGCCAAATCACGAGGAAGTCGCGGCGTATATCCAGCCCGCAGCAACAGCGTTTGTATCACGTCTGGCAATGCTGCCTCACCATTTTCCGTACCAAAAATACGGCTGCCACAGCTCGGAAAATACACGACAATTTCACTATCGGCAGCGGCATTAATTACCTTATTAGCAATGGCAGTTTTAGCGGCATTGTTAATACGTTTTTTGGTCATCAATGTAACCGCCGAAGCAGCACGCGGCATGTGACGCCGCCAAGCGCCACCCGACACGGCTGTCAATGCCCGTTCACCGACAACGGTTTTTGCCAAATGACCCAGATCTAAACCCAAACGTGAAACTGCCGCCACCGTAGAAAAATGCTCTCCAGTCCATTGTCGAACCAGACGGCTTAATGTACTGTGTTGCTGTCCGCGTAACTCACGCACCAATGCACCAGTATCAATACCAACCGGACACGCTGTCGAGCACAGACCACACCCAGCACAGGTGTCCAGTCCCATATAGAGGTAGGCATCCGTCATCACGTTCTTTTGCGAAGTTGCATTAGCCACTGCACTCGCGGCCGCATTTGCCGACATGTCACGCCAAGCAATGATACGTTGACGTGGCGATAGAGTAAGTTGATGTGAAGGGCATTTTGGCTCACAAAATCCGCACTCAATGCATTTATCGACCAGCTTATTTGCCATCGGCATCGGCTTTAGATGTTCCAGATGCGCTTGCGGGTTTGCGTTCAAAATAACCCCGGGATTAAGCATGCAAGCGGGATCAAACAACTGTTTGATGTGCCGCATCAAATCCGTTGCCTCACGTCCCCATTCCAACTCAACAAACGGTGCCATATTTCGCCCAGTACCGTGTTCCGCTTTCAATGAACCCTGATACTTACCGACCACCAATTCACACACACCATCCATCAATCTGCTGTACCGCTGCACTTCCAGCTCATGACCAAAATCCTGTGTAAACACAAAATGCAGATTACCCTCAAGTGCATGGCCAAAAATAATCGCTTCGTGGTAGCCATGGTGATGTAACAGTGCTTGTAAATCCAAGGTCGCTTGCGCCAACGATTCCAATGGAAAAGCCACATCTTCGATAATCACGGTGGTACCGGCTGCACGCATTGCACCCACACTAGGAAACGTCCCTTTACGCACATTCCAATACATTTCACATTGTGCTGGGTCAGTCGAAAAACATGCCGGCTCAACTGTTTCAAACACATCCAATGCCGTCAACGCAACAGCGATACTCGATGCTAAGGTCGTGGCATCGGCGCCCCGAATTTCAATCAATAACGCGGCAGCTCCCGCACCCAATTGTCGAATAATCGGTGGCAAACCCGCTTTATTTTCAACGGAACGTAAGGCAGCACGATCCAACAATTCCACCGCTGACACCGCCAATGGCTTTAATGCCAGCACCGCATCACAAGCAGAACGAATATCTGGGAAAAATACTAAGGCACTGGCTTTATGCAAATGTTCTGGAACGGTGTCATAGCTAATACTAGATATAAACCCAAGAGTACCTTCAGAACCAATCATCAAGTGACATAATATGTCCACAGGATCGCTAAAATCGACCAAGGCATTCAAACTATAACCCGTGGTATTTTTAATTTTATATTTGCGTCGGATTAAGGCTGACAATGTCGGATTAGTACGTGTGTCATGCCCCATTTGCGCCAGTGCCGACAACAACATGCCATGGCTTTTTTGAAACGCTGCAATACTGAGTGGATCAGCACTATCGAGCAAGGTTCCATCCGCTAGCATCACGCGCATCGACTTCAAGGTGCGATAACTATTTTGCGAAGTGCCGCAGCACATACCCGAGGCATTATTCGCGGCAATCCCACCAATTTTACACGTCGCAATCGATGCCGGATCAGGTCCAATCTTACGTCCTAATGGCGCCAAACGACGGTTCACTTCTGCGCCTATCATGCCTGGCCCCAAACAGACACTCAAGCCATCCGATTCCATCGCATACGTCGCAAAACCATCTCCCAACAGCACCAAAATACCATCCGTCACGGCCTGACCGGATAAGCTGGTACCTGCGGCGCGAAAGGTCAAATGCATATGATGGACGCGTGCAACGGCTAATACATGCGCCACATCCGCTTCGTCCTCCACCACCGTGACAACTTGTGGAAGCATACGATAAAAGCTGGCATCACTACCCCAAGTAAGCAGACGCAAGGGATCTGTGATAACCCGCACTTCGGGCAGACGTGTGCGTAGCGCGGCAATCAATACCGGGCTTGCCACTACCGAGGATGAAGTCGATAAGCTCATACCTGTCTCCAATTTTATTGTTTTTCAGCCTACAAAATATAAATAACAATTTTGCGGCAACTAATGTGGTGACACGTATATTCGCTGGGGTTAGAATGAACGTCAAATTGGTCGGACCAATTTTAATCAAAATAATATATTGCAACATTAATGGAAATAAAACTTACGCAACATTATTCCAACAAGGCATGTCGACGACTACCGTACGGATGTACGACTAGGTGACAGTAACGTCGCGGGGAAGGATTTGCGTCAGTCTTTTGAAAGAAATTATGGCTCAACGGAGTGTCGTCGATCAAGTACAGCGCGCGCTGGAAATATATTTTCTTGATGGTTCATGGACAGTCGGAATGCGGTTACCGTCCGAACGTGAACTGGCAGAAACGTTTGGTGTTTCACGCACATCCTTGCGCGAAGCGCTATCACGCTTAAAAGCGCGCGGCATGCTGGAAAGCCGTCCTGGCAGTGGTGTGTTTGTCACGGATCGCTTACAAGCCAGCATCGCCTCGCCATGGAATCAACTCATGGTCGAGCATCCAGACTTACGTTGGGACATGCTGGAATTCCGGCGAGAACTGGAAGGAGCAGCGGCTCGCTATGCGGCGATGCGTGCCACCCAAACCGATCTGAACAAAATCGATAGCGTATTTCAACGCTTGTGTACAGCCTACGACACCAACGATATCCGCGCCGAGCATCGCGCCGATGCGGATTTTCATGAGGCAATTGCCGAAGCATCACACAACAGCATGTTTCGCTTCCTACACGCAGGTATCGTGCGCATGGTACGCGAACATATTTCCCTAAATTTGACCAGAATGGAAGCAGTAAAAAAACAATTACGTGAGCAGCATACAGCGATATGGGATGCCATTCGACTACAACAACCCGACACCGCCCAACAAGCCATGCTCACCCATATTGATTTCACCTGGTCAGAACTCAAGCGCCGTGCGGAGATGTAGCAACAACCCCCGAGTAGAACTATCGTAGTCTTCTTGCACTGCAGCAGGATCAAGGCTGAGTAATTGTTGCGCCAACGACTTGCCTAGTTCCACCCCCCATTGATCGAAGGCATTAATATCCCAGATAATCGATTGTACTAACACTTTGTGCTCGTAAAGAGCCAACAATGAACCCAGCGTCTTCGGTGTCAATGCGTCCAACAACAAAGTGGAACTCGGCCGATTTCCTTCGAATACCCGATGCGGCAATAATTCAGCCGGCGCATCCGGCAACTCTGCCCGTACCTGCTCCAGATCCTTGCCCATCGCCATGGCTTTCGATTGCGCCAAACAGTTCGCTAACAAGGCCTGATTGTGCTCTGGCAAGCCCGTGTCATCTTGAGCCACAGCAATAAAATCCACCGGAATAATCGCCGTACCCTGATGCAGTAATTGAAAATATGCATGCTGCCCATTAGTACCTGCTTCGCCAAATAAAATTGGTGCAGTAGCATAATCAACCCGTGTACCGTCGCGTCGCACTGATTTGCCGTTGCTTTCCATTTCTAATTGCTGCAGATATGCAGGCAAGCGCGTCAACCGTTGATGGTAGGGTGCAATCGAAAGGGCTTGCGCACCCAAGAAATTACCGTTCCAAACGCCCAACATCGCCATTAACACTGGCAGATTCTGTTCTAACGGCGCTTCTTTAAAATGTGTATCCATGGCATGCGCACCTGCCAGGAATTGTTCAAAATTGTCAGCGCCAATATACAGTGCAACAGATAAACCAATCGCACTCCATACCGAATAACGACCACCAGCCCAGTTCCAGAACGGAAAAACGTTTTCTGGTGCAATACCAAACTGACTAGCCGCCGCAACATTGGTACTTACGGCGACAAAATGCTGACAAATTTGCGCGGTCGGACAGCCTTTATCCAGCATCCACTGACGCGCTGTTTTGGCATTCATCAACGTTTCCATGGTACCAAAGGTTTTAGACGCGACAACAAATAAAGTCGTTTCCGGATCGGCATTCTTTAACGCATCTGTAAGATGTCGTCCATCCACATTTGAAACAAAATGTAGTTCCAACCCTTTTTGCGCCCATGGCGATAAGGCCATACACACCATTAAGGGTCCCAGATCAGAGCCACCAATACCAATGTTCACGATGCTGCGAATAGGCTTACCGGTATACCCCAACCAGCTACCATCACGCACGCGCTCACTAAACGCACGTACCCGATCCAACACCTGCTGTATAGCAAGGTTAATATCCTCACCCTGATAATTCAGCGTTTGACCCTTTGGCAAACGCAGCGCGGTATGCAGGACGGCTCGATCTTCCGTGTGATTAATCGCTTCACCGGCAAACATCGCATCACGCCATGTTTCGACGTTTTGCTGGCACGCCAATGCTAATAAATTCAAGCGAACCGTTTCATCAATACGCTGTTTTGAGTAATCCAGTAGTATTCCGCACGCTGAAGCAGAAAAATGGGTAAATCGCGCCTTATCAGCACTAAACAGTGCTTTTATCGAAGGAATAGCAACAGCATTTTGCACAAGCAGATGCCACAGCGGAGATTGCGAAACAGAAGTAGACATGGTGAATTCAAGGCACGTTAAGGATGATAAATCGAAAAATAACAAAAAACGACGTGACAATGCGGCTCGACACATTATCACCATCGTTAATCTTAACTAGTTCTACTCTTTTTAGAGTTGACCAGCTTTTGCTGCTACAGCTGCCAATTGACCAATCGCATTCCAATCATTAGCCTCAATCAAACCAGCCGGACACATCCACGAACCACCCACACACAATATGTTCGATTGTGCTAATAACTGTGGTGCTGATTCCAAGGTAACCCCGCCAGTAAGGCAGAAACGCACATCTGGAAACGGGCCGCCGAGTGCTTTCGCCATCTTGATACCACCAACTAAATCCGACGGAAATAATTTAACTACATTAAAGCCATGTTCTAGCGCCAACATCAAATCACTAGCACCACCAACACCTGGAAAATACGGCAATGAAGAGTCTGCTGCGGCACGTGCTAACACCGGAGTAATACCAGGGCTGATACCAAATGCTGCGCCTGTATCCTGCACTTCTTGTAACTGACGTGGCGTCAAAATCGTACCCGCGCCAACACAGACGTCTGGACAGGCTTTCACTACTGCCGCCAAAACTTGCATAGCATTTGGGGTACGCAGGGTAATTTCTACAGCAGTTAAGCCATATTGTGCTAGCGTTGAGACACACCTAATCGCTTGCTGAACATCATCCGCCACCAAAATCGGCAACACACGCAACTGGCGTAATTGCGCGATAATCTGATTCAAGGCAGCGGTTTTGACGGGATTGGCGGAAGCACTCAATGCCGCATTAATTGCCGCTGTGACTGTCGCTGTTACCGATGGATGTTGTTGATTCATAGTTATTCTCATTCAAAAAGAGTAGATGCACCCTGCTCTGGTGCTGTAACAAAACGGCGCTGGTTGACAAATAATTCACGGCCAAAATCCACCGTATCATCGACGTTAGCCGGACGTAAAACGCGCAATGACCGCGCTGCAAACTCATCTTCCGGCACCAACACCCGCAACACACCACCGGACACATCTAATTCAATCATATCGCCATCACGCACTCGGGCGAGTGGTCCACCCTGTGCTGCCTCCGGGCTGATATGCAAGGCAGCCGGGACTTTTCCGGAAGCACCAGACATCCGTCCATCCGTCACCAGCGCCACCTTATAACCAGCGGACATCAAACTGCCTAATACAGGAGTAAAGTGATGTAGTTCCGGCATACCATTAGCCTGCGGGCCCTGAAACACTACAACAGCAACAAAATCTTGATTTAATTCACCCGCCTTAAATGCAGAAACCAAGGCATCCTGAGACGTAAACACTTTTGCTGGGGCACAGATTACCCATGATTCCACCGGTACAGCCGATGCTTTAATAATAGCGCGTCCCAAATTACCTTCCAACAAACGCAATCCACCAGTGCTGGCGAATGGAGCACTAACCGAACGCACTACCTCTTGATTCGTCGACTCTACTGGCAAGGCTTGCCACACTAATCGATCCTGCACTAAAGCCGGTTGTTTGGTGTGACCGAATAAACCCTCTTGTCCATAAACCGTTTGCACATCACCATGCATTAACCCAGCGGCCAAAAGCTCACGCAATACAAACACAGGACCACCCGCATCTTCAAAATCATTCACATCTGCAGAACCATTCGGATAGACCCGAGTCAACAGTGGAATGACAGCAGACAACTCATCAAAATCTTGCCAGTTAATTAAAATCCCGGCGGCACGTGCGACCGAAATCCAATGAATGGTATGGTTGGTCGATCCGCCTGTAGCCAGCAACGCAATAATGGCATTCACAATTGCTTTTTCATTGACCACATGGCCAATCGGGGTGTAATGCTGACCTTGTTCAGTCAATTGCACTACGTGTTCCACTGCAGCATCGGTCAAGGCACGACGCAATGGGGAAGACGGATGAACGAATGAAGCACCTGGCAAATGCAAGCCCATGGCTTCCAACAACATTTGATTACTATTCGCTGTACCGTAAAAAGTACAAGTGCCAGCACTATGGTAGGCCGCATTTTCAGCTTCCAACAATTCTTGCTGCGTCGCTTTACCTTGGGCAAAGCGTTCACGCACCGCCGCTTTGTCTTTATTTGACAAACCCGAACCCATCGGACCGGCCGGAATAAAAATCGTTGGAATGTGACCAAACGCCAATGCACCGATCAACAAACCCGGGACGATTTTATCGCAAATACCAAGGCAAATAGCCGCATCGAACGCATCATGAGACAAGGCGACCGCAGTAGACTGTGCAATCACATCACGCGAAAACAGCGACAATTCCATCCCTGGCTTACCCTGTGTCACACCATCACACATAGCAGGAACTGCTCCAGCCACTTGGGCTGTGGCATTACATCGCAATGCCGCTTGTTTAATTTGGTCTGGATAGTTCGCATACGGCTGATGTGCTGATAGCATATCGTTGTACGCGGTAATGATACCGATATTCGGTTTTTGCGCCTGATTAAGCCAAATTTTGGTACGCGGTTCAGCGGCAGCATTCGCATGCGCTTGATTCGCACATGACAACTGCGCACGACGAGGCCCACGACCACGAAACTGCGCTATCCGCGCCAAATAGGCAGTACGCAAATCACGGCTACGCGCGATAATGCGCTGGGTTACCTGTTCAACGACGGGATGCAATGGCGCGTGCGCAAAAGCAGGTGGAGCGGAAGAATCAACGGTTGTCATGGCATGCTCACGGCAGATTTGGAATGTGTTAACGGTAGCACATAATTCTGTAATAAACTTTCATTTTTAAGAAAAAAATCAAAATATAGTGAAATATTTGCGAAATAATCTGTAATTTGACTACATTTATAAGGACTTTCTGTCATAATAAGGCAGGTCATCACATGATGTAATGCACGTTTCTACGATTCGGTTTCCTTAATTGGCAAAATAAACGCATCCATAAGACCGCCCAATCAGCGGAGCCGGCTTGCACGAATTCAGCGACATTTCGTTATTGTCTTGACAAACACATTGAAGTTTACCTTCCCGGAGTCAGTATGACAACATTTGTTTTGTTTGGTGGCACTGGCGATTTAGCCAAGCGCAAAATTATTCCTGCACTGTATAGCGCATTTTTAAATGGCCGACTCGACAGCGATTTTAAATTCGTCGGAGCTGCTCGGGAAGTACTAAGCGACGATGAATTTCGCATTCGAGTTGCAGCCAGTATCAACAACCATACCAACTCCGACACGACCGGAACGGCTGAACAAATCAATGCCTTTTTAGCGCTTACTTTTTATTGCAAAATTGATGCGCGACTTGATGCCGACTTTGTTGAACTCAAGCAAAAAATCATCGATCCAGAAATTCACGCTACCTTATTCTATTTAGCTACCGGCCCAGATATTTTTATCCCGATTGTCAAACAATTATCCAGTCACAAACTGGTTGGTAGCCATGCTCGCGTAGTATTAGAAAAACCCTTAGGTCGTGATGCGCAATCAGCACGTGACATCAATCAAGCGCTACGTACCTATTTAAAAGAAAATCAAATTTACCGGATTGATCATTATCTGGGCAAAGAAATGGTACAAAACTTACTGGCATTACGCTTTGCCAATTCGTTTTTAGAACCACTATGGAATCGCAAATGGATTCAAGATGTCCAGATCTCCATTTCCGAACAAGTTGGGGTAGAGTCGCGCGGTGAATTTTACGATCACACCGGCGCATTACGCGACATGGTACAAAACCATCTCTTGCAGTTACTATCGATTGTCGCAATGGAACCGCCCGTCAATGCGGCACCAGATTCGATCCGCGATGAAAAAGTCAAAGTTCTCCGAGCCCTACACAAATTTTCACAAGAAGACGTCAGCAAAAAAACCGTTCGTGGTCAATATCGCGCAGGTGCGATCAATGGTGAGCCTGTCATCAGTTACCAAAATGAGCCTGGCGTACCAGCACACTCACGTAATGAAACATTTGTTGCGATCCGCGCCGAGATCGATAACTGGCGTTGGGCTGGCGTGCCATTTTACTTGCGGACAGGCAAACGCATGGCATCCCGTAGCGCCGAGATCACGATCAACTTCAAGCCGATTCCTTATTCCATATTCGGCACAAACCAAGGTAATTTACGCTCAAATCGTCTGGTCATCTCGATGCAACCAGAAGAAAGCGTTGAATTATTCTTGAAAGCAAAAGAACCAGGTGAAGGTATACGGTTATCGGATGTCGCCTTAAATTTGGATTTTGCCGAAGCCTCGACTTCACGCCGTGTTGAAGCCTATGAACGACTGTTACTAGATGCAATGCGTGGTGACTTGACCCTATTTGTACGTGATGACGAACTTAGTGCTGCTTGGGACTGGGTAGATCCCATCATGAGCGCATGGCAAGCCGACAATGAGGGTTTAAAATCCTACATCGCCGGCAGCTGGGGTCCGGCTGCCTCCAGTTATCTCTTGGCTCAGCACGGATCGAGCTGGGGCGAAGAGTTTGTAGAAAACTAGTAATAACAAGGATTTCCATCATGCTACACTTTCAAGCCTACCCCGATCTGGCCACATTAACGCAAACCATCGCGAATAAATGGCTTGGGCTCATCATCGCAGAGCCAGCGGAATATCCCCACAGTTTTGCATTAGCTGGAGGGACTACTCCTGCACCGATATACCGTCAGATCGACCAATTGCTCGCGGCTGAATTTACCGATGCCGCACCACGATCCGCAACAACGCAACCGATACACCTTATTGCCACGGATGAACGCTGGGTTCCAGACAGCGACCCACAAAGCAATGAAGGCTTATTCCGCAGCTGTTTTACTGAATCAGCCACACACTGGAACCTGATCTCCCTGAAAACAGATCAAGCAGACCCTGCCAGTGCGATTCCCGCCATTAACGCACGACTACAACAGCAACTTAACCATCCGTTCACTGCTGTGATACTCGGTATGGGTACAGACGGTCACACCGCCTCACTTTTTCCGGACGCACCGCAATGGCTATCAGAGGACAGCAGCACCCATTGCATAGCGGCATTACATCCTCAAACTGGTCAGGCGCGCATGTCCTTGTCTTTTTCACGCTTACTCAACACGCAACGTTTATGGCTCATTATCACAGGAGCAGAAAAACGTGCCGTACTTGAACAAGCCACAATAACAAGCCCAATTGGCGCTTTAATTGCATCAGCACATTGTGACGTAGAGGTATTCTGGTGTCCATAAAACGCATCCCCAATCCAGAAAAAGGATTATTAGCACGCATCCGCAACGCCACCACGGAATTATCACGGGCAGAACGTCAGGTTGCCGAATTTTTACTCCAAAAGCCACACGACATCGTCTCCATGCCGATTCGTTTACTTGCACAAGAATGTCAGGTTAGCGAACCAACAGTGGTGCGATTTTCACTATCGATGGGATTTGACGGCTACAAAGCATTCAAATTAGCCTTTGCCAAAAGTTTAGCTAGTGGAATACCGTATCTACATCTCGATGTTAATCAAGCAGACAAAGTTGCCGATGTACTACCTAAAGTATTCGACCGTACCATCGCCACGCTAATGGAAGCCAGAAACAGCGCCAACATTGCCACATTTGAAGCGGCCGTACAATTATTAGCCAAAGCCAAACGAATCGAATGTTACGGTTTAGGGTATTCAGGCGCTTTGGCGATTGATGCACAGCTCAAATTCTTCCGATTTGGCATACCCACCACCGTATTTTGCGATGCCCATTTACAAGCGCAATCGGCTACCTTATTAAACAAGGACTGTGTTGTTGTCGCTTTTTCCCGCACGGGCCGCACTCGCGACATGATGCGCAGTGTTCAACTGGCCAAGAACGCTGGCGCCAAAATCGTGGTGTTATGTGCATCTGGAGGAAATCTAGCCGAGTTAGCCGATGTCCACCTGCCAATTGACGTCGAAGAAGACCCCGATGTCTACACACCGATGACATCCCGTCTGGCACATCTGACTTATATTGACGCACTTGCTGTCGCAATAGCACTGGTACGCGGCCCCGAAGCCATCGTCATGCTGGAACGCGCTAAAGCTAGTATCAGTGATTTGCGCATGTAACTACGTTTTATGTCTGCATCCAATATGCCCGACACTCCCGCTAAACTGTGCGATAATTTACCGATTAATTACTCATAAGGTAAGCATCATGCCAGTCACCTATACACGGGAACAAGCACTCAAACGTTTTCTTGATGCCATTGTGGAACAACTGAATGACAACGACCTGTTTGTGCGTCAGGTGGTAATGGATGGCTATATTGGACTCAATCAACAAAATAATGCAGATCTAGCCAAAAATATGTCTGCTTTTTTGAATGACAAAATCACCATTACCGGATAAATCGCAGCAAACCCCATATCCTATTCTGTTTTGATGCCAGAGAAATTATCTGAATTTGCTCACGAAATGAATCTGAGCAAGTTACCAGCTATCATGTACATGCGTATACGTCCCACCCAAATCCACCTCACTGTACTATTTGCAGTTACTATTACTTTTTTCTTTTTTTAGAAAGTTCACCATGCTTATCACGTTCAAATCCAAAGCCGCTCCCGACATTATTATGTACAAAGAACACGCACGTCATATCCTTGAACTGTTGAATAAAGACATTGACCGAGGCATTATTATTCATGCTGATACTGCCAATGCCGTAGCCACTATTGAGGCCGCCATCGGTGATAGTCGCGCGCATCCGATTACCCAAAGCGTACAATTTGATATCGCCAATAGAACACTGCAAGCCGATAAAGGTGATGTTGAGCATGAGCATGAACATGAACGCATTGAAAGCGTCAGTTTTGCCAGTCGCGCATTTCCGCTACTAGAAATGCTACGCGCCGCACACACAGCTGGCAGCGATGTCGTCTGGGGAGTCTAATGTCCGTCGTCAAGGAATCCCACTTAATCACACCAGATGGCGTAACGCTATTTATTCGTGACTGGCTGATTGATGCATCCACTGCTGTGACAGATGATGCCCCGATTCAGCGCAGTATCGTGATTATGCACGGCCTTGGCGAACATTGTGGGCGCTACCACCATATTGCTACTTTTTTAAATTCCTGTGGACTGTCCGTACGTACTTATGACCATCGTGGCCATGGACAATCAGGAGGACCACGTGGGGATATTCCAGATTCCCTTGCTCTGGTGCGCGATGCCGAATTCATTATTCGACACTTCGCACAAAGTGGCCATGCCCGGCCACTGTTATTTGGCCACAGCATGGGGGGATTATTTGCAGCACAACTGGCCGCAATACTATCCACTCGGCTAATGGCGGCATCCGTGGCAAATTCAAGCACTGACATCAAGGAACATGCACTTCCAGTTTTGCAATTAGCAGGGATCATTTTATCATCACCCTCGTTCGACCTCCACTTGTCTTGGCCAGAAAAGCTCGTACTCACCATCATGTCAGCCATTGCCCCGCATGTTGGTGTTCCGACGCGATTTAATGCACGCTTTCTAGCCCGTCCGACTATCTCATCAGAAAAAAAATACCCAATAACTCCGGTGAAAATTGACGGGCAAACAGCGGGACAAGCTGATACACTGCTTCACGATAAGATTTCAGCAAACTTAGTCAAAAGCATGCTAAGCGCAATTGAATATACTCAAAATCATGCGCCGATACTCACCCTCCCGATGTTACTGTTAGTCTCAGAAAACGATCGACTGGTGGATGCCAAAGGCAGCCACATGTTCATAGAACATTGTCCGCCACAACTTTGCACCGCACATTTTTATCACGATAGTTACCACGAAGTCTTTAACGAAGCGGAATCATCTCAGGTATTCTCGGATTTGAAAAACTGGCTGGCTGCCCGCCATTTCATCACCGACTCGCACCCGGGGAACAACAGTAGCAATACGATCACGCTGTTCCGCGACACTCATTGACCTTACCGCCACATTGCCTTTCTGAATCAAATTATGTTAAAACCGCCTAAATTCCTCCAAAGTACGCTTTCATTAGCTGAACTGAATGTCAAATCCGACTCACTATCTTACAGCATGCTTGGCGCTGCAATCGCCATTACCTATGTGTTAGAGGGCTTGGCTTTGCCACAAGCATTGGCGCGGGTATTTTCCACCCATCACATCGCGACAAATCACCGTGGTGCTATTCAAGACTTATCCTACCGTTCCATGCGTCAACTTGGACGAAGCGATGCTTTGATTACCGCCATGACCAGCAAAGCTCCTGAACCAAAACTACTTTATGGATTATTAGCTTGCGCTTTGGCGCTAGTGGTAGAAGAAGATGAGAGCAGCCATCCTTATTCGTCGTTTACGGTAGTGGATCAAGCCGTGTCCGCCGCAAGCGCGCACCCAGACATCGCCCATGCCAAAAATATGGTCAATGCCTTATTACGTCGTTTTTTACGTGAACGCAAATCCTTGCTGGAAGCAGTCATGGCATTACCACCTGCGCACTGGAATTACCCGCAATGGTGGATTGACTCATGCAAAGCGGCTTACCCAAGCGATTGGAAAGCCATTTTGGATGCGGGAAATCTGCTGCCACCGCTAACACTGCGTATCAATCAACGCAAAACCACGATGCCAGCCTATCTGGAACTGCTACAACAAAACGCCATCAGCGCGGATGCCATCGGCACATTTGCCGTACGTCTGCAACACCCGATACCCGTACAACAGATTCCAGGATTTGCCGACGGCCTAGTGTCAGTTCAAGATGCTGCTGCACAATTAGCCGCCCCATTACTGGATCTGCACGATGGCATGCGCGTCTTGGACGCCTGCGCTGCCCCTGGTGGTAAAACTGGGCA
>Ga0364920_10102_pt1 | contig 41382 bp, 36 predicted proteins | sample SorcelJu500001C8_FD_206961 | JGI IMG/M metagenome (GOLD analysis project Ga0364920, IMG submission 206961) | Enriched cells from Trout Bog Lake Hypolimnion, Wisconsin, USA - BchlTB.June20.5000.01.C8 | ecosystem: Environmental > Aquatic > Freshwater > Lake > Hypolimnion/Profundal zone | place: USA...
AGATGAGGCAGACTTAGCGCTTGTCCTTGACAATGCTTCCTGGACCGGAGTGATCAAAACAGAAATAGGGAAAGGAAAGTTCCAGCTTTTTTCAACGCAGAAAAACGCGCCCGAATCTCCCGTGCTGCTCCCGGAAGATCGTATCGAAGTTCTCACCCTCCAGCAGCGGTGGCATGAGCTGCACCACTCATCCCTTCCCATCAAAGCCCGACTCCCAAGCTGGTCTCTTATTGCTGATATTTGCTCGAGCTCCAAAGAAATCGGCTTCCTGCCCGACTTTCTTGCCCAGAGCACGCCGCTCTATCCCGTTTCGTGGCAGCCGCCGGTGTCGCCTTACCGTATTCTGGCCCTCTATCGCAAATCAACCGATCCCTTCCAGAAAAGAATCCAGCACCTCATCCGCGCGCTACGATCCGTCTTTAAGCATTGACCCGTAAAACAGAATTTTCTTTTTCTTGTCTGAAAGTTAGAAGATTGTTAGGTTGCAAATTATACCTCGCGCGGCCACAAATTGCGGGTTTGGGCTTTGCCAAAGCCCCGCGAGGGATAAAGGAAAACAGTGAAAAAAATAAGCATCCTAATGAGCCTTTTCTTGGTAGCTCTTGGCTCCTGTTCTAGCCCTCGTCCTACTCTGTCTGACAATGACAGAGATCACGATAGACATGATGACAGGCATGATCACGATCATGACGATCGAGATGATGATGATAACCACCATTGGTGGGACTAGAAGTTACATCGTTTTGTCATTCTGTCCGTAAGCGATGAAGATACACTCGTCTTCGCCGGGAATGAGAGGATGGAGGAGCGCTTCATTGAGCGTCATCCATTTGAATTCGGTATGTTCATTGGGATCAATTGTAACTTCGGGATGCTCGCTGAGCTCTGTCTCAAACATATGATAGGTAAAATCGATATGCGGATACCGGATATAGACGGTTCTAATATGTGTGACTGCATGCGCAGGAAAAGCAAGACCGGTCTCTTCATGGACTTCTCTTAGGGCAGCTGCATGTGCAGTTTCCTGTTTTTCGAGTTTGCCGCCGGGAATTCCCCAGCATTCTCCTTCAGAAACCTTTGGAACTCTTTTCAAAAAGAGAACCTGGTCTTTCGACTTCATGAAGCAGGCGGAGACTTCAATTTTAGGATTGTAGTTTTCTGGCGGCTGCAGAAAGACCAGCTTGGCATTGGCGGAATTAGACAAAAAAAATGACATGATCAGCCCCAGTAGGTATCGCATATATAGCGGATGATTTCAGATTTTTTCCATTCTTTCAAGAGGATTTACGATTTGCTTCGAGTCACCTCTTCCTCAATGGTTTCGGGGGTGACTTTACCCAGGTAAGCTGGGAGGTCGAGGCCGGCCATGGAGGCGACGTCGTGGAGGGCGGGGAGCGACTTGATCATCTGGCTCATGAAGTTGGAAGTGGCAGAGCCTTTTGAGGGGTCGGAGCTATTGGTGCCGCTGTCCCAGACGGTGATCTTGTCGATCTTGATGTTCTTGATCGCTTCGACTTGCATCTTGACGAGCTCTTCGAGTTTTTCGATGAGGAGCATGGTCGAGGCGCTTTTAGGATCATCGCCGCATGCTTCAACGAGCTGCTTGTAACCTTTGGCTTTGGCGTCGAGGAGTTTTTGGATACCTTCCGCTTCGGCTTGCTTGATCGAGAGGATCGCTTCGGCCTCGCCGCGTGCGATGACGACGTTGCGGAGCGCTTCTGCTTCAGCTTCGATCTGGATCTTTTTCTTGCGGATCTCTTCAGGAACGATTTGATCGGCGGCCAGGAACTCTGTTTGAGCGAGTGCGCGTGCTTTTTGGATCTGCGCTTCGGAGTTTTGTTTTGCAACTTGCGATCTTTGAGCAGCTTCGGCTTCTTTTTCGGCGAGGACGGCGTTGGTGAGGGCGATTTGAGCGCGCGAGTCGTTCTCTCCTTTGACGGCTTCGGCGTTGTAGGAGGCGACGGAAACACGGCGGTCTCTTTCTGCGAGAGATTTACCGATATCTCCTTGCTTCTCTTGCTCGGCGACGTCGACTTTTGCTTGGTTGACGGCGGTGGCTGACGCTTTTTTACCGATGCTGTCGATATATTCTGATTCATCGGTGATATCGGTGATGTTGACGTTCAGGAGCGTGAGGCCGATTTTGTGGAGCTCGAGCTCGACGTTTTTCTTGATCATTTCGAGGAACTTTTCGCGGTCCTGGTTGATCTCTTCGATGCGGAGGGAGGCAACGGTGAGGCGGAGCTGTCCGATGATGATCTCGGTGGCCATCATCTCGATCGCTTTGTAGTCGAGGTCGAGGAGGCGGACGGCAGCGTTGTTCATGATCTCAGGCACGATGCCAAGAGCTACGGTGAACGTACTTGGGACGTTGACGCGGATGTTTTGGTGCGAGAGGGCGCCTTTGAGCGGGATATGGATTGTGCGCGGGGTGAGGTCGAGGAAGGTGTATCCTTGGATGAGGGGCCATACGAATGTGCCGCCGCCATGGTAGCATTGTACGGTTTTGTTTCCGCCCATGCGTCCATAAACGACGAGGATTTTATTCGACGGGCATCTCTTATAGAGCCTTGCTAAAAAGAGGATTGTCGAAAAGATGAGTGCGACAAAGAGAAGGGCTGACATGTTGAAAAAATCCATAGATTACCTATTTGATTGGGATGACAACAACGGTTGTGTCATCGGCTTTTTTAATGATCTGAACTGAAGTGAACGAGGGGATTTCCTGCCCCACGGAAATGGCGTCGATCTCGTAGGTGAGCTGGTTAAGCGAGATCGTAATTTTTCCTGATCCGTCTTTCGGGATGCGGTGGTAGACGGTGGCCTCTTTGCCGATGGCGTCTTCGATTCTAAAAACGGAGCCGGTGCTGTGCGCTTTTTTGGCGAGGTGGAAGATTGAAGCGGTGATGAGAGCTGCAAGGAGGCCGATACCAGTTCCGAGGAGAAGGCTCATAGGAGTGGAGAGCATGAATTGTTCTTTGCAGGTGAGGCCTGCCCAGCCGAACATCATCACAAAGCCTGTGAAGGATTGCCGGGACTGCCACTTGAATTTGCCGTCTTCTATATGGGTGGCGTCTTGATCGGCGCCAAGAAGGCTCATCAAAAATTGGATGACGAGCATGCCGGTGCCTGCCGTAGCGCAGAACCAAAAAATATTTGTAATATCGGCTAATTTCTCAATCATGGTGAAAACAGTTTCGCATAAAAATTGCAAAAAAACAATCGTATTTTAAGGGTTAAAAAAATTCATGTAGACATCGAATCTCTCTTTCGGTAAAAAGCTGTAGAGATGAGCAAAAGAATCAAAATATTATTAATAGTTATAGTCGCTCTGGCTGCAATGGTCTATGGGCTGAGATACCTGGATATTGGGACGATCGATGTCTTGGTTCCGATGGGGGAGATCGCGCAGAAAGAGGCCGATCTGTTTTGGATCTCAACGTGGCTGATGCTGATTATTATCATTCCCGTTTTCATCGCCTCGATTTTAATTGCGTGGAGATACCGGGCCGGAAATAAAAAAGCGAAATACGATCCGAATCTTGAAAATCACAATCTGACAGAAGTGGTGTGGTGGACGCTGCCGTGTATTATCGTCACGATTTTATCGGTCCTGACATTTAAGAGCTGTCACGAACTTAATCCATTTAAGCCGATCGAGTCGTCTGTGACGCCGCTGAGAATCCAAGTTGTTGCACTGCAGTGGAAATGGTTGTTTATTTATCCGGATCATAACATCGCATCGGTGAATTTAGTGCAGTTCCCCAAAAATACGCCGCTGAATTTTGAGATCACCGCGGATGCTCCGATGAACTCGTTTTGGATTCCGCAGCTCGGCGGTCAGATTTATGCGATGCCGGCGATGCGATCCAAGCTTCATTTAATCGCGCATGAAGAGGGGACGTTCAACGGCTCGTCGGCGAATTTGAGCGGCAAGGGTTTTGCGGGGATGATGTTCCAGGCCAAGGCTTGCACAGATGAAGAATTTCATGCGTGGGTGCAAGAGGTGAAGCAGTCGCCAAATGTGCTAAGCGCCCAGACGTATGAGACGCTGGCGGAGCCTAGCGAATACAATCCGGCGAAGTTTTATTTATTGCAGGCGGAAGAGTTATTTGACTCTATCATAATGAAATACATGATGCCTATGGAGAACAAGTAGATGTTTGGTAGATTGACGCTGAAGGCTTTTTCACACGATCCGATCATTACAGGCGCTAACATCATGGCGCTCATTGGGACGATTGTTGTGATTGTTCTACTTCACAAACATAAAAAGTGGAAGTGGCTCTATGAGGAGTATCTCACGTCGCTGGATCCTAAAAGAATCGGCGTGATGTACATGGTTGTTTCTCTGATCATGCTTTTCAAGGGGCTGACCGATGCAGGGATGCTGCGGGCGCAGCAGGTTTTTTCTGTCGGCGGATCGGAAGGGTATTTAGAAGCGTCACACTTCCAGCAGATTTTTACCGCCCATGGAACGACGATGATCTTCTTCGTCGGGATGGGATTTATTTTCGGGATGATGAATCTTGTGCTGCCGCTTCAACTTGGAGCGCGGGATGTGGCGTTTCCATTTTTAAACTCGGTGGGGTTTTGGCTTTTTGCAGCCGGCGCTTCATTTATCATGACATCGCTTCTCATCGGGGAATTTTCTGCGACGGGATGGGTGGCTTATCCGCCGCTCTCGGGTCTGGAGTATAATCCCGGGGAAGGGGTCGATTACTGGATTTGGGCGGTGCAGATCGCGGGGGTGGGAAGTTTAATTTCCGGGATCAACTTTATCGTAACGATTTTTAAAATGAGATGCCCCGGCATGACGCTGATGAAGATGCCGATCTTCGTGTGGAGCGCGCTTGGAACGCTGGTGCTCGTCATTTTTGCGTTTCCGATTTTGACTGCAACGATTGGGATGCTGTCGCTGGACAGATATCTCGGCATGCACTTTTTTACGGCGGGGTACGGGGGCAATCCGATGATGTATATCAACCTCATCTGGGCGTGGGGCCATCCTGAAGTTTATATTTTAGTGCTGCCGGCCTTTGGGATTTACTCGGAAGTTGTTGCGACATTTTCTCATAAATATCTGTTTGGATACGCTTCGATGGTGTGGGCGATCATTATTATCACCTTCCTGTCGTTCATCGTGTGGCTGCACCACTTCTTCACGATGGGCGCCGGCGCCAATGTGAACGCTTTCTTCGGGATCATGACGATGATCATCGCTGTGCCGACGGGAGTGAAAATTTTCAACTGGCTGTTTACGCAGTTTAGAGGGAAAGTTGTTTTTTCAACGCCGATGCTGTGGTTCATGGGATTTATTGTCACATTCTCCACAGGCGGGATGACGGGCGTTCTGATGTCGATTGCGCCGGTTGACTTCCAGGTGCACAACAGCCTCTTTTTGATCGCGCACTTCCATTCGATGGTCATCGGGGGAGTGCTGTTTGCGTTCTTTGCCGGTTTTGCCTACTGGTTCCCAAAAATCATGGGTTTCAAGCTCAATGAACGGCTGGGGAAAATTGCATTCTGGTTTTGGATCATCGGCTTCCTGCTTGCCTTCATGCCGCTGTATATTTTGGGACTCATGGGAGCGACAAGGCGTCTCGACCACTATGACGCATCGCTCGGCTGGCGGCCGCTTTTCATCATCGCCGCCATCGGCGTTGTTAGCATCATCATCGGTTTTGTCTTCCAGGTTGTGCAGCTGATTGTCAGCATCAAAGAGCGTAAACAAAATATCGATACGACCGGCGATCCATGGAACGGAAGAACGCTGGAGTGGTCGACAAAATCGCCGCCGCCGCACTACAACTTTGCCGTGCTGCCCGAAGTGGACTGCCGCGATCCTTTCTGGGTGGCGAAAGAGAAGAATATCAAACCGGCGCCCGTATATGAAGACATTGTCATGCCCAAAAATTCTCCGATAGGGTTTATTATTGGAGGGCTTAGCATGGCTCTCGGCTTTGCGCTTGTGTGGCATATCATGTGGCTTGCCCTTGTCAGTTTTCTTTCCATCGTCGCGTGCCTTATCATCCGCCTCTCCGATGATCATATTGAACATGTTATTACCGCTGAGGAGCTGAAACATGACAACGCTCGTTAAAGACGATCCTACATCCATGATCCATGTCGGTTTTTGGACCTACATCATGACCGACTGTATTTTGTTCGGGGTTCTTTTTGCAACGTATGCCGTGCTGCACGATAATACGTTCGGCGGGCCGTCTGCCAAAGATCTTTTCGAAGCGCCCTTTGCGCTGGCCGAGACGCTGGTGCTTCTTGTCAGCAGTTTTTGCTGCGGCCTCTCTGAAGTCGGCGCTCGGGAGAATAACAAAAAGAAAGTGCTTTTCTGGCTCAGCATCACCTTCCTGCTAGGGATATCATTTCTTGTGATGGAAGGGATGGAGTTTGTTAAATTCGTCAAAATGGGAGCCAGCTGGGAGAGAAGCGGGTTTTTATCGGCGTTCTTTACCCTTGTCGGCACGCACGGATGCCACATTTCGGTTGGACTTCTCTGGATGGCGGTCATGATGTTTCAGGTGGTCTTCAAGGGATTTAACATGTACACCATGAGAAGGCTGGCCTGTTTACGGCTTTTCTGGCACTTTTTGGACGTTGTCTGGATCTTTATTTTCACTCTCGTTTACATGATGGGGGTCATTTAAGATGCAATCTCTTACAAAATCTCACGTGACAGGCTTTTTATTATCACTCATCCTCACGCTTGCCGCCTATTTTATTGTTGTGAAACAACTGCTTTCGGGAACCACTATTTTGATTGCGATCGCAGCGCTTGCCATCGCTCAGGCGACGATCCAGCTTTTTTACTTCCTGCATATCGGACAGGAGAAAAAGCCCCACTGGAAGCTCACACTCTTCTTTTTCATGTTTATTGTCGTTGTTGTGATCGTCTTTGGATCGCTCTGGATCATGTATAACCTCGACTATAACGTCATGCCGCACAACATGGAGTCCGATGCCTATTAAAACGTATATCAAGCTTACAAAGCCCGGCATCATCATGGGCAACGCGATCACTGCGGCGGCAGGTTTTATGCTCGCCTCAAGAAATCACTTTAATCCATGGCTCTTTCTCGCAGCGCTGGGCGGCCTCTCGCTCATCGTTGGAGCGGGGTGCGTCCTCAACAATTACATGGACCGCGACACAGATAAAAAAATGACCCGCACGCAAAATCGAGCGCTCGCCACAGGCGCGGTGTCCGTTAAAAATGCGCTCATCTTCGGGGTGGCGTTACTTGCTATAGGCTCTGCTGCTTTGATTCTATTTACGAATATGCTCACGCTCTCCGTTGCCTTGACAGGGTTTGTGATCTATGTCTTTTTCTACGGGCTTTTAAAATACCGCACGATTTACGGCACGGAGATCGGCAGCGTCGCCGGCGCTGTCCCGCCCGTTGTCGGCTATTGCGCCGTCTCGCAGCAATTTGACGGGGGAGCGCTCCTGCTTTTTCTTATCATTGCCCTCTGGCAAATGCCTCACTTTTTTGCCATCGCCCTCTACCGCTCCAAAGAGTATGCCGCGGCCTCGATCCCGGTTCTGCCTCTCGTGAAAGGGATCAACATCACCAAAATCCGGATGGCGCTTTATACCGTCGCCTTCATCGCCTCGACTATCCTGCTTACGTTTTTTGGGTATACGGGGTATGCCTATTTAAGCGTTTCGGTGATTCTTGGGGTCATATGGCTTGCGCTTTGCATCAAGGGCTTTAAGGCCGTCTCCAACGAGAAGTGGGCGCACAAGATGTTCCGCTACTCGCTTATCGTTGTGACGATTCTATGCATCATGATTTCAGTCGACGCGAAGTAAGTCTTTAGGAAGAAAAACCTTGAAACTTACCGAATACAAGCATAGCATTTGTTAAATATTAAATTGGTTAACCCAGGCCAGAATGTCCTCCAACTTTAGCGAATATATCATTTTTGTAGATGAGAGTGGCGATCATGGCATGACTTCTATTAATCCCGAAAATCCTGTTTTTGTGCTGGCGTTTTGCATAATTAAAAAAGCTGATTATTGCTCTATTGTTAAGCGAATGATTACAAAACTAAAACTTGATTTTTGGGGGCATGATCTTGCAATTCTGCACAGTCACGATATTCGGAGATCCAAAGGAGATTTTGCGTTTCTTTTTAATGAAGAGAAAAGAAGCGTTTTTCTGAATGCTTTGCATGAGACGATAAAAACAATACCTTTTTATATAGTAGCGACTGCCATTGATAAACGGCTTCACAAAAATAATGAGTCTAACCCACGCAATCCCTATCTCCTTGCATTAGGTTTTTGTCTTGACTGCGCTCTTCGATTTTTAGAAACAGATAATCAGTTAAAATATTTGACCCACATTATCGTTGAAAGTCGAGGCCAAGTTGAAGATCAAGAGTTGGAAGCAGCTTTTAGGAAGATTTCCGATCAAGCTGGTGAGCGGTATCCTTTTGATATCAAATTCGCAAGTAAGAAAATTAATAGCATCGGTCTTCAAATTGCAGACCTCGTTGCTCATCCTATAGCCAAGCATGTAACTAACGGGAAACCCAATAAGGCGTTTGAAGTTGTTAGGGAAAAATTATTTGGTTATCCAGAATATGACGAGATCGGATTGAAAGTGTATCCTCTAGAAAACGAAGTGCCCCAGCAACAGCTGAGGCAAGACGCCGATCGAGAACTCCCGATCCATTTATAATCTTAATATTAAATTGTAACTGTAAAAAAATCAAGCTTAAGAAAAACACTCACTTTAAGTGGTTGATATCAAAGCTTTTTGGGGTCATATGGCTTGCGCTTTGCATCAAGGGCTTTAAGGCCGACTCCAACGATAATGTGGGCGCACAAGATGTTCCGCTACTCGCTTATCGTTGTGACGATTCTATGCATCATGATTTCAGTCGACGCGAAGTAAGTCTTTGATTGTAAGATAATTAATTTTTTATTTATAGCTATAATAGAAATTGAATTTTAACTAATTTAGTTGTATAATTATTAGTTAATTATGACAACAGATTGTATCAGTGATTCTTCAGATAAATCTTATAACTACGGTCCTGAACTGACCGAAGATGAAGCTCATAGTCTAAGGGGAAGCCTTGAGGCGCGAGTCGTTTCAACGTGCCAAGCGCTTAAAAGCAGGCATGGAGAAGCATTCGTGGGCACTATTTTTGATGAGCATAGCTACATGCAAATGCCTGGTGTTGCGATTGTCGGAGATTATCTTCGGCGCAAGAACGGGCTTGAAAATCTCCACGTCTGTGCATCTTTGGAAGCTCTGCGTGAGAAGCTTAGTGAAATCAGCCTGATGGAGGGAAATACCCGTGCGGCCCTTGTCCTGCCCGACAGCTCAGAGCATCTGCCTGTAGATTCACCGCATTATTGGGCTTTGTATCATCACAAGGTGGCCGTATGCGTCGAAAAAATGGGTTCAGTCGTCAGGGTTGCTTTCTTAGATTCACTCTCTTGCGTCATTGATGATTTCGCTAAATCTGAGGAACCCTCCGAGCCGCAGGAAAGAACCTCTTTTGGCGGTCCGGCGATTCTTTACGCTGTCTATAGCAGCGGTCTTGACTGGAAGAACACCCAATTTTATTACAGTTCAATTCAGAGGCAAGTCAACGGCTTTTGCTGTGAAAGTTTTGCCCTCAAAGATGCCGTCGCATTTTTACGAGATCCTCATTTCTTCGATAAAATTAAGTCCAAGCCCGTCACAATAAAAGCTGAAAATCAGCTGATGGAGCTGCAGGAGATTACGCAGCTACCCCCGCCCCTCATGAAAGGGACTCAAAAACCTGAAGTCTTAACGAGCTATACCAATGACTATCCTCTGATCGAAACTTCGGAAGGCTTGAAACCCGATCCTCTGCGGCTGCAAGAAATAGAGAAGCTTCAGACATGCGTCGATAAACACAAGATACGGATCTCCGATAAAACACAAAATCACTATATCAATCACCGGACGCATAAATACTTTGGTCTGATCCTTCATGCGCTTGAGACCCAAACAACGGAAGAGATTCAGGCGTCCATCGCAGGGCCCTTATTGCTGGCCGAACGTAAAACTCTTTAATTGTTTAAAAAATTGATAGCATTTATCATTGCCTCCCAAAGCAGGAGAAAATAATGAGTGCACAACCAGTCGGCCACAGTAATTCAATGATTTCCATACCAACGTTTCTCAAAAGTCCGGCGGCGGGCACTGTTACTGCAGTTGCCGTAGGCATTCTCGCGGGCTATTCCGCTTCCCGTTTTGGCAACTTTGGCCACCTCTCAAGCGTGGTGATCGGAGGCCTTACGTGCTTCTTTACGAAGGTTATTCATCATGAGCTGACTAAAGTCGAGCTTGGAATGTCGCCCGATGAGTTAAAGGGTTTGATTAAAGATGAGGTTTTTTCATTGTATGCTCAGAACGGTATTGGGGGTAAGGAGGCCGAAGGAGCAAACAAGGTTTCCGCTGATATTTTTGAAAAACTTTCCGCTACGTTAACTGAGTTAGACGATAGCTATAAAAAAATTCGATCGGGTTTGCCTTCAGGTCTTATATTACCCAGTGGAAACTGGAACAAGCTGACCGTAACTTTGGTGATGAATACTAAAAATTCTATTATTAAAGTTGGAGTGTATAATGCGTATTATAACCGCATTGAGATTGACATTCCTACTCAAAAATTCAAGCTTGCCGGCGTTGCAAGCGGGGCGCTTAATATTACTGAAAAATAGAGCCATGGCCTCTTGTGGATGCTCTGATTTCGTCATACATGACTGAAACATTTCCACGAACAACGTCAGGCAAGCTTTTTTCTAGTCGAATCAGACGTTGTAAATCAGGAGTAATTAAATCACGTCGATATTTAACGACATGACCTGTTAAGTCCGAGACAAATCGATGGAACTCATATTGCTGTCCACGTGTAAATTCAGAAAAATCCATTTCTGAAGGATGATTCTCAACCACATAATCGATAAGGCGGCTCATGCTTTCTGGAACGGGAGGAAAAACCTTAGGGAACTCTCGTTCCAATCGCTGTCTTCCTGCTGCATTCTTTTTGAAGCATTGGACTTGTTTGTCAAATTCCTCATACGTTTCTGCAATAAGTGTTAGGACTTCTCTGTAAAGCTCAATGCTTGGAAAGAACTCTTCGATGGAATTGATGGACTCAAACCTTAATTCATAACATGAATATAGAATTTCCATAGCATGTTTGTAGTGGTCCCACTCTTGCTCGATGTCCGCAATGAGCTTTTTGATGACCGGTACACATTGACGATCACAAAAGAGATTTAATCTGGAAACGGAATAGCCTTGGACAAGTTGACGTATCTTATCGTTATTGGGTAGGCGTAATGCAGGAGACTTCAGTAGTTGCGATAATTTTTCAGCACAGTTGTCTCTACAGAAGTGTAGTTGATTTGTTAGTAGGCTTGGTAAACGTATTTTTCTGTATTCAATCAGTGAGGGTTTCCATGAATCGAAATCGGGAATAATATCTAAAATCGTAATGTGAACAAACTCTTGGAATTTGTTATTAAAGAGTGTAATGTTTTGCTGCACTTTAAGTATGAGGTTATCCAGCGTTTCTGTTTGATCGGGGTTCGCAAGAAGAGCTTGTGGATCACTTCCCAGTTCAGAGAGTTGCTCTTGATAATATTTTCTAAGGGCTTCTAACTCGCCACTGCTTCTTTCCCGAATCATCTCTATCACTTGGCTCTCAAGAGAACTTAAACCTTCCCGCAAGGTTTTACCTTCCTGCCACTCTTCTTTATGGAATTGTTTTAACTCCTCACGGAGCGCCTTTAGCGTCTTTTTTTGTTCTGCGACCTCTCTGCAATAGGGTACCAGCTCGTCATTAGAGCTATGCGCTGCAGGCAAGGTTTTCTTTAATTGATCAATTGATCTATTGACCTGCAGTGTTTTGGAATATTGTTCTTTAAGGGCCTGGTATCGGTTTTTAATCTCAGATTGTTTTTCATTGATCTCTTTACGATGGCTCTCTGGAAAATGATGATATATTTTGACTAAACAAACATATTCCTCCCATTCTCTGTAACCACCACCCATCTGTTCTTCGATCCAATTGTTGGGAGTAATCTTATTTACCTTATCTAGAAATGAAGTTCTTAAGCTGAGCTGATGCACGCCCTCGAGATTCTCTTTTTTTGCGATGATATGTTGAAAAACTTTATACGAAAGATAGCTGGATGCTGCTCCTAAAGTCAAAATGGTCCATGACCTGCGATACAACGAAACACAAACAGCGGTAGTGATAAGCCCAAGGGAGGTGAGAATGCTCGATTGATGGTCATGATGTCTGCTGCTGTTATCATGCGGGCTGAAGTAAGCCATCGTGTGAGAAAGTACAGGCACTGCATTAAATGGAAATCTGTAAATCATCATAGCTTTGCCGCTGCAACCTTTTTTGGCTCGGCTTCGAACATGACTTGCTTGCCTGCCATGAGCGCCTTGTTTGCTAAACTTTTATCAACGACGGGTCGTTTAAAGTCCGGATCCAGTAAAACCAGTCCCAACTCATCGGGCCACTCTTCCGTCGAATTGGATAAAACGACGACGCCGCGCTTAAGTTTGGGGTTGAATCCCAAATAGCTCCTGAATCCGCCGGTGCCGCCATTGTGATAGATAATCTCTGCGTTGTTGGATTGCGATACGATCCAGCCGAGGCCCACAGCAAAAACAGGGGAGGGGGCAAACACCTTTTGATGGCACTGTTTCATAAGAGCATCCAGAGGGGATTTAGTAAGTCCCATATTGGCAGAGAGAAAGAGGGTCATGTCTTTGATGTTGGATCGAAGAGCCCCGGTCCCGGCCAGACCTGTAAAATCCCAATATTCGACTTGCTGCCTCTGATGGTGTCCATGGGCAAAATTTTCAATCATTTCAGGAGTTAAATGAACCGAGGTATTTTTCATGCCCAGAGGCCCAGTGATCGCGCTTCGTATGAGCTCTTCATAACTTTTCCCCGAATGTATACATAAGATGTGGCTTAAAAGTCCCATGCCGATGTTGGAATATTCAAACGATTCTCCGGGCGTCCTGGTGATCGTGCAACGGTTGATGTCGTCCAAAAGTTTTTGAGCTGTATAATCTGCATAGGGATTGTTTGGATTTTTAGGATTGAAAAGATCGGGCATGCGAGGAAGTCCCGATGTATGTGAGGCCAGTTGGAGGAGCGAGAGCTTTTTATTGATTCCCGGCAGATATTTTTCAACAGGATCATCCAGTTGAACACTTCCACGCTCAGCCATATCGGCAAGGGCAAGCGTCGTGAAAACTTTGGTGATCGACCCTATCTCAAAGATCGTATCTTCCGAGATGGGCCTGTCTCCATTGACTGATTTTTTTCCATAGGTGTAAAACTGCACTGTACCGTTGTCAATGAATCCAACCGCCGCTCCCACAGCTCCTGAGTCATCTACGTATTCTTGAATTAAAGATTGAATATTCATTTCAGTATTGTAAGCTGATAAAGTTAAAACATTCATGAGAGAAAGGATGATCCGAAGCATTGATTTCTCCTAAAAGAGAAACTCATTATTCCATAAAAATCCAGGAAAAAGCCAGTTTTACCATTCTTTAATCACAATTTTTTTGGCAAAACTGCTAAAAGATGATTGGCTCGCCTTGTTAAATTAAACATTTAATTTTCCCTGATTCATTCTGGTTTTATATCATAAAAATTGCTATATTCTTGCCCATCAATTTTTGGGGATTAGCAATGAGCAATAATACTGATTTGAATTCGGCGGAGGCTTCAGAATGACGCCTGTGCAGCCTGGCAGCGGCCTTCTTGCGAGGGCAGTAGGAGCGTTTACTCATACTGAGGAAAGGGAAATCGTGGTGGAGGTGCCGGAAGGGCCCATGACGTTTGAGTTTCCGGAAGGGTTTACTCTCAAGGTGGAGGAAGAAGAGCTTTTTAGGAGCGGTTTAATGAAATACCGCTTGACGCCGAACATCACGATGCTGGATTTTCTCTTTTTCGGTCTGCATCGCGAGCTTGGAATATTCTCCTCGCTTGTTGAAAAAAGTGTATTCGACTCTCTGACTGCCGATCTTGAAACATGTTATGCTCAAATCGTAGAACTTAAAACCCAAGATTTTGCACCGCTTTCCGAGTATTTAAAGAACTTTAGGAACACTCTGATCCGCTCGAATCTCACTTTGAATCGGCAGGCGGGCAGTCATCACGATAAAAGTGCCGGGGATATGCAGGCGATCAAGGACTCTTTCTATACACGAGTGGAGTTATTTAAGAAATTTGTGCAGAGGTGTGATCTTTTATTGGCGCCAGTATGGAAGATTGTCCCCCGCTATTTTCAGAATGCCAAGAAAACGGGTTATGTAAAGGAAACATTTGAATTCAATGCAGTATTTTTAGCCCGAGTATTGAGAGCTTTGATGCGTGTCAAGCCGGAAATCCAGGAAGGGTTGTATGAGCAGATCATTACGCTGGTTAGAAATGCAGGGGATGTCGTTGTTGTAGGGAATGCAGGCGTGCGGCAGGTATTAGTGGAGGCGATGAAATTGACAAATGCTTGTTACATGGATCAACTTTTGGTAGACGGTTGTCCGTTCTACCATGAGATTGTCTCTTACTATGTAGAACTCAATAAAAAATACTCAACGCTCGAGGCCGATCGACAAATTCAACAAGGACATGTCCCGCGGTATGGGATGATCAATCTGGTCTCATCCAGTGATAAACTGTATGAATTTCGAGTTGCAGGGCTGATTGAAAACGGCTTTTATTTGACGCCGGATGAGGCTGCTTTGATTGGTGAGATATTTAAATATCCTTTAGACGAAGAGCTGACTCTGATGGAGCTGATCGGATTTGCGCTTTTTGAAAGAATGGAGAAGCTCAAAGGGTTTTCAGCGCATGGCCCTGAGATTGAATTTATGCAGGGCGTTATGTCGTGCTGTATACTGCAGCTATGGGTCGGTCTGCATCGAGAATCGGTCGAATATGTCCAGTTGCTGGGAGCCAAGAATAAAAACTCGGACAAGTTTTGTCTTCTTCCGGAATATGTAGGCAAAGTGTTTGATATGGAGATACGGACTTTTGAAAAGCGTATTTCCACTCACAAACAGCTGCTTGATCGATTTAGACGAGACGTGGTTCCGATCAAAGAATGGCTGGTTAAAATCCTTTCTTCCAAAGGGCGTTTTAAGCTTTTGACTAAGGCTGCTGCGATGTATCAAGGATTTGAGTCATTAAAAGAGGAGAAGCCTGGCGGCGATACTCTATGCAAATATTGGCATTTTCTTAAGAGCGGTTATGAGCATGGCCGGAAGACAACGCAGCTTTCCGTTGCCTTCAACTTTTCTAAGATCCTGGAAAACGATCGATTTTTTCATGGGGAACGCTCTAAAAAAGAGATGCTGGCATTCGGCCAAAAGATAACAGATCAGATCTATGCCACTCAGATGCAAACCACCGCTCGCACTAAAGAATTGAGAGCGGCGGCACAAGGCCGATTGACACACGCGAATTGGGTGCAGATGCATCGTTTGCCAAAGGTCTACAAGAAGTCTCATGAGGAGTTTAAAGAACAGCTTTTTAGTATCGTGTACCTCAACAATCTTTTCGTTTGCCAAATGATAGATTTTTTACGGCTTGTTGAAAAGAGGCTCTATCCTAAGGGAACGCTCCTTACAGAGGCGTGCTACTGGCGTCTTCGCTTCAACATGCAGGTTGTGGAAGAGAATGCAATGAATGTGATCGTCCATGGCGGCGTGCTGCAGGCGGTCTCGCAAGAGATCGAAGCGGCGCTGCGTAAGATGGAGAGCGTATTTGTTTTTAACGTTACAAATCCCGAGACAATGCAGGCGGTTTTCAATTATGGGGGTTGGCTTGTCGAGTTGAAGCCTTGGGAGAGGCTCATCTTGCAGACCTTTACAAAAACTCTCGGCAGCTTGGCTTTACTTAAAAAAGAGATGCTGGAGCGGTATGAAAAGACGTGGAACTCTCTTTCTTTTTCCGAACTTGAAAAAATCAAGCCTCAAGAAATCAAAGAAGCGCTTTTTAACGAAGGGCTTGTCATCCTGCGCCCTCTGATGGTTCTCTCTGATATGCTCAGACTCATGCAGCATCGGAGGTATTCCGAGGAGGCGGCAGTGATTCCTAACGAGCTTGCAGATATCATGGAGCTGGATGAGCTCGACGTGCTGCATGCAAGGCTGATGCGCGAAAAGACTCCTTCACCCGAGCTTCCAAAACCGCCTGACGTAGTAAAAAAAGAGCCCGCTGCTGTTAAAGCTTCCGTCAAAAAGCCTGAGCGCAAGCCGGTAGAGGAAGAAGCTCCCGACGACGATGTTCGCGAGCTTGCACAGCTGACCAAATCGCGCCATGTTTTGAGCCGGCTCCAGGAGATGGGTTTCTTCGAGGTGAGGCAAACAGGGTCTCACCGCATTCTTCACGGCCCTCAAGGCGGACAGGTCGTTGTCCCTAATAATTCCGATCTTCCTCCCGGCACAAGTAAGTCGATTGCAAAACAAGCGGCTGCGGCATTGCCTAAGAAATAAGTCTATTGAGCCGTCCTCAGTGAGAACGGCTCAGGGTTTAGGCAAGTTCTTTGTCAGCAAAGACTATCATGGCCTTGGCCATGAAGTCGGCAAGCTCCGTGTGGAACGGGTCCAGCTGCTGGCGGAAGGCGGGATGCTCCCGGTAGAGCTGGGCGTAGGCTTTGTAGACCTGCTTTGTCGCCGTATTGAAGTTTTCAGTAAAAGCGTGATGCTTTTTGATCAGGCGCTGTACTTCATCGGAAGCGGGTTTTTTGCCTCCTTCGATGCAACGGGCAAGCTCTTTGAAGATCGCATGAGCCGTCTTGATCGTTGTTTGGGCATCAGGCTTTTCTGTCTTTCTTACGCTATTTCCAACGATTTCTTCAGCATCGAAATACGATTCGCTGCCTTTTCCTTTTGTGACTTGGATAAAACCGTAGAACATCTCTTTGTCTTTCATTTTTTTCTTTCCTTTTAGATGTTTGATCGTTTTATCGATGGTCTTGATCAGCTGTCCTACTTTTTCCCACTGGAGGGCGAGCGCCTTCCTGTGGGAGTAAAGAGCCGCCAGCTGGTCGAAATCGCTTCGTCCCAGCACTTTTCGGATCTGCTTTAAGGAAAAGCCGAGCTCTTTAAAAAATAGGATCTGCTGAAGCTGCAGGAGCTGTTTTTCTTCGTAATACCGGTAGCCATTAGATCCGTAATAGGCCGGTATTAGAAGCTCTGCCTCTTCATAAAAGTGAAGCGTGCGCACCGTAACTCCGGAGAGCTCGCTTAATTTTTTCACTGTATAAGCCATCGATGAATGTATCCCTTAATGTTAAAATTATGATTTTTGATGTATTTTTCCGCAGGTTTCAATGCCGCTTCGCAGGACATACTTGGGTAAGTAGGCCAAGAAGCGGCATTAAAACCTGCGGGAAAAGACGCGAAAAGCAAATTTTAACATTAAGGGATACATTTATACCTCATCCTCTAAAATCCCTATGATTTTAAAGGATGCCGACATCTTACACAATGACGTATACGTGAGGGTCAATAGTGGTAAATAAAAAAAATTATTTTGAAACGGCTTGCAGAGCAGACACGAGATCGAGGAGATGCTTCGGGAGCATCTTTTAGCTGTTGAGCCTTCCTTTTCCCTCACTTTTTAGCCGCGGTTTCAAAAAAATCAGCACAAATCCATTAGCAAGAATCGACTTGCATAAATACCAATTTGAAATTAAAAGTACGTCATGGTGCAATTGCGGTGCGCTGACGCTCGCGAAAGCGATCGACAAATCCAAGCAGGACGGCATGAGAGGGCAAGAAACACAAATTAAAATTCAAAGTTTTAGAGAAGCGGCAGGCAAGAATGCACAGCAGTTTTTAGAAGAAACAAGGCATCATAACTACAAAACGCTTTGGTCGTATGTGGTTAATGGCATATTGGCGATATGGCTCATCAACCAGCCCTTCCTTCTAGACTATAAGAGCGCGGCTTTGATGAAGAGTGATATCATATCTGGTGTCATTGTTATTCTTGTAGAAATAATAGCATTTGTTCCGAGGTTTGCTTTGCTCAGGTGGGGCACGGTTGCTGTAGCGTTTTGGTTGTTGCTTGCACCGCTTATATTTTGGTCGCCAACTCCTGCTGTTTATTTGATTGATACATTAATGGCTTGCTTGTTCATAGCCTTTGCTGTACTCATCCCCGGATTGCCAGGGCGGGCTGGAATTCAATTGCCTGGACCAGACAAACCTCCTGGCTGGTCATATAATCCTTCCTCATGGATTAGGCGATGGCTTGGCATTGCTCTAGCGCTGATTGGCTTTTTCCTCGCGCGATATTTAGCTGCTCATCAGCTAGGTTATATCCCTCATGTATGGGATCCATTTTTTGGCGGCGGCTCTGATAGAGTAACAGGCTCTGCATTATCGAGGTCTTTTCCCATATCTGATGCTGGTTTTGGCGCAGTTGCTTATATGTTGGAGGTGCTGACAGGTTTTATGGGTAGTCGTGCACGCTGGCGTACTGCTCCTTTCATTGCAGTTACGTTTGCTGTGCTCGTTATACCTTTAGGCGCAACAAGTATATTATTAGTTATTATGCAGCCGGTTGTCGTGGGCGCCTGGTGCGGATTTTGTTTAGTCTCTGCCGCCGCATTATTAATTTCTGTGCCTTTAGCAGTGCATGAGTCTATAGCGGTAGGACAATTTTTGGTGCTGACATATAAACAAAAGAAAAACTTCTGGCAAACTTTTTGGTTGGGCGGCAATGTACTTGGCTATGAAGGTAAAGATCCAGATCGTATACCTTGGTCTATTAGACAACGTTGGGCAGGAAGCGTGCAGGGAGTTTCGCTGCCTTGGCTCATCATTGTGCAGGCTATTGTTGGCGTGTGGTTAATGGTGCGGCCGAGTATCTTGCCTTTTAATATTGAGAGCGCTAATTGCGATCATTGGATGGGAGCGATTATAGTTACTGTAGCTGCCGTTGCTGCAGCTGAAGTAACTCGAACAGCACGCTTTGTTAATGTAATTGCTGGGGCGATGGTGCTTATACTGACTCTTGTTTTTTCATCGGAATCTACAGCAGTATTGATTAGCGGTATCGCAAGCAGCGTTATATTGATTATTGCCTCGATACCAAGAGGAGTCATCATAGAACGATATGCTTCCTGGAACAGATTAATAAAATAGAGAGGTAGTTGCAAAACTCAGGTTCTGTCGATTTTAGGGTTCTTTTGAACCGATTTTTGATTCAAATTGCGGGGGTAATATCCACTTTTGGTATATGACCCCCGCAATTTGAATCGAAAATCGGTCAAAATAATCCCTAAAATCGACGAACCCTGAGTTTTGCAACTACCTCTAGAGACGACTTACTTGAGGCCATTGATCTTATACCACTGGGCTGGATCTTTTTTAAGAGCATTGATCATGACCGGCAAAGTTGTTTCCAAGTAGTGATTCGGCTTCCAGGATAAAAGCTGTTTTGCCAGCGAGATGTCAAGGGTGTAGTTGTCATCGGCAAAATTGATCATCCACGGTTTAATAAACGGTTTCGGCATGAAAGGAAGGTGGTTTTCTACAAAAGAGCCGATTTTTGCAAGCCATTTTGGGATTGAAAAGGTTTTAAACTCCTTCCCGAAGAGTAGACGGCTGATCTCCCTTTGCAGATCATCATAGCTTAAGGTTTTCGGCTCGCCGAGCAGCATGACAGTCTCAGGAGGAAGCTGGCTTCGCTTTTGAATGCAGAGATTGATTGCAGATACAAGGTCGTCCATATGCAGAAATGAGGCGCCGCTGTGGATATTGCCAGCAAAAAGATGGGCTTCAAGCTGTTTTTCATAGATGCGTTTGATCTGATTTGAAATGGGAATAGAGTGGCATTCATCATCATAGACGCCAGCAATGCGGAGGATAACGGTGGGAATTTTACCGCGCAGATCATGGATGAGTTTTTCGGTCGCAACTTTCGAGCGTGGGTAAGCCCACTTGGCTTCAACCGGCCACTTTTCATCAATTTTCTCGCCGATTTTGCAAGGGGCATGGACCAGCATTGTGCTGGAGAAAATAAACTGCTCGACTTCAAAGTTGCTCAGCGCTTTAAGAAGCCGCTCGGTGCCGCGTACGGTAATCCGCTCGTAGTTGTCGTAGTTTTGGTCTGAAAAACTATAGTAGGCGGCCAGGTGTACAACGGAGGCGATCTTGTTTCCATAAAATTGGCGGATATGGGTGAATGCCTGATGGACGCTCTCGTCTGATCCCAAATCAACCGGCACCAGCTCTTCATTGGCAGAAGCGTAGATGGCTTTGAGAAGTTCGAATCCGACAACACGGAACTCTATTCCCAGTTTCCGGACGACATTTGCGCCAATCCGTCCGCAGGCTCCGGTGACAATAACAACTTTCTTTTCCATTATTCTGATCTATATCACAACTTCTAATTGATCGATATCGAGACTGCAAATGAGGTTGAGGTGCCGATTGATTTTTTCAATATCCCAGTTCCACCAGGCGATTTTAAGGAGCCTTTCGATGGTTGCATCGTCAAACCGTTTTTTAACCACCTTGGCGGGGTTGCCGGCGACGATGGAGTAGGGTGGGACGTCTTTGACGACGACAGCGCCAGCGGCGATAATAGCGCCGTCTCCGATCGTGACGGCGCCTTTAATCAGGCAGCCGTAGCCGAACCAAACGTCATTGCCTACAATGATATCTCCCTTTGGCTTGACATCGTCAAAGCTGAAAGCTTTTTCCCAGCCTTGCTGAAAGATCGGAAATGGGTAGGTGCTGATGGCGTCGAGCTTGTGGTCGCCGGTCATGATGAAACGGGTTTCGGCGGCGATTGCGCAGAACTTTCCGAGCACGAGTTTGACTTTTGAAAAGTCATAGTTGTAGAGCACGTTGTACTCTTCAAATTTCTCGGGGCCGTGCCTTTTACCGTCGAAATAGGTGTAGTCGCCAACAATGATGTTCTTGGCTTTAACGAAGTTCTTTAAAAAAACAACGTTTTCGTGTCCCTTGATAGGGTAGATGGATGTTGGGTCAGGGCCCATAGGTTTTTTCATTGATTGGATAATAAGTTAGAGATTAATTTTATGTCATGGAATACAGAAAATTTATTTAGATGGTCAAAGCTGAACGATCAGAAATTTGCCAAATTGCCTAGCAGGCTAGTATAATATAAACAGCTTAAAATTAGATGTTTACGTTATTTATAATGCACTTCGGTCATTAATTCAAAAATAACTTTACGGTTGTTATTTGTTATAAAATAATTTCAATTATTGTGAATTAAAATTTTCATTATTATTTATAATTAATATTATTTATATTATAATAGTTATAATTTAACACAAAATTTGGGTTATTATTATGTCAAGTTATGACACCGGTCTACGCATAGCATCGGCTTATTTGCCGGTTTGTACTCTCTATAAACCTTTAGAGCCTGCAGTACGCCTGGTAACAGAAGGGTGTCAAACATTGCGTTCTTTTACTGAGATCCATTCACCTGGTACGACTTTAAGTGCAGCTATTTCAACAATTTCCTTGGCAAACACCATTTTTGCCAATCCTGCAGTGGCCGTGGTCTGCTCTGCCTATAGCATCGCAGATCAAACTAATACTCTCTTTGCGCATCTTAAAGAGGGCTATTTCAAACAAGCTATTGAAATCAGTATGCAGATTGCAATCAACGGCCTTACTCTTTCCATGTATTTGTATGGAGGCGCAGGTCTTTCCATCGCCTCTTCCGCCCTCCAAATTGCTGTTGCCATTTACCATGCGCAAGACCAGATTAAAGCAGAAAATTACATTGAAGCCTCTGCCCATATCGCCATGGCAATTGGAACAGCCTACAACCTTGCAAATGAAGTAATAGCACTTCAAACGCAAGCCGCGAGCAACCCTCAGATCGAAAGACGCGCCGTCATCGATGTCGGTTCCGGCTCAACCAAAGTTTGCATCGCCGATGTCGATCTCAAGACAAATACGGTTGTTAAAGTGATCGTGCAAGAATCGCACGCGGTTCCATACCAGGCGTCGATCGAAGCGACCCAGGACCGTTCTTTTACCTCGGAAGTACGCGAAAAGGGCATCAGCACTTTTGCAAAGATCAAAGCGACATGCGAGGCTCAAGGCGTCCAAAAAATTACCGCCGTTGCAACGGAGGCGTTCCGTCAAGCTTCCAATCAGGCAAACTTTGTTCAAGAGATCCGTGAGAAAGTCGGACTTTCACTCAGAGTGATTCCTCAAAAAGAAGAAGGCGTGATTGCATTTTACAGCACGTCCACTTTGAAAAAAGAGATTCCCGAATCAAACCTGGTCGTTTGGGATATCGGAACCGGGAGCTATCAGCTGACGGTTAATAAAGACACCGTTTCTATGGGAACGGTTGGATCTGTTCCCTTTAAAGAACATCTTACCGGCATTGTCAAAGCACGGGATCCATCAACTCCTTCTCTGCATCCTTTTACACTGGAAGACAATAAAAAAGCCGATGCGTATGCTCGAAAGCTCGCCAGAGAATCTGCGCTGCCTGAACTCAAATCCCAGATCCGTAAGCAGGACGGCAGTGTCATCGGTGTGGGACGCCTGTTTACAAGCAGTCTTGCCCCCGTTGCCAAGGACTCCAATCTCATTAAGCGCTCAGACCTTCGTGCCTACATCCGAGGCTCCTTTGGAAAAACCAAAGAACAGATGAACAACCCCTTCTCTGAGTCGGATGTCTCAAACGCAGTGCTGGCCCTCGGTTTCATGAAAGCCTTGAAGATCCATGCGATCACTCCAGTTGAGGCAGCCACTACCCAAGGGATGCTCACCTATGCTCCGTACTGGGCATAGAAGTCTTCAGTTTATTATTAAAAATTGTCCATTAATTGCTTATCACGCTGAACTCCAGTTTCTTGTGTTTGTTATAACTTAACGAAAACACCCAGATGACATAATTGGGCGTTTCTGTTAAGTTATAGATAGAGGTTAAAAATTGTATGAGAATGGCTGTCAGTCTAATTACACTTGCGCTTCTTCTTGAGAAGCCATCTTTTACTTCTGAAGAAGCACGGAATAAAGGAGTTCATCCGGCTGTGCTCTGTCATTATGTCAAAACAGGTCGCCTAAAGAGAATACGAAGAGGCGTCTACCAGAGTGTTGACTATCAGAACCCTTCTGCATTCCGATGGGAAGATCTCATTGAGTCGGTCTATTCTGTCAAAGGAGGTGTAGTTTGTCTTACTTCCGCGCTTGCAATTTATGATATAACAGAAGAGATTCCCCGTCAGCATTGGATCGCTATCCGTCATGGTACATCTGTCAAAACTTCCAGGGAGCTGAGAATTGTTCGTTATCGCGATATGGAGCTTGGAAAAACAGAAATAGAGCTTGAGGGGGTAAAGGTTCCAATATTTGATCGCGAGCGCACGATTATTGATGCTTTCCGACTACTCAGCCGCGAAACCGCAATAAAAGCGCTAAAAGCCGCAGTTGCCAAAGGCGGAAAAAATCGAATTGATTTTGTGAAGCTTGAAGCCTATGCTAAAAAGCTTCGGTTTAATATTGCACCTTACTTGATGAGCGTTACAACATGATCAATGAACAGGCATTAAAGCACCGACTCTCAACGATTGCTCGCGAAAAAAATCTCAAGGTCAATGCTTGTTGGAAACAGCTTCTTCTGGAGCGTTTTTTAGCTCGTCTAGCACGTTCAATACATTCTAATAAATTCATCTTTAAGGGTGGTTTTCTTCTATCTTATTTGATGAAAATAGGACGAGAAACTTCTGATCTCGATTTTCTGCTTACGCGTATGAGAGTCGAGGAAAAAGAATTACGAGAGACATTTGAGCAAATCATTTCCGTTCCATCAGTAGATGATTTTATTTTTTCTTTTCGTTCTATTGATCTACTAAGCCAACCTCACATGGACTATCCCGGATACCGTGTTGTTTTAAACGCATCATTTGCTAAAAGGAAAGACATCATCCAAATCGACATAGGAGTTGGGGATGTAGTTGAACCATTAACACGGGAAATTCAACTTGTTCAATATCAGGGCAAGCCTTTTTTTGAAAATGTTGTTTCTCTTCTCGTGTATCCGCCTGAGACCATCTTCTCTGAAAAATTGGAGACGATTATTTCCAAAGGAACAAATAACAGTCGTATGAAAGATTATCATGATCTTATTCTTTTGCTCCGAGACAAAAAAATGATCAATCCTATCAAGCTAAAAGAGACGATCATTAGCACATTTTCTCATCGACGAACACATTTTCGTCCAATCGAATTTGATGAAGCTTCACTTAGCGTCTTACATAAACTTTGGAGGGCTCATCTAAATGGTCTGGGGAGCATTGCTCTCGATTTCGATTTACCCATGGATCTTTCATCTGTAATAGAAGAAATTAACAGATATATTGCCTCAGTTGAAGGATTATAAATGAATAAATGGTTCATATCAGACACGCATTTTTCTCACTTTAACATTATCCGATATGCTGGCCGGCCGTTTCAAACTGTCGATGAAATGAATGAGAAGATGATTGAGAACTGGAATGCGAGTATTGAGCCGCAGGATACGGTATTCTTTTTAGGTGATTTTGGGATGGGAACGACGGATTTTCTAACAAGCCTTTGCAGGCGTCTGAATGGAAACAAGATCTGCATTCGCGGCAATCATGATGGAACGCCATCCAAGATGCATAAGATTGGATTTGCACTTGTTCTTGAATCCGCCTTTATTAAAATTGGGCGCCGCCTGGTCGAGCTTGTTCATATCCCCAGCCAGACCACGCCGGCGCACTTTCAGCTGCACGGACATGTCCATGAAAAAAGACCCAACAAATTGATTGACCGTCAGCTCAATCTTTCCGTTGAAGTGTGGGATTACAAGCCTGTTTCTGAGAAGACTATTGTTGCTCTCTTGGATCAGGCTCCAGCATATCCAGAAAATGGCAGCTGTTCATGATGCACCAGAGGCGCTGGGCGTCCTGGCAGTTTTGCAGGATGATTTTCTTGTGATGGTGGATCCGGTCTTGAACATCTTGTGTGAAGAGGGGAGATCCGGGATGGAATCCCGCCTGGCGGGCATATTTGTCGAGAAGCTTGCAGATTTTTTCGGCAGGGAAGTTGACGAGCAGTTTGTGGAGCTCGTGGCGGTACTGCTCGAGAGCCGAGATTTCGGAAGAGGTGAGCTCAGAAGTCAAAAACCGCTCCATCTGTTCACAGGCGGCTTTTGCAAGCGGTGAATGAAACGCGTCTGCCATATCGATTCCGCAAAAGGAGTTTGATTTTTCATCATAGAAAATGTTGGGGTTGCTGCGGTCGGCATTGCCGGTGTAGGTGTCGAGAGCTGCGATTGCAATGAGAGAAGGGTGGCCGGCCATGGTGCGCAGCACCTTGCGGGAAAGCCCAGTATTTTCAGGGGGTAAAGGTACCCACTCATTCCAGCGGGGAGAGTTTTCTTTTCTGTATCTTTGATGCAGATCAAAACCTGGCCATGGGAGTTTTTCCTCTGCGCTCTTGCCAGGGGCCAGTGAATGGAGGGTGGCAGGAAGGTCCAAAAATTTCTTACCGGGATAGGGGGCTTCCGGAGGGATGACTAGGACGGTGTTGATGGGAGTTTTCAGCTCCTCGGCAATAGCGCAGGCTGTAGCGTCGATAACCAGAAGAAGTTGCTCGTCGGGAGTGCGATTTTTGATTTGTTTAATGACGTGCTGGCGGCCGGTCTCATTTTCGATAAAGACAATCATGCCGTTATCGACTTCCAATTCACTTACGACTGTGAAAGAAGAGAGCAGTAGTAAGGCGAGCAGTAATTTCATACCGGCGGCAGCTCGCCCGCGATTTCAATGAGGATGCCATTCGGGTCGCGGACATAGGCGACGATCTGTCCCCACGGTTTCAGTGTGGGAGGCGTCAGGTCCACAGCGCCTGATTTTAACGCTTGTTTGTAATATTTGGCAGGGTCGTTTGTGGTGAGCGCGATCTCGCACGCTTGAGGCGCTTTATCGAGGGTATTTTGCTGGAATCCTTTGGGGAAGTTCATGCGGCCCAGTTCTTCACTGGCAAATGCAAGCGTGACGCCATCTGTCATGAGTTCGGCATACGCATTGCTCTCGTGAATAAATTTGGATTTAATTCCGAAGGCGGACTCGTAGAATTGAACCGTCTTTAAGACGTCTTTGACGTAAAAAATTGTGTGTGAAAATTTAATCATGATCCTCCACTAATATCGGTTTCAGCTGCAATAGCTGCTCGATCTCGGTTTTGAGCTGCGGGTTTTCGGGTCTGTTTTTTTCTGCAAAATATTCTTGGGCTTTTGGGATGCAGACCTGGGCCTCGATGACGGTTCCTCCGGCAGCTTCTATAATGCCGCGCAGGTGCACCAGGCCCCTCTTGCCGCCGCCTTGTCCTGGCGAGGCGCTCATTATAGCAAATCTTTTGTCTTTAAAAGCCTCGGGCGACCAGCCGCCCTTTTCGCCTCTTGAGGTCCAGTCGAGAACGTTTTTCAGGACTGCCGGGATCGAGCTGTTATACTCAGGAGAGGCGATCATGATGGCATCGCTTTTAATCATTAAATCGCGGAGTTTTTTTGCGTTTTTGGGCAGCCCCTCTTTGTTCTCGAGGTCTCCATCGTAAAATGGCATGGGGTAGTCTTTCAGGTCGATGACGGTGACTTTGGCGCCGAGCTTGCGGGCGATGTCAGCGGCATCGCTGATCAGCTTTTTATTATACGAGTCAGCGCGCGTGCTGCCGGCAAAAGCCAAAACTTTCATTTCGGCAGAGAGGGGAGCGATGGCAACGGCAGCAGCCAAGAGCGTTATAAGTGTTTTTTTCATAATTCCTTCAGGGTTTGGAGTTATGATAGCAGCAAGATGACTTTAGGGTTGCTTGAAATTTTTTGTTTATTTATGACGAAGATAACAAAAGAGGTTGTTATGAAGTCTTCTACCGCACTTTTATTTTGCAGCTTGTGTGCTGTGTCGCTCTCGTTTATGAATGCAGATCAGTTGGAAGCATGGGGCAACCAGCCTGAGCCTGCAAAAGATCAGATCTGCGGCAAGTCGCCCCAGCATATGCGGGTATCGGCGCGTTATACGTCGATGAAAGGAGTTGGCTACAACGAAGGGTACACGACTTTGGAGACATTTTTATCTCCCTGGAATGCTTTTAACGATAAATGGCTTCCATTTGTTGATGGGAGAGGCCACATTTTCGACAACGGCAAGTGGGCTGCCAATGCGGGCCTCGGAGTGAGATATCTCTCTTCCAGCCGTGTATGGGGTATTAACTCGTATTACGACTATCGCAACACTTCGCATAGAAATTACAATCAGGTTTCTGTCGGCTTAGAGACGCTGGGCACATTGTGGGATTTTCGCATTAACGGCTATCTGCCGGTTGGAAAGACTCATACCCATTTATACGACACAAAATTCAAGGCGTTTGAAGGGCACTCCATTCTCGTGAGCTCAAAGCGGCAGTTTGCCATGAAAGGCATCAACGCCGAGGCGGGATTCCATGTCGATCATTTCAGAAAAGTGCCTCTTTATTTTGCTACAGGACCGTATTATTTGACGGGCAAAGGAGCTTCAACCTGGGGCGGAGAGTTTCGCGTCAGACTGGACCTGCTTAAACACTACGTGCGTCTGGAAGGAAACACTTCCTATGACCATTTCTTTAAGTGGACAGGGCAAGGGCAGATCAGCGTCAATATTCCTTTTGGCGGGAAGTCCAAGGTGAAGAAAAGAGGGGAGAACTGCCGCCGGTCCATCAAACTATCAGAGAGAGTCTTGCAGCCGGTGGATAGAAACGAGATCATCCCGGTGGGCAAGCAGAAGGTCACAGGCGTTGCCATCGATCCTGCGACAGGACAGCCTTTCAACATGTTTTTTGTCAGCAACTTAAGCCACTCGGCAGGGACCTATGAAAGTCCGTTCTCAACACTTGCTGACGCACAAAGCGCCTCTAGCCCTAATGACATCATCTATGTCTATCCAGGAAACTTGACAAGCATGGGCCAATCCAGCGGTATCACTCTTAAAGATGGACAGCAGCTTCTCGGAGCGACGTTCAATCATAGTCTGATGACGACACTGGGCCTCATCACTCTTCCTGCGCAAGCTGCCGGAAGCAATGCTCCCATTCTCACCAATGGATCAGGAGCTGTTGTGACGCTGGCAAATAATAACGTTGTTTCTGGCCTCTACATTCAAAACACAGCGGGTGCTGGAATTTTGGCGAGCGGATCAAATAATGCCACCCTTACACAAAACTATATCCAAGGGGTTAGCACCACTCATAATGGAATTGAGCTCGACAACGTCACAGGGACTGTTAATGCTTCTTCAAATACGATTATGTATCAAGGAGCATGTGTGAATATCAATAACACAAATCCAGTCTCCAACGCTTCCTATCTTTTTACGAATAACATGCTCCAATCTGTAGATGGCGACTATGGGATTAATATTGCCTATACGGAAGGATCCAACAACCGTTTCCTGAGCGCAAACAATAATCTTTTGGGAAGCGGTACAGCAGCAATTAATATCACCAGTTCAAATGCGACTTCCAGCATCTTTAATATTAGCGACTGCACCATCGGAACAGAAGATAGCTACGCAGTTAAAATAGTTTTAAACAATGATTCAACGGCAGAACTCAATATTGAAAACTCTGTGATTAATTCATACGATGGTGTTTACACGACCACCAACAACCAATCTCAATTGACTTCAACCATTACAAACAACGCATTCAATGTCTATGAAGATGCTTTTGAACCAGAAACTCATAACACTTCTACAACAAATGCAACGTTCACCAATAACTCGATCAACTGTTATGATTACGCCATCTATATCGACACGTTGGATGCATCTACGCTTGCAGTCAACATCAGCGACAATACAATGAGCTGCTATGAATATGCTATTTATTCGGATCTGGCGGGTACATCTACCGTTAGTGGAACGATTAGCAATAATACCATCAATGCGCTTTATGATGCGACTTACACCGATGTTGCAGGCAGCTCTCATTTTGCGGCTGACATCAATAACAACGTGATCAGTTCAGCTTACTACCATCTTGACATAAACACTAACGGCTCATCTACATACTCCGGAAATGTGATAGGCAACACCTTCATCGGTCAAGATAATGATGATACGCTCTACTGGACCATTAGCTCCTCTGGAAATGTTACCTCTACAATTGCTGATAACGTGTTTACAGGAAATTATAGTGCCATCGATCTCGAAAATTCCGGCACGGGAACGACGACGATTCAGGTCTTGAATAACACGATTAAAAATTCAAGCACCACGGGAATATTCGTCACCAATAGCGGAACAACTTTCCAAGGAACGATCTCCGGCAACACTTTCCAAGGATTTGGAACAAATGCCGTCGATGTTGGCAATTCGGCAGGAACCATGTGCCTAAAGCTGAATAATAACACCTCGTATCCTTATCCAAACGCCTATGTCATCGGTGCTACAGGCGGAACTGTAAACCTTGTCACCCCCGAAGGAAACTCAGGGCAAATTGTGACAACCGGAGTAACGCCGGTCTCTCAGTGCCCCTAACTGATTGAGGTGTTAGATAAAGCCGGGTTTGCCAAGGCGCCACTTGACGGCTGCAATGGTGAGAGGAATCAGCGGCAGGTCTGTCGCTTTGCGCAGCGCGCGGGCGGCTTCCTTGATGGTTGAGCCTGAGCCGATGTAGTCATCAAAGAGCAGAAGAGCGCCGGCTGGAAGCGTGCCAGGCTCTACTTGCATCTTTTCATGGACGTTGTGGTGCCGCTGGTCGTTATTGAGCAGCTCGCCTTGCCGTTTTTCTGGAGCGGTTTTCCAAGATAGAAGATCTGAGAGGAGCGGGATGTTCAGGTGCCCTGCCAGAGCTTTGGCATAGAGGAGCCCTGCTTTCCAGGTTTTTGAGGGAAGGGGGACGACAGCGCCGATATCAGCAAATGACGAGGCCCGCTCTAAAAGAAGCGTCAATAGTTCAGGGTCTAAAGTTTCGGCCTCAGCTTTCTCATGCATAAACCGTAAAAAAGGCGGCGTGCGCAGTTTGCCGTCGAAGAGGCTGACGCCAGCGCTGATGCGATGTATTTTTGTTGCAGCAATAGGAGAGGGTCTTAGCGAGAGCCATTTTTGGGCATCAGCGGCATCGAAGACGGGGATCGATTTTTGGTTTTGGCAGATGTCGCACCGTCCGCAGGGGGAAGCAGAGGGGTCGCCAAGGGCTTTTCGTAGGAGCGCCATGCGGCACGCGCTCGTCTCCTCAGCATAAGCGATGATTTTACTGAGCTCCTCGCTTTTGACAAGGTGCTGTGTTGCATACCTGCTTAAATCAAGATGCTTGTCCTGGGACTCGATTTTGTACACCTGCACGCCCTTGACGCTCTCTTTTTTCAAAAATTGCTGCTCAATAAGCTCGGCCAGAACAATCGTCACGCGTGTGGGATGCAGGCCGGTGACCCGTTTGATATGAGTCAGGTTGGGTGTCTCCTTAGCTGCCCGCACAGCGCTTAAAGCCAATTCAAAATCTTCCTCTTTTGGCAGCGCCGAATCGATGAAATAATCTTGCACTTTCCGGTCAAGCGGATCGTAGAGCAAAATCCCTTCTGCCTTCAGGCCGTCCCGCCCCGATCTGCCCACTTCCTGGTAGTACGCCGTGATGGAGCCCGGGATGTCGAAGTGGATGATAAAACGGATGTCTTTTTTGTCGATGCCCATGCCCAGCGCTGTTGTCGCTGCAATAACGCGGTAGGAGTTTTGTGCAAAGCCTGTCTGGATCCGCCGCTTTTCCTCAGACTCGAGGCCCGCATGGTAGGCGATGATAGAGACGCCTTGCTTTTGAAGATACTCGGCCACAAGCTCGGCATTTTCACGCGTTGCGCAGTAAATCAGTCCATGACCATCAAGCTTGGATAAAAGCGACTGGCACAGCGCCAACTTCGCCCCGATCCCCTCCACTCGCATCACAGAAAGATGGATGTTAGGCCTGTCCATCTTCTCGCGCCAAAGGTTCGTTGTAGACAGCTGCTTTGCGATGTCTTTTTCAACCCGCTCATCTGCAGTTGCGGTCAGCCCCAAAATTTTAAGCTCTGGACGCGCTTTTTCAAGCGCCTGCGCAAATGTTAGTATAAGCCTGTAGCTCGGCCGAAAATCGTGGCCCCACGTCGAGATGCAGTGCGCCTCATCGATCACCAGCAGGGTGATGGGGAGCTTCAATAAAAATTCAAAACGATCGATATGGTCCAGCTGCTCGGGCGACGTAAATAAAATCTGAATTTTCCCCGCAAGAACTTCACTGCGTGCAAGCTCGTTTTCCCCGTCTGTCTGATCGCTGTTGATGGATGCTGCGGCGATATGGAACCTGTTTTGCAGCTGATCGATCTGATCGCGCATGAGGGCAAGCAGGGGAGAGATGACGAGCGTTACGCCGCCCAGCAGGCATGAAGGGAGTTGATACAGAAGCGACTTGCCGTACCCCGTCGGCTGGATGCACAGCAGCCGGCTCTTTTCCATGAGCGCCTGCATCGCCTCGAGCTGTCCCGGACGAAACTGCGGCATCCCAAATTTTTCTTGTAAAAGCTTATGAAACATCGATCCAGTGTAACGGATTCGAATCTATTTATCATCGATTCAAATAATTATTTAACATAATCGTCTATTCGACTATCTATCCAGATTAGGAGCACTTATGGAAAAAAAAGACGAACTGTTCATCAAATTCTCAAAAATGCCCAATGTCAATAAAAGCTGGGGCCTATTTTTCGCGATGGGGATTTTGCTCATCATTCTGGGAGTGCTTGCTATTGGCTATGCACAATGGGCAACGGAATTTACTGTCATTTTTCTAGGTGTTTTACTCACTGTCGGAGGTGTTTTGCAGATCGCTAGCGGTTTTTATGCTAAAAAATGGACCGGTTTTTCGTTCTCGTTTCTTCTGGGGATTTTTTATATCGTTGCAGGGCTCGTGTGCACCTTCAAGCCGATGGACAGCGCTCTCACGATCGGCATATTGATCGCCGTTCTTTTGCTGGTTGGAGGGCTGTTCCGCATGATCTCTGCGCTCCGCTTTCGGTTTGATAAGTGGGGATGGATGGTTGTTAACGGACTTATCTCGATCCTTCTGGGCATCTTGATTCTTGCCGAGTGGCCCGAGTCGGCCATCTGGGTCATCGGACTCTTCGTCGGCATCGACCTGCTGATCATGGGCATGTACTGGGTCAAGCTTTCGTGGGCTGCAAGACAATTGAAGTAGCCTTCCAAAGAGCGCTATGCTGTCCCTTGTGGCCGCCGTCCTTCTCGATGATCACCTCTGTTGTGCCGAGTGCATTGGCTTCTTTTAGCCTCTCGATATAAATGGCATCATCTCGATTCGACAGCACCTCATCATCTATCTCGAAATAGAGTAGAATATGCAGGGAAAGCCCTTTCAAAGCACTGACTGAATCGATCGGGCGGGAGTTGTTGTCTCGGTAGTGTTTGGCAAGAATTTTGAATTCGCTAGATGATCCTCTACAATACATGATCTCTTCGACAGATTTAAGCGGAGCGTCCAAGATGATGATACCGTTTTGGATGGCTTTAAGTAGCTTTTCTTTCTCATCCGCGCCGATGCCGATTCCCATAAGCTCCGCGTCACGCGAGGGTGTATTTAAAGCGGCAATCAGATTAATTAAAGCGCCGCCGCCGGCTGAAAATCCATATAGGTCGATGCTATCCAACCCTTCATCAATGACATATTTTTTTAAGACGGTGAAGGCCGGAATCAACTCTCTAAACGTTCCAAGGCTGGCGTTATGGGGGTTGTAATTGATGAGGTCGTGCTCAGGAAAATTAAAGCTCACAAGCGTTGTTTCGATACCTGAGCTTTTAACCTTCTCAGCAATCTTATAATTGGCTCCATAGCCATGAAAGCAGACCATCGTTCTGGAATTTGTGCCCGGGATGGTCGTGAGATGCAGGTCATAGCCGAAACAAGAAAGAGTTAGAAAAAGGCAGATGAGAAACTTCATGCTGAAATGTTCTCAAAAGCATCTTTTTTTTGCAATTTTCTAAAAATTCTTTCCTATTTCGACAATTCCTTGGTGCGACTGGTAGCGCGAGCCGAACTCGCCTTGATACCGGAGATCGACATAAGGTGTTTTGGGGTTCGATGAGACAAACAGCATCGAGAACTCGGCAACGCCTAGGTTTTGCGCTCCTGTGAGGGTATCGACGGAGAATGATCCCGGTGTCCCTACGAGGAAGGCATTGATCGAGCCTGTATGGAATGCTTTCTGATAAGCGTATGAGGCTTTCTCGCTAAAGACAATGCGTCCCCAGCTGATTTCGGCGATCTCATGTAAGCGAATGCCGGTCTCTCCGCGCACCAGCGAGCAGAAATGGCCTTTTTGTCCCATGTTTAAATTGCCAGCGCCACGCTCACGCAGGCCATGCTCCCAGTTTGCCACCCAGTCGCCCTGGAGGAACGGTTCGACGCCGAACCATTTCACGTCGCACTTGTTTAAGCGGAATCCATCGTAGCCGACTTCAAAATGGGGGGCCAGCTGCCAGCCGTGCGTGTCGGATTTGGCTGTAGCTTTGACTCCGGGGAAAGCGATGTTGCGATGGTTATTCGTGTGGTAATAGCCGCCCCAGATTCCTAAATCAAAATACCAATCAGAAGCGTTTACAGTACCGTAGGCGGTCAGAAAACCTTGGTTTACATTTCCATGCCCCGCGCCTTTTTCTTGATGAACATTAGTATAGGCATAAGCTGCGCCGACGCCGACTACGTTGTCATTTGCTGCATTGTAATCGACCGCAGCCACAACTCCTCCGACGCTCATGTGGAACGCGGGAACCTGACTCTGTGCTTTTTCACGGGCGTACTCGCCGAAGGGGCTGACCCAGAACGTATAACTGCCGGGCTTAATGCACTCCGGTTGTTTTTTTTCAGGTTTTTTCTTCATTCTGCGATTGGAGGCATCTGCTGTCAGTTCATCCGCTGGAATATCTGCCAGTGCAACCTGGGAGCTTTTTTGCATCTGGTGATGGAACCGTTTTTGCCGCATATGATCGGTGAGAGTTTGGCTGGAGGCAAGATAGCCGTTTTGAGAAGCATAGGTTGTAAAGGCATTGCGCGTGGGCGCGGCTGATTCCAGCGCGGCCTCAAGGCCTGTGCCTAGGAGAGCAAACTCCCTGATCACATCAATGGTGGCATTGGCATTGAGATATTTGGCGAGCGCCTCACTGCTGCCGCTAAGTTCTGAAGTCTGCATTTGCAGCGGAAGTGAAAAGCCAATCAGACTAGCTCCTGGGATCGTATTTAGAATGAAAGATTGTCCGTTTAGAAGGTTAACAACATAGATGTTATTATTCGTGTAGCCTACCGTATAGCCTGATGTGCCGCTCACTGCTATGTTCACCAGTTCTCCTGATAGCGGAGTAGGCGTAATAAGTGAATAGGCTCCGGTTTCTAAATTGACAGTATAGACGTTATCATTACCATCGCCTGCAACATAGGCTGTCGTACTATTAGCAAGGCCGATCCCTTCAAGCTCGGGACCCCCGGCAATGGTTGCAACAAGCGTTGAGGCTCCCGTTTGCAAATTGACGCTGTAGACGGAGCTATTATTGTATGAAGCGACAATTGCCGTTGTTTCGTTTATGAGAGCGATATCTATGAGGCCGGGGCTACCCGGGATTGTTGCAACGGGCGCCTGGGCGCCGTTTTGCAAGTTAACAGAGTAGACGGTGTTGGTGTTATAGCTGACCGCATAGGCTGCATTGGCATTTGCGACAGCGATGCCAAATATTTCAGCTCCTGATATTGAGGTGATGACATTGGATGCGCCGCTTTGCAGGTTGATCGCATAGATGTTGCCGGCGGTGTCTGCGCTATAGGCTGTCTTGCTATTGGGAGCAGAAATGCAATAGGGAGAGGTTGGCAGTGTTGCAACGGGTGTATAAGCGCCGTTTTGCAGATTGATCGAATAAACCGTTTTATTAGTTTGTCCAATTGTATAGCCGGTCCCCGAGGATGCCGCCGAAAATGGGGTGGACGCTCCGCAGACTAAAGTGGAAAATAACTGGCAGAGGACAACAGTCCCGAATAGCTTTTGACGTGTGGACATGCAAAGATCTCCTTTTTATAATTTCTAATTATCATTAAGTTTTATTGATGTAAATCATTATTATTGTTATTAATTATTGAATTGTTTATTTCGAAGATAACGATGAAAAAAACAAGCGGGCTGGACAGCTATCTGAGCACACATGGCTTTAAGCTCTCTCCTGTTCATTCCGGGAAGAATGAGGGATATAGCTCGCTTTCACAGAGAGCAGCTTTTGCCAGCGAGCTCAAAAAGCACACGCATATCAAACGCATCCTCGAAATTGGATTCAACGCAGGCCACACTTCTGAGCTCTTTTTAAAGAGCTGTCCTGAAGCGGAGATCGTCTCTTTCGATCTCAACTATCACCCCTACACCGCAGTCGGAGTCGATTACATCTCATCAAAATATCAAGACCGGTTTACCTTCATTGAAGGCAACTCCCGCGATACTATTCCTGCCTTCAAAAAGAAGGGAAAATTCGACCTGATCTTCATTGACGGCGGCCACTATTATGAGATCTGCCTGCAAGATATACAGAATTGCGCGCGCCTTGCCCATCAAAACACGCTGCTATGGATTGATGACTTCAATTGTCAAGATGTGCTGCAGGCCGTGACTGCTTGCGAAGAACAAGGGCTGATCAAGCTCATTGAGGCCAAGACAGTGAGGGACCGCTCAGGATCTAGATGCTGGTTGGAAGCTTGCTATACTGGTCAGAACTCTTTCCTCAGGTAATGAAACGATGTCCCGTGGGCAAACCCTTTGCGGGTAAATTCTATTACAAAGCCCATTTTTTCATAAAAGCCGATCGCCTGGAAACTCATCGTTTCAACGAAAGCAAAAGCGCAGCTATTTTCCCTGCCGTAGTCAAAAGCGCGGTTCATGAGTTGTGTAGCCAGCCCCTGGCCGCGGTACGCATCTTCAACGTAGACATATTTGATGTGAAGCGCGCCCCAGAATCTTGCGCAGACAACAGAGCCGGCAAAGGTAGTGCCATCCATGGCGATAAACGACTGCGGATCGAAGATCTCATTAAATCCCGTCGTAGCGATGGCGTGCTTTGCAAAACCGTCATAGACGCGGCGTCTGTGGTATTCGGTCAGCGGCTCTTGCGTGATATCGATCATTGTCTATTCTTCGATAAGGCTTGCTGAAAGAAAGAGATATTCATCGGCTTTCACTACAAGAAGGTATGTTTGGCCAGCCACAAGCTGCTCCGGCAGGGTGAGAGGAACATCAAGAACACTTCTGATGGAACTTAGTCGATCATTAGGATTCCTTTGCAAAAAGCCGGCTCTGAGTGTGAGGTTTCGCACGCGCTCAATCGATACATCTAATGAATCGCGACAGGATTCAATAGTCTTCACAACTTGGCTGCCCTCCCGCGGTTTGTTAAGATTTACGCGACAGTTAAAGGGTATCTTTTGGGGCATGCCGGGCTGTATATTATCTGGAATGAGGACGCTCACGTCAGTTCTGACGCCTTGAAATTGTAGATCTACAACGTTAACGTCAAGCCCTCCATTAGTCCATCCTCCGCCTTGCCTGTTTGGACCTTGCCAGCCAAAGTTAATGCTAATTTTTCCGCCTATAGACATGCGAGCTACCTCAATTTTAGAAAAAAACTCTAGCATAAGTGACTGGCAAAATCAATTAAAGAAATCGGCAAATAACAGGCTCGCATTGCTAAAAATCCTCCGTTCATTTAACAAGAAATTAACTTAAAGAGGTTGTTATGAAGTCGTCGACTGCACTTTTGCTTTGTAGTTTATCTGCTGTGTCGCTGTGGGGCTGGGGTAAAGGTCAAGAGCTAGCAAGGTCGAGCAATAGTGAACCGCTTGTCAAAAGCGATAGCTGCGGCACGTCGCCCCAGCATATGCGGGTATCGGCACGTTATACCTCGCCAAAAGGCGTCGGCTACGATCAGGGCTACACGACTTTGGAGACGTTTTTATCTCCGTGGGATGTTTTTAACGACAAATGGCTTCCCTTCGTCGACGGGAGGGGTCACATCTTCGACAACGGCAAGTGGGCTGCCAATGCGGGCCTCGGAGTCAGATATTTGTCTTGCAGCCGTGTATGGGGCATCAACTCTTACTACGATTACCGCAATACGCGGCACAGAAATTATAATCAGGTCTCGGTCGGCCTCGAGACGCTGGGGACATTCTGGGATTTGCGGATCAATGGATATCTGCCGGTTGGAAAAACTCATACCCGTTTATACGAAACAAGATTCAAGGCGTTTAAAGAAAACTCGATGCTCGTGAGCTCAAAGCGCCAGTTTGCGATGAAGGGGATCAACGCTGAGGCAGGATTCCATGTCGATCATTTCAGGAAAGTGCCTCTCTATTTTGCCGCAGGTCCGTATTACTTGAGCGGCAAAGGCGCGTCAACATGGGGCGGAGAATTCCGCGCCAGAGTCGATCTATTGAAACACTACGTTCGTCTGGAAGGCAACACATCGTATGACCACTTCTTCAAGTGGACGGGACAGGGGCAGATCAGCATCAACATTCCTTTCGGAGGAAGAGACAACGTGAAAAAAAGAGGGGATTGCTGCCGCCAGTCCATGAGATTATCCGAGAGGATCGTGCAGCCGGTAGACCGCAGCGAGATCATCCCTGTGGGCAAACAGCGCGTCACGGGCCCTGCGATCAATCCTGCGACGGGGGATCCTTTCTTCTTCATATTCGTCAACAATACGAGCCACTCTCTGGGAACGTTTGAAAGTCCCTATCCAACACTGCTAGAAGCGCAAAACGCCTCGTCTCCCAATGATGTGATCTTTGTATTCCCGGGCGACGGCTCAACAACCGGCATGAATGCTGGAATAACGCTCCAGAATGGACAGATGCTCCTGGGCGCCGGGTCCAAGTATTCCTTAACCACAACACTCGGCACTGTCTCTGTCCCGGCTCTTGCTGCGAATCAGCCTGTCTTAACAAATACAACAACAGCGCCCGTTGTTACTTTAGCCAATAACAACACTGTTTCAGGACTCCAGATTTCCAACGTCAATGGCAATGGAATCTCTGGAACAGGAATCACCAATTTCACCGCAACTCAAAACTCCTTTATCGGTGGTAATGCTGCGACCGGCGCAGGCGAAGCGATCCTGCTTAACAATATCTCAGGCCAGCTCACCGTGGATAGCAACCTTTTTGTCCAGATCTCCCCGCAGACCGCTGTCGGCTATGCCGCGCATGTTGTTCAGATCGATTCGCAGTGCAACGCAAACTTCAGCAACAATACGTTTATCTCCCAATACTCCGGTCACAATATGAACGGAATTTTTGCCGACCTGACCGGGACGGGCGCCATCGGCACTCTAAATATCAACAATAACAGTTTTGCCTCGACTTCCAATGACCAGACAGCCGTGCAGGTGACTCTTGCCGGCAGTGGTAATATCTCCAATCTAAACATCTCAAATTCAGATTTTAGCTACTTGGATACCGGGGTCGAAGTTGATCTAACCTCAACCGGATCTGTTGGAACCATAACATTTGCAAACAACAACTTGACTACCGTCTATAACGGAGTATATATCAATCAGACTGGCAGCGGCTCAATTTCGAATTTGAATCTTTCAAATAGCACTTGGAGCAGCGGTGGAGACGACGGAGAGTATGGTTTAGTTATCAATATGGCAGGCAGCGGTTCAATAACGAATATCGCTCTTTCGAATAACACCTTCAATAACATAGAGTATCCCATCTACACCTACCAGAGCAGTTCCGGCTCAATTTCGAATTTGGACTTTTCAAATTGTAATTTCAACGGTGGCGTCGCTGGCCTTTACCATGACGTAGGAGGCACTGCATCCATTACGAATTTGACCCTTTCAAATTGCAATATAAATGGTGCAGGATCTTATGCAATTTATGCGGATATTACCGCGGCTGCAAGCGGCATCACAAATTTAAACATTTTAAACTCTAATTTCGTGCTTGGCGATGTCTATGCTCTAGATTTATCTCTAAGCAATAGCAGCTCGCTCCAGAATCTATCTATCTCCGGCAGCAGCTTCTCTACCGGCGAATACACGATTTATCTTGATGGCAATGCAAGCATCAACTCTTTGTCCGTTGATAATTGTAATTTCTTAGGCAACCAGTATTGCTTCTACCTGGACATTAACGGAGTGAATAACCTCAATTTATCTAATAACGTCTTCACCGGCAACGAATATGCCGTCATTTCATATCCAGCAATCAAAGAAGGCGTCATCGCAAATAACCAATTTATTGGGACCTCGTATGGGGCTTTGGAATTCCTCACCACCACAGTGTTCCCCAGTTCTTTGTCGATTGTGAATAACACCTTTACGGGCAATGTTGTGCCAAGTCAAGGGTATAACGCATCGATTGAGCCAATACCCGGCAGCTCGATCTGTTTAGACTTTTTCAATAATACCTCGACTCCAACATACATCGGAAGCAACGATCCCTATTATTTCCATGGAACATTTGGAACCTTGAACGTTACTGCAAGGTCGACTCAAGCCAACAATATAGGAACCATCACCACAGCTGGCACCATTGGCAGCTGCAGTCAGTAGAAATTATTGAATTTGTTTTATAACAACATGTGCCGAAACTGGAACCGTTGTCGTTGAAGATCCAGCAAAAGGAGTTATAGTAAGCGCTGTAGCATTTCCGGTGGGATTTTGCACCGTAAGTGCCATGCCGGTCGATGTGGTCGTTATTAGAGCCGAACCTACTATCTGTGAGGTGCCGGTTGCACGTCCGGCGACTGTATAAGCCAGTTCGCCGCCATTCAAAGCTATCACTAACTGTCCAGGCTCAGTAATGCTGACTTGAAAGAAGACTTCATAAGTGCCAATTGCAGGCAAAATAAATGTAGTTGGAGACGATCGTATAATCACTGCATTGGTAGGTCCATCGTTGGGAAAGGATACTGCTGTACCGGGTGCAACAGTTGCTGCATTATCACCTGGCATCAGCGCGTAAAAATCTGCAAAGTTTATTACTCCAGTGGAGCCTGTAGCCCCGGTAGCACCAGTCGGACCCGCTGGTCCTGTGGGTCCTGTAGGACCTATTGCGCCTGCCGGACCTGTAGGACCAGTAGGTCCGGTAGGACCTGTTGCTCCAGTAGGACCGGTAGGTCCGGTAGGACCTGTAGCCCCGGTAGCACCAGTCGGACCCGTTGCACCATTTAAACCAGCTGGGCCCGTAGGACCAGTCGCACCATTTATACCGGCCGGACCTATAGGCCCCGCAGGCCCGGTAGGACCCTTAACTCCACCATTTTCTGCAACAAGGCTATCACCGCGACCCGTACCTGCGTGCAGTGATATAAAACTGCTGATAGATGCTAGCATAACAAGGACGCGTAAAATCATAGGTTTTTATTTTGAAGAGGAATAAAAATATTGTCAATGTTACATCTAAAGAAATTAGAGAGAAAAAACTTATATGGCACGCAACCTAAAAATGATCTCAAGACTTCTCCCAATCATATTCACCCTTGTCATAACCCAAGTAAATGCCTATGGATCATCTTCAAGGAAGCCTAAACAAGATAAGGCCCGCTCTTCATGTTGCTCTCCGGCATGCCGTCTATCTCCCTACTGCGGACCTCACTGCCTGCCGGAACCTTATTGCCAGGAGGTCAACGTCAGGGGGGAACTATTATATTTGACAGCCAGCTTAGGCGGACTCGAAGCTGTTTTCGGGACCACATCAGTAGCGACATCCGTAGCTGGGGATGTCACAACGACTCGCGTGACCGAAATAGATAAAGATCCCGATTGGCAATGGAGGCCCGGCTTACGTGTAGGAGTTGATTATGCATTTACATGTTTTGTCGTGGAGGCAGACTGGACGCATTATGTTGGCCATGCAAAGTTTGGTCAGCATGGGCAGCACGGCCACTGGAAAATAACATACGATGCAATTGATTTGCTATTCGGGCGCCGCTTTCCCATAGCGCGTTGTTTCTACTTTAAACCTTTTATCGGGGTGCGCGGCTTGCTGGTTCATCAATCGTTAAAATCAGACCTTAAAGCTCAATTTACATCAGCCGTTGGAAGCACTACAGTGATTACCGCCATCAATGACAAAGAACGTTTTTGGGGTGTTGCCCCTGAGATTGGTGTAGAAGCGGATTGGTACATGGGATGGAACTGGAGCCTCTACGCCAGCTTCGATGTCGTGTCTTACTACGGACGTGTTAAAACTAGATCTCACAAAAAAGATACCTTTACCTCAAACATAAGAGTCAGCG
>Ga0364920_10094_pt1 | contig 41335 bp, 31 predicted proteins | sample SorcelJu500001C8_FD_206961 | JGI IMG/M metagenome (GOLD analysis project Ga0364920, IMG submission 206961) | Enriched cells from Trout Bog Lake Hypolimnion, Wisconsin, USA - BchlTB.June20.5000.01.C8 | ecosystem: Environmental > Aquatic > Freshwater > Lake > Hypolimnion/Profundal zone | place: USA...
CAAATGCACAGTGATTTACCCAAAGCAACAACTCTACGGGGATATGTGCAAATAGACAGAGACACAACAAATCAACAGACAATAAATGGTACTTCATCAGATCCACTAGCGCTTAAATATCCTGATGGTAGTCCGATATATCTACCTCAGGAAAAGGGGTTAGTTAACGGTGTGTGGGATCACACATTAGTTTTAGATAATAATGGTAATCCTGTTTTAGTCCCCGCCATAGCTAAAGAGAAACCCCATTATTTTGGTCCTTTGATCGTTGCTACGAAAGGAGTGGCGACTCGTGTAAAGTTTAATAATTTATTGCCTAAAGGCGCTGCAATACTAGAAAAGGGGGAAGTTAATAGGCGTGGGGATTTATTCTTACCGGTGGATGAAACTTTACCTGGAGCGGGTAATTCAACAGTACCTTTAGCCACTTATCCCCAAAACCGCACATCCTTTCATTTACATGGCGGAGATTCGCCTTGGATCAGCGATGGCACTCCCCACCAATGGATAACACCCGAAACCAGTAATAGGATTGATCCTGTCTTAAGACGAGGTAATCGAACAGTCAATGTTCCTGATATGCCCTACCCGGGTGATATGGCTCAAACGGTTTATTGGCCCAATGACCAAAGTGAGCGCTTTATGTGGTATCACGATCACTCTTTTGGTTTAACCCGACAAAATGCTTATATCGGTGAAGCAGCTCCTTATTTAATTCAAGATCCAGCAGAAGATACGGCATTGGCTTCTGCAATGCCAAAGGATGTTTTACCCATCGTATTACAAGATAAAACTTTTGTGGCTAGCGATATAAATATCCAAGACAGCAAATGGGATCAAGCTTACTGGGGAAAACCAGGTGATCTCTGGTATCCACACGTATACGAACCTAATGTTATTGATAAAGATTATAAAACGGGATCGACGTTAAATACTGTTGTAAATAACGATGCAGGGCGATGGGATTATGGCCCCACAGCTGATCCTACAGCACCCTATACTTCAATTCTACCATTACCAACAGGCGAATATGGTCATGCCTCTGTGGGCCCTGAGGCATATATGGACACTCCATTGGTAAATGGAGTTGCTTATCCAACAGTTACAGTTCAGCCAAAAGCCTATCGTGTTCGTTTTTTAAATGCTGCTAACGATCGTTATTTTAATTTATCTTTATGGCAAGCAGATGGAAGTGTTAAGAGTAAAGATGGTAGATCCAACACTGAAGTTAAGTTGATACCTGAATTGATTCCTTCATATATTGGTATTAATAATGGAGGTAAAAATTATAAAGCGCCAAAAGTGACAATATCAGATAAAACAGGTTATGGTGCTGGTGCAACTGCCACTGCCACTACAACTGGTGGTGTTATAACGAGTATAACTATTACAAATTCGGGTTCTAATTACGCCAATCCTAAAGTCACCATAACTGACAGCAAAGGGATTGGTGCTTCAGTTAATTTAGAAACTGTTGCTGGGCGTCCTTCAGGTATTCCTGATCCTACGACTGCCGGACCCAATGTAATAGTATTTAGCACTGAAGGTGGTCTAATTCCATCTCCGGTTGTTTTCAAACCAACTACAATGAGTTTTGATATTAATGGAAGTGAAACGGGCGGAGGATTGTACTTTGCCCCCGCTGAAAGAGCGGAAGCTGTTATAGATTTTTCAAATTATGCGGGTAAAACCCTTATTTTATATAATGATTCAAGCGCGCCAGTGCCTGATGGTGATAGTCGTTATGATTATTACACGGATAATCCGGATCAACGATATATTGGAGGGGCTGCAACTACTCTAGCGGGTTATGGTCCCAATACGCGTACCATAATGCAAATCGTAGTTGCCAATGCAAACCCTGCGCCAGTTTATGACCCCAAAGGAAATGGAGGTGCATTAGCTACACTTTTACCTAAAGTCTATGCGTCTATAGCAGATGCTCATATTGATAATTCTATCGTGGCTGATGGTAAGTTAACTTCTCAAACATTAGATCAGTGGAAAGCAAGTCATTCATCAGTAGACTTGAAAACTAAAACTATTGAAGGTGGTTTTGATGTAAACTTCGGTCGTTTAATCGCCAATTTTGGCATAGAGTTGCCGTACTTTAGTGCTCCTACTCCATTATCCTACATTGATAAGGCAACTGATGTTGTAGAAGACGGCAAAATACAATATTGGTTAATTAAAAATAATGATGCCGATAATCATCCTATTCATACACATTTATTCAATGTGCAAGTTATTGCTCGAGTGGATCATGCAACAGGTCTATTAATAAATCCTTACCCTCATGAGGCAGGTTGGAAAGAAGATTTGCAAAATTGGCCACTGCAAGACACCATCGTTGCATTAAAACCCAAGACGCCTCTATTACCCTTTGGGTTACCTGATAGTGTTCGTTTAATGGATCCTACAATGAATTCGGGTGATGCGACCAATACATCCTTGGATCAAAACTATATCGCCAATGATATACCTAAGGCTTCAATACCGTTAGCATTTCAACAGTATGATCTAACAACCGGACAGCAGGCATCCGTATCAAACGATATACAAAATTTTGGTTGGGAGTATGTTTATCATTGTCATATTTTGGGTCATGAAGAAAATGATTTAATGCGTCCAATGGTATTTCATCCTAAAACAGTCGTTAAACCAGCAGCTCCGAGCAGACTTGCAGTTGATGTAAAGGGTAACCTTACATGGGTGGATGCTACTCTGATAAGTAATCTAGCTTCAACTAAAGGTAATCCAGCTAATGAAATTGGATTTAGAGTGGAATACTCTACAAATAACGGAAATTCGTATCTACCTGCTTCGACTAATATTGGTGCTAATAATTTTATCACCATTCCAATTAATACTGGCTTGTTAAATCCAAGTCCATCAGGCGTAAAGATTAATAGCACAGCAAACACGGGTTTATTTAATGTAAGTTATTTAAAAACTGGAACAACTTATTTACTCAGAGTAGTAGCTGTCAATCAAGCAGGCGAAACACCATCAGCACCAGTGAAATATACCAAATAATATGTTTTGTGAACGTTGGGTATTATTAATGACTCTCTGTGCGACATCCATTATTAGTGTAGCTCAGGCTGTTGATAATGGATTGATCAATGATAGTTTAATAAATGAAGGTCGTAAAATATATCAAGCAGGAGAGCTCCCAAATGGCGAGTTGATTACTGCGGTTGGTGCTGGAAAAACTGAATTAATAGGCAGTCAAGCAAGCTGTGCTAATTGTCATAAAGGCAGCGGCTTAGGGGGTGTAGAAGGTAATGAGTCCATTCCTCCTATCACGGGTGATGCCTTATTCGGCGGCGGACAAGCAGTGGTTGTTGAATATGACAAACAGTTTAACAAACAATTTTCTAGTCAAGCAGCTCATTATGATGATAAAACCTTAGCGAATGCTATTCGGTTAGGTAAACACATAACGGGACGTAAGCTCAGCAATTTAATGCCTCATTACACCTTAACGGACGGCCAAATTAGGGCTTTATCTGCCTATCTTAAAACCTTGTCTAAGGCGATATCATCGGGTGTCGATGAAACATCAATACATCTAGCGACTGTCATTACGCCTAATGTAAGCGAAGAAAAGCGGGCTATTTATATCAGGACACTGACTGATTTAATCAACAATCATAATGTCAATGTGTCCTCTGGACAAAGACAGCGGATCCCTCCTATAGAGCGCAAATTAAATTCTAGAAGAAAGTGGTCATTAGCTATTTGGGATCTTCATGGGCCCAGCTCGACTTGGGGTGATCAACTCATTCAAAGGCAAAATGAAAAACCTGTCTTTGCTTTGTTATCAGGACTCTCGGATGAAGACTGGCAACCTGTGGCCAGCTTTTGTGAGAATAACAAAGTTCCCTGCTGGTTTCCAAGTATTGAAAATAATCCTGATACACATTCCAATCCCCAATTTAATTTGTATTTTTCAAAAGGGATAGCACTCGATGCTGAAGTGTTGCACAAAGCATTATTAGCAAAGAATAATAAACCTCATAAAATCATTCAAATTATCAACCATACACGTGCCTCAGAAAGCGCAGCAGACATACTGCATCAACTTTTCAACACCGAACCTCATATCGAAATTTCGCAGTTATATTATTCTGCACAAGCACCAGCGTTGAACGAAATTAATGATAAATTAAAACAACTCAATTCAGACGATGTTGTAATTGCATGGTTGCCACCCAATGAGCTTAATCCAATTGTTAATGTTGTACAGAGTTTAAAGGCTACCCTTTATTTGTCATCTAGCTTATTTGGAGAGCAAGTACCTAAAGACATTACTGCTTTAAATAATGATCTTTATCTGATTGATAAACTAGAGTTACCTACCCTTCGTGAAGCGAATTTATTGCGGTTTAAGTCTTGGCTCAAATATCGAGATATTCCACTGATTGATGAGAAAATGCAATCCGAAGTTTATTTCGCGTATAACTCATTTTCATGGATAGTGTCATCTATGTTGAATAATTATTATACGGACTATTTAATTGAACGAGCAGAAGCTATTTTATCGATGCGTGATTCCATGCAGGTACAAGAAGAGGTTCAATCATTAATGATGGGAGGTGGAGGAAGACGGCCACAACTGCATTCAACGTCAGTTGATAACGCTTTTTCAGTAGATCATTTAAAAGACCAACAAAAGTTAATGGATGTAAATCTACTGTCTAAGCGCGAAAGTAGCAGTATTTACCCTCGAATCAGTTTAGGTAATGGGCAATTATTTGCTTCTAAAGGTGCTTATGTCCGAAAGTTTAATACTGAGACTCAGCGTTATGATGAAAAAAATGCACAGTGGATAGTACCTTAACCATCAATTTAATATAATAATTAGAGGATAATAAAATGAAAAAAAAATTACTCACATTAATGATATTTTTACTATTAGACAGCTGTTTTGCAACAACTATTAATCCTAATGTAACCTTTGAACCATTAACAAGACAAATTGAACCGCATAAATCAAAGGATACCGAATTTAGAATGTGTAAGCATCTAGCAGACGTAAAACAATTAAGTGGCGATGCACGTAGTGCATTCATTGCAACGTGTGTAAAAAACTCGGTGTTTTAAGCGTGATTTAAATCGTGGAGCCAATCACGCCATATAGACATTAATAATGCCATTAAGGCAGGGCCTAAAAATAGGCCGAGCATTCCAAATGCCTCCATGCCGCCAAATATACCTAATAATGTCCATAAAAAAGGCAGTTTAACGGCGCCACCGATTAATGCAGGGCGCACATAATTGTCTGCAACCATGGTTAAGATCATCCCGTATGAAAACAGACTAGCGGCTTCTATGGGATGACCTTGTGCAATAAGCACTATTGAACAGACACTGAATATTATTTTTGCGGCAAAAGGGATTAGAGCAAAGATGCCAGTAATGGCTCCTAAAATGGCAGGATTTTCTAAGCTCACAATTGAATATCCTACCCCCATTAATAAGCCTTTACCGAGCCCCACTATTAACATACCATTTACAGTAGATCGTACTGCTGCGGTTGCATGTAAGGTATAGCGATACCCTTTATTTCCAAATAATTTTTGACTGCTCTCTAAAATTTGTTGTCCCAACTTATGACCATTTCGATAAACAAATAGAAGCGTCAGCAAAATGATTAAAAATCCAAAAAAGTGTTGAACTAATTGATTAGCCGTATCTTTTGTAAAATATAAAACACTGCCACTATCTATCAAATGAAAAGCATTATTAGCGGCTGTAGCACTGCCCAGTTCTTTTATCCAGATAGCTTTTGCACTTGTTCCTATCCATGGCAAATTCTCAACCCAGATGGGACAGGGTATTCCATTAACATCAGCCACCTTTAATAGTTCTGCGAGGTTTTGTCCCTCAGTGATTAAGCGACTTAAGCCATAACCGACAGGCATAAAAATAACAGCGGCTATTAATATCGTTAATCCTAAGCCGACACACGTTTCTTTATGGTGAAAATGGACGATAGAAAGCAATCGTTTGTAAAGTGGCCACGTTGAAATGGCAAGCACAACGGCCCATGCTAATAAATCGAGGAATCCATGTAAGACCCATACGCCTAATACAAGTAATAATAATCCACCAAAAAAACAGGCGCGCTTCTGGGTATGAGTAGTCATGAAATTTTAATTAGAATATAAATACTCTATTTTATTAGACCTTAGCGTCAAGAATATGACAGCGCTAAATGATTGCTTGAGATTTGTAAGATTTTTCAAACAAAATGACGACTAGTAAATAAGTAGCCAATAATAAACCAGATATTTCCCAGGGTTTTTGCCAGCTAAAGTATTGTGGGATATGTTCTTGGACACAAAATAAACCGATACCTAACCCAATGTAGCCTAGAATCCGTTTAAGATCATACATCACTGGATAATAATGTCGCCCGAGCAAATAAGATACTAGTGTCATAAAAAAATAACATACTAATGTAGCCCAGGCTGAGCCCATATAACCTAATAAAGGGATCCACCAAATATTAAGACCCACTGTTATCAGTGCGCCTGCAATAGATACCCATGAGCCTAATAATGTTTTATCCGTTAACTTATACCAAATTGATAAATTAACGTAGATGCCCAAGCATAAATTAGCCATCAATAATATGGGGACCGCACTCAGTCCACTTCTAAACTCTTCCCCTAAAAAGTATTTAAAAAAGTCTATAAACAGCGTTACAAGTAAAAAAATAAACACGCAAAAAATAACAAAATATTTAAGTACCTTTGCATACACTTCTTTAGCATCATCCTTATCAGCATAGGCAAAGAAAAATGGCTCAGCGGCAAATCTGAATGCTTGTATAAAAAGCGTCATTAAAATAGATAATTTATAACAGGCACTGTAGATCCCAAGCATCTGCATATTGGTTTTTAAGTCATAGGGTAAAAGGTACTTTAATAAAGCTCTATCGAGCATTTCGTTAATAATCCCCGCGAAACCAATGACGACCATCGGTAAGGAGTAGCGCAGCATTTTACGAAACAAAGCCCTATCAAATCCCCAGCGTAGACCCAATAATTGGGGAAATAGGACGATGAACTTAAAAGCACTTGCTATCAAATTAGCTAAAAAGATGTAAGTAATACCTGTTTCTGGTTTATATAGATCTTTTACCCAAGACTCAGGATGGCTTGCTAATTCTTTTGGGCAGTAGACAATAAAGAACAAACTTAAAAGAACGGTAATTAAAATTTCAATAATTTTAATGCCAGCAAAAAGAAAGGCTTTATTCTCTGCACGTAAGCGAGCAAAAGGAATAGAAGCCATGGCATCTAACGTTAAAATAACAGTAAAGCACAAAACGTATTCAGGATGAGTGCTGTAATTTAGAGATGCAGAGAGTTGATTATTGGCAATGACAATAATCCCTAGAAAAAGCAGATTGATTAAGAGTACAAACATTAAAGCCGTAGAATATGCAACATCATGCTTTAATTGCGCTTTATCACGGAATCGAAAATACCCCGTCTCAAATCCGAACAGTAATAAGACAGAAAAGAAACCCGCATAAGCATAAAACTCGGAGACAACACCGTATTCAGCGGCAGAAAAATAATAGGTATATAGAGGCACTAAGAGATAATTTAGAAATCGCCCAAAAATACTACTAAGCCCATAAATGGCAGTTTGCGATGCCAGTTTCTTGATAATACTCATACTGATAGCGTAACGATTAAGACAGTAATTCCCATACAGGGGTAATGTTAGCTGGTAATTGGGCAATGCGACCTAATTCAACATAAGGATTAGTGTCATTATGGAAGTCTGAACCTACCGAGCCGGCGAGCTCATATTCTTGAGCATATTTAGTGATTAAACGAATTTCATCTTGGCTGATTCTGCTGGTGATTACTTCAATGCCTTTACCACCGTATAACTTAAACTCAGCCAGCAAGCGTTTAATATACTTGGCAGACAGCTTATAGCGCAGAGGATGTGCAATAACAGCTATGCCACCTGCCCCCGTAATCCATTTAACAACCTCTTCTACCTCAGGCCAAATGGTTGGCACAAAAGCAGATTTACCTTGGCCTAAATAACGATCAAACGCTTCTTGATGAGTGTCTACATGCTTTTGTGAAAGTAAAAAATCAGCAAAATGTGTGCGCGTAATCATCCCGTCGCCTGCCGCTGCTTGTACCGCCTCTAAGGCACCAAATATTCTTTTTTTCTCCAATTTAGCGGCCATCTTTTCAGATCTTTCATAACGTAAGGTCTGTAAATGGTCAGTTATTTCAACCAAAGGTTGATAGGTCGGATCAATACCCAAACCTACAATGTGTAAACAATGATTTTGCCAATTTGATGAAAGCTCAATGCCAGGAATAAAATTAAGCCCAATAGAATCTGCTGTTTTGTTAGCGGCAGCCAAACCCGCTACCGTATCGTGATCAGTCAAAGCGAGTGAGGTTACACCCTGTTGCTGAGCTCTTATAACGACAGCCTCTGGGGAAAATGCACCATCGGAGGCTGTGGAATGGCAATGTAGATCATAAACGTGTGTCATGAGTTTACTCGTATAAGTTATTGGTACTCGCCATACAGTTTGGCATAAAGTCCCTTTTGAGTAATCAATGTTTCATGGTGTCCCTGTTCACAAATGACACCTTCTTCAAATACATAAACATGATCTGCTTGCCTTACTGCGCTTAAACGGTGGGCAATAATCAGGGTGGTTCTATCTTTAAGAAACGTTGCCATGGCTAAATGAAGTTTATGTTCAGTTTCAGAATCTAAAGCTGAGGTAGCTTCGTCTAATATAACAACTTTAGGATCAGCAACAACCATGCGAGCAATAGCCATGCGTTGTCTTTGGCCGCCCGATAAGCGCATACCTAAGCGTCCCACAATCGTATCGAGTCCTGACTCTAAGTCTTTCACGGTATCTGATAATTGGGCAATGTCTAACGCGTTCCATAACGAATCATCAGACACCGTTTTACCTAAAGTGAGGTTAGCTCTGATAGTATCGTTAAATAACACAGGGTGTTGCAATACAGTCACTACATTTTCTCTTACGATATCAAGTCCTATTTCTTCAATTGGTACACCATCAAATTTAATATGTCCTGAGCTGGGTAAATATACGCCTATCAATGTTTGTATTAATGTAGATTTACCCCCTCCACTGGCACCCACTAAGGCAATTTTTTCACCGGACTTAATACTTAGATTAATGCCATTAAGAATGTTCTCTTGGCCGTAACTAAAGTGCAAATCTTCGATGCTAATAGCGACAGTTTTGGTATTTAAGAAAGGGTTGTATTTATGTGGGTAATGCGGTTCTTGCTGGAGAGATGTTAAACGATTAATTCTTACCAAAGCCGCTTTCGCAGCAAAAAAGGCATATTGGATACCCAATATTTCTTGTACAGGCGCCATCATAAACCAGAGATACCCAAATACGGCCAGCATTTCCCCGATACTTAAGTCTGAGTAGAAAACCATTAACATGGCAACTGCTCTAAAGATATCAAAACCAAACAAAAAGACTAAAAAACTTAAGCGAGATGCAGCATCGCTTTTCCAAGAATAAGCCGCTGAATAATCTTTTACAGAGCGAGCTGATTCAATGAGGGCTTTACAATAATGCTGTTCTCTATTGCTAGCTCTAATCTGATGAATAGCTTCTAAAGTTTCTGTAAGTGATTGTTGAAAAATCTCATAAGCTGAATTTTCTTTAGACTTTAAATCTTTAACACGGGCACCCACAAGTCGCGTTAAGTAGATAACAACTGGATTTAAAAGCAAAATGAACAAACCTAATTGCCAGTGCATCCACAGCAGAATAGCAGCGGTACCGATAATTGTAAGCAATGCAACTAACAATCTACTCACGGTAGTGCCAATAAAGGCATCGATGGTATCTAAATCTTTAACTAAATGACTAACCACACTACCTGAACCTAAACTTTCATATTCTGACATCGAGATAGTCTGTAGATGATTGATTAAATTCTTTCGTAGCCTAAAGATAATATCTTTAGAAATGCAGGAAAAATGCCGTGCTTGAATAATATTAAATACACTAGAAATAAGCCTTAATAAAAGACTGACTACCAAAATTACTGAAATATACAAAATTGGGAGTTGCCACTCGAGTGGCGACCATCGATTAATAAAAGTAATAACCCAACCGGGCTTATTTAATAAAACTTCATCAACCAGTAAGGGCATTAACAACGGTACAGGTACGCTGGCTAAGGTTGCTAATAAGGCAATGATATGGGAATAGATGAGGGTTTTCTTGTGCTCTAAGGCAATTTTATAAATGCCTTTCCATGTATAAATCGATTGATTTGATTTTAGTTGCACAAAAACAGAGAGTTATTAGGTTGTATTTTATTGAATTATAACACTTTAAAGACTGCTGTATCAGCAACATATTAGATACACAGCACGCCACTTAATAGTCAATTAACAAGTGGCGTGCTGGTATATAAGAAGTTTACTTAAAATTTAAGCAGAAGCTAACAACTCTGCAACAATGGCATCACCCATTTCTAGCGTACCGCATGTAGAATTTGGATTGATGTCTTTGGTCACAAATTTACCTTCGATAACTACTTTTTCTACAGCTGCTTTAATTCTATCTGCGGCTTTAGTTTCGCCTAAATAGTTAAGCATCATAACCCCCGCCATAATAACAGCGATAGGATTAGCTAAGTTTTTGCCAGTAATATCAGGTGCACTGCCATGTACCGCTTCAAATAAGGCCGCATCTGCACCAATATTGGCGCCAGGTATTAAACCTAAACCACCCACTAATCCAGCGGTAAGATCCGATAAAATATCACCAAACATATTTGTTGTTACAACGACATCAAATTGTTGTGGATTCATTACCATATGCATACAAGCTGCATCGACGATTTTTTCATCAAATTGAATATCAGGATATTTAGGCGCTATTTCTCTAGCGACTTCTAAAAATAAACCTTGGCTATATTTAAGGATATTAGCTTTGTGGCAAACAGTTACTTTTTTACGATTATTATCACGCGCATATTTAAAGGCATAATCAATAATGCGTTCAGAAGCTACGCGCGTAACCACGGCCAAACTTTCTGCAATATCTTTTTTAGGCGTTAAGTAATGCTCAAGACCCGCATATAAACCTTCTGTGTTTTCTCTTACGATGACGATATCAACATCATCATAACGCGTAACGATGCCAGGCCAATTTTTAGCAGGACGCACATTAGCATATAAATCATATTGTTGACGCAATGCCACATTGATACTTCTAAAGCCAGTACCTACAACAGTCGTTAAAGGGCCTTTAAAGGCGACACGAGTTTTATCAAAAGAAGTTAAGGTTTCTTCTGGTAAAGGCGTACCAAATTTTTCGAAGGCAGATAAACCTGCATAAGCTTCTTCCCAGTTAATTTTTACGCCTGACGCATCAATAACTTTTACCGCTTCATCCATGATAGACGGACCAATTCCATCACCTTTTATTAACGTGACATTATGCATAATTAACTCCACAGATTATTTAAAACGTTCGCCTAACGGCTGGTGAATTTTGAGGGGGCAATCAATTTTGATCGGCCGTAGTGATAATAACAAGTCTTGAGGCCTGTAGTCCAATGTTTACGCCATATTTTCGTAAATATCGACCGTAAACCGTGGGCTACAGATGGCTAAGAAGATTAAATCCTCAGGGCCGTTGTTAGTAATGCTTTGTGGAGACATCGGCGGAATAATTACCACATCTCCAGACGCTAAGTTTTGTGTGGGTTCACCAGGCACATCAAATAGTCCACTACCAGAAATAATAACATAGCGCTCAACCACCCCCTTTAAACGGTGTAACTTAGTCGTAACACCTGGTTTAACTCTAGCTCTGGCTATTGATACCTCAGGGTCATTAGCGGTATTAGATAATTCTAAGATGTAACAGCCCTCATCAAAATAGTATTCTTCTGTTTCATTAGCTTTTAATACCAGTGCAGTCATTGCTTTACTCGGTTGGGGTTAGTAACACTAACAAATTTGTGACAAATTCAATTTTTTCAGCTGTTGTTTCAAAGGCTTTGATATATTTTAATTTATCAGCGCCATCAAACTTAAACACACTAGCGCGGGTTTGGATTAAATTAATCAGTTTCTCAGCATTAATTTTAGGTTCAGTGCTAAAAATAATCCGACCACCGCCGCTATTTGCTTCAATTTTTTTAAGACCTAATTTATCAGCTTGTTGTTTTAACTCCGCAACACTAAACAAAGTTTTAACTTGCTCTGGTAATAAACCAAAGCGGTCTATCATTTCAATTTGCAACTCGCGTAAATCCGTTGCCGTTTCAGCACTTGATATACGTTTATACAACACTAATCTTGAATGGATATCGGGCAAATAATCTTCTGGTATTAAAGCTGCTGCTTGTAAGTCAACTTCTGCACCATGATCCATAGGCGCATCTAATTCTGGCTGTTTACCCGATTTTAAGGAATTAACCGCTCTATCTAATAATTCTGTGTAAAGCGTAAAGCCAATCTCTTGAATTTGACCACTTTGACCATCGCCTAATAATTCACCCGCCCCTCTAATCTCAAGATCATGAGATGACAACATAAAGCCAGCGCCTAAATCGCCTGAAGCCTCTACCGCTTCTAAGCGTTTTTGCGCATCTTTAGTTAACAATGATTTTGGCGGTACAATAAAGTAGGCATAAGCCCGATGGTGAGAACGTCCAACGCGGCCTCTTAATTGGTGTAATTGTGCTAAACCTAATTTATCAGCGCGATTAATAATAATCGTATTGGCACTAGGAATATCAATACCACTTTCGATAATTGTTGAACAAATTAATAAATTAAAGCGTTGGTGGTAAAAATCTAACATGATGCGCTCAAGTTCACGCTCAGGCATTTGACCATGCGCGATTTCAATACGGGCTTCAGGAATTAACTCGGATAACTCTCGCGCCATCTTCTCCATGGTTTTGACTTCATTGTGCAAGAAAAACACCTGACCACCACGTTTTATCTCGCGCAGGCACGCTTCTTTTACTTGCGCATCTACCCATTCGGTAATAAACGTTTTAATCGCATGCCGATTAGGGGGCGGGCTGGCAATAATGGATATATCGCGCAAACCAGACATTGCCATGTTTAACGTTCTGGGAATAGGCGTAGCGGTTAGCGTTAAGAAATCGATTTCGCTGCGTAACTTTTTAAAATGTTCTTTTTGACGCACCCCAAAACGATGTTCTTCGTCAATAATAACCAGTCCCAGTTCTTTAAACTTAAGTTCTTTAGATAAGAGTGTATGCGTACCAATGACAATATCCACTTTGCCATCTGCTAAATCGGCTGTAATTTGTTTTAATTCTTTAGCGGTCACAAATCGAGACATCACTTCCACTCTAAAAGGCCAATCAGCAAATCGGTCTCTAAAGTTTTGGTAATGTTGTTGAGCTAACAAAGTAGTGGGTACCAATACTGCGACTTGCTTACCACTTTGTGCTGCAATAAAAGCCGCACGCATTGAAACTTCTGTTTTACCAAACCCCACATCGCCGCAAATAACGCGATCCATGGGTTGTCCACTGGCCATGTCATCAAGGATAGCTTCAATAGCGGTTTGTTGATCTGGGGTTTCTTCAAAGGCAAAAGCATCCGCAAAAGTTTGGTACTCACTCTGATCTATTTCAAAAGCATGACCCGATTTAATCGCTCGTTTTGCATGAATCTCTAATAATTCTGCGGCGACGTCTCTAATTTTTTCAATCGCTTTTTGTTTTAGCTTTGACCATTGCTCGCCACCTAATTTATGCAAAGGTGCATCATCAGGATTCATGCCGGTGTATCGACCAATGACATACAAGGTTGAAACAGGTACATATAATTTATCGTTATTGGCATACTCTAAAGTTAAAAACTCGGAAGTAATTCCGCCAATTTGTAATGTTTGTAAGCCTAAATACCGCCCTACCCCATGATCCCTATGCACAACGGCTGAACCAATAGTGAGTTCATTTAGATTATTAACAATGTTTTCTAACTCTTTGGTTGCAGATTGTTTTCTTCTGCGTCTTTGTAAGACTTTTTCACCTGATAATTGGCTTTCAGTAATAATTGCAATAGCCGGATTATCTAAACACACCCCGTTTTCCATCGGAGCAACATTAATACAAGGCGAGACTTCCGAATTAAGAAAGCCTTGCCAATTATCAACGACTTTTACATTAATTTTGTAGGTACGAAGTCTATCAATCAAGGCTTCTCTGCGCCCGGCTGACTCAGAAACAAATAATATTTTGCCAGTAAAGGAGTCAATAAAACTTTGTAAGTTAGCGGCTGGCGTGTTGGATTTAATATCCAACATAATCTGAGGTAACGGTAAACAGGGTGAGGCATTGTCCGCCCCTATGGTATGTTCAGACAGGGTAATGCGAGCAAATTTAGACAGATTTTCTGTCAATTTATCAGCAGATAAAAATAATTGCTCTGGCTTTAATAAGGGGCGTTCAAGATCATATTTTCGTTGTTCATAACGCTCTTCTGCTTCACTATAGAAAGCAGTTGCTGTGCTATTGATATCTTCTGAAACAACTAATACGGCAGATTTGGGTAAATATTCAAATAGAGTCGCGGTTTGTTCAACAAATAAAGGTAAATAATACTCTATGCCGTTGGGAGTAATGCCCTTGCTAATATCGACATATAGGGTATTTTTTGGGGAAGTATCCGGAAATTGGGTTCTAAAAGCTTGTCTAAATAATTTAATAGATTCATCAGTAAACGGAAATTCGCGGGCTGGGAATAATTGGATTTGATCAATCTTTTCCAGCGAGCGCTGCGATTCAGGGTCAAAAGTTCGTATAGACTCAACTTCATCATCAAATAATTCAATTCGATAAGGTACCTTGCTCCCCATAGGAAATAAATCAACTATAGCGCCTCTAACTGCAAACTCGGCATGTTGATATACCTGTGATACACACTGATAACCCACACTTTCTAACTTAATTCTATTGAGTTCTAAATTAAAGATATCCCCAACTTTAATAGAAAAACTATTTGCTAAAACATGCTCCCTAGGTGCAAGTTTATGCATTAAGGTGGTGGCCGATAAAATTAAAGCTCCACGCTTAACTTCGGGTAATAAAGCTAAGGTTTTTAAGCGTTCTGAGATAATTTCGGATAAAGGACTAAAAACATCATACGGTAAGGTTTCCCAATCTGGAAAATGTAATAAAGCAATATCTGAGGCTAAAAAAAAGGCTAATTCATGTTCTAGTCGTAAAGCTGTTTGACTATCAGGGGTAATGATTACAAATAAATTCTTTGAATTATTAATGGCAGAAGCCAAACTTAAGGCATCAGCACAACCCGTTAAACCTGACCAAATAACAAGGGATTCTTTAGAGCTTGGAACACTAGGTGAAAAGATTGAGGAATTAGACATCAGAAATCGTGCTTATTTAAATATAAAGGTTAGTTTTAACTTAAAAACATGGCATCGCCATAACTAAAAAATCGATAAGACTCATCAATTGCATGTTGATAAGCCTGCATAACAGGTTCATAACCTGCAAAGGCAGAAACAAGCATTAATAAAGTCGATTCGGGTAAGTGAAAGTTTGTTAGCATCGCATCGACAGATTTAAATTGATAACCAGGGGTTATAAACAAATCAGTATCGCCAAAGCCAGTACTTAAAACACCACTTTTAGAAGCAGATTCTAAAGCCCTAACGGCTGTGGTACCAATGGCTATCACTCTGCCACCTCTTGCCCTAGCCGCATTAACTGCTTCGACTGTTTGCTCTGAAACGGCAAAATATTCTTTATGCATTAGATGCTCAGCTAAGTTTTCTACCCTTACCGGTTGAAAAGTACCACTGCCCACATGCAAGGTAACAAATGCCGTCGCTATATTTTTAGCTTTAACTTTATCTAGCATGGCTAAATCAAAATGTAAGCCAGCAGTCGGTGCTGCCACAGCTCCAGATTCTTTAGCAAATACGGTTTGATAACGCGTTAAATCAGAAGCGTCATCCGCTCTGGTAATGTAAGGCGGTAAAGGAATATGGCCAATTTTGTCTAAGAGATCGAGAATATTTAGATGATTGAAATCTAATTGAAATAAATCATCAACCCTACCCTCAACCGTGCAGACATAGCCGTCATCTAACTCGATAAGAGTGCCGGGCTTTGGGGCTTTGCTAGCCTTAATATGTGCTATTGCTTGATGAGAATTAATAACACGCTCAATTAATATCTCAATTTTGCCACCCGTTTGTTTCTTACCGTATAAGCGCGCAGGAATAACTTTTGTATTATTAAAGACTAGCAGGTCATCTTCATTCAGTAAGTTGATGATATCTGTAAAATACAGATCTTTTATTGCACCTGTATGACGGTTCATACACAGCATACGACTACCATCGCGTTGATCTAAGGGAAATTGAGCAATTAAAGCGTCGGGCAGATTGTAATTGAAGTCACTTTTTTTCATAACCGATGATATTATCAGTTTAGGCGTATTATTACATCCAAATTTTAGTAGCTTTTATGTAGAACTCTTCTTATAATATTCAAACTGTGCCGGGATGGCGGAACTGGTAGACGCGCCGGATTCAAAATCCGGTGGGGGTGACTCCGTGCCGGTTCGATTCCGGCTCTCGGTACCACATATAAGTACAGAGAAGTGCACAGTTGTTGATAAACCCGCAAGTCATATGGCTTCGCGGGTTTTTTATTGTCCAACGAAACACAACATTACTGCGAAGAAGTTACTTTAACCAACGGCACAGAGTATAGCGAGGTAAAATGCATAATTTGTCGGCTATTAATGATTGTATTATCAAATATTTTGGATATTTCTTCGATTTCAGTCGGCTTTCTAAAACTTTTGGTCGCTCTCTAAAACCTGTGTTCGGGTATTAAAGCGTCGATGTTTGTGATGCAACTGTAGTGTTCGTATTGGAACTTTTATTTGTGCATTAGCAATTACATTCAAGCAATGAACCTTCAATAAATTTGCTAGAAGATAAGTGTTAGCATTAGACATCGCGTTTCAGCGCTTGGACAATTATGTGGTTGTTACACCTTAGATGTAAGTAAGGGACTTCTAGCAAGAATATTAAAACTTACAATTGAGTGCTGGAACACAAGTTTGGCTGCTGGATTATTGGTTTGAGTGCCAGCACAAAAGTTTTAGTACGGGTAATCTTGTTTGATAAGTAGTTCGCCGGTTTGCGGAGTGATGCAGCAATAATTTACCTCACACCCTAGTTTATTTGTTGGACCTTAGGTTTGGGATACAGTCTTTAAATAACACTAGTAGACCTCAAGTTTGAGTGTTGGGCCTAAAGTTTGAATACTATAATAAAGTGTTCAATATTGGGCCGAATGTTGAATTGTTTTTTTTGAATTGAGCTGTCCACAAGCAGCTAATACATCATCACCTTTTGTTGCTCTAATTAAGGTAGGAATCTTATAGGTATCTAATACTTTTTTAAACTGTCGTATTTTATCGTGTTCCGGCTGTTGATAATTTGATCCTGGAAATGCGTTGAATGGAATAAGGTTGATATAGGCGCTTTTACCTGCCAGTAACTCACCAAGTTCTTTAGCATCATCAGCTGAATCATTCAGATCCTTAATCAGAATGTACTCATAAGTCACAAACTGCTTTTTCTGTAGAGGAATCTGGTCTATATAGTTCAAAACCTCAGTTAGTGGGTATTTTTTATTAATTGGAATCAATTCATTACGCTTTTCTTTTAAAGTAGAATGTAATGACAATGCTAGATTGACACCAGGAATTTCCTCACGCCAGCGCTTAAGCCCAGGAATATACCCCGCCGTTGATATGGTGATTTTTTGTATACCAATAGATGTGCCGTGTTTTGATAAAAAAATCTCACAGGCTTTTTTAACAGCATCAAAATTATGTAAAGGCTCACCCTGCCCCATAAACACTATATTTAAGATACGTTCTTCACCGGGTCTATTGTTAGCTAGCCAACACCAAGCTTGAATTAACTGTCCCACAATCTCACTCGTGGATAAGTTTCTATGGAGTCCTTGTTTACCAGTAAAACAAAAGGAGCAATTCATAGCACAGCCCACTTGCGATGATAGGCATATGGAATATTTGTTATGAAATGGGATAAGCACAGTTTCAACTTTATGGCCATCAGCTAGCTTAAAGAGAAATTTTACGGTTTTATCATGCGATGATTCATGAACAGTATCAATTTCAGGCAAGGAAAAATCATAATGAGCCTGAAAAAAATCTATTGAAGTCTTGGCGATGTTCTCTTTACATTGAACTGTTTGCTTCTTCTTATAATGCCAATTAAACAATACTGATGCAGCAGATGTATTTAAATTGTTTAATTTTAAAACAGCTTCTAAATCGGCAAAATTTAGATCATAAAAAGAAAGTTTCAAACCGTCTCCGTCTCCATGTCGAAATTGCAAATACCTTAGTCGTTAACATAAATTATTTATTAAGTCTACGCTCAGCTTCTGTTTGAGCCACTTTATCTCTTAAATAAACGGGCATTGCTTGTTCAACTGGTAATGCCAAGCCATTATTAAAATCACGCATACCTAAGCGAACAATTGCAGAGGCTCTTGGGTAATACGTTACCTCATACCCCAACACTCTGTTACCGAGTCGATTATTTAATTCTGCTGCATAAACGCCCCAGCCAGAGCCGACACCAACACCAGAAACATCGGGAAACTCAATATCTTCAGCCAGTATAACGGCTTCTTTGCCAATTAATTGTGCTAAGCCGACGTCATCCTTTTGATATACACCCCAGAATATCTCGCCAATACGTGCATCCATTGCAGTAAAAGCAATATTCTCGGTAGTATGAGAGTGATCGAAATAATCTTGAGCAACTGCGGCTAAAGTAGAAACAGGCACGACAGGTAAGTCTGCACCAAAGGCAATACCTTGTATAACACCTGTCGCTATACGAACGCCTGTAAATGAACCTGGACCACAACTAAAAGATAAGGCATCTAATTGTTGAGGACGTAAACCGGCTTCTGCCATTAATGAATCTATCATCGGCAAAATAAGCTTGGTATGTTCTTTCGGGGTTAATTCAAAACGTTCTGTAATAACACCATCAATACTTAAAGCGGCTGAACATGCATCAGTTGAGGTCTCAACGGCTAAAATTTTCATTTTGATGTTTCCTCTTTAAAAAATGCTTCGACATCTGCAATATCTCGAGTACGACTCATAGCCGGCACACTGTCTAAAAATAGTTGTCCATAAGACCGTTTTAATAAGCGCGGATCACACACCATTAATACACCTCTGTCTGTTACATCCCTTATTAAGCGCCCTACTCCTTGCCTTAACGCTATTACTGCACTGGGCAGTTGGTATTCAAAAAATGGATTTCTGCCTTGTTGTTTCATTGCATCCATACGGGCTTTTAAAACAGGGTCACCTGGGGAAGTGAAAGGTAGTTTATCAATAATGACACAGGATAAAGATTCACCTCTTACGTCAACGCCTTCCCAAAAACTCGATGTACCTAATAAGACAGCGTTACCCATTTCTTTAAATTGGTCTAATAATTGTGCTTTTGGACGTGAGCCTTGGATTAATAGCGGATATTTTAATTTTCTGGCCAATATAACGGCCGCTTCATTGAGGGCCCGATGACTCGTAAATAAGAAGAAAGCCCTCCCTTTACTGGCTTTTAATACAGGGATAGCGAATTCCATAAGTTGGGGAATGCAATCCGGGTCATTGGGTTGCGGTAAGCCTTTAGGATGATAAAACAGGGATTGGGTTGCATAATCAAACGGACTACCCCAACTGACACTTTCCGCTTTGCTTAACCCTAAATTGTTGGCGAAATGATCAAAACGATTTGCGATACTTAAGGTTGCTGACGTAAATATCCAAGCCGCTTGATGTTGATGCATGAATTTGCGGAATTCTGATGCAATATCCATCGGGGTCAGGCTTAATGTAAAGGATTTACGATGAGTTTCGTACCAACGTATCCATTTACCGTCATTATCCTCAAGTATTATATTTAAACTGCCTGATAATTCTTCTGAGCGTTTAAAACAAGATTCCAGCGGTTTAGTTTTAACAGAAGCCAGCAATAATTGTTCGCTTAAACGCTTCATTTGTTCTATGACTGCGACCAGTCCAGACTTTATTTTAGGATTATTCTCTATATCTTGCCAATCACCACGTTTAAGTTCTACTCCAAAGGCTAATCTTAAATCTTTAAGCTCGTGTTCTAAATCTTCACAGGCAGTCCGTAAAGCAGGGAGATCAGTAGCATCTTTAAAATACTCCATCAGCGTATCTTGAGCTAAATCATTCAGTTGTTTTGAGCTGATATTAGTACCTAGAAAGTTTGATGCTGTTTCGGCTAATTGATGCGCTTCATCTATAATAACTACTTCTGCGCTCGGTAGTAATTCTCCAAAACCATTATCTCTAATAGACCAGTCGGCACATAATAAATGGTGATTAACCACTATTACATCGGCTTCTTGGGCCTTTTGGCGAGCTTTTACTAAGTAACAGTCTGCATAATCTGGGCAATCTTGTCCTAAACAATTTTCTTGGGTTGAAGTCGCTTGATACCAGATGGGATCACCTTCTGTTATGCCCGACATTTCAGAGATATCACCAAAACGCGTATCCTTTGACCAGGCATTAATCTTAGCTAAAGAAAGCGCTTCTTCTTTTGTAAAGCCAATAGTTGAAGTTAAGGCATTTTTTAAACGGTAGGTACATAAATAATTCGCCCGTCCTTTCAATAAAGCAGCTTTAAAAGGCAGTGTGATGGCTTTACGAATAACAAGCAAATCTTTATTGAATAACTGGTCTTGTAGGTTCTTTGTGCCCGTAGATATTATCGCTTTTTTGCCAGAAAAAATAGCGGGTACCAGATAGGCAAAGGTTTTACCCGTTCCTGTACCCGCTTCAGCGATTAAATGCTGTTTGTTAGTTATGGCTTTGCTGATAGCTTCTGCCATTTCTATTTGCGCATCTCTGGCTTGATAACCCGAGATAACGGTTGATAAGGCGCCGTCATTACTAAAAAACTGCTGGGTGTCTGTCATTTAGTAATGCCGGCTTATATGAAGGAGATTATGTGAGGTGCGGATATATCAAATTAAGGTTTAATAAATAATAGTCAGCGCTTTTAGTTCTGTATAAATGTCTTCTAGGGTTTGGGTATCCGCATCAAATATGACATCTGCAAAATCTGCTGGACTGTTTAACGTAAGCACTAATAGGCCTGCATTCTTAATAGCGGCAATCAAATTAAGCTCAGAGGTTTCTAATACAGTCACCGTATGTCCATTATCAAATAGCTTTCTTTCTAAGAGATAGGCAACTGCTTTACTAGTAGCGCCTGTCAATGAAATGGCTGCAGGTGATTGGTTGAATCGTGCTGATCTTTCTTCTGCACTCACAGCGTGTTGATTAATATCATTACTCGCGCCCGTAATCATACCAGCGCCGACGGTTCCGTTAGTTAATCTATCAATAACGATGAATGCACCGGTGCCTTTATTTTGTTTATAGGCATCAAATACAACAGGGGCATTAACCGCAACAGTGCAAGAGCCAATTTCATTTAATTGTAAAGCGGCAGCATCATGGTGTTCTAAAGTATTGACATCAATTCTATGATGAATCAATGCTACAGAACCGGATACGCTTCTTGTACCTAATTTAATTATATATTGACGGCCTGGCACTAAGGCTTGCTCAGTCATCCAAACGATGTTTGCCGTAAATTTATCAGCCACTAGGGTTGTTTGTGCTTGATTACCTACCAGCATATCACCACGACTAACGTCGATCTCATCTTCTAGTGTTAAGGTGACTGCCATCGGTGGATAGGCTTCAGCTATGTCACCGTCATACGTGACAATCGCTTTAATCTTGCTACTTTTACCTGAAGGTAATGCGGTGACTAAATCACCTTTTTTGAAGACACCGGAAGCAACAGTGCCACAGAATCCACGGAAATCTAAATTAGGGCGGTTAACATATTGCACCGGAAAACGAGCATCTGTTAAGTTATGATCATTCGAAATTTCGACTGTATTCAAGGCTTCCATCAAAGGTTGGCCTGTGTACCATGGCATGTTGACACTAGGATTAACAACATTATCACCATCCAATGCAGACATAGGAATAAACGAAATATCATTTAAATCTAATGTGTCAGTAAAATTCAAATAATCTTGTTTAATTTTATTAAAGGTGTCTTCACTATAGCTCATCAAATCCATTTTATTGATAGCCACGATGATATGCTGAATACCTAATAAAGAAGCGATAAAACTATGACGTTTAGTTTGAGTTTGCACACCATAACGCGCATCAATCAAAATAATAGCTAGATCACAAGTAGAAGCACCGGTTGCCATGTTACGCGTATATTGTTCGTGACCTGGGGTGTCCGCGATAATGAATTTACGTGTGGAAGTTGAAAAGTATCTATAGGCCACATCGATAGTAATGCCTTGCTCACGCTCGGCTTGTAAACCATCTACTAATAAAGCTAAATCAATTTTACCCGTACCTGTAGTCCCCGATTTAACGCTGTCAGCTTGGACAGCCGCTAATTGATCTTCATAAATCATTTTTGAATCGTGCAATAAGCGGCCAATTAAGGTGCTTTTGCCATCATCTACGTTACCGCACGTCAAGAAACGCAATAGTTCTTTGTTTTCGTGTTGTGCTAAATACGCATTAATATCGGTACTAATTAAATCTGATTGGTGTGACATGGTGTTCTCTGAATTCCAGTAATGATGACAGTGATCGAGTTATTAGAAATAACCTTCGCGCTTTTTCTGTTCCATAGACCCTGATTGATCATGATCTATCAAGCGACCTTGGCGTTCAGAGGTCGTGGTTAATAACATTTCTTGAATGATCTCAGGTAATGTTGTCGCTTCAGATTCAACTGCACCAGTTAAGGGGTAACAACCCAACGTACGGAATCGCACTTTCTTCATTTCTACTTTTTCATCAGGTCCAATTGGCATACGATCATCATCCACCATAATTAACATGCCATCGCGATTAACAACCGGACGCTCTTTAGCAAAATATAAAGGCACGATAGGGATGTTTTCTAAATGGATGTACTGCCAGATATCAAGCTCGGTCCAATTTGATAATGGGAAGACACGAATACTTTCGCCTTTATCAATTTTACCGTTATAGATATTCCAAAGTTCTGGTCGTTGGTTTTTAGGGTCCCAGCGATGATTTTTGTCACGGAAAGAATATACACGTTCTTTAGCGCGAGATTTTTCTTCATCGCGACGTGCTCCACCAAAGGCCGCATCAAATTGATATTTATCAAGCGCCTGCTTAAGACCGTCAGTTTTCATGACGTCAGTATGTTTTTTACTACCATGTGTAAAAGGACCAATGCCTTGATCAACGCCATCTTGATTAACATGTACCAATAGTTCCAAGCCTAACTTTTCGACCATTTGATCACGGAACTCAATCATTTCCTTAAATTTCCATGTGGTATCCACATGCATCATTGGGAATGGCGGTTTACCCGGATAAAAAGCTTTCATCGTTAAATGCAACATAACGGCAGAATCTTTTCCCACTGAATACAACATGACTGGACGTTCAAATTCAGCAGCAACTTCTCGAATTATATGAATACTCTCTGCTTCTAGCTCTTTAAGATGGGTAAGTTTGTGATCAGTCATTAAGGGTCCGTCAGGGGTGTTAAGCACGATAATTTATTCATGTCATCAATATTAATAAGACATTTTAATTTGAACAGCAGGTTAATGCCAGTCATCAAGCTGATAAATGTAGGATATTTTGTAATTAGGGCAGTTTTAAAACATTTAATGCTTCGTATTAATCAATTTTTAACCATCTTAAGCGATTGGCATTGCTAACAACAGTGAGTGATGACATTGCCATAGCGGCACCCGCAATCATGGGATTTAATAGAATGCCAAAAAAGGGATACAACAATCCAGTTGCGACAGGAATACTGATGGTATTGTAGAAAAATGCACCCAGTAAATTTTGTTTGATGTTGCTTACCGTCAATTTAGATAACTGTATAACTTCTGCAACTTTAACTAATGAACCTTGTAAGATAACGATATCGGCACTTTCAATCGCTATGTCAGTACCTGTACCGATAGCGATGCCAACATCTGCTTGCGCTAATGCAGGTGCATCATTGATACCATCACCCACCATACCTACAATTTCACCTTGTGTTTGCAACTCTTTAACGATATCGGCTTTATCATGAGGTAAAATTTGTGCTCTGATTTCTGTTATTCCTGCCCTTTTGGCAACGGCAGTTGCTGTAGTTTCATTATCACCCGTTACCATAATCACGCGGATACCTAAGTCTTGAAAACGCTTGATAGCTTGAGGCGAATCTATTTTTATGGGATCAGCAATTGAAATGATACCGACTAAAGCATTATTTACCGCCAACATAATAGGTGTCTGCCCTTGAATGGCGAGAGTATTAAGAAGATTTCCTGTGTCGGATATGTTTACATTTAGAGTATCCATGAATGCCGTATTTCCCAACGCAATAAACTGATCATCAATGATGGCTTTTACACCAAAACCAGATTCAGCTTCGAAGTGTTCGATGTGTAACAGTTCTAAATTATTTTTATCCGCTTCAGCAACAATCGCAGTCCCTAAAGGATGTTCAGATCCTACTTCTATACTAGCGGCTAATTGTATAACTTGATTGATAGTGTAATTTTTATTTAACACTTCTACATTAGATACAACGGGTTTACCTTGTGTCAGAGTGCCAGTCTTATCTAATAGTAAACACGTAATTTTACCAACTGTTTGTAATGCATCACCTTTACGTATCAAAATACCTAACTGCGCAGCTCTACCCACTGCCACTATGATCGATATGGGTGTTGCTAATCCTAAAGCACAAGGACAAGCAATAACTAAGACCGTCATTGAGGTGACAAAAGCATATGATATTGATGGATCTGGACCTATGGCAAGCCATACAAAAAAAGTGACGAATGATATTACGACTACAGTGGGTACAAAGATGCCCGAGATTCTATCAGCTAAGCGGGCAATTTCAGGTTTACTACTTTGGGCTTGTTTAACGCTTTTTATGATTTGAGCTAAAGCCGTATTTAAACCTATACGAGTGGCTTTAAATATAAAACTACCTGTTAAATTAACGGTGCCAGCCACCACTTCTGACCCTGTGTATTTTTCAGCAGGTAAGGATTCTCCCGTTAACATCGATTCATCAATGGAAGAAGAGCCTTCTATTAAAATCCCATCGACAGGAATTTTTTCACCGGGTCTTATGCGTAATGATTCACCTAATCCTACTTGCTCGATAGGGATATCAATATCTACTCCGTCTCTAATAACGCGTGCTGTTCTGGGTTGTAAACCTATGAGTTGGCGAATAGCACTTGAAGTTTTCCCTCTAGCAAGTGTTTCCAAGCCAGTGCCTAAATTAATGAAAGCTAAAATAACCACTGCAGCTTCAAAATAAGCATGCTTGGCTAAGCTAGGCAAATACTCTGAGTAATCAATAACGATACAAGAATAAATCCAAGCAGAACCAGTACCCAATGCAATTAGAGTGTCCATATTGGCTTGCTTTAAGAGTAAGGATTTGTATGCACCGCTGTAAAAATGCCAACCCGAATAAATCAATACCGCTAATGTCACTATGGCCATTTCTGGCCAAAACCAACGCCCAATCGGTGTAGACATTTCGGGTAGCCAACCCAGCATTTCAGATAGCATTAAGAACACACCAAAAGCACCTGCTACGGCGGCTTTATTCATAAGTTTTTTATAACGGAGTAACTCTAATTGCTCTTGTGCTTCTGCATCTTCAAACGCCGCCATGGCAGCCGCATCGAATCCAGCTGTCTTTATCGTACTAATTAAAAGTTCAGTTGAAACTTTTCCTTTAATTAAAGCAGAATGATCAGCAAAGTTAACATTAACCGCTGTAACACCGTCAAGTACAGATAATGCACCTTCAATTGCACTGACACAACCAGCGCATCGCATACCTAATATAGAAAGTTGTATTTCATCCTGCCCTACACGAGTCTTCATGCTCAAATTACCTTAAATCCAGCAATTGTGATAACTTTTGTTAGAGAGTCTAGGTCTGTAAGTGTATCGTCAAATTCAAGAGTTACTTTATCCGCTTTAAACTCAGCAGTAACAGATATAACACCCTTGATTGGCGATAACTTACCGATTACATTAGCTTCACAACCGCCACATTTCATACCAGATACGTTTAATATTCTATTTTGAATCATCTCTTCTCCTTATTTTGGGCGTTAATACTTTATATCACATTCGACTAAAAGCCAATAAATATGATACAACTTGTAGTAATCTCATTGGCTGATATATTTAAATAAACCGGCATCAGTTACAATGCTGTCATATCTATTTACATCACGTTTTTTGAACTACCTATGCAACTTAATACGATTACAAATCAAACAATAGCGCTAGCAGGTATTGCGCAAGCAGCTGCATTAGTACAACAACTTGCTGTAAAAGGCAGCTGTGATCAAGACGCATTCGAAGCATGTGTTTCAAGTTTACTTAAGATTGACTCTGACAGTGTTATCGATGTCTACGGCAGTTTAGGTGCGCTTACACTCGGTATTAATCAACTCAATGTTCAAATGGTGGGACTTAAAATTCCTAATCCTGAACAAGCACGCTATTCAGCAAGTTTAGTATTTCTAGAAAACCAGTTATCAAGTCGTAAAGATTTATTACAAATCATCAATACCGGGATTGTTAAGGCTCAATCACAGAGCGAACATTTTGGGCCATTACATGAAAATGTATTGGCAAATTTTAGTGAGATTTACCAGAATACTATCAGTACGTTACAACCTAGAATTATGGTCAATGGCAATCCTGATTATTTATCAAGAAATGAAACAGCTAATAAAATAAGAACCTGTTTGTTAGCGGGGATTCGCTCAGCCATTTTATGGCGCCAATGCGGTGGTACGCGTTGGAAGTTCCTTTTTTACCGCAAAAAAATTCAAGCTGAATTACAAGAGCTATTGAATCAAATTTGATTGTTTTAGTATGTCTACTTTAATTGAAGTTGAACATCTCAGCCGTTATTTTGGGAAGTTAATAGCGGTTGATAACATCAATTTCACCGTAAAGAAAGGAGAAGTACTTGGCTTTTTGGGCATTAACGGTGCCGGCAAAACAACTACCATGCAAATGCTAAGTGGTTGCCTTGCTCCCAGCCTAGGATCCATAAAAATTAATGGCGTAGATATTCTTAGAGAACCTTTATTAGCTAAACGTAGTATTGGTTATTTACCTGACACACCCCCACTTTATAAAGATCTGAGCGTAAGAGAGTTTTTGTTTTATTGCGGGCAGTTACACGCCATACCTAAGTCAGATATAAATCTGGCGCTAGATAAAGTGTTAATACGTTGCGGTTTAACGAGTGTAACAAATCGTCTAATAGCTCATTTATCAAAAGGCTTCCAGCAACGCATTGGCATTGCTCAAGCTATTATTCACAACCCTGATGTAATTATTCTAGATGAGCCAACTGTTGGATTAGATCCACTGCAAATTATTGAAATACGTGAGCTCATCAGAGAATTAAGACAAGATCATGCCGTTATTCTATCTACACATATTTTGACTGAAGTTCATGAAACCTGTACTCATTTGCAGATCATTAATCAAGGTAAATTAATTGCAAAAGAACGTGTCGATTCAATCACCCAATCTATGAATGAAAGTAGTTTGATTATTAAAACCGTTTTCCCTATTGATGCCGAACCTATCTTGTCTATTGAAGGTGTGCGCAACCTTGAAGTCTTATCAAATAATCGATTCAAAATCAATTTTAAACCCACACAAGACCCCACCCAAGAAATTTCCAAAACCATCATTAATAAGGGTTGGGGGCTAATAGAGATGTCCCCCAGTAATCAAAATATAGAGGCTTTATTTATTGGTTTAACGAAGGCAAATAATCAATGATGATCTTTACTATTGCGATACAAGAATTTAAAAGTCATTTTAAAACGCCCTTAGCGTGGGTGTTATTTGCAGTCTTACAAATTATTCTTAGTTATCTATACTTAACGCAAGTTGAAACTTTTGATTTAATGCAAGCTAATTTAGTTGGAATTGATGGTGCACCCGGTTTGACTGACATAGTTGTGACTCCGCTATTTAGCAACGCCGCTATCATTTTATTGTTAGTGACTCCATTGTTAACGATGAGAGTCATTTCCGAAGAGCGTCGTAATAAAACTTTGCCTCTATTGCTTGCCGCTCCTCTCTCAGACACTGATATTATTTTGGGTAAATACTTGGGGACGTTAGCTTTGCTATGGCTCATTGTTATCCTTATAGCTCTCATGCCACTATCATTATTAATAGGTGGAGATCTTGATATGGGCAAGTACTTAGCTAATGTATTGGCAATTACTTTGTTAGTGGGAGCATTCACATCAACAGGCTTGTTCATGTCCACGTTAGTAGATCATCCTACTGTTGCAGCTATCGGTACTTTTGGCATTTTATTAATTCTGTGGCTATTCAATATCAGTAAGACCATGAGTGACCAGCCCAATGAGTTACTAGAATATTTGTCACTATTAAATCATTTTCAAAATATTCAAACAGGCCTTTTAAGTACTAATGATATTTTGTATTTTATATTGTTTGTTGCTTTCTTTATCGTTTCATCAATCTACTGTCTTGCTAATTATCGTTCACAAAAATGACTTTAATAACGCGCATTAATCTGCGAATACGTATGAAAAACAGTTTTACCACAATGATTAGTATTATGTTGATAATCACGATTGGATGGCTAAGTAATAACTATATATTACAGATAGATATTACTACTAGTGCAAGTAATACTTTATCTTTAGATAGTCAAAAGGCTTTGAATGCGTTGCCTGACCCAATCCTTATCACGGCCTATATTGAAAAAGGACAATCAATACGAAGTCAAATATCGCAATTAGTTAATCTATACAAAGAAAAAAAATCAAATCTAACTTTAAGTTTTATAGATCCACAATTAAACCCTGAAGTAGCCCAAGCTATTGATACTAATTCTGAAGGGATTATTCTTATTGAATACCAGAATCGTATTGAGAAACTAGACTATATTGATGAAAACTCTTTAACTAAGTCATTCTTAAAATTAGCAAATATAGATAGCCAATCAGTCAACATTCAACCCAAAACAAATAGTGGACTGACATTAGATTTATCAGATACGCAGATATCACTTATGAATTTCGTAAATCTGCTTATCTTGCCATTATTGTTCTTGATAACGGGTTTTATTATTTGGCATAAACGTAAAGCGGCCTAATCTACACATTTAACTGATTGCAATTGCATTAGGTTTTATCCAAGCACCGACTTACAATACACCTATCACTACTTCATATGTTTCCTAAAACATGTCATTAAAAAAGATCATTACATCACTTGTTGTACTTTGCTTAATGGCAGGTGCAATTTACATTATTTATTACACTTACCCTCATCAATACAATAAAGCGGGTATCAATCCACCCGACACCATATACAATCAAGCAAAAGACAATAGCAACATTGAAAAACCTTGTTCTAATTTGCATCCAGAATGGCGTGCTGCGCAAGTTATTGAAGATGTCTCCATTAATGCATCACCCGATTGTGAGCCAGATAATCCCTATGAAGTTGCAACTTCGGTTAGAGGTACTAACAATGTTTCGATGGGGACATTGATGCATACTGACTTTGCGCAGGATGCCTTAATCATGGGAGAAGATTTAGATAAAGACGGAGACCCTGATATCATCAATATCAAGTTAGAAGTCGTTGAATTAAATGGCTCTAGCCCTGATGGTGAATTTTTAATCAATACATTTGACGTTGCTCCTGGCATTCAACCTGGCTTATGGGTATATGCGCCAAAATCCAGAGGTATGGCGGTAAAAAATTACAACTCATTAGTCTCCAATCCTTTATTAAGAGCCCCCTCACCTGTCATACGAGTTGAGCAGGGTGATAAAGTCTATGTCACCTTAGAGAATACGCATTATTTACCTCACACGATACATTTGCATGGTGTAGATCATCCTTGGATGACTGCTAAAGGTGAAGATAACGATGGCATGGAAGAGCATGCTGTATTTCCTGGAAAAAGTCATACCTATGAAATACATCCCAGACACGTAGGCACTATGCTTTATCATTGCCATGTGCAAACTGCACAACATTTTATGATGGGTTTAGGGGGGATGTTTATAGTTGAAGAAAATCATCCTAATAATTGGCTGCAGACATTCAATGTAGGTGCTGGCGTGGTACGTCACCCTTCTGTCGCAGTGAAAAAGGAATATAACCAAGAATATGATCTACATTATCAATCTATTGATAAAAAACTGGCTCATATCATTCAAGAAGCAAATGATCCACGCCTAGTTGCTCAGCATATGGCACGTGATTACAATATGACAGAGTCCTTTGAAAACTACTTCTTGCTCAACGGCCACTCATTCCCTTATACACTTCGAGATTCAATGATTATATCTTCTGAGAACGAAGATATTAAATTACACGTCGCTAATTTTCAACGGAGTGCTATTGCCCTCCATATTCACGGTCATAAAGCCACAATAACAGCCTTAGATGGTGTTGACTTGACCCAAGCACAACAAATTACTCGCGATGTGCTAGATATGGCGACTGCTCAACGTAATGACGTGCATCTTAAAACACAAAATGATGGGCTACACAGCTACGGCCCAGGCTTATGGATGTTTCATGACCATGTCCCAACAGGAACAACGACTGATGGCATAGAACCTGGCGGCAATATGGCTATACTGGCTTATAAAGCCTTATTAGATGAACATGGCATGCCAAAAATGCATGAGCATCTATTAGATCAAGTATTTAACAAAGAGTATTACGCAAAAAGACAAGCGGTATGGACAGAAGGTTCATTTGCCGCATTATTGGGGGATGCTGGTATCCTCGAGCCTAATTATTTGCAAATGTTACTGTTTGGTGCGGCGATTGGACTATTGGTAGGGTTATTTGTCTTGCTAATACTGGTTATTAAAAGGAAATTTAAATCATGAAGCAAATCTTAATCGGTTTACTATTCATCAGTTTATATCAACCTGTTTTCGCTATGGAGCATGGTGGAATGATTATGGATGAAACGGGCATGATTATGAATGCAAACCCAGATCAATTGCCGCGTGATTGTCCACAAATATCTGAAAATAAGGATATTACAATACATGCAGGTCAACAGTATGCAGAGAAATTTACCGGCAAGATGTTCGCCTTTGATACACAGGAATGGAATGTAAAACCCTGCGCTAAAATCAACATAACATTCATTAATGATGATCAAATACGCCATCAATTGATGATTCATGGTTTACCGGGTTATTTATATCCAGATGGCATGTTCCATTTAGAACTTAACGGCACTGGTCAACTGCAAGCATCACTAATATTACCTAGCCAAAAGAAAACCTACTTAGTGCATTGTGAACTCCCTCAGCATATGGAAAAGGGGATGAAAGCTCAATTGAAAGTAGAGGGTGGTGACGGAGACCTGCCCAGTATCCCGGGCATTAGCGAGCCGATTAAAGCTGATTTATACAACACAAATTGGAATCAATTGTCTTACGCGATACTTGCTTTTAGCATTCTAATAGGAGCTGCTATTGTACTCATGTCTGTAATTTATTCTGAACAATTGACGCGTTTACTTGCTAAATTAGGAGCCAAGTTAAAACGAAATTCACCTAGTGACTTGCATTAAAATACTTTCCAACTTATTTGACAATACAATCACTAAGGTTAAGTTATACTAGGTTTAACGTTTAATATTTTAATAATAATTAGAGGAGGCATTATGCATAACATAACAAAAACAAATAAATTACTTCTTGGCTCTTTATTCATCTTTGGCGTAATTGCAATTAATAACTCTGCATTAGCCGAATCAACTGATAAGCCATCAGAGCATGAAAGCCACCATGAGCAAACAAATTCAGAATGGCCAGGGGTATATAACGGATTTGTACCCTGTGAAGATTGTACGGGCATTAAAACTTCACTCGCACTCAATAGTAACAATACCTATCTATTGATTAGACAATACGTTGGTAAATCTGAAAGAGAAATCGTAGAAAAAGGAAAGTTTTCTACGGGAAATAATAATACAACCTTAGTACTTACTCCTCGCAATAATATAGAAGCAACAAATCACTATTATTTAGTTGGTGATAACAGTCTCACTCAACTTGATGATAACGGTAATCCCATTTCAGGTAAAAAAGCTGACAAATATGTATTAAGAAAAAATGATTTAAAACCACCTAAAGGTGGACACGCAGGACATTAATGCCATATCACCCCTATCCTTACATAAGAAGTGGATAGGGGTAAAATTTAATTCACCGATTTATTCTATTTTCTATTAGCTCATCAACAACAGTTGGATCTGCCAGGGTTGATGTATCACCCAAATTTTCTAATTCATTGGCCGCGATTTTTCTAAGTATGCGACGCATAATTTTACCTGAACGTGTTTTTGGCAAACCGGGCGCCCATTGAATAATATCAGGATAAGCAATAGCACCAATTTCCTTACGAACTAAAGCCTTTAATTGATTTTTAAGTTCGTCAGACGATTCAACGCCTTTATTAAGGGTGACATAAGCATAGATACCCTGCCCTTTAATATCATGTGGATAGCCTACAACAGCTGCTTCTGAAACACTTTCATGTAATACCAAGGCGCTTTCTATCTCAGCCGTACCCATCCGATGGCCAGAGACGTTAAGTACGTCATCAACACGACCCGTAATCCAAAAATAGCCATCTTCATCACGACGCGCACCATCACCGGCAAAATAATACCCGGGATAATGATTAAAATAAGTATCTTTAAAGCGAGGATGATCACCGTAAACAGTGCGTGCTTGACCCGGCCAAGAAGCACTAATCACTAACACGCCTTCTGCTTCTCCCTCCATCAATACACCTTGAGCGTCCATGATTTCAGGTTTTATACCAAAAAAAGGTAAGGTAGCAGAACCTGGTTTTAAGTCCGTTACCCCCGGCAATGGTGTAATTAATATGCCCCCGGTTTCTGTTTGCCACCAAGTATCCATAATAGGACAGTTCGACTCACCCACTTGATGGTAATACCATTCCCAAGCTTCTGGATTAATCGGCTCTCCAACGCTACCTAATATGCGTAAAGAATCCCGCCGGGTATGTTTTATGAACTCGTTACCATGGGCCATTAGGGCACGAATAACCGTGGGTGCGGTATAAAATATATTGACCTGATGTTTATCAATAACCTTCCATAAACGATCTACTTCGGGATACGTAGGTACACCTTCAAATACTAAAGTAGTAGCTCCATTACATAAGGGTCCATAGATCATATAGGTGTGCCCTGTAATCCAGCCAATATCAGCAGTGCACCAATAAATATCACCTTCTTGATAATCGAAAATATACTTATGTGTGATGGCTGCATATAACAAATACCCCCCTGTCGTATGCAAAACACCTTTTGGTTTACCAGTTGAACCCGACGTATAAAGGATAAATAAAGGATCTTCAGCAGACATTATTTCAGCAGGGCAAACGTTAGAAGCGACTGCCATAGCTTCGTGATACCAAACATCTCGCTCATCTAGCCAAGCAACAGAATTACCGGTGTTTCTTATAACGATCACTTTCTTCACATTGGGGCATGATAGAACCGCTTCATCAACACTGGATTTGATAGGTAGAATTTTACCGCCTCTATAGCCTTCATCAGCGCAGACGACAAATTGACAATCAGAATCTAATATTCGATCTTTTAAAGCTTCAGCTGAGAAGCCACCGAATACAATGGAATGCACTGCCCCAATCCTTGTACATGCCAACATAACAGTAGCTGCTTCCGAAAGCATTGGCATATAAATACACACTCGGTCGCCTTTTTGGACACCTAAGTTTTTTAAAACATTAGCAAACTTGCAGACTTCTGTATGTAATTCCTGATAAGTTATCGATTGACTGTGTTTAGGATCATCACCCTCCCAAATAATGGCTACTTGATCCGCTCGACAGGCTAAATGTCTATCAACACAATTCACACTAACATTAAGCTCACCTCCCTCAAACCAACGAATATGTCCCGTACGATAATCACACGTTTGCACCGTATGCCAAGGTTTATACCAATCTAAAAATAACTCCGCTTGTCTCGCCCAAAATGTGTCTGGCTCATTGATTGAATGCTGATACATAGTTTGATAGGACGCAAGATTAATGTGCGCCTTGTCTGCTATGGCTGGATTGACTTTGTAAACTTTACTTTCTGACATTACGAATTCCTAAGCTTCACCAATAACTGGCGACACTTTAATTAAAAATGCGTATATTTGCACTATATTTACTTAAATATACTTATTTACATAGTTAAGCGTAAACTACCTAACGCTTTTCATCCGAAAAGCACCTCCCTTGAGGATAGTCGCTATGTCTACATCAACAAATTATATCCGCTGGTTTAACGAATTAACGATAGACGATATTCCTTTAGTGGGGGGTAAAAATGCATCATTAGGTGAAATGTATCAAGAACTGTCATCACAAGGCATTCAAATTCCCAATGGTTTTGCCGTAACAGCAGAAGGTTACCGTTATCTGCTTGACCAAGCCAATGCTTGGGATGCATTACATTCCGCCTTAGATGATCTTAACCCGGATGATGTCACTGATTTAGCAAATCGTGCGCGTTCGGCGCGCGATATAATTTATGCGGCACCCTTTCCAACTGATCTAGAACAACAAATCATAGCTGCCTATGCTAGATTACAAGCGCAATATGGGGATGAACTGAGTGTCGCTGTCCGTAGTTCTGCAACAGCAGAAGACTTACCCACAGCAAGTTTTGCTGGTCAGCAAGATACTTATCTAAATATTCGTGGCAATGTCGCATTGTTAGAAGCGTGTAAACACTGTTTTGCTAGTTTATTTACAGATCGAGCTATTCATTACCGTATAGATCAAGGTTTTGATCATTTTAAACTAGCCTTATCAATTGGCATTATGAAAATGGTTCGCTCTGATCTTGATGCAAGTGGCGTCATGTTTTCTTTAGATACTGAGTCTGGTTTCAATGACGTGGTCTTTATCACAGGGGCTTATGGATTAGGCGAAAATGTAGTGCAAGGTGCCGTAGACCCAGACGAGTTTTATGTCCATAAACCTACGTTTAATAAAGGGTTCAGAACCATACTGAAAAGAAATCTAGGTTCAAAAAAAATCAAAATGATCTACAGTGAGGGGCGCACGCATGAACCTACTCGCAATATTGCTACTTCAACAGCTGAACGGGAACGATTTTGTATTACAGATCAAGATGTTTTAACCTTAGCTGACTATGCAATTAAAATTGAAAATCATTACAGTGCAAAAGCGGGACTACCCAAACCTATGGATATGGAGTGGGCGAAAGACGGCATCGATGGAACTCTATATATTGTTCAAGCCCGTCCTGAAACCGTTGTCTCTCAACAAAATGCCTTAATATTAGAACAATACTCCCTCAAAGAAACAGCTAACCCTATCGTAGTTGGCCATGCCGTCGGGAGTAAAATTGCCACAGGTACCGCTAGAATCATTAATAATCTAAATGAATTAAAGACATTCAAGCCAGGTGATGTTTTGGTTGCGGATTTAACCACACCAGATTGGGAACCCGTTATGAAAATTGCCTCGGCGATTGTCACTAATAGAGGTGGCAGAACATGTCATGCGGCTATTATATCTCGTGAATTAGGCGTTCCAGCAGTCATAGGGTGTGACAACGCAACCACTGTAATACAAAATAACACACCCATTACCGTATCCTGTGCAGAGGGTGATAAAGGCAATGTCTATTCAGGCACACTAAAGTTTGAAATCAATAAGACAGATTTAACAGGTTTGAAACGTCCAAAGACTAAAATCATGCTTAATCTAGGTAATCCAGAATTAGCTTTTAAAACTCGTTTTTTACCAAACGATGGTGTGGGTTTAGCCAGAATGGAGTTTATTATTACGGAATATATCAAAGCCCACCCTATGGCATTAATTCATCCTGAACGTGTAGACGATGAATCAGAGCGCTTACAAATTCAAGCGCTAACCCACCAATTCAAAGATCCAACAGATTTCTTTATACAGACATTATCAGAAGGCGTAGCAACCATCGCGGCTGCTTTTTACCCAAAACCTGTCGTGGTTAGAATGTCAGATTTTAAAACAAACGAATATGCTACTTTATTGGGCGGGCGTTGGTTTGAATTTGAAGAAGCCAATCCTATGATTGGGTTTCGAGGCGCATCACGTTATACGCACCCCGCTTATGCCGAAGGTTTTGCCTTGGAATGTGCGGCCATGAAACGCGTTCGTGATGATATGGGATTTACCAATGTGATTCTAATGATACCCTTCTGCCGTCGAGTGCAAGAGGCCGAAAAGGTATTAAAGTACATGACAGAACTCGGTTTAGAACGTGGTGAAAACGGACTTGAGATCTATGTGATGTGCGAAATACCCAATAATGTCATTCAAATTGATGCGTTCTCCGCCCATTTTGATGGCTTTTCTATAGGCTCTAATGATCTTACGCAATTAACGCTAGGAGTTGATCGTGATTCAACAATACTTGCAGAAGACTTTGACGAGCGTGACGCAGGCGTTAAAGAAATGATACGCTTAGCCTCAGAAGGCTCAAAACGAAATGATAAACATTGTGGTCTCTGTGGTCAGGCGCCCTCTGATTACCCAGAAATGGCCGAATTTTTAGTAGAAATAGGTATTGATTCTATGAGCTTAAATCCAGATACGGTCTTAAAAACAACCCAATTAGTACTTGAGACTGAAAAAAGACTCGGAAGATCTTAATAATGATACAGCTTTACCCCTCCCTGCATTTAAACAACACACTAAGACGAGTATTGAGCCTAAGCGTAGTTTTTATAAGCACTCATGTCTACGCTGATACTAACGTTGCTCCTAACGACTTATATGAGCAAATAGTAGACCTACAAAGTCGCATGAATATCAAAGTGGTGGGTTTAGAGCGTATTCAAAATGAAGAAAAAATAGTGACTCGGGGTAATTTAGAACAACAAATAGAACAATTATTAACGACGTTTAATCATATTGTCAGCAGAAACAATAAAGGTGATATTGAACGTATCGTCATCGTCAATAAAAAACAAAAATCAGCCGTTCAAAATATAGTGCTACCCACAAGTCATCAAGGTAATCATTATATGGTGTCAGCAGCACTATCTGGGGATGGCAGCCTTTGGGAAACTATGGAGTTAGTCATTGATACCGGCGCAGACATTGTGGTATTGTCGCAGTCTATGATTAATCGGCTCGGGATGAAAAATGTGAATTTTAGTCATCAGTCGATGCAAACTGCGAATGGGAAAACAGATGCAAAGATTGGATACTTACATTCAATCAAATTAGCGGGTGAAACAATAGAAAATGTCCAAGTAGCCTTCATTCCTGATAAGCAATTAGGACCGAATCGTTTACTCGGTATGAGCGCCTTGAATCGTTATCAGATTAATATTGATGATCAAAGTCAATCCATTACATTAACGAAAAAGTAATCAGACTCAGCATTAAGGTCTATCGATCTGAAAAGCCTTATTTTGATATTCCACAACCAGACTATTCACAGTGATGTCTTTAATATGCATCGCATTGGGTAAAGACTGCCCAATTTTATATTTAACACCATCAATCATCACAAAACATTCACTAGGCTGATCTGAATACACAAATACATTAATAGTGACATCAGGTACGGTTTGTTGAAACGTAAAAGGTAACTCGCGCAAGTAAGGCAACGTATCTTTAGTTAAACCTACTTCAGGGTTAGCTTCAACAATGGATTTTTGCTGACTATTTGCTTTTACAGGCACTTTAGCTGGGATATTAATTTCCTCAGGCTTGGCTGTAAACGTTTTTGTTATAGGAGACTCACCGATAGCATTGGGCTTTTCTTCAATTAGATCGGCAATGGAAGTGTTTGCAATAGGTGCATTTGGAATTACAGTGCTCTTATCTGGCTCAAGGTTTTTTTCAACTGGTTTTATTAATTCACGCTTAGAGTCTATTTCTGTTTTTTCTTTAATTTCATCCTTAGATACCGCAACTGGAGACCTTATTAGGCTAATAATACCCACTGTGAGTATTAAATTAACGGCTATAAAAATGGCACTATAAACCACCATTTTTCGTCGATTAATACTAACAGGGGATTCTGCTTGATCAAAACTCAAACTATTCACTTGTAGCTTCTGTCTTTCTTGTTCAGACTTACGAAGGGCATTTAAAATAAAAGACATAATTATTCGTTAATGGTTAAGTGCGAATATTCAAGTTTTTGAGCATAATTCTTTAGACTGATTAAGGTGCTTGGACCGACTTTACCATCCTCGCCTAAATGTTGTGCATGTTGATAGCTTTGAACGCGCTTAAGTAAGTTTTCATCATAATACAGTGGACGATCCACTTGTGTGGATTGGCCGTCAAAACTATTTAACACATAGCGTAACCACAACACATTTTCTGAATTTTGCTCATAAGCAATAATCTTGACTGCTTTTAATTCAGGAGCCTGTAGCGTTAAATAATAGCCCTCCCAATATTTTAAAATATCTGCGACGGAAAACTTAACATCAGGGTCGAAGTGGACGATGGTTTGATGCTCTGAAAACCCTGTAAATAAAACATGATGTTTACTGGTATCATCTAAAACAAACTCTAAAATAACGGGTTTATTTAATTTTAGTAACTCTTTCCAAGAAGCCTTACCTATTTCGCATCGTAACCCCGTGACTTTGATACTAGTACAATCAACCTTCTGATTACTTTGATTTGTTTTACCCCATCGTGCAAGTGTATATTTCAATACATTATCTAGCGTATTGGCTGGATTACTTAACCAGTCAGTAAAAGAGTCAGCAGCAATTTTTTTGGATGAATCAACAAGAATGTGTGAGTCGCTAAGCTGTTTAGGTTCTGAAGCTTTAGCGACGTTTTGTTGCTGAGTTAACGGAACGGGTGCAATTTCAACTTTACTATTGGTTTTGTATAGGTAAGCAGATGTAGCTAAAATTCCAATGATGACTGTAAAGACTGCTGTGCGAGTAAAACGAGTGTTTAATGGGTTTTCAGGGATAATTTCTAAAGCAGCATGATTAACAATATTAGTATTAACTTTATAAACATGCGAAGCATAAGCCCCTAAAAGAGATCTATCACACAATAAATTAATTAACCGTGGTATGCCCTTTGTTATTTGGTAAATCCTTTTGATAGCTGACTCTCTAAACACATAAACATCCCCCTGACTAATACTCAATCGGTGCCTTATATAAGCGCGGGTCTCATAAAGCGATAACGGTAACAAATGATATCTAGCCGTAATACGTTGATTCAATTGTCGAAGATCTTGCCTTTGTAGTAGTTCTTTTAATTCAGGTTGTCCCACTAAAATGATGCGCAATAACTTGGTTTTAGTGGTTTCTAAGTTAGTTAATAAACGGAGTTGCTCTAGCACTTCCATGCTTAAGTTCTGCGCTTCATCTATTAATAGAACAGTCTGCCTACCTTTTGCATGCGTAAGAAGTAGATGTTGATTTAACTGATCTATTAAAAACTTTAAAGACTGAGTGCTTTTATCGTAACTAATACCGAGTTCATCACATAAGGTTGCCACTAACTCAAAAGAATTCAATCGGGAATTTAGAATTAAAGCCAGATCAATATTTTCTGGTAATTGTTGTAAGAGACAATGACATAAAGTCGTTTTACCTGTCCCTACTTCTCCTGTTAAGGCTACAAAACCACCTCCAAATTCAATTCCATACAAAAGATGAGCTAAGCCCTCTTGATGCCGCTTGCTCATGTACATGAAGTGCGGATCAGGAGAAATCGTAAATGGAAACTCGTTTAAATGAAAATGTTCTAAATACAAAATAGTAAATAACAGAAAAGTAATTGAACTTACACATAATATACAGTAACTTGGTTTAATATTAAAAATAGAATGTAATACTTTCTTAACGCTTTATCTGCTAAAATTTAATACTTAATAAAAACAGAAACCAGTAACTCAATAAATCCAAATCCGTTGGCTTACCTTCCACATTTATAGATACACTTCATCATTATTCTACATGAGCCATAACAAACAACTCCCCATCGTATTTATCAAAACACGTAGTGTGACATTTTGGATAAGTATTCTCTCTGTGATACTTATTGTTGCTGCAGGTAGTTATTATTTTTCACAGACGCCCCCAGAGAATGAAAGTAAAGGTGAGGTTAAGGGGGACAAACGTAAAAGTCGTAATGAAAAAGGATCAACCCCTGTTTCTGTTGAAACAGTAACTGCCTCCGACTTTCCTGTGTATTTAAATGGGTTAGGTACGGTAACAGCCTTAAGAACGGTAACGGTTAAACCCAGAGTTGATGGTGAGTTGATCAAAGTCAACTTTACCGAGGGACAAGTCGTTAAGCAAGGTGAGTTACTCGCTGAGATTGATCCAAGAACCTTTGATATTCAACTCCAACAAGTAGAAGGACAATTATTGCGTGATGAGGCTTTACTTAAAAACGCACAACTTGATCAACAACGCTATCAAAAGCTACTTGAACAAGACTCAATAGCGGCCCAACAAACCATGACACAAGCGGCATTGGTTAAACAATATGAAGGTGTCGTTGTCATGGACAAGGCACAAGTTAATAATGCCAAACTACAAGTTTCATATGCGCATTTAACTGCTCCAATATCAGGCAAAGTGGGTTTACGCTTAATTGATCAAGGTAATATTGTGCATGCAAGTGATAGCAATGGCTTAGTTGTCATTACGCAACTGCAACCCATTACGGTAATTTTTACGTTAGCGGAAGACAAAGTACAAAGCATTATAAAACGCTTACATTCAAATCAAGCCATTACGATAACAGCCTTAGATAGAGCGGGTAAAAATGCCTTAGCCGAAGGTAAATTGTTAGCTATTGATAATCAAATTGATTCAAGCACCGGCACACTTAAATTAAAAGCGCAATTTGATAATACAGATAACAGTTTATTTGCCAATCAGTTCGTGAATATAAGAATGCATTTAGAAACCTTAAATAATGCCATTCAAAT
>Ga0364920_10105_pt1 | contig 41153 bp, 35 predicted proteins | sample SorcelJu500001C8_FD_206961 | JGI IMG/M metagenome (GOLD analysis project Ga0364920, IMG submission 206961) | Enriched cells from Trout Bog Lake Hypolimnion, Wisconsin, USA - BchlTB.June20.5000.01.C8 | ecosystem: Environmental > Aquatic > Freshwater > Lake > Hypolimnion/Profundal zone | place: USA...
GGTCGTGGCCGATGGCGCCTACGCCAAGCAGCCGGTATTCCGCGCTGCACAGAAGGCGGGGGGTATCCTCGTGAGCCGCTTGCGCAAGGATGCGGCCCTGTGGAGCGTGCCCGTTCCGGAACGGGCCGGGCAGCGGAAGCGGCGTGGCCGGCCACGAACCTACGGCAGCCAAAGGCTCAGCCTGGCGAAGCGTGCCGCGCACCAGCATGGCTGGCAGACCCAGGTGGTGACTGTGTACCGCCAAGAAGTGGTGAAGACCTTCAAGACCTTCCTGGCCACGTACAAACCGGCGGGCGGCTTGATTCGCGTGGTGCTCGTGCGTGAGCCCGATAGCTGGATTGCTTACCTGTGCACTCAGCCGACCGCGACGGTCGTCGAGATCTTGGAGGCGGTGGCGGACCGCTCGGCGATCGAGCAGGATTTCCATGACATCAAAGAGGTCCACGGCGCCGGGCAGCAGCAGGTGCGGCATTACTGGGCCAGCGTAGCGGTGTACCATCTGAACCTCTGGCTGCACACGCTTATCGAACTGTGGGCGTGGAACCAACCGCACACACGATTGTGCGACCGCCGATCAAGTCCATGGGACAACCCAGATCGCAGACCTTCGCATGCCGACCGTCGTAACGCCTTACGGCGCCACTGCGTCGGCGAGGAATTTCGTGCAGCTGCGGCGCTGAAGCCGCTGCCCACGAAAATCCGCGCCATGTTCCGCCGCCTGCTCAAGCTGGTGGCGTGAACGGAGGTTTTCTCGGAAAGTGCAACTGGAGGTCCGATGCTTGCAAGTGCCAGACTCGCAACCATTGCGTTGGAACCGCCCTTCTTGAGGTGCTCCGTGAATACCGGCAGCAAGTCCTTTGGAAGCGGCACTCCAGAAGCAAGCACGCTATACGCCTCACCATACCGACGTTCAGACTCCGGCCGTTTGTCATTCGAATAATTGATCGCTGCCGAAATCAAAGCCTCAGCCCCAGGCCTGCCAAGCTTCGTGAGTGCCTGGGCAGCATTCCAACACCTCTTGTGCTTCATGCAGCGCGTGAGAGCTTCGACCGCCTCTGGGCTACCTTCCCCAATGCTTGCTAGAGCCTCGATTGCTCGGTCGCGTATAAATGCCACCGCGTTGTCTTTGTCTGCCCCTTTCGCTACGATTTTTGCGATATCCGGCACGGCTTCACGTGCGGTGGAACCAAGGGAGCCCAAAGCCTGCACAGCGGCCCATTGCAAGTCCTGTTCAAGCAAAGCCGTCCTAAGTGGGCCGACGACGCGGTTGCTGCCTATGTCGCGTAGCACGCCGACAGCCTTTAGCCGGGCCAACGAATCTGCTTTCTTGTCCTGTAGAAGTTGAGTCAACGGTGGCACGGCCGTCTCTCCACGGCGCACAAGCTCGGCCCGGACATCTTTTCCTTCCGCGAGTTGGGCAACAAGTTTGTCAGCAGTCTCCTCGGCGAACACAGAAGAGGAAACCCCAAAGCACGCGATTACCAACAAGACTCGCATCTTCATGGTGCCATCCTTTTCACCGGTCTTGTGTCTTTAACGCAATTCTGGAGGCCAGGATGAGATGGGTCAGCGGCCTTCATCCTGGAGGTTGCGGCAAGCCGGGTTTGCTTCTTACACGACAGGCGCTTGCAGCGAATACCGAAAGAAGCCGTTCCAGACGGCGGCACCCGGGATGGGCGCTTGCGGCTGCAGTCCGGGCGATCGGTGCTTGATAAACACCTCTTTCGGGAACTCGTCCGCTTCGAGCAACGGCGTCCTGAGCACGCATGTCCGTCCATCGTGGATAACGTGAAGCACGTTTGACGCAGCCTGGCCAGTGTATTTGTAGGTCCCGGCCTTGTCGGTTGCATCTCGAATTAAGAATACCCCTTTGTCGATGTCCAAACTTGATCTCAGAGGCTGCATTATCGGGACACTCGGCCAGAACCTTCTGTATTCTTCAAAGGAGAGTGACACGGCTGCAGTGCCCCTGACGCGCAGGTATCCGCTACTCTGCCGCTGCTTTGGCCACTTGAAGAAGCGGTATTGCTTCGGGTTGGTTGGTGACAGGCCGATCGACGGCATAGGCGCATCGGCTCCGTCCGGCCAGATAGTTAGATCTTCATCGGGGTTTTCGACAATGACACCTTCCTCGACTTCGCCGCAGTAGCCTTCGTCCCGTGGATCTTCGGCGAAGAAGACCGTTTTGGCTGGCTCACCTGAACGAATCAAGAACATTTTGCTACTCCTTTGTCACAGCGGCCAATCCTAAGAACCAACACCCTTTGCTCATCTATTCTAGATGATAGGCGTACACCCAAGGGTATTGTCAAGCTCAGTTGTGGTCTGTTGACCGTCGATCATTAGCACCACGACGCAGCTAAGGGCCGGTCGGTGTTCCGCCGGCCGTATTGCCGGGGTCCAGCCTTGCGTCTGAACGATGAGGACGCCTCCCGCCGGAAGCCCTATAAATAGCGAGATGCGGAGCGTCAGTCCTTCTCTCCAATCGGGAGTTTGATCCATGCCGAAGGGCAAGAAGCCAGAGGGCACCGAAAGCATCAGCGGCTATTTTCGGAAGATCTTCGCAGAGAAGCCCGAGCTACTGAAGGGCCGCAGCAACGAGGAAGTGCTGGCCCTCTGGGCGGCAGATCACGGCGGCAAGCCCGCAAACGATCGCGTCAAGCAGAACCTTTCCAACGTCAAAAGCCTGATGCGCGAGAAAGGCCGTAAGAAGAAGCGCAAGGCCGAAGCTGTCGAAGCTGCTGTAGCCAATGGCACGAAGCCCGTGGTTCGTAAAGCGTAGGCTCTGGATCGAGGAAAGACGCAAGTGGAGGTTGATGTCTGAAATAGAAAATCGACGCAAGTAATTACCAATTGCCGCCTTAGCTCAGCGGTAGAGCACAGCTTTCGTAAAGCTGGGGTCCAGGGTTCAAATCCCTGAGGCGGCTTTCTACCAACTAATTACCAGCATTCTCAATAGTTCGCTTCACGGACACTGGCGGACTTCCGGGCCGGGCTTCGCTCGGTCGAGGCTTGCCCACGAACTGCCGAAGAACTGACTCTTCCATTCCAAGACCCGGCTTTGAGGTTCATGCTGGTTGATGGCGTGACTCCCGGCGGGGTGCCTCGCTAGCACCGACGTGTCGGCGCATGGCGGGAAAGGCGGTCAGGCGTCTGCACCGAGTGACGGCCAGAAGCGTCAGTCCGTTTCTGGCCACAACCTCTGCGGGCGGCGAAAGTGAGTCGTACACATACGCTTTGCGACGCAGCCAGAGCCGGGCGGCAGAACGTGACCAGGCCGAATACATCACGCAGAGAGTTGCAGGGCCACGGTGAGGGCTTCACGACTCAGCCGTGCAGAGTCGCCGAACCAGAGGGAATCGAGCCGGGCCTCTTGCGTCTTCCCACGAGTGTACGACAGGTATTCGGTGACGGCGTTGTACGCCCCCCACCACGTACCCGTGGCGGTCGCCAGATGTGCCCCTTTGCCACTGTCGAAGTTCTCCAGCACGGCGGCGAGTGCTTCTGCGCTCTGTACAGTCAGCCCCCCGCGACCACGAGCGGCGATCTCCTGGGAAGTGGTTTTCGGCATGGCTTTGGAGAGGTCGAGAACTCGCTTAACGTACTCCCGCAAGTCGTTGCGGCTGACGGTGCGGGAGCGGGCGAGATGCTGGTACTGCTCCACGGTCGCCTCGAACGTTCTGTTCGCCAGTCGCACCACGTCGCGGAAATCGTCGAGCAGTCGGACTAAGCCAGACGTGTGCCGGAACCGCACGAGTTGGGAATCCCGGCCCGCGTGTGCCGCAGCCAGTGTGTTCGCGCACACAACGCGTATCGGGGTGAAGCCGATCCGCACCGCAAGGCTTCCGTCGTGCGAGTTCGACAGGAGCAGGAAACGGCGGACGGCATCGCCCGGACCGATCTCGGCAGCTCCGCCGGTGATTTCGGCCAAGATCCAGACCCGACGGCCTTGTTGCAGGGAACCGGCCGTCTCGAAGCGGCACAGACCCGTTTCAACGAACGGGTCGAACCAGCGGAACGCATCGGCATTCTGAAGAGGGTGCCACTTCGGGCCGACCACGCCTAGAATGCTGTTGTCAGACTCGCGGACAACAGCCTGAGCGGGCACACTGACCGGATCAGCCTGCCCGTTCTGCTCCCGGAGCTGGAGCGGCTTCAGTCCGACTCGCCAGTCAAGGCCGGCAAGCCTGATGGCGTCGGCGGTGGTTGGGGCGCGCTGGACGACCGAGCCGAGGCCGTGCCACGGTGTCTTCCGAACGCTGAACATTTCTTCGACTTCGTGAGGCATCTGCGAATCTCCGTCGATTGGTCGGGCTGACAGTCACCGTCACCATGATGGCGATGGGCCAGGGAGTCTGCGTGCGTTCACCGCACGCTTCCCGAAATGAAGCTGGGAGAATGGTCGGTACCGGATACTCTGGCGGCGACCGCTCGCGAGCGGTGCAACTCGCTGTTTGGGGGGCGGCCGGGTGTGGATCGGCGGAAACCTGCTGGGCAAACTGTAAACGCGGTTGCGCGACGAGGTCTGAGCCACTGGGCCGGTCAAGTCGATCCATCGCGGCCACCTGAACAAACGCTTCAATCTTGTTGCATTGGCGGTTTTCACGCCGGGGCGGAATCTGCTGGAAAGTCATAGGATGACGGAAGATAATGCGCCATTGGATCGAGTTAGCAACCCAGCCCTTCGCAGACGAGGTTGCGGCGTGCGCCCGGCGCACGCCGCGCTGAGGTGCGTGGATAAGCTCGGTTCGGTTGGGCCGAATCGTCAGTGCGGGTAGCGAGAAGGTAACGGATGCGAGGACAGTCACAGGCGTCGGCGGCCAAGTCGGCATCGCGTCAGGGAGTCGCAACGTGGCTATCGAAAATGTTCATGAAGACGATGCCTTAACCTGGCGCGACATTCTCGCGGAGTACCCAGGACCGTCAAGTCAACCGAAATGGTGGCCTAAGAAAGCGGACACGCCGCCTTGGGCCTGGCCGCCACCGCCGATGAACGAACCGCTTCGGCCCGGACCGTTTGAAAGAAATGCATTCCAAGTCTTCACAGAAGCAATAGCAGACCATCTCTGTCGCGCGGCCATGACGCGGGTGCAGGAAGAGTTGGCGGTAATCAACGGCCGCATTCGAGCGGTAAACCGATACCTCCGGCTCTTGGAGGGTTGGTACATCGCGAGGATAAGGGAGGGCGTGGTTGTCGGAAACCCTCCAATTCTCACTCTGTCAGAAAATACGGAAAGTGCTGTCATTCAAGTCCGCAACGTATTAACCTCGGTCAACGATCGGGTCCGAGAAGCGAGTCAAGGAACCGAATCCGCAGAAGCGCCAGCTACCGACGACCGGCATCCCCCTCCACCACTACCGAGGAGTGAGGACAACACTCCTTTGATCCATTTCCAGCCAGTCATTCGTGTAGATCAGGTTGTCGATGCCGTCGAAGCCCTGTTGCAAGGGTCGAACCGCAACGCGGATCATTTCATTGAGGCCGTCAGCGAGTGCGTTCGGGGGGTCTGCCGTGGCAATATGCTTCATGAGACGGAACGGACTATCCAGCTAAGTGACCTAATGAATGTTGACCGCGTTAGTCTCCACGGACTAATCAGTGAGGGAAACCGCTACCTGGAACGGTTAGGTGGATGGTACCTTGCCCGGATTCGGGAAGCCCTGGCCCCCGGCGACCCTCCAACCCTGAACCTAGCCGACAACGCAGATGAAGCTCAGCAACAAATTCGCCGGGCGTTGACCAGGATCAATGATCGAGCCGAGCGGATGTTCCAAGGTACTGAAGCTAGCGCACAAACTGACGAGCCAAATCCACCCCCTGCGTTACCCTGTGACCGTGACGACAAACCCTATGTTCCTAACGGGATCGATAACCCGCCACGTCCGCCGCTCATCCGTATCGACACGCTGATGAACCAGGTAGCCGAGGGCTACACTCGGACGCAGCTGCTCCGAATCATCGAGGATAACGTTCGGCGAGTTTGCCCAGTAAGCAACAGTGGCTCGCAAATGCCATTTAACACATTCGGTCGTTATCTCCTTCTCTTCGGCCTGCGGCTGGGTCACATGCCGGCGCCAACGGATCGGTTGAGTGTTTGGATCGATGGCTACACACAAGCCACGGATTGGATCGTCCAACAACTCAACCCTACACCGCCCGCTCCCCCAGCAAATAACTACATCTTGTGGAGACTCTTACGGGGTGCTTATGGCGGCATCGAAGCTGTCCATATCGACGCTTTTGAAGCCTTGCTCGACATACTCGATGTGATGCCACCGTTAGACCCGTTGAATCCCGACGATCATCACGGCGGGGTTCATCTGGCTCTGGTTCCCGAGTGACTCGTGTTCGCCGCGCACCCAGAATCGGGAGCCGTAGCCTACTGTGAGGTATGTGAAGTTTCGCAGTCGGGCATCGCCAGAACAGCATTCATCGCATACTGCAAAGAAGGAGATCAAGATCATGTCAATATCGCCGGAACGTGCTGCCCGACTCGACGCCAAGAGGCAGCGGGTCGATGCCAAACTGGCCCGGTGGTTCGGGATTCCAGCGCTGGCAGATATACCGCACCAAGGATTTGGAGGTCAGTCACCATCGCCAGAGGTTAGCCGGATCGCAGCAGCAATTCTGACGGGTTACGGGGACATTCGACCAGCTTCCCTCGTGCAACTCGTCAGGAAGTACGACGACGAAAGCCGGCTAATCCGGGCAGTAGCAGGCGGCGGAAAAAAAGCAGAATCTGATTTTGTCGCCGCCTCAGTCCTTGGGGGAAACGACGCGATTCGTCTGTCATCAGCTCAGTTTGGCGCGGGTAAGACAGCTTTCCTGTCGGGGTTCGGGCCGGGCGAGGCCCCCGTCAGGGATGGCCTTGTGCGCTTCGCGCACGGGAGCGTCACGGTCAACGTGGTAAGCTTCCCACCCGACGAGAGTTGGGGGCTTTACTGCTTGTCGAGCGAGGAAAACCCCGCTGGGGCAGAGCGCAAGGAGGTGTTCGCGCTACGCTGGGGAGGACTGCCAGAGTTTGGTGCTGACCCCTACGACTTCGTCGAGGCGGGGCACCTCGCTGCCGCCAAGGAGAAGGCGGAGGCGAACGGCTGGGCGGGTGCCAAGATGGACGGGCTGCGGATCGTCGCGGCTGTCAGGATGGAACTGCTCATCGATGAGGCCGTAGCGGATATCAAGGCCAAGGGATGGCTCGCGGCTGACCAGCAGTATCTGGTCGAAAAACTGGAAGGGTCGGGGAAACGGATTGTGGCCGGCACGGTGCAGGCCATCGGTTCGCGGCTCCGAGGAAGCAAGGATACCTGAGCGGGCTGAGCCCGTCGGGAGAGAGGACACCCGGTCATGCAATACGCGAAGTCTGTTTCCATCGCCGTGATCGCATGGGCGTTCGCGCTGTGTGCGCTCCTGAGTTCCGCGGGTGAGCCCGAGGACAAGCGTCCCCCGATCACACTCAAGGTGGGCGAAGAGGTCTCTGTCGATCTCAAGGGGGTACGCGACGCAATCTCGACCCTGGAAATCTCCGAAAGGCCTGAGTTCCTGCGCGACGTGCTGTTGACTTCGGCCTTCGCGTCATTTCCGTCTTCCCCCGAGCATCGGCACGACTTCCTCGCGGTCTACGGTTCGCTCCGACGGCCACATCTCGAACCGCTCTCGCCCGGCGAAGTCGGTCGCGGACGGTACGCGACCCTTTCCAAGGAGGCCGGCCTCCTGCTGGTCCCGTTCGACGAGACCGGCAAGTCGTTCGACCCGACCACCGCTTATCGAGTCCTCGACAAGCAATTCTGCCTGGAAGGCAAGTTGCCTCAGGATATTCACGTTGTGGCGTATCGCCTGGACAGTCTGAGGGCCGATCCCCCCAAGGCGAGCCTCACCCGCATCGACACAACCCCATCGAAGCTGTTTTACACGGACGGCAAGCACGGCTACGTGGAGGCGGAAATTGGAGAGGCTGCCGACCTCGGTAAGTTTCTGGCGAAGGTCGATGACCTGCTCACGGTTCGCGTAAACGGCAAGAAGTTGATGGTTGCGGGTCGCAAGTATCCCGACGAGACCTACAAGGCGAAGGTCCGCGACCGGATCACGCTCGACGATCTCAAAGTGATTTGGGCGGCATTCCACGACACGAAAGCGGCGGAAGCGAAGATGGCCGCCAAGATCAAGGAAAGGTTCAAGGACAAAAAGCTGTCTGACGAGTTGCTGGCTCAGTTGGTGAAACGGCAACTCGGTGTGGTGGGTGACAAGGGCAGCGAGTTGGGGTTCAGTCTGGACCCCTGGATCGATCTCAAGAAGTTGCAGCAACTCATGGCCGAGGTGCTGAGTAACAAGGAGCTTCGTGAAGCGATCCTGGCCCCGCACCTCAAAAGTCTTGAGGAATGCAAGGGCCGACTGGATGCGATTCTGAAGGATCACAGTGAACAGCCGGACGCGGACAAGAAATCGCCGGTTATGGAGGTTCCCTCTGCCAAAGCCGATGACCGCACAGGCCTCTTCGTCTTCAAGGACGAGGTGAGCCGTGAGTTGGCGAAGTCCCCGAATGACAAGAATCTGAAGTTGGTCACCGAGTTGTTGGAAGCGATCACTCATGAGTCGCAATTCATCCGGGCGCGCTACGAGGGGGTGCTTCCCGGCACACCGGTGGCGATGTCGATGTACTACTGCGATCTGATCGCCAAGGCATACGCCTTCGGCCAGATCGACGAAGAGCCGATTCGGAACATCCCTCGCGTCGATGGCTTCGAGTCCTGGCCCCAGATTCGGCTGGGCGGGCAATACTGGGATGAGGTTCGCAAGGCCAAGAGTCTTCGGCTGTGGTGGTCGGCGGACACGAACGGGTTCCGATGGGACAAGAAGGGTGACGAGACCAAGATCGTGTTCGGCCCCCAGGCCGTACGCATCTCGTTCCGGAACAAGGTCGGTGAGATCGCTCAGGAGGAAGAACCTGATCCCCTCCGCGCTCTGTTCCGTGATCGCTGGAACCAGCATTACCTCGACATCGCGGACCAGGATAGTGTCTTCCACCACTTCAACCAGATTTATAAGTGGGCCATCCTCGTTAAGCTGCTCAAGGAACTTGAGCAGTCCGATGCCCTCGAACTCATCGCCGGAAAGCCGGAGCGAGCGGACCTCCGGTTCGACAAATGGTATCAGGACGCTGTCCGGCAGAAGAAGGTCGGCTTCCAGGTCAAATTCGACTTCTCCAAGCGATTCAAGGGAGTCGCCGAAGAAACGATGGGATTCGTCCATTCGGGCGAATACACCGAGGCCGGCAGGGTGAAAGGCTGGACGGGTGGAGGCGATCTTGGACCAACGAAAGGGGATGTGGAATCGGCCAAAAGGGCGATTGTCCCCGGTCGAGTGCCCGGAGCCGAGGTTCTCCTGCCCTCCGGGCGTAAGATCATCGTGCCTCGTGAAGGGCTAGAGCGGGTTGCCGTGGTGCCCGCGAACCCTGCAAAACTGGAGTCCCCGTCGGTTCGATTACTGCTGCCACGCGCCCGACTCGAATCCGAGTTGGTGGTCCGCCCCGAGGATGCGACGCTTCGGAACTGGGTGAACGACGGCACGACCGCAATTGATGCATCGCGGCTGACCACCAAGATGGTTGAAGGGCGTGTTGTCGTCGAATGGACGAGCGGAACGTATGACAGAGCGTTCAGCATTACCCGTGCCATCAGTGTTGGCCGGGACCTCGATGCCCGTCAGGTCTCTGAGATCCGGTATTCCGAGACCGGTGATCGCATGCTCCTCCGCCTCGCGGGCGAAAAGGACGCGAAACCGATTTGGTTGGAAGTCCTTCCGGGCGGATTCGGGGGCGGGAAGAAACCTCCGAGCAGTGCGGTGGCGGTTGGCTCTCCGGGGGAACCCGGCTGGTACTACACCATCGTTCGTCCTGAGGTTACGGATGACGAATTGGCGAGGTATCGGCCGGCCAACGGGAAGGGATTCATCCGGGTGGAACTGACTGGGCGTGCCTTCAGTCCGTACCGCCTCGGCGCTGATTGGTTCCCCAAACCCCCTGGTTTGTTGAATCCGGTTTCCCTCTTCGGCAAGGGAATTACAGGCGAGGAGGTGAAGACCACGTTGCTCAACGCCTCTGCCGAAGAGAACCGTTGCGCTTCGCTCCTCTTCGGTGCGATTGCCGATCCGGCGAACTCCAAACGGCTCGCCGACGTGGCCCGCATGAGTTTGCAAAAGGATGTGCAGGATGAGGCGTTCGATCTTTTTGCCCGGATGATCGGCCGCGGTGCCACCCCCCTTGAGATTCGGGTCGGAAGCGGGAAGGAACGCCTTACGGTCAGTCGCCAGGGTGACATCTATGTCGTCGGTCGAGCGGCTGGATCGGATAGCCTTCTGCCGGGCGAAACGCCGTTTCGCTACGTCGTAACGGAGGCCGAAACCACGGCCTTTCGTGGGGTGCGGGTTCTGGAGCGAACGTTGATATTGCCGGAGAACGCCACGGACGCGCACCGAAAGACAGCAGGTGAAGTCGTTGATTACCTCTCGAAGAACCCGGATCTGATCACAGTCGCAACGAACGTAAGCGACCTGAACACCGAAGTGCTGACCAAACTGAAAACCAGTCACGACGCACTCGGCAAGAGCGCGGTGCTGGAATGGGACGGCGGCGCGAAGACGTACACGATCAAAGGGAGTGAAGTGAAGTTTACGCGAGGGCAGTTGATCGGGTGGAGCGATACCGGCAAAGGTCTCCCGGAGGGTGTGTTGGAGGCTCTGAAACGCCAACCGTTGGTGATCGAAGAATTGCCGGCCGAGGATTTTCACTCGGACAATTCCGAATTCGGAAAGGCGCTCCGGAAGCTTCAGGCCGAGGGTGTGCAGGTCGCGTTCAAGCTGAGCGACACCCGAGCCGAGGATTTGCCAGCACGGCTGAAAGGCCTCATGACTTGGAGCCAACTCGACTTCGAGGCCGAGTCCGTCGCGCTCGACCAGGTCACGAACGAACAGGTGAAGAAATTCGCCATCAGCTACCTGCGGTCGAAGTCGCTCCCCGCCCTCTTGGGCCGGGAGGGCGACGGCGGGCGGTTGATCCGGGTGATTGTCGATCACGCCGAGGGCAAGTTGACGATCCAGGAACTGATCGACCGCGCGAAACGGGGAGATTACCGCGGCCGCCACGTCGTCCTTGCTGTGTGCAACGACTCACCGGTCGATATTGTTGCTTTCTGCAAAGCGGCCTATGCCAACGGCTGCCGTGGAGTCGTGATCCCTTCTGACAAAGTCAGTATCCCAGTCGTGCTGCTGACGGCGGAATCCCTCAACGGCAATCCATTGTTCCGGAGCGGCAATATCCCGCAGGCCGCCTGGAAGAAGGCTGAGGCTGACGTGCTTGAGAAGTTGAAGGCGGTTCTGACGGAATCGAAGGGGAACGATGTCGAGGCCATCCGGCTGATTGACAAATCGTTTCCGGTGGAGTTTCGGCCCGGAGTGAGGAAGATGTCGGAGATGTTCCTCGGCGAGCGTGGGGCCACCAAGGGTACGACCGACCGGATCAAGCAGTTCATCGAGGACGCCGAACGCAACACCTGGAACCAGACGACGAGCCGACCCCTTTCTCCTTCCGAGCGTACGAAGGTGGCGGCATGATCCTCAGGGAGGCACCAACAACGGTGTAGTGGTATTGCAGGTTGCTGGGGAGGGAAACGCAATGGTGTTTACCCTCCCCGGTGTTGTGAAGTCGAACAAGAAAACCTCGATGACGACGCCGAACGAAATCCAGGAATCTACTGGCTGACTCGAAGACGAGTCCGAGCGAGTCTCAAAGTCTCACCATTTCCCATTTCCGTGGGCAGATCCCCAATCTTCCTCCGTGCCCCCCAGGCACGTTTACATCAGACTGCGCCTTCAGAATATCCCGCGGTGGTGCCTGCTCGTCCCGAGCGATCCCGACGGAGGTGTTCTCATGGCTCGTCCCCGGAAGCGTCCCGCGAGTGCGGTCGTCATCGATTCCTATGATGGCCTCGCACCCTACGTTCAGGCGTTCGCTGTCAATCGGCTGAACCTCTTGATCATCATCGGCAACGCCGGGCTGCAGAAGTCGAGGCAACTGCGGGCCGCGGTTTCCGGCGACTCCCTCTGGGTCGAGGGGCACGTCACCCCCTTCCAGTTGTACATCGACCTCTACAGCCATCGCGAAAACGGCAACCTCGTGGTGATCGACGACGCGGACGGGCTTATCACCAGCCGGGACGGCATCCGCCTCTTGAAGTGCCTCTGCCAAACCGAACTGGAGAAAACAGTCGGTTGGCATTCGTCGGCGTCCAAGCTGGAGGAGTTGGAGATCCCCAAGAGTTTCAAGACTCAAAACCGGGTGTGCATCATCGCGAATGACTGGCTCACGCTGGACGCCAACGTGCGCGCCCTCGAAGACCGCGGCCACCTGATCTGGTTCAAGCCGTCCTCGGCCGAAGTCCATCAGCGAGTGAAGGAATGGTTCGATGACGCCGAAGTCTACGACTTCATTGGCTGCCACCTGGAACTTCTGCCCTTCGTGTCGATGCGCCACTATGTGAACGCTCGGGAGTTGAAACTCGCCGGCATGGACTGGAAAGAATGCCTCCTCCGGCAGTGGTTGCCGCCCAAACGCTACCAGGTGGCGAAGCTCAAACTGGACGCAACCTTCGAGAAGGAAGAGGACCGCGTCCGGGCCTTCATCGAGGGAGGATTGGGCTCGCGGGCGACGTATTTCCGCATCGCGGACAGCCTGAAAGGTATCACCCCCGAGAAGAACTGCGATCCCGAAGAGTTCCTGGAGCCTTGTCCCTTCTCGCAAGAACACTTGATCGTTGAAACGGTGTGAAGGGCGATCTCGTCTGACCCACGCAACCGCGTCATCGGCTCGAATCTTACTCAGACCACCGGTCCCTTACTCGCATCTTGTTCGCCTCGTGGAACGCCACGAGGCGATACCGCACCTTGATTGCCGAGGTTGCCGAATCTTGCTCCACGCAGTGCATTTCTTCGCCCGTCGCGGGGGCGCACGGGGCCGCCGAAGCCTCCGGATACCGTGCTGATGTTCCAGACGAACCGCCGCTAGCGGGGTCGCCAACATCATCACGACGCGGAGGAAACAGCCGTGAATCAACAGGATCTAGGGAAGTTCGAGCAGGTCTACGGGATCGGCGCGGGCGGGAAGGAGCGTGAGGGCCAATGTTTGACCGACCTTCTCGTGGAGCAGGCCTGCTCGCGGCCTAACGCCGTCGCTGTCGTGTCCGACGTCGATACCATGACGTTCCGCGCGCTGGCCGACCGCAGCGCTGGCATCGGCCGTTACCTTCGGCACCTCGGCGTGGCCCCCGACGACTGCGTCGGGCTGTTTGTCGAGCCGTCCCTGGAAATGGTGCTCGGCGTTTGGGGCACACTGTTCTCCGGTGCCGCCTATCTTCCGCTGTCCCCGGAATACCCCGAGGACCGAGTCCGCTTCATGATCGAGCAGAGTCAGACGAAGGTGATCTTCTGCGGAGAGACGCTCCGGGCGAAACTCTCCGCCTTGGCCCCGGAGGGGACGCGGTTCGTCACCGAGCGCGACGCCGCAGGCTTCGTGGGGTCGCATACCACTGCCCCCGACTTTCGCCTCCAGGGCGGCCCGCACTCCCGCAACCTGGCGTACGTCATCTACACCTCGGGGAGTACGGGCAATCCGAAGGGGGTGATGATCGAACACCGTAGCATCGTCAACCAGATGAACTGGCTGCGGGAGGTGTACGGGATCGACCGGCGGACCGTCATTCTCCAGAAGACACCGATGAGCTTTGATGCCGCCCAGTGGGAGATCCTGGCGGTCACATGCGGGAGCAAAGTGGTAATGGGTGCCCCCGGCGTCTACCGCGACCCCGTTGGGCTGATCGGGACGGTCGTGCGGCACGGTGTCACGGCGCTGCAATGCGTCCCGACCCTTCTGCAGGCCCTGGTCGATACTGATACGTTTCACCGGTGCCTGACGCTCACGCAGGTCTTCAGCGGCGGTGAGGCCCTGACGCGGCGGCTCGCCGCCGAGATCCTCTCGGCACTGCCAAAGTGCCAGGTGGTCAATCTCTACGGGCCGACGGAATGCACGATCAACTCGTCCGCGTTCACGGTTAATCCGGCGAAGATCGCGGCTGGGCCGGCGACGATCCCCATCGGCGCCCCGGTCTATAACACCCAGTACTACGTCCTCGACGGCTCATGCCAGCCGCTCGGAGTCGGCGAGACCGGCGAACTGTACATCGGGGGCGACCAGCTCGCCCGCGGTTACCTCCACCGCCCGGACCTGACGGCCGAGCGGTTCATTGACGACCCGTTCCATTCCGGTCCCGGACTGCGGAAGCTATACCGCACCGGCGACCTGGTGTCCTGGAACGCCGACGGCACTGTTCAGTTCGCCGGCCGGGCCGACAACCAGATCAAGCTCCGCGGTTACCGTATCGAACTCGACGAGGTGCGGCACGGCATCGAGCAGCACCCGTGGGTCAAGGGCGCGGCCGTGGTCGTCAAGAAGGACCAGCGGACCGGGTGCAAGAACCTCATCGCGTTCGTGGAGTTGAATGCCCGCGAGGCAGCCCTGATGGACCAAGGCAACCACGAAGCCCACCATCAATCGAAACGGAGCAAGACCCAGGTCCGGGCACAGCTCGCCAACCCGGGCTGCCGGGACTCTGAGGAACTGGCCGGTCGGGAGGTCGTCGAGCTGCCTGGGAAGACGCCGACCGCGGCTCAGGCGCGTCGGGTGTTCGCCCGCAAAACGTATCGGTTCTACGATGGCGGGGCGGTCCGGCGTGCTGATCTCCTTCAGCTCCTCACCGAATCCCCGGCCGACACCAAGTCGCTCCCGCTCGACCGACTGACCCTCGCTGATTTCGGCGAAATCCTGCGGTACTTCGGCCAGTTCCAAAGCGAAGAGCGGCTCCTGCCGAAATACGGTTATGCGTCGCCTGGCGCACTGTACGCGACCCAGATGTACCTCGAAATCGACGGGTTTGAGGACTTGGGCTCCGGGTACTACTACTACCACCCGGTGCATCACCACCTGGTCCTGATCCAGAAGAAGGCCGGCGTCCAGGCGGGGCCGCGAGTCCTGATCCACTTCGTCGGCAAGAAGAGGGCGATCGAGCCGATCTACAAGAACAACATCCGGGAGGTTCTGGAGATTGAGGCCGGCCACATGGTCGGTCTCTTCCAAGTGGTCCTCCCCCACTACGGGCTGGGCATCCGCGACATAGCGGGCGGACCGGCGGCAAAGGCCCACCTGGACTGCGCCGCCGAGGACTACGACCTCGGGAGCTTCGAGATCGTCCCCCACGCCGACCGCATGACGGGCGAGGCGTTCGACATTTATGTTCAGTCGCACCCCGGGAAGATCGACGACCTCCCGCCCGGCCTGTATCGATTCACCGGCGACGAGTTGGAGTGGGTGTCCGACGAGGTCGTACTGAAGAAGCAGGTGATCGCCATCAACCAGCAGGTCTACGAGCAGGCCAGCTTCGGCATCACCCTGGTCAGTCGAACCGTGACGGAATGGCTGTCGTACGTCGAACTCGGCCGCAAGCTTCACTTGTTCCAGATGTCCGATGCCGGCCTCGGGTTCATGTCGTCCGGCTACAGCTCGAAGTCCGGTCAAGACCTGCCGTCCGCCAAACGGATGGAGGCTATCCTCCGCGGTCTGGGCCGCGACACAGGCCCGTCGTACTTCGTCGTCGGCGGTCGCGTCAGCGACGGGCAGCGGGCGAGTCAGGGGATGAAGGAGGACGCCGTCCACATGAAGGGGCCGGCGGAGATGATCAAAGATGACCTGACCCAGTGCCTCCCGGCTTACATGATCCCGAACAGGGTCGTCGTCCTGGACGCGCTGCCGCAGACCGCCAACGGCAAGATCGACCTCAAGGAATTGGCGACGGCCAAGGTTGAGTCGGCCGACCGCCGGTTCGTCGCCCCTCGGACGGCGACCGAGGAGCGGTTGTGCGAGCTGTGGAAGGCAGAGCTGAAGGTCGAGGAGGTCTCGGTCCAAGACGACTTCTTCGAGGCCGGCGGGGACTCGCTGCTGGCGGTCGGGCTCGTCCATCGGATCATTGAGGCGTTCGGTTGTCCGCTCCCGGTCCAGGCGGTGTTCCAAGCCCCGACGGTCGAGAAGCTCGCGGTCGCCCTCACGGGGGCGGGGGGCGATCCCCAGTCCCGGCTGGTGCCGCTGCAACCGGACGGGTCGAAGCCGCCGGTATTCTGCTGGCCGGGCCTCGGGGGGTATCCGATGAACCTGCGACTGCTCGCGACCCGGATGGGCACCGACCGGCCGTTCTTAGGCGTCCAGGCCTACGGCATCAATCCGGGCGAGACCCCCTACGGCTCGATCCAGGAGATGGCGGCCGTGGATGTCCATGCGATCAAACAGCGGCAGCCGTCCGGCCCGTACACGCTCTGGGGGTACTCATTCGGTGCGCGGGTGGCCTTCGAGGCGGCCTACCAACTTGAGCGGGACAACGAGGTCGTGGAGAACGTGTTCCTGATCGCCCCCGGGTCGCCGAGGGTGCGGGGGAAAGCCGGCCCGGTCGGCGCGTCCTACGCCAACCCCGAGTACCTGACGATCCTGTTCTCGGTCTTTACGGGGACCGTCGCCGGGGCCGCGCTGGACGAGTGCCTGCGGACCGTCACCGACGAGAGGGGCTTCGTCTCCTTCATCTGTGACCGGAAAAAGAACCTCGACCCGGCACAGGTCCGGCGGATCGCCCACGTCGTAGCCAGTACGTACGGGTTCAGGTATTCGCCCGAGGACTTGGCGAAGCGGCGAATCCTCGCGCCGGTCACGGTCTTCCGGGCGGCTGGCGACAACGATTCTTTCATCGACGGCAACACGACGGTCTCCCTGAGGGTGGTCGCACTCGATTCCGACCACTACGGGCTGCTCCGGGACGCCGGCGTCGATGAACTCGTGGCGACGATCCGTAGCCGCACACGGGCGGCCTCTAGGTCGCGTTCAAGGCACGTTCCGTTGAGCCAGCAGGCCGCCTCTTCTTGACCCCCCACTTCAAGCAGGACGGGATCACCTCCTTCCTATCGGCAGCCGTACGGCCGAGGGGAAAGGCACCGCCGAGAACAGGCGAGGTCGGCAGGCGTCGGGTGGCACCGGGGACGTGCGCTGCGAGCACGTCCCCAGTCTCGGACTCGGAAACAATGACTGCGTTCGTGGCGACCGAACCACGCGTGCGTCGGTAACCCCGAACGGATTCGGAGCCTCGACCGACTTGAACTCGAGGCTTCGCGGATCTCATTGACTCTCTCACTGAAAGGGACGCCTCATGAACCCGTCTGCCCCGTTCGTCCAGTCGCTCGACCAAGCTCTGCTCCGCGGGTACCCGGCCCTGAGGAATTATCTTCTGCGGCTGGGCGAGACGCCTCTGCTGGAAGTCCCAGGTTCCTGCAACGGTTCCCGCGTTTTCGCGAAGGCGGAGTGGGCCAACCCAAACGGCACCGTCAAGGACCGCGTCGCCTTCGGCATGCTGTACCAGCGGCTACTCGAAACGCCACCGAGGCAGCGTGCGTCGCTCCGGTTGTTGGAGTACTCCGGAGGCTCCCTCGCCAAAGCTCTGGCCGGTCTCTGCTCGGAACTCGGCATTCCGCTGACGCTCGTGCTTCCGTCCTCGACGGATTCCACTGTCCTAGTCGGGCTTGAGGCATTGGGTGCGGAGGTATTGCTGTCGCCGGCCGAGGAAGGGTTCTGGGGGGTCGTCCAGACGACCCGCCGTCTCGCGGCTGAACGTCCGGACTACTCACTGCTCCTGCAGGGATGGAATCCGGCCAACACATGGATTCACCGCGAGACGACCGGCCGCGAGATCGTGGCCCAACTGCCTACGGCGGCCGCCGAAGGCCCCGTCGCATGGGTCGGGACGGTAGGTACGGGGGGCACACTGTCTGGTGTCTACCAAGCGCTCTCACATGCGATCCCCCACACCCAACTGTACCTCGTCAGTCCGGCGGAACTACCTTACGGAGCCGAGTCCCCGCCTAACGGTCGGCCGCGGTTCCTAGGGGCGGGCGGCTTCGGGCATGGTCGCAAGCAGCCGTTCGTCGCCCCGCTGGAAGACCGAATCGTCCGCCATTATCAGGTCGGTTACGGCGAGGCCCTCGGGGGCGTGCGGGAGTTCTACGCCCTGACTGGGCTGCGAATCGGCAGCTCGGCGGCGGCGAACTGGCTGACCGCTCGCGAAATTGCGGCCCGGCTCGGGCCGGGTTCGACGGTCGTCACCCTGTTCCCCTGTGCCTGCCCGGAATTCGAGGCAGCAGCCCTCACGCGACCGCCCGACACGAAATCGACGTGAGGTAGTTCTCATCCTCGCCCGCCGAAGCCCGGCGGGCAAGGAACCGTTCGTGCTGCGACATGGCGGGGGAGGTGAAACGCTCTTAGTCCTTTTTCTCAATAACCTCAAGAAGTTGGAGTCAAGAAATGAGCAAGCAAACTGTGGTGTTCTGCGAGTTTCGGCCGGCGGACCTGCTCCCGGCCCAAGCCGCGAGTCAGCGATCGATCGAAGTCGCTGTCTTCTCTACATCGCCCGATGTGCTCGACAAACTGCCGCACAGCCAGGTGTCCCTCGCGAAGGCGGTCGTTCACCGCGTCGTGCCGGTGCAAAGGTGGGATTCCCCCGACCGAATTCGAGCAACGTTCGCACGGCAGTTCCCTGGGCGGGTACCGATCTGGTACACGGGACTGGACGAACCTAGCCAGGCCGTTGCAGCGCTGAGGCAGTACGAGGGTTTGCCCGCCTCGTCGCCGGAGGCGATCCGGTACATCCTCAACAAGGCGGGGCTGAAGCACGACCTGTACCGCAACGGGTTGTCCCGACTGGTTGCGGTGCGGGGCGATGACGTGCGGCGGGTTGCGAATGGCGAGGCGGACTGGCCGTTCGAAGGGCCAGGTTTCCTGCAGCTGGCGTTCGGCGCGGGCGGATACGGCACGCGGAAAGTGTGGGACGCGGTGGATGTCCGGGAGAGCATAACGGCGCTGTCGTCCGCTGTCGCGGACAGCCCCTCGCTGACCGCGTTCATGGCTACCTCTGGCGAGTTCGTTCTGACGCAGACGGCCAAGGGAGTTCTTCACAGTTTTGAAGCGGTCGTCCTCGGCGGGCGGCTCTACCCGTTGGGGTTCAGCCGCCCCCACATTCTGGAGGCGGACATTGAGGTTCGCGGGCCACGGCCGATGCTCGGGGCCATTCACCCCGTCGTACCCCGAGGCGCGGATCACATCATCGCAGAGGTAGAGCGCCGCATGCTGGGCAGGGGCCTGACGGATACGTTCCTGCACGTCGAAATGATGATCGATGAGCAAGGAGACATGAGTGTCTTTGAGGAACTGGACCCGAACCCACGTCTGGTCGGAGCGGAGGTGCAGTGGGCGATGAACGAGGCGTGGGGAATTTCGATGGGGGACATCGCCCTCGACTGGGCGCTAGGCGAACTCCGGGCCGACCGATTGCCGACGCGGCCGCTGGCGGTGGCGGATGTCCAGACCTTCCTTGGTCCCAAGGGCGGTGGGCGGCTGAAGGAGTTGCGGTTGCCGGAGGGACCAGATGTGCGCTGGTCGGTGCAGTTCGTCGCAGAGGGGACCGATCTGTCGAGCAATCCTGTTCTCGGCGGCAAGGTCGGCGGCTATCTGACGGTCGGGGCGACAGTTGACGAAAGTGTCACAACCTCACGTACCCTCCGTGGGCAAGTGCAAATCAACGGCACGGAGGCGACTTTCTGACCCAAAATATTCGGGCAATCCGAGCAACTGTTCCTCGCAAGGGTCGGCGTGCCTCGCCTGCACGCCGGCCCTTCTTGCGTTTGGTGGAATCAGCGGCGGGTTCAGAAGACACACATTCTTTCCTCGTCGCCCTGGAGTAACTCGATGAGCCGTTTGATCGAAGCCGAGAAGCCGCAAGTCAAAGCCGCCGTCCCCGAGCACGCCTCGCACCCCACTGGGGTGTGGTTCATCTTCTGGGGTGAGTTCGCCGAGCGCTGCTCCTACTACGGGATGCGGGCGATCCTGGCCCTGTACCTGGTGGACGTGCTGGGAGTGAGCAAGCCGAACGCCGGCACCTACCTGTCGCTGTTCATCGCGGCGTGCTACTTCCTCCCGCTGGTCGGCGGGGCCATTGCGGAGCGGTGGGGCCGCTACCGGACCATCGTCGCGTTCTCGCTGCCCTACATCGCCGGCCACCTGCTGCTCGGCGTCGAGTCGGTTCCGTTTACGGTCGTCGCGCTCGTCCTCCTCGCTATGGGGTCGGGGGTCATCAAGCCGAACATCTCGACGCTCATGGGAATGACCTACGACCAGCATCGGCCCGGCCGGAAGGAACTGCGAGAGGCGGGCTTCTACTGGTTTTATTTCGCCATTAACGCCGGGGCGGCGATCGCGCAGTTCGGCGTCCCGGCGGCCCGCGACGCCTATGGTTACGGCACCGCGTTCATGCTGCCTGCCGCCCTGATGGTGGTCGCGTTCGCGTTGTTCGCCGCGGGCAAGCCGTTCTACGCGAACGAGTCGCTGGCGAAGGCCAACGTCCTCTCCTTGGACCGGGCGAGCCGCAAGGCCGTGGTCAAGGAGATCGCCGGCCTCTTCGCTCTGGTGACATTCTTCTGGGCCATCTTCGACCAGTCTGCAAGCACCTGGATCTTCTTCGCGGACGAGCACATGGATTGCACGGTGTTCGGTCGGACGGTGTCCGCCGACGCCATTCAGGGGTTCAACCCCCTGTTCATCCTGGTGCTGCTGCCGGCCATCCGGTTGCTATGGAAAGGCCTAGAGGCTCGCGGCATCACGATCCCGGCGACACGGAAAATGCTCATCGGGTTCGTGCTGACGGCAACCTGCATGGGAGTGATGGCGGCGGCCGCGGCGACGGCGGCGGCAACGGGCTCGAAGGTCACGGTGTGGTGGCAAATCGGCGCGTACTTACTGCTTACCGTCGCGGAAATCCTGATCAGTGTGACCGGCCTGGAGCTGGCTTACAGCAGGGCCCCGGCCGGCATGAAGAGCTTGGTGACCGCGGTCTGGCTCTCAATCGTTGGCGTGGCGAACCTGGTCATCAACGCCCCGCTCACCCGACTCTACACCTTTGTCACCCCGGAAGTGTACTTCGGATTGCTCGCCGTGTTGCTGCTCGTCGTCGCCCTGGCTTTCTACCGCATCACGCGGCACGAGCGCGGCGCGGGGAGGGCTCACTGAGCTTGCGATCAGCCGCACGGCCCTTGACAGCAGCCGATTCGGGGCCGTGCGCCGGGCGAACCGGATGATCCGATCCTGAGTTTATCCTCGACATCGCAGAACCGATCAACATCACCTGCGGAGGTCAACATGAAAAACAAGCACCTCGTCGGCATCATCTGTCTGCCGCCGCCAGACCTCATCCGGCAGTCGGCCGTCGAACCGTGCCCGACCACCGCCCAAGCCATCCTGAATCATTTGGTCGAAGGCCATTTGCCCCTGGCCGGGGGCGGGACTTCGGCCCGCATCAAACATCTGATGAAAGTCATTGAAGACGCCCTCGAACCCGAGCAGACGGCCGAGGTGCCCGAGCAGGCGGCCCCGGAAACAGAGCCGGGGGTGCTGAGCGACACTTACTTCGGTATCGCCCGCGATACCTCAGGCTGCCCCATCACCATTCTGGCTAAGGGCGCGCTCCGCGCGTTGCACTCCACCCTCGCCGACATCGACCAGCACGGGACGACCTTGTCAGAGGTCGAAATCGGCAACCTGTTCAAACTGCCGCTCGTGCTCGCCCAGCTCGCCATTGAACCCGACACCATTCCGGAGACCCACTAACATGTGCCCTTTCAAGTTCATCCTGATCTTCGCGCTTATCGTAGGCGGCATCCGGAAGCTGCTCGGTCGTCGCACCGAATCGGACGGCCGGAGCCTGCACCGCTGGCGAGTGGGCCATCAGCTGTTTAGCGTGACCGACCAGATGCTGATCATGACGATCACCCGGCTGAAGGCCGCGCTCGATTCCCAGGACTGGGACCGGGCCGTGGAGTGCTTCGGCCAGGCGACCCTACTGTTCGAAGCGAGCGCGGCCGCCCTGAAGTATACCGGCGACATGCCGGCCGGGGTGTACGAGGCCGAAGTTGTCACTGACATGCAGCGGTACGCACCGAACCGGATGTCAGGGCTCAACATGAAGGACCACCAGGCGGTCGTCGCTTCGGTCCGCGGGCTCCAGTTCGCGAAGCTGCGAGATGGCTGGCCGGCCCGGGTCCGGGTGGCCCACAACGGCTTCGCAAGCGCGCTCGCCACTGCTCTGGAGAATCACGTCCATGCCTGTACCCACAACGCCGGCAAGCGGCCGGCGATCTCCCACCCGGACGGGCAGTTTGCAGAGGACACCCTGAGCGCGATGAATACCAAGCGGAAGGCCGACGGCGGCTGCCCACGGACGCGGCGCTGAAACGCCATACGGTCGGAGATGAGCATATTGCCTCCGGCCGCTGTTTCTTTTTGCCTACCTACCCGGAGACCAGTCCGATGCTAGAGACGACCGAATTGCCGGAGACTGCACCCGCTGAGTCGCCCGCCCGGCGCCCCGGCCGCGCCATCTTGCTGACCCTACTGTCCGCGAATCTGGCGTCCGCCGGCGCGGCGGTTCTTGTTAATATTTTCGCAGCCTCCTACGTAAATCAGCTCACCGGGGAAGCCGCTTGGGCGGCGGCGGCCGTCGTCGTGGCCTACCTGCCGCCGCTCTTCGCCGGCACTTACCTTGGAGGGCTCATCGACCGGAAACTGCGGCGGACGGGCGTTCTGGCCGCCGAACTGGGCAGCGCCGCCGCCACCGTCGGTTGCGGTGTTGCGATCACCGCCAATGCTCCGCTCGCTATGATTCTCGCTCTCCTGGGCGTACGGTCGCTGCTCGTCGCCGCCGTTCGGAACTCGCTCACCCGTTGGCTTAAGCTGGACGCCCCGGAGCCGCTGCAGGAAGGGCGAATGCAGCTCTTCATTCTAACGATTTTGCTTGCCCTCCCCACGTCCGGGGCGGCCATGGGCTGGGCATCGAACGACGCCGACAGGCTGTCCGAGCGCATCACTGCCGTGGCAATTGTCTTTCACCTTTCGGCCCTAGCATTAATCGCCTGCTTGCCGTCGCGGCCGGAGCGAGTCGTGCCGACCGACACCAATGCAGCCCGTCGGTTGGAGGAGGGGCTCCCGAGCACAGTTCGGGCCATCCTTTCGGACCGCAGCCTCGGGCTCGTGTTCGTCGCCTGCCTGTTCGCCCAGCCGGTGTTCCAGGCGGCGGAGCAGGTGCTCGTGTCGGTCAAGGGGAGCAGCATGGGAACGGCCGGAATGGCCCGCATGCAGACGGCAGGCGGGGTTGGGCTGCTTCTCGGCTTCGGGCTGCTACAGCTTGTTCGGACGCGGGGGATTGGCTCGCTGGTGACCGTGGGCTTTGTCACCCTAGGGCTCGCCTGTCTGCTATTGACCGCCCGTCTCAATGGCGAGGAGTTTGTTCTCCCCGCGTTCCTTGGAATGACCCTGGTGTATGAGTTGCTCGACAGCTACTTCTTTGCACGGTTCTTCGCACAGTCGCCGCCGGACCACGTGGCCCGCTTTTCAATCACGGTGACGAACCTCGGCGGCACCCTGATGGGGGTATCGGCAGTCGGTCTTGGCCTCGCCATCGACGCTCTCGGGTTCAGTCACGGAACCTTTGCGTTCGTCGTCGTCTCGATCTTGTACGGCCTCGCACTGCTGTGGCTGGCTCGCTGGTCCGCCCGCAAGGTGTGATTCAAACCTCACCACATAGGTGTACTCATCGAGCTGGCTGCCACAACCCTCGGACTCAGCGCAACCGTGCTGTGGGGCGCGGCGGGTCACAGCGTTCTGACTGGGATTTTGAGTGTTTCAGTAGAGAGGCTCGCTCTGGCGTTGTAATTCACCGTCGCCGTCGGAGTGTTTCGTCGCGGGGGTTCGCCAGAACTCGCCCCCGCGGCGGAACGCGACAGAGGCGGCGTGCCTTGAAGCAGTTCACCCGAGCCTGAGGAGGATTCCGAGCGGGGGCTGATTTTTGCCCCCTGACTGACCGGCCCTTACGCCGGACTCTGTCCGTCGTGCTGAAACTGCCGCTCGCGGAGGAGATGTTTTTTGGAAGGCGACGGGTTACTGTTCGGCTTATTTCTTAATTCTGCGATGTACGCTGCCCACCTGAACGGCTTGCCCAGCCGGCCTGGTGTTGTGAGAATGAGATTCGGAAGCCAGTTCCCGGACACCTGGCCTCCAATCAACCTGTTGACATACAAGAGTTGCATGTGACGCGAACGCACAACGCTTCCGTCTGAGCTTTTCACTTCCTTAACGGCAATATTGACGACCGTTAACCTTCGGGCTCTTGACCCCTCTTGACCCCGCGCTGCGAAACTGGCATACAACGCACTCATTGTTGTGAACTTTCCAAGGATCATTTCGTGAACAGAGTCATCGGAAAATACTGGCAGTCCCTGCAGCCGGCGCTTAGAGACAGTCTGTTGGATATACATCGCACAAACGCGGGCGTAGCGACAATCCAAGTAAGCCCCGAAAAGCCTTCCCGTTTATCCTCATAATATGCCGCCAGAGATTCACCAAATCCAGAAGAATGACACCATCGCTATCGTCGGGACATTCCGAGCTTCCCGTTCCGACACCATCCGATATGTGACTTATCACATCAACACAGGCATTGATCATCTGTTTCTCTTCTTCGATGACCCTGCTGATCCGGCGATCGACGCTGTAGCTACTCTCAAGCAAGTCACGTGCATTCGATGCGACGACCAGTATTGGTCCACGAGTGGCTTTACGGTGCTACCATCAGATCTCAATCAAAAGCAAATCATTAATGCGAATGTCGGGCTTCGGCTCGCTAGGGAGATGGGGATCGATTGGATCACTCACATTGATAGCGACGAATTGCTTTATGCGGAGGAGGGAATCGCAACGGCTTTTTCTCGCATCGCACCGCGCATCGACGTTATCACATTTCAGGTGTTGGAGGCCGTTCCAGAACAGCTTGAGTATGAGTGCATGTTCGCGGAGGTAAGACTCTTCAAGAGAACGCACAGACGGCTAAACCGCATCTTTTTCGCGTTAGCGAAGGCCTTTGGTTGCAAGAGCGTCTTCTATAACGGCGAGTATTTCCGAGGCCATCACTGTAAGACTGCGCTTCGGACAGGCGCCAGTGTATAAAGAGCATGGGAATTCATGAACCGGTTAAAGACGACGAGCGGCCCTTTGAGTCTATTATTGAGTCCTGCGCAACCAACGCATCGGCACCTATAATCGTAAGGGAAGACCGGTTCGTGCGATGAACGAGCTCAAGAGTTCGGGATGTTCACGCAAAGAGGTCATCTCGTTGATGATAGCATCGCGTAAATAATCCAGGTTTGTGGCTGCTAGATTGGGCAAGCGACTGTATTTGGTCCAGGCCCATACCAACTCGTCCGGATTCAGTTCGGGAGCATACGCGGGCAACTGCTCTGTGACTATCTCCGGATGTGCCGCCAGGAACGCTCGAACCAAGAGCGACTTATCGTGGACGCCGCCACGGTCCCACAACACGGTCAGCGGACCGCCCAATTGGGCTTTGAGACGGCGCAAATACTCGACGACATCTTCCGCGTGGACGGTGGCTTTGTCCGGCAACAAATCAAAATGCAGGTTGGTACGTCGGGCTTTGGGGCTCACCGAAATACTACTGATGGCCGAGATCCGGTCGCGGCGATCCCAGGCCGACAGGTCTGGCGTCTTACCACTTGGTGCCCAGGTACGACGGACGCTCGGGTTCAGCATAAATCCCGATTCGTCCAGAAAAACGAGGTGGGCGCCACGTTCCTGAGCGCTCTGCGCGATCCTCGGAAACTCCTCAGACTGCCAGCGCAGTATCTCCGACTCGTTGCGCTCTCTGGCCACCCGCCGCGGTTTCTGTGGCGTCCAGCCCAGCCGCCGGCGCAAGAAACGGCCGACGTGGTCGTGATGGTAGCGGATGCCAAAGTGCCGATAAATGACCTCGGCCACACGGGCTGTTGTCCACAGTTCGTTTTGCCAACCGTGTGCTCCAGCACCCGCAATCAACAACTCTTCCAATTCGCGCTCTTGTGTCGGGCTGAGACGTGGCGGTCGATGTGGATGCGGTAGTGCTGCCAGTGCGCCAAGCCCACCCTTGGCACGTTGACACCAACGAAATAGGGACGAGCGATCAACACCCAGAATGCGCGCAACTACCGAGGGACGTTCGCCTTCCCAAACGAGTTGCACACCCCTCTGACGCCTACGCTCCAGTTCTTTTTGACTTCCAATTGGTCTGCTCATAGCATCTATACGCTCGTACATGGGCTTTTGTTGCATTGCGAGCGCAGCTGTCAATAAGGTACGCCACATCAAGCTTCTTCATTATGATGCGTGTGCATTTACGACCTGGAGAAAGAAGTGGTCCATAAGGCTGGATGGGACAATCTCGGTTAACGTTCGAGGGAACAGGAAACAGCAGTGGGAAGAAATCGACCAGGCCTTCCGACAGGGAGACGGCAGGCTAATTGATCTCTATAAGAAAATGCACTTCGTTAGCCGTAGACAGCAGTATGTCTTGCGCTGCCTTGGATTAATTGAAATCATAAGGCTAAAGACGACGGTATTTGCAATAAAGGCATCGTGAAGCATCGCAAGCCTTGCGGGGAACGGGATAAGACAATGCCAGAGTTATAAACATTTTGAGTGGTGGATTTGCTTGTTGATTGCAATTTGCTTCATTGTTGCCATTACTGTACTTGGAGACGATGTACTCCACGACAAGCCCGACACCGAGTCTACCAGTTCCTATTCAGCCAGTTTCGGGCCGGGCGCTCGATAAGGTAAAAGCTCGCTAAGGAGCATCCGATGGCGGGGAGCAATGGCCATAGTGACTGGTAAGTCACTGCCAGTTTATAGAACGGTTGCTGCCAGAGGTAGAGCGAGTACGATATGAGTCCCACATAAGTCAGGGCTGGTATGGATAGGATTCTCATTGCCATTGGAGAGGCTTCTAGATTGCATATGGCATGGGCAAAGAAGGCCGTGGCTATTGTATAGTGAACGGACATTGGAAAGTAATCGATGCTGATTAGGAAGCCAGCCAACAAAGTAACAATCGGGCTGCCTCTCCTAGCCTTATTCAGGTAAAACGCTACGGCTATGAAGATCGACGCTAGATGGGTATCTGTGCGCCAATAAACATGAAAGTAGTCTTGGGAGTACACAATTGAGCTTATCAAACCATCTACCATTGAGACGGCAGTCAGTCCCATTATGCGCGGCAAACGGCACCAGCTCGAATTCTTGCCCGCGACGGTTGGCGGCGCAGATGACATAGACGGGTTTGCCCGTCGTCCGCTCGTGGCATTCGAGAAGGCAGGTGGCACCGTCCTCAAACGCCCGGTGTAAGAGAAGGGTTGATCCGGGAACGCGACGACGGCATTTGGGAAGCCCGCGTATCGCTCGGATACGACAACGATGGCAAGCGGATTTCGCGGAGTGTCTACGGCAAGACGAAGGGCAAGGTGCAGGAGAAGCTCCGCAAGCTCCAGAACGACGCGGCCGGCGGGCAGTTTGCCGAACCCGCAACGGTCACCGTGGGGCAATACCTCGACTCGTGGTTGAAGGATACGGCGAAGCCCAAGTGCAGCCCGACCACGTTTGCGCGGTACGAATCACTGGTCAGGAATCAGATCAAGCCGCACATCGGCGGCATCAAACTCGCCAAGTTGCAGCCCGTGCAGATCAACCACCTGATGGGCGAAATCGCCCGCGATGTCGAGCATCGCAACCATGGCCGGTCGCCGGCCTGGTCCCAGAAGATGGCGTTGACGCTGCTGAGCAACGCGCTTCGGCACGCCGTCCGTCTTCGACTGATCTCGCACAACCCCGCCGCCGACATCCCCAAGGCGAAGCCGCGGGAAAAGGAAATCGAGTTCCTGACCGCCGAGCAGGGCAGGAAATTCCTCGAAGCCGCGAAGAAGAAGCGGCTCTATGCCCTCTTCGCCGTGGCCCTCGGCACCGGCATGCGGCAGGGCGAGATCCTGGCGCTGCGCTGGGACACGATCGACTTCGAGCGGGAACAACTCACCGTGCGGCATTCGCTGGCCGACGTGAAATCGAAGTTCATCTTGAAGGAGCCGAAGAGCAAACGGAGCCGCCGGACGCTCAAGCTGCCGGCATTCGTCGTCGCGGCACTCACGGCTCACCGGGACGCGATGGCTAAAGAATCACACCATTCGCCGTTCTGCTTCGTCACCAAGACCGGCAACCACATCAGCAAGAGCAACCTCACCCGCCAGGTGTTCCGGCCGATCCTCGAAGCGGCGAAGCTCGCTCGCGTGAAGTTCCACGCGTTGCGGCACAGCCACGCATCGGCGCTGCTCCACGAGGGAGCGTCGATCAAGGCCGTCAGCCAGCGCCTCGGCCATTCAACCGTTGAATTGACGCTTCGCGTCTACTTCCACTTGTTGCCGGACGCCGACGACTCGTTGGCGGGAATGACCGACAAGCTGTTCGCCTGACGCGACGTGCCTGTCCTCTTGGTACGTCAGGTCAATGCGATCCGCGCGTTGCCGATTCGCAGTCTGAAGTGACCGTGCGGACCGATTCTTCACCGGCGCTGGCCGCTCGCTGCCGGGGGCGAGAGACGGGCTGGCGTCAGCCGCAAGTCATTAGAGCCCCTGCTTTATCAGATCATTCACTGCCGTTCTGGACGTGCTGCGGACTTTTTTCAGAAGTTTTTTCAAAGCCATAAGACTTTATGCACGTTCTTGTTGCGTATAAACATCCGTCCGCACTGCAATTCTGCCTGTTTATTCCTGCCAGCACATCACGAACACGAGTATACTTCCATTGTCTTTTAGGAGTTACAGGCAAGAAAACACTGGCGGTTAAACCCATCGGAGGTCTCGGTCATGGCGATCAAGTCCAAGAAGAGCGTTCTGTCGGAGGTCTACGGCTTGCGGGAAAACCCGTTCAAGTCGTCGCAGATCTACAACGTGGACAACCCCGACCCGTTCGTCCCGGAGATGTACGGCGAGCAGTACGAGGAGTTCCACAAGAAGTTCTTCCTCCTGCCCCTGGGCAAGGAGTCGAACAAGCAGGTGATCGGAGCGCTGTGGTCGAGCCACCAGGGCGACGACCTGGGCAAGGGCTTCGGCAAGTCGATGCTGATGGCCGAGGAGTCGCGCCGCATCAACAAGGACTTCGGCCGGGCGATGCTGGAACTGGCGGAGATCGGCGAACAGGACATCGAAGAGAACCCGGTGCTGTCCGGGTACTGCACCTTCGACAAGTCCAAGAACATCCAGACGTTCCCGGCCGCGTTGCTCGATGCCGTGGCCTTCATCCTGGAGAGCAAATACGGCGAGGACAGCACGGTCCACGCCGAACTGCGCCGCCGGATGATCGAGAAGCTGGAACTGAACGCTGACTTCGCCGGCGAGGAGATCAAGCAGGCGCTCCTGAAGGAACTGCGGAAGTATCGCGGTCTGAACATCCAGCTCACCCACGCCACGATCAACGGCTTCATCGACCGGCTCTGCCACGAGGACACCGGCGACCTGGTCCGGTTCATCCGGCAAGAAGGCATCGGCCCCCGGATCAAGGCCACCCAGGGCTTCAACTTCGTTCACGTCTTCAGCGCGTTCGTGCAGTTGGCGGGCATCGTGTACGTTACCTACTTCATCGACCAGATCGAGAACTTCGCATCGTGGACCCGCAAGCAGGACCAGGAGGTGAAGGTGCTGCGCGAGTCGATGTGCCAAACGTCGCCGACCGCCGAGATGTCCTCGTTCATTTTCCAGATGCACATCCGGGCGGAAGCCGCGATCGAGAACATGTGGAAGAGTGAGCACCTGCCGTCGCTTGCGTTCAACAAGCCGATGAACGCGGCGCGGGTCGTGTACCTCAAGGGGCTGAGCACCACCGAGGAAGCCGCTGACCTGGCCGCCGCCTACCTGGCACCGTGCCGGAAGCCCGAGTTCAAGACCCCCACCCCAATCTTCCCGTTCACCGACGAGGTGATCGAGGCGGTCTGGTCGGCCGTGAAAGGCAACCCCCGCGCGTTCCTGGAGTCGCTATTCAACATCCTGAACCAGGCCGAACTCCAGAGCGAGAAGAAGATCGACCTGACCTTCGTGCAGCCCCTGCTGGACGACGTGGGCGAGGAGGTGAGCGATGACGAGGAAGACGACGACAACTCGAACCCCGAGCGATAAGGACACCGCCATGACCGCACCAATTGATTCGATCCCGCGCGTAAGTGTGCAAGACCTGGTCATCGCGCTCCGGATGTTCGAGAGCAGTTCGGACACCACGTTGGAGAACCTGCGATTGCGCTTCTGCTACGCCAAGAACAAAAGCAAGAAGGGGGGAAATCTCTTCCCCACCGCCGTGATCGTGGCCGGCGAGATGCAGAAGCTCGGCCTGATCGAACCCGTGGCATTGCCGAAAGCTTCCTCGAAGACCCACGAGACGTCGAAGGGCAAGGTCATCAAGGTCACGGCGAGCGGCCAGGAACTGTTGCGCGTGTTCCTCGCCGATCGCATGGCCGCTTTCGACAAGCTGTTCGGCCTGATGTACACGACCCACCGCAACCTCCAGACGTTCGTCGGGGTCATCCTCGAACGCAACCTGATCGCTCCCATCGCAACCTCGGTCAAGGACCACGTCGGGGCGTCCTACGGCTCGGCGTCCGCGCTCGCCGACGCGGTTTCGGAAGGAAAGTTCAACACGGAAGAGACGTTGCGGCTACTGGCCCAACGCCTGGGGCGTGCGCTCACCGAGGAAGAGAGGGACGAGCTCAACACCGGCATCGAGAAGCTGGTGAAGGATTACAAGATGAGCGCGGCCAGCGAGGACGGGACCGAGTTCGCCAAGAACTTCCTCGGCAAGTTGAACGACGTGGTGATCCCGGCCATCTTTCGGGGCGACGGCCTGCCGTTCGACTACCGGACGCACCGGACGATCTGGTCGCTGGGCGAGGGGTTCAAGTTGTGGGGCACGATCACGTCCCATCCCGACTATAGCGGGACCGTGGTCTACCGCACGGCGTCCATCATTCTGACGCCCGAGATGGATCAGGTGAAGGCATTGGTCTTTGATTCGGGCCTGAAGAAGACCGGGGAGAACTTCCTGGGGAAGATGTTCGCGGCGTACCAGGAGTTGCAGACGCTGCGGAAGTCGCGGTTCGTGAACGCCTGGGAGTTGCGGTCGGTGTTCTGCCTGGACAACCGCTGCCAGCAGTCGGTGTTCAACCGGCTGTTCGAGGAGCACTACGCCGGGTCGGACAGCTACAACTTGCACTTCGAGATCCAGCAGGCGAAGTCCCGCCACGAGCTTCCGTTGCGGGCGGGCCAGCGTTCGGTCGGCACGATCCTTATGACGCGGGAGGCAACGTGATCGCTCCATTGTTCCGCACCAGGGAAGGACGGGAGTTTCCGGCCTTCCTCTACAGCTTGGCCATCGACATGTTCGCCGTCGTCCAGCACTGGGAACCACCGGCGGTTCCTGGGAGCGAACGCGGCCGGCTCTTCGAGTCCGTGCTGTACCGCTATTGCAACTCGCGCAAGCTGACGCTGACCGAGACAGCCGGCTCGCGGACGCTCCGCCGCGTGGCCGCCGCGTCGGGCTTTCGACACGAGAGTGACGGGGCGATCGCCACACCGGCGCTAACTGTCCACCTGGAACTGAAGCACCTGAGTGAGGAGCTGGACAAGAACGAGCTGCTGGTTTTCAACCAGAAAGGGCTCGACTTTCTGGCATCCGACGACGCCTCGTTTCGGTCGAAACCGCTGTACCGGGTCATCGTCAGCGGCTCACCGCTCAAACCCGAGGCCCGCCGCTTCGCCGTCCAGTGGGGCATTCTGGCCATCGAACCCGACCGTCTGCCGCTGCTGTCTCTGCATTGGCTTGCCGGTCGCCATGTGCCGCACCTGTACAACGTGGACGACCAGACGCAGGGCGCGATCTGGCGCGAGATCCCGCACTTTGTTGTCCCGCTTCAGGAACGCCTATCACGCCTTTCTGGAGCGCTCAGCGGCGGCGTGGAGGTTGTGAGCAACCACCGGATCGAAAGGGCAATGGAGCACCAGCGGGTGGCCGGCGATTATTACTGGATGGCGCTCGAAGAAGAAGACCCAAACTGGCTGGCGGATCGGTACGACGCTCTGCACCGTGAATTAGACCTCGACAACGCTGCGGACCGTGGCACCGACCACTGCAATCGGCAGCCGATGCGAACCGAACGAGTCCGCCATGCGTCCGTCTGAATGGAACAGGCATTGAGGGAGTCTACGATGAACAACGTGTTTTTGGATGAGAGTGGATACACGGGCGCTAGGCTGTTGGACGCGGACCAGCCGATTTTTGCCTTGGCGAGTCACAATTTCTCTGAGGCGGAATCCCAGGACATTAAGCGTCGATTCTTCGCCGATATAAAGGCCAAGGAACTGAAGGCGGGACAGTTGATGAGGCGTGGAAGCGGTCAACGAATGGTCCTGACCTTTCTTCGCGAGTTACGGGCTCAGGCGGCCCGAACACGAGTTTCGTATGTTCATAAGCCATTCGCGTTGCTGTGCAAGACTGTCGACTGGATTGTTGAACCGTACCTCCGCCGGCGCGGGTACGATCTATATCGGCATGGAGAAAACCTCGCGCTCTGCAACATGATGTTCGTGATGCTGGATTCGATTCCAGAGTACCGTGACCGATTGCTTCAAGCCTTATACACGCTGATGAGTGATCCGCGAGCCGAAACGGCAACTCAGGCGCTTCATCTCCTTTCTGAACGGCATAGCGACGTGACCGAGGCTCTGGCCCCTCTCTTCATTAGCCTTCGCCACATTCATGAGGAAGACGCGGGCTATCTCGGCAAGGAGAACCTAGACGTTTGCCTCAGCCTGGCGAAAGCGATGATGGCCTCCTGGGGCCACGGGGCCGATAAGTCCATCACGTTATATCACGATGCAACCACAAACATGGCGAAACAGGGCGACCAGTGGGAGGTGTTTGTTTCGCCCGATGTCGAGGAGAAGCTCGTCGGGTACGACCGGCGGACCATTCAGTACCCGATTGGGGTATCAAAGACGGAGTTCGTTGCGTCGGAGGACTGGGCGGGCATCCAGCTGGCGGATATTCTCGTCGGCGTCGTTGTTCGCTGTATCAAGGCGAAATACGGGTTTGCCGAATCGGATGAATTCACGGACGCCTTATGGGACCATTTTCAGGGGTGGCCCTTGTGCGGCTTTGTCGGGCCAGAGGCAAAATTCACGCCCGAAGAAATGGGAACGACCGGACCGCTTCATTCGGACCCGATGGAATTTGGCATGGGCTTGTTCCGAAAGAAGGATCAGAACTAGCCCCTGAGTGTCCGACGCCAATGACCCGCCGGCCGGAATGACGGACGACCTGTTCTCGCGACGTGAAGTCGATAACATGAATTTGCCGATATCGGGAAACGAGCCAAGGCCAACATTGACATAGGAAGCCTGGAAAACACGCAAAACAGTCGCCGGAAGCCATACCAACTTACTACCAACAATGGGACGGAATCCGGGCTTTATCGGCGGACGTTGACGGAATCGAGTTTTCACAAAACCCAGGAAAACAAGCGGTTTCGGACGTACGCGGATGTTGACGGAACATAGGACTTCCGCTTTCGTAAAGCACCGGTCCGCGATCTGGAGACCCTCGAAGAGCACATCGACAATTGCCTGACTCTGGCCAGGCATCTGGACGCAGACCAACTGGCGAGCGTCATCAAGGCGCTAAGGACGGCCCGGAATCAGGTGGTGTGGGCGCAGGGGCAGTGAGGGGAGGAAATAACGGCTATTGTGCTGGCAGTTGCAGCTTCGGGCAGCTCGCACATGTTGATCAACACCACGGGTGCCGTGCCGGTCTCAAGAATCGCGGGTAAGAAATGCGTGAATCCACAGTGCGGAAGGATGATACATCAAAGCCAGATCATATGTAATTTCTGCAGCACAAGACAACCGGCCACCAAGAGCAAGCCGAAAACTGAGCCACACTCCGAAGACGGTGTTCTTTGATCCAACACGATTCTTGAGAATGGCCAAGGCCCGATCCGGCCGCGAACCGTTGAAAGGTCAGGGGTGTCGGGTAACGTGGAGAGGCCGAACCAGGCCCCAAGGCGGGAAAATGTATGTCTAACGCACTGCAGAATCGCGAGCCTCAGACTCGTGTCGAACAGGCCGCCTACGTCATTGAACGCGTGCAGTCACTGGGGGTGCCGATCCACGAGGCATCCCGGCTGATGTTGATGCTGCGCGCCTTGGAGCGGGGGCACATCGATTACGACGACCGCCGATTCCCCATCGCCCTGGAATCCATGCGAGACATGTATCAACTGCGGTTGATCGTCGACCAGATGGAAGCCCACCGGGAGAACCCGAAGTTCCGGACCAGCGTCGAGAGGCTGCTCAAGGACGCTGCCTTGCCCCAGGACGGCAGTTCGAACACACCGGGCCGCGACACTCAGTTCGAGCTGTACGTGGCCGCCATCTGCCTTCGCGCCGGGTTGCTGCCCGTTGACTACGACGAGCCCGACGTCACCTGCGCCGTCGAGGGTGTCAAGTTCGGCATCGCGGCAAAGCGGCTGAAGAGCCTGGACCGGTTTGAGGATCGCGTTAAGGATGGCGTGGACCAGATGCGGCGGGCAAAACTCCCTGGTATCGTCGCGCTGGACCTCACGATCGCCCGAAATCCGGACAACCGGCCGTACACCTCGGGTCTGCAAAGCCAGCTATCGTTGATAATTAGGCACGACAAGAACAGGCAGTTCTTCGAACAGTACGAGCAGGACATTTACAGATGGGTCGCCGACTCCGGGGTTCGGGGGGTACTGGTATTCGAGTTCACATTCCGCGTGAGCCCCAACAGCAGCTACTGGATCCACGATGGGATGATGTGTTGGTTCCCGACCACGAACGATGAGGCGCAGCCAGAGCGAGAACTCGCCTTATTCCAGAGGGGTTTTCTGCGGGGGATGCCGAACCTAGAGAACTTGACCGCAGAATGAAGGGAATCGGGCATGGCCAATTGGAACAAGTACCAGCGGTACATCGAGGCCGTGAGTGCTGACACGGCAAGGACGCCAGAAAGCGAACCTATGACGATGGCAAATTATCCTACTAGCTGATTGGACGGCTGACGGCAAAATGCCGTTCGCACCCGTTAGCACTTGCAGGAGGAATTTGGCGATGAGCCTCATCATGACTGTTTCGGAACGTCTTGCCGAGATGATGAGCGGTGTCAAAGACTCTTGCTGCGAGTTGCTTGAAAAGCACGCTTCCATCCATCGCGAGCCGACTCGGGGGTTCGGCGGGGAAACGCGGATGGGGCCTTGGGGGCCGAGGCGCTTCGGTGGCGGCGTCAGCTTGGGATATTCAATTTGGAAGCCTCTCTCGCCGGAGGGGACTCAGGCCCAGGCAGAAGCGTTGCGCCGTTATCAGGCGTTCGCAAACATCGCGCGCACGTTGCTCACGGGCCAGCCACAGAACGTCCTGAAGCAGTTTGACGAATGCGACCAGATCATCCTCGCGGCAGTTCAGCAGCAGGGCTGGCCGCGTCGCGGAACGCCTCGCGATGCGCTGATGGAGGTCCAGGAGGCATTGGACAGCCAACAGTCGGCCATCACAAATCTCTATGACGGCTCGGATAACTCGGCTGTCATCGTGCCAGACACGAACGCCTTCCTGTACAATACGAGTCTCGAAGATTGGACGTTCGACGGGATCTCCCGCTTCACGATGATCTTGCTCCCAACCATCCTGAAGGAGTTGGACAAGCTAAAGATCACCTCCCGCGACGAGTTCCGCAAGAAAGTCGAAGGTCTCATCACACGGATCAAGGGCTATCGCGGCAGGGGCCAGCTGAACGAGGGCGTGACCCTGCGCAGGGGCATGAGCACGTTGCGCAGCGTGGCGACCGAGCCCAGCATGGCGGCGACCCTTCCCTGGCTCGACGCGGCGAACGACGACGACCGCCTACTGGCGAGCGCACTGGAAGTGATGCGGCAGTACCCGCACTCGGCGGTGTTCCTTGTGACGCGAGATATCAACCTGCAGAACAAGGCGGAATTCGCCAAGGTCTGCTTCATCGAGCCACCGGAAGTGAAGGCCGTAGCGACCTGACAAGAGGCGTCGAGGCGGGAACAGGCATCTTCGGAGGCAGACATGGCTGAGCCATCTTGCGCCCTCTGCGGGAAGCCGATCCTCAGACATCCCGACGCCCCTCGGATGGTCCGTTCGGACAAGCACGCCCCACCGCTCAAATGCTGGAGCCCACGCAAGCCGCCCTGCCCATGATCGGCAGATCGGCCGCTGGGTGGCGCACGTCAACCTGGCGCTTCACTCGCCATGCTGGCCGAGGAGTGGACAGCCCTTTCCAGTACCGCTGGGTGGCTGAATGACCTGTCGGTCCGCAAAATGCCAGCAGCAAGGGAGGAAAGAAGCGTGCCTGCAGTCAATCGCGAGCAAGTCTCCGCCAACTGGGCATCCAGGGGCTTCAACTCCCGAGATCGTCCGCGCCATCCTCGCCGCCAAGCGGAAGAAGGCCGGCCAGCCGCTGGGCTGTGCGGCGGCGCCGGAGAGCAGCGGCGGCGGGAGCGAGCGGCAATTACCGCCAGCGAAACTAGTTATGGCGAATGATGCGCTCTTGCATTTTTTTGGTGAAGTGGATAGCTCTTGCGAAACCGCATTTTTTGCGAGTCGCAGGCTTGCTACTGGCTCGGTCACGGCTGATAATTCGAATAGATGTCAATACCGCAAATAACCGACTTGCCTGACTACGAGAATCCTCCAGTTGTCGAAACGATTCTGGGGGTTCAGTTTGATCGACTGCCCGGCTTTCGGAGCGTTCACCTGGGGGCGTTCTGGGAAATTCTTGGTCGCACTGATTGGCCTCAAATCGCAGACGCACCGCCACTCCTTCAGCAGTTTGAACGCTTTAGAGGGGCAGCGAACTGGGGACAACTGGACCTCCAGTTGATGATGTCGCAAGATGCGTCTCAGAGGGCGCAGATGAAGAATCAGACAGGCGACCGAATGATTCAGGTACAGAATGGCCGCCTGCATTTCAATTGGATGAAACAAGGCGAGGCAAAATATCCGAAATACGAAAAGGTTCGGGACGGATTCCGCGACGTTCTTGGCAAATTTACCAAATTTGTGCGCGACCTGAATTTAGGGAGCTTTTGCCCAAACCAGTGGGAAGTCACTTATCTGAACCAAATTCCAGCCGGTACGGTTTGGAAGGTGCCCAGCGACTGGGGGTTTTTCCGTCTGCTAGGAACTGCGGCTATCCCTGGGGATGTAGAGAGTTTTGATGGGGCATGGCATTTCGCCATTCCGCAAGACAGAGGGCGACTTCATGTCCAATGGCAACACGCACGTCAACCTGGGCCAACCCCGAAAGATATCATTGTGCTCAATCTCACGGCAAGGGGGGCGCTTGAATCTGCAAACACCGAAGACAGTATGATTGCCGGAATTGACCTTGGGCGGGAAACCATCGTCCGGGCGTTCCCGGCGCTGATGAGTGACGATGCAAACAAGTATTGGGGACTAAAACATGCCGGTACGTAAACACCTCACTCCGGCGCTTCCACGCGCCGTCTCGACGGCCGCAGCCTCAAGCAAAAGTATGACCTTGACGTCGATATCATCGCCTGCGACCCAGACTCTTGCGTCTGCTTTTCCTGTCGCGGAAGAGCCGTTATTCGTCACGGAAGACGGCACCTACAACGAATGGGATACGGCTTGTAACCAGTTGATCGACTGGGCGTGCCATCCATCCGAGCTGGAATGTGAAGGAATTCAGCCTCCAGACAACGAGCTTATCTGCCGGGCGTACAAGTTTGCCAGAAACGCGCAAAGGATTGGAGCGACCTCACCGACGGGCGTTTATCCTGATCCAAACGGCGGAATCGTATTTGAACTGCGGCAGGAAACTGGAGCATTAAGAATTCACTTTTGGGACGACGGACCCGCTGAGTTCCTGCGTTTTGAAGGCACTCGTTTAGTTGAACGGCGACCACTGGAATGAGCGAATGGGCATCGGCGATGGATCAGAGCCAGTCGATGACGACGAGATCCTGTATCGGCGGATCCCCCAGTCGTGGTATTCGTCTGAAACTGAAAAACTGAACGATCAAGCATTTGCCCCACACAAGAAGAACGATACAACCGGCCTTTCTGTCAGTCGGGCAAAATACAAGTCAATTGAGGATGCCGCAAAGGGTACTGGAGAATGTTATTACGTAGGGATTCTTAAAGCCGGTGACCTTAAAAAGGCAGGCATTCCAGTAGTGCCCAAGCCGCTTGCAAATGACCCGGCGCACGCCGAAATACCGGGCCTCAACACTGGCAATCGGAAGGATAGCCGGACTCTTGAACTCCAAGAGGAGTTGGTGCGGCTTACCCAACGAGTTGAAGGGCCATTCAGTTCGTCACCGGCCAGCTCGGAATAAACACTCCCTTACCGGCGGCAGGCCCGATTGCATCTTCGCAGAACCGACATATCGACGCCGCCGCAAGTTGGCCGCTGCTTTTCTACTGCACGCCAGAAAACCGCCGGCTAGCATGTACTGACGGCTGGCCCCGGTCGAAGCTGCTGCCATTGAACCATACCGAGCAGCGGGGCGGGTGAACCGTGAGTGCCCTGGGAAGAGTGCCGCTGTTCATACCGTGCGGTACCCGGTGTATCAGACACGCCGAGCGTTTCAGTGGGTCCTGCTGCCAGACCCTCAGCCCAAACCACGGAGGCAGCATTATTGGCCCCTCGCGCTTCCTCCGATTTGCCAGCTCGTAGCGACCCATGGTCCGTGGCGTTGCCTGGCTACGTCACGATCCCGCGCGTGTCAGTGTACACCGTGTGAACCGTACCCTCGTTTGCTTCGCGCGGCCGGACCTACCGAACACACTAAAACGATGCACCCTTGCCTTCCTCGTTCTTGCCCGTAGTGTAACAGTTGCGGAGCCTCAAGAAATCCAATCCGGCTCCAATAAAGTGTCGAAATAGAGTCGTCGGATGACTAGATGAAGGGCAACTCGGCTGTGCCGAGGAGCCCGTTGACGAGTAAGCCGACGTGGTCCAATACCTCAAGGGTGTTCGACCACGTCGGCTTTTTTTTTTAACGCACGGGCCGGGATTTTGGTCTAGCCGGAGACTGTCGATGAGGAGAACGAATGAGAAGCCAGGCAATGAGGGCAAGCAACATTGGGAGCAACGGTTCTCGATGGAATGAGATTACAAAGCCGAACCGCCATATGGCCTCTGAAGTCAATAGTGCGCACGTCGGGCGGATCAACAGTTATGGGGCCGCCGTGTCTTTTTCCCGGTCTGTGGAGCGCTCGCAAAGAAGGCTAGCACTGCCATAATCGCTACATGGGAACGCCATTAAATAGGGTCGTTCAAGCCTAAAGCAGCACAAAGGAGATAGAATGCCTGACGAAAATGACCTGGATGCGGACGACAACTTTGCTCTGGAGGTGGCCTGGCGCCGTCTCGAAAAAGACGAAAAAGACAAGAAGAAGCCCGACGAGGCGGACACACCGGCGGAAGCAAACGCCAAAGAAAGACGAATGATCCGAGTACAGTGTCGCCGTGGGGCCACGGCCGAAGAAATCCACGCAGCCATTATTAATAAGGCGGCGTCTGCTCCCGCACCTATACTCGCTACCGACCCCGAACCGCAAGAGTCCGACGACCAAGTGTAGGAGGAGACCCACCGCGCCGACGGCGACGAATACGATTTGTGGAACCAAGTAAAACGAGGGGGAACTGATGACGCACGCCACCATATCGTTGATTTACGGCGAGCAAGTGGTTGACGATCTCGAATTCTGCACTAAGCACAACGAAGTCATCGAACGCTACTCGCACGGAATCATGACATTGCGGCTTTCACCCAGGAAGGAACTCGAAGCCGTGGCTCTGAACCCGGCGAGCATTCCTGGCTGGACCCACTCACTGGAGATGCATCCAGAGGACTGCGGTGTACTTCAAGAATTCTTTGCACGCCTCATCAGCCACTATGTCGAGATAGGCAACCTAGCTGGCCAGCTGGAAACTAGGGGAGGGGGGTCGCTGAACCCTGTACATAGGCTGCAAGGCTGCGGGCACAAGGAAATCCCAGTCCCCTGCCGCCAGCTCCTAGCCGATCCGCGAAGCCCATGCACTCCTTACCCTCGCAGCAAACCGCCAACAATGTACGCGGCGGCCTTCTGGCGACCCGCTTACCCTTCTCCGATCGTCTTCCCGGTGAAGCCGGACTCACTGCAGCTGACCTGTACCGCTGGGGTCTGACTTTGCGTCTGCACGATGCGGACGCACCCCGCCGCAAGCCCTATAAATAGCCTCGTTCAGTTTTTCCACTTCCCATCAGGAGTCAATAATGCCGAAGGGCCAAAAAGCGTCCAAAGAAGGCGAAAGCGTCAGCGGCTATTTTCGGAAGATCTTCGCAGAGAAGCCCGAGCTATTGCGTGGCCGCAGCAACGAGGAAGTGCTGACCCTCTGGGCCGCAGATCACGGCGGCAAGCCCGCGAACGATCGCGTCAAGCAGAACCTTTCCAACGTCAAAAGCCTGATGCGCAAGAAAGGCCGTAAGAAGAAGCGCAAGGCCGAAGCCGCCGAAGGTACTATAGTAGGCAACGGCACGAAACCGGTGGCTCACAAAGCACCGGTGCGCAACCTTGAGACGCTTGAAGAGCACATCGACAATTGCCTGACCCTGGCCAGGCACCTGGACGCCGATGGTCTGGCAAGTGTCATCAAGGCGCTAAGGACGGCTCGCAATCAGGTGGTGTGGGCACAGGGGCAGTGACGAGGGCCTGGCGGTGTGGTTTGCACTTGCTCTTGCTAGGGCACTTGTCGGCAAGGCTGTGGCCAACCAGCAAAGGAGACGGATCGTGAAGAGCCAATCCTGTCGTCGGTCCTATCTGACAGTTGCTTTAATCGTTGGTCTGACATGGGTTGAGACATCTGCTCAGGACAAGGGCGATCCGAAGCCGAAGGAGCTACGCGTCCTATTCCTCGGCAACAGCCAGTGTTTTGCCTCAGTCGAATCTGGAAAAACGCTCCGCTCGGGTTAGCATAACCTGTACGGAGGTATCCATATGTCCGAGAAGCAAA